>Ga0099364_10001260_pt1 | contig 42356 bp, 35 predicted proteins | sample TergutTh196P3_FD_73070 | JGI IMG/M metagenome (GOLD analysis project Ga0099364, IMG submission 73070) | Microcerotermes parvus P3 segment gut microbial communities from Pointe-Noire, Republic of the Congo - Th196 P3 | ecosystem: Host-associated > Arthropoda: Insects > Digestive system > Gut ...
GTCAGCATCATGGCGATCCCGGGAATCACATCCCCGGCGGTACAGCTTGCGCTGGTGGCACACTGCTCCAATCTCGCCAGCAGGTTCGCGGTTCTGGATATGCCGCTTGCCATGAGCAAACCGCAGGAGCTTCTTACGCACAGGGATATCGTGGACAGCGACTACGCGGCTATGTACCATCCTTGGATCCAGGTTTACGACCAACAGGCGAAAAAGCCCGCTTTTATCCCGCCAAGCGGCGCGGTTACAGGCATCTTCGCCCGCAGCGACACCACCCGCGGCGTACACAAGGCGCCCGCCAACGAGGTTGTCAACAATGCGCTCGGTCTGTCCTGCCTTTATAACAAGGGAGAACAGGACCTGCTCAACCCGGCAGGCGTAAACCTTATCCGTGCGCTTCCCGGCCAGGGCATCCGCGTATGGGGCGGCAGGACCTGCTCCAGCAACGGGCTTTGGAAATACGTCAACGTACGCAGGCTGTTCATCTTCCTCGAGGAAACGATTAAATCCCAGACCAACTGGGCAGTCTTTGAGCCGAACGATGAAGTGCTGTGGATGCGTGTCCAGCTTACAATTTCCGCGTTCCTGCGCGATATGTACCGTGCCGGCGCGTTAGTGGGGGCTGCGGAGTCGGAGGCATTCTATGTCAACGTCGGCCGCGACACAATGACCCAGCAGGATATCATCAACGGCCGCCTGATCTGCGTCATCGGCGTTGCGCCCAGCCGCCCGGCTGAGTTCGTAATCTTCCGCATCACCCAGAGGACCGGCGAATAACCGGGCTGAGCCCGGAATCAACTCGGGGGCGCTGTAATAAAGCTTTATGCCCTGTACACGCTGGGATGAAGGATAGACATTACAGCGAAGCCCGGAATCGGCTCATGATCTATTATACTACTCGAAAGGATGGCAATTATAAATGGCAATCAACACATATCCGTTAAAAAAATATAACTACCGCGTACAGATTGACAACATCGATGTGGCGGGGTTTTCCGAAGTGAGCGGCTTTGACGCCAGCGTGGATGTAATCGAATACCGCGAAGGCACCGAAGCGATCAACTCCCCCCGCAAAATGCCCGGCCTTACCAAGTACGGCAATGTGACGCTTAGATGGGGCATGACTGAAAGCGTTAGCTTCTATGAATGGGTAGCCGGCATTTCAAACGGCGAGAGGGCGGCGGCGAGCGAGCGCGTACAAGACATCGTGATCTATTTGCAGGACGACCGCCACGACGATACCGCCAACTGGACCTTGGTAAACGCATGGCCGTGCAAATACACCGCGCCTGACTTCAATTCCAGCTCCAGCGAGGTCGCCTTTGAGAGCGTTGAGCTTGCTTTTGAGGAAATGAGAAGGACACAGTAATCCGCAAAACCTAACCTCTTAGGGACTGTGCTGCAGGGCATTGTATAACGCCTTTGCCCTGCAGCCGGTCTAAGAGAATCAAGAAGGAGTGGGCGATATTATGAGTACAGAGCTTATCACCGAATTTCCGTTTGAGCTGCCGAAAGGCTATGTGGATGCCGCCGGTATAGTACACAAGACCGGGACGATGCGCTTGTCCACCGCCGCTGATGAGATCCTTCCCCTGCGCGACCCAAGGGTTGTGCAAAACCCCGGGTATCTTACGGTAATCCTGCTTTCCCGCGTTATTACGGCATTGGGCGACGTGCCCAGGATAGACCCGAAAATAATCGAAAAGCTATATTCGGCCGACCTTGCGTTTTTGCAAAATATGTACGCCGCCATAAACGCGGTCGAGCCGATAGTCAACACCTGTGTCTGTCCCGAATGCGGGCATACATTCGATGAACCTATAAATTTTATGACAGCGGAATAGCCGTATACCCGGAGTCCGAGTTGTATAAGGAAATGGCGTTCATCAGCTATTACCACCACTGGGACTACGACACGGTTATGACGCTCGACCACAAAACCAGGCGCAGGTTCTGCGCGGAGATTTCCGCCATACACAGAGAAATCAGCGACGCGCCAAAAAATATATTCGAGGTGTAGAGTATGCCTTTGCCCATCTTTTCATGGCAGTCGTCCCAGCCGTTGCTGTCGCATAATTTCGTTGTGTTTGTGGGTGTAATGCCCATACCCTTTTCAAAGGTGAGCAGTGTTGAGGTTTCGATCGAAACCGAGGCCCTTGCCGAGGGCGGCGAAAACCGGTTTGTACATTCTATGAGCAAGCCCGTAACCGCAGAGAAAACGCTGGTACTGGAGCGCGGCGCGGACTCCGGGCTGGTGGGCTCGGTCCTGATGACCCTCGCCAACACGGCGCTGCGGGTGGGTTCGGTCTACGACTATATCGCCATCGCTGTTTTAGATCAGTGGGGCTTGCCGAAAAAATTGTACACCGCAACACATTGCATCCTTAAAAGGCGCAGGTTCTCCGATCTAAACGCGATGAGCGGCGAAGTTTTCATCGAAACCCTGGAGTTTATTTACAGGGACATGACAGAGGTCCCGGGCGTCAACGCTGCGTTCTCGGGCATAGCGGCGGGCGTTGCGCTGGCGGCTAAAAGTGTTCCGAAGTCTGTGCCTAAGCCGTTTACCCTGCCGCTTAACTAAGATTGTTATCACAATTTCCAATAGGAGGAAGTGACGGGAAATGATCAAGCTGTCATCCAACCCCGGTTTTGTACAGGGCATTATTTCCCGCTACAGCTCCGAAATATCACAGCAAGCACCCATGGCCTTACTTGTCCTCATGCAGCCCAAAAAGCAGGAGGAAAGCGAAAGCCGCCTGGCGCGCAGTGTGAGAAACCTGCATTTTATCCGTCAGGCTGTCGCCGAAAACACGATATATAACCTAAATATACAGATTGGCTTCGCGGCGTCTTTATTCCATAAAGCCGTAAGGGAGATCCATCAAGGTACCGCACGCCATTTAGGGATGCTGGAAAAAATATCACCGCCAAAAAACGAAGAGAGGCAAAGCACAGGCGGGATTAGGCCGGGGGCGCAAGAATCTGTAATTCCCGTGAATCCCGGATACACGCCGCGGTATCCTACAGCACAGTCGCGGGAAACCGGTGTGCCTGCCGAAGCTTCACGCCGCACCCCGATAAACCTGGTATTCCCGGCGGGTACCGCACAGCCTGAACCCGAGGCGCGGCAAAGCCGTCACGGCAATATGGATAGGCATACGGCGGGAAGAAACAAATCGCAAGCGGGAAGGGCGGATACAGCGCCCGCGCAAACCCTGCCTCCGCCCAAAACCTCCGAACCGCGGCAGACGGGAAATACCCCGCGCGGGGAAGCCCCAAAAGACAGCACCGCATCACGGCGCGGAAATACAGACGCCGAGGGGGCAATTTTTACACGGGCATACCGGTTGGCGGAGCTTGTAAACACATTGCATTCACATAGGGATCGCGGCGCGCTTATAAATTTATGGAAAAACGCCGATGCGTTACCGTCGGAAGACGGCGACGCGCAAGCTCGGGGCATTGCGGGTATAAACAATGCAAAGATTGTATCTATCCCGCGAAGCCCCGCAATAGGCACACGGCGGGCAGACAAACCATTTTTACCGGAGCAAAGGTTTTTCCCTTTACAGGCAAAAGAAAGAGGCGCACAGCCAGTTTTCCAATCACAGCTATTCTTAAGGCCGCCTGACTCGGCGGCGCTGACAGACGGGCAAACACGCGCTGAAACTCCACCCGTTATTCCGGGTAGACAGGCACAAATCGGCGGGCTTACAACAGTTTCTGCCATACCGGGGCAATTAAGAGCAGACAAAAACTCAGGCGCAAGAATAGGCCCCGATGCGGCGGTGCCTGATTTCCTGCCCGTCAGCCGCGATTTTGCCGCCGTGGGACAGGATGCCCCCGAAAATCGCCCGCGGGAAGCCGCCCCGACGACATCACGGCAAACAAGGCTTGCCGCGGAAAACGCACAGCCCGCGCGGCTTAACGCACAGGCGCATGAAAGCGCGGCAGGGTCCCGCACGCGACCGCCGCAGGGCAGTGACCCCGTCCCCGCTTTTATGGTTTTACCGCGGGCTGCCGTTATTGATTCAAGACCGGAAACATCCGGGCAGTACACCGTCGCGGATGTAAGGCAAGCAAGCTTTGACCACCTGCTTCAAAAAGCAGCGTCTTACGGATTGGCGCCGGGGAAAGCTTCCGCGCAGGATTCCGGGAGCGCCCGTTATGCGGCGATGACGGGTAGATATCATCCCAATATCGGAAACGCGCACTCACCCAATTCCGGTAATGCCGTAATAAGTACGCGGACGGCGGAAGGCACATCCCGACAGTACAGGCAAAACACGCAGTGGGGAAATGAACGCGCCCGTCCCGCGCAAAGCCTGCCGGAAAGCCCTATCTATGCAGGTAACGTGCCGGGGGCGGTCTTGGTGAAGCCCGATGATTTCGTCCCGCGCGCGGATTTATCTGTTCAAAACCTAACAGCACGTACTGGGAGGGCAAGCACGGCACGCGCGAATATGCCTTCGCGCCGGAGCTACGAGTCATCCCCGCCGGGGGCGGCGATTGTATACCGCAAGGAAGCACAGGAGCAACAGGAACCACCGCCTGTCCCGCCGCAAATCGGCAATGATATTGAGTTTATCAAAAAGACGGTCGGGCAGACGCAAACAACAACCCGGACGCAGACTGTAAATACGGCCGTGAATATCCCGGGACCGGTCACGGCAAACGCGGCACAGCTTGAACCGGCCATCGCGCGCAGTCTGGACCGGCAGGTAAACGCCATCGCCGACAAGGTATACGGGGCGCTGGAGCGAAGGCTGAGAAGTGAGCAAATGAGAAGGGGGCTGCTGTAATTGGCTGTTTTAACTAACGCAATGCAGAAACTTAGAAAAGTATACGGCAACGGAAAGCTGGAAAAAGCGCTTGTCGTCAGGTATGTAAGGACGGGGAAATCTTTCGCTGTAAAAGATAAAATAAGGGTTCAGTTCAACCCGGCTGAGTACAGCATTACACGCAGCGTGAGGCAGTCGGCAAAACAGGCGCTTGGCAGGGATATCTCATCCGAGGGCATCCAAACCGTGTCCGGGGAAACCTCACTGCTTACACTGAGCCTTTATTTCGACAGCTACACAGAGCTTAAATCCGATCAAGGCGTTGTAAACTATGCGAAAAGCTCCGCCATCGACTATTTAAAAAGTGATTACAATACACAGATAAACCAAAGCTTAAAAGATATAATGCCGAGCGCCGATTTAAACGAGGACCTCTCCCCGGCGCCCGACCTTAAAGTAAACGAACGCTTTACACAGTTCCTTGACCTGATCAAATACGAACACGAGGGGCACGAGCCGCCCCATATAGGTTTTATTTGGGGGGACAGCGTCTTTTTTGTCGGGAAGGTAATTTCCCAGAATACACAGTATACTGTCTTCGATCGGGACGGCACTCCTGTGCGCGCACGCATGACTTTAACGATTGCCGGCGAGGATATCGTGTTTGACCAGAAAAGGGAGCTGTACCCGATGGAATCCCCCAACCGTACCAAACAGCGCAGCCTGAGATACGGGGACCGGCTATGGATGCTCGCGCAGGAGGAATACGGTGACCCGGCGCGCTGGAAAACAATTGCCGAGGCAAACAATATCTTAAACCCGCGCCTTGCCCCCGGACCCCTTCGCCTGCAGGTGCCTTCCATACGGTAGCAGCTTTTTTGAAATATACAAAAAGATTAGCATAAAGGGCGGTGTGCCGCAGTGAGCCTGATGACCGAAAGCACCAGCTACAAAAAACTCAGCGAGAGGTACCGCGGCTTCGGTGCGCCTACTGTCCGTATTCATGTGGACGGTGTAGAAATCACCGAAAAGATGGACGCCAAGATATCCGAGGTCACGGTTGACCTGACAGCGGGATTTTCCGCATCGGGATGTGGGTTTGACATAATTGGGGAATACGACCCGAAAAACACGGTTTTTTCCCCTGACGGCGCGGCAAAGCTGCTGCAGCTTGGCGCAAAGGTTGAGCTGGAGCTTGGATATATCGAAACTGTCTGTGTTTTCCGCGGGCTTATCGTGGAAGTGGAATACACATTAGACGACGGGGACGCACCTTTCATCCATGTAGAGTGCATGGATGCCAAATGCCTGCTGATGAAACGGCGCAGGCTTGGGCTGATGAGCCAAAAGAGCGTTACAGATGCTGTTGGGGAGATGATGGACGCCCAGCCGTTCAGCGATTATATCGAGGATAAAGAAATAGAGCCTCTCAGCGGCAAAGCGGAAATGCTCCCGGCAATGACGGAGGACGACTACCAATTTGTCATACGCCACGCCAGAAAGGCGGGATACGAGTTTTTTATCATTCAGGGGAAGGCCTTTTTCAGAAAGGCGCCGGCATCGTATTCGTCGGTGATGACACTGGGCCGCGACACCGGGCTGCTGTCGGTAAAGCAGTCACTGCGCGGGGACCCGCTGTATAAAAAAGCGACGGTTGTGGGCATAAACCCCGGGGACGGCAAAATGGTTTCCGGCGGGGCGGAGCTTTCCGGCAAATTCGGGGATGGGCAAGGCACGCCGCGTATGCTCGGGCAATCCGAAAAAATTGTATTCGACCATGGTGTCGAAAGCGCCGAGCAGGCGGAGCAGCGCGCAAAAGCCCTGATACAGGAAGCCGTGGGAAGCTTCGGCAGGCTGGAGTGCCGGTGCGAGGGCATCCCGGAGCTGGTCCCGGGGCGCAGTGTGATAATTGAAGGGATCACGCCGGACGCAGACAAAGAATATTACATTACAGATGTGCGCCATACGCTCGATGAGCGCGGCTTTTTTACAACGCTGGAAGCGAGGATAGATACATTATGAGTATAACCGACCTGCTCACACCGCCGCAGGATACGAACCGCCCGGGTGCGGTGGGGAGCTTCGTGCTGGGTACTGTGGCGGAAAACAACAGCGATGAATTCCCCGGTATGGTAAAGGTGGCATTTACGGCTTGGACCGAGGGCGAAAATATTTCTAAATGGCTGCCGGTGCTTACACCTTACGCGGGCCCGGGGTACGGATGCTACCTGATCCCCGAAATTGATGATATCGTGCTGGTGGGCTTTATTGGCCAGATGTTGGAACAGCCCTTTGTTATGGGGAGCTTTTTCCCCATGGGGGCGGCGCTTCCCGGGGAGCAGTATGACGAAAAAAACACCAGCCGCCATTTCAAGACCAAGGGCGGGGTATCGCTGACGGTTAAAGACGACGACGGCAAACAGAGCGTCAGCGTGGAAACGCCGCAGGGCCTGAAACTGCTGATGGAGGACGAAAGCGGCTCGATAACAGTGACAGACGGCGCGAACAGCCTAAAACTGGACGCTAAAGCGGGCGCGGCGGAGCTTACCGCAGACAAAAAAATCACACTGAAGGCGGGAAGCTGCGAGATCAGCATGGACGGCACAGGCGGCTCGCTGGGCATTAAAGGCGGGCAGTTAAGCCTTGAAGGCAGCCAGACGGCGGCGCTTAAAAGCAGCAATATGCTCACCGTGGACGGCGGGATGACCACTGTGGAGGGCAAGCAGACATTGACGCTCAAGGGGAGCGCTATGTGCGAAATTTCCGGCGGCATGGTAAAAATCAACTAGGAGGGGCCGAAGTGGATAAAACCGACGCGTTTTTGGGGAAGGGACTGAGCTTCCCGCCTCGGGTTGACCCGGTGACAGGGCGGTTTGTGATGTGTTCCGGTGAGGAGGATATCCGCCAGTCGATCTACATCATCCTGATGACACGCATGGGCGAGCGCGCAATGATGCCGGATTTCGGGTGCAGGCTGCACGACTTTGTCTTTGAGCTGCCTGATGCCGCTTCGATGGCACTGCTGCGCAACGAAGTGACCACGGCACTGATAAGGTGGGAGCCGCGCATTATCGACATAGGCGTGGAAATTGACACTACGCGTATTGTGGACGGCAGGGTGGTGCTGGATATCTCATATGTTGTCCGCGCGACAAATAACCCCGGCAACCTGGTCTTCCCATATTACTTATACGAGGGCGTGGGTATAGAATGAAAATCCGTGAACAGATGAAAACGCTCGCGGCGTCCTATACGCCGCAGTGGAGCTTCAGCGAAACGCAGCCCGACACAGGGAGTGTTGTGGCGCTCCTCTATGCCGATATGCTCGAGGAAAGCCTTGAGCGGTACGGCAAGGTCCTGCATAAGCACAAAATTCAATATCTCAACCTGTTCGACCGCTTTAAGGATGAGCCTGTGGAATCCGCGAAAAGCTTTGTGCGGTTTATGCCTGTCACCGGCGCGCCGGACGCTGTGCATATCCCGCAGGGGACACGGCTGTACGCCGACAGCGAGCAAACCGGCGGGCAGGTCGTGTTTGAAACCGGGCATGGCGTAACAGTCACCCCCGCGCAGTTGTCGTCCATATATTTAACTGACGGGACCGCGGGCATAATCGACCGCAAGTTTTCCGCCGAGGACGGGCAAAGCGCCGAGGGGCTGTCCTTCACAGCGTTTTGGGCCGGGGACGAAAATCTGGAAGAACACAGGCTTATTTTAGGTTTTGAGGATGCTTTCGACCATCTTGACAGGCTGGACCTGGAACTGGAAATTTCGGTTTTCCCCGAAGATAGGCAAGAACAAACATTGGATGCCATGTGCGGGGAGGATATTAGTTTTGCGGTACTGTGCGAGGGCGGGTTTGAACCGTTTGACTTGGTTGAGCGCATGGCGGGCGGCATACATCTGGTAAAAGAGAATTTCAAGCAGCAGAAGGCGGATTTGTCCGGAGTGCAGTGTTGTCATATCGAAATTGCCGCCGCCCGCCTGTGCGACATTCAAATTAACGCGGCAAAGCTTAGATTTTCCGAAAACGATATCATACCGGACGAGGTGCGCTGTGCAGGTGTGGCGCAAAACCCCGAGCATTTCCGCCCTTTCGGGGTGCCAATGGAGCTTTATTCCGCTTGGGAGATCGAATCAAAGCTTGTTTTCGCGCGAAGGGGCGCACAGGCGACTGTATCCTTCCGGTTGGATTTTGAAACTGTGGAACGGCTTTTGCCTGAATATGAAGTGGCGGAGGATTACAGGGTAATCATGCGCCAGCCGCTTACAATGCCGAAGCCCACTGTTTTAGATGTATACGCGCAGAATGTACTGCCTGAATATTTGAGCAGGACAGGGTGGAAGCGGCTGATTAAGGAAGAACATGCGGCGCTGATCTTCGGCGGATCGGAGCAGGGGGAGATTACGCTTTCCTTCCGTATACCGGATGATATGCTCGACTCGGAGTACGCCGCCGGGCAGCCGCGCCTGCGTTTCCGTCTTATACGCGCCGACGGGCTGTACCAAATACCGTGCAGGCAGCACTGCCCTGTTGTCAGCGGGCTGCGCCTTTCCTACGACTGCGGCGATTTCCCGCGCATACCCGACAGGGCGCTGACAATCAACAATTTTGAACACGATGACGTGACCGGGCAGCTGCGTTCGGGGAAAGGCATTTCGCTCTTTTACTCGAGGGAGTGCGAGCTGCCCGCGATGTATTTCGCCTTTGAGGGCAACCCATGGGGCAGCCCAATCAGCCTGTACTTGCGGCTGGAGAACAACGCCGACTACCCCGTGGATTTTACGGCTGAATATCTTTCCCCGGAAGGGTACCTGCCGCTTAAAGTTGCGGACGGCACTACCGGTATGCTCAGTTCCGGCGCCCTGCGCATTGTAGTGCCGCAGGACATCACGCCGAAAACGCTTTTCGGGCATGAGCTTTACTGGATACGCCTGGTCAGCCATAACAAGGAGCATAAGGAATACCATCTGCCGCTTATCACCGGGATTTACTTAAATATGGCAAAGGTGGAAAATGTACGCACTCAGACACAGTATTTCTATCCCGACAGCACAGGTGCGATAACAAGCGCCAAGCTGGACGGCGGGGGGCTGATCTCCGCCAAAGTTTATGTCAACGAACAGGACGCGTCGGTTATAGGTGAAAATTGGGTGCTTTGGGAAAAAGCGGCGCGGCGCGGGCAGCAGGGGCGCGTGTATGACATCGACCTTATGACAGGGCAGCTGCAGTTCGATAAAGCCGCGTTTTCTGCCTATCCTGTGCGTGAGGACGGTCCCGCGGTCAAGGTTGTATTCCGTGCATACCACGGCTCCGCGGCAAATGTAGGCGCGGGGAAAATTGCATCCCTGGCTTCTTCCATACGGCATATATCGGAGGTTTCCAACCCCATGCCGGCATATGGCGGGTACGATGGCTTCAACGAAAAAACATCCGCAGGGATTATTTCCAATATGCTGCGTACACGTGGCAGGGCGGTTACAAGGCAGGACTACTTTGATATAATCTCACAGGTTTCCTACGGTGTACGGCGAATTAAATGCGTAAGCGGCTTAGGGGAACGGGGGGAAGCGGGGGGCGATACATTGTCCATCGCCATCCTGATCGACGAGTATGAAAAGGGCAGCCATATCTTCTCCGGCGTAAAAGAGGATATACGCGAAAAGCTTATGGCGTGCAGCGGCCTTGTGCCGGCGGGTAAGACGCTTATACTCACACAGCCGCGTTTTGTGAAGATGTCCGTGCGGCTCTGGCTGGAATGTGAGCGTATGGAAAGCGCCTACGACCTGCAAAAACAGTGCGGCGAGAGCATCCGTGAATTTATCGACCCTCTGTACGGCGGGTTTGGCGGCAGGGGCTGGGAAATTGGGGTTTTGCCGTCAACAGGGCAGGTAGTCGCCTGCCTGAAAATTAAGCATCCCGACATTGTGGTAAGCAAAATAGTAATGACCGCCGTCTACGAGAACCGGGAGTACGCGGTGGACGACCAAATCGGCAAGTATATAACAAGCCCGTTTGCCATGGCGGTCAACGGGGAACACGTAGTATATTGCCGATTGATGGAGGAGTAAACAGTGCTAAACGTACCCATACTGGACGACAGCAGCTACGAAATAATGGTGACCCGCGCTCGCGGGCGGATACCTTTGTATACCGACGACTGGACGGATTTCAACGACCATGACCCGGGTATTACGACCCTGCAGACTTTTGCGTGGCTTGTGGATTCGCTCAATTATTACATCGACGCAACAGGAGAGGACCATCGGCTGGGGTATCTGCGGCTTCTGGGGATTGTCCCCGAGCGGGAGGCGGCGCGCTGTTTGGTCGCGCTTGAGGGCGAGGGGAAAGAGATCCATGCCCTGCGCGGTGCCGTGATGCCTGCGGGCGATGTCCCATTTGAGCTGGAAGAAAGCTACGCGGGGGCATCCAACACGGTTACTGCGCTTATACAGGAAATCGGTGGCAGTTTTACCGATTTGACCGCGTTTGCGGGAAGGGACGGCGGGTACGCCACCCTGTTTACGCATGAAAGGTACAGTGGCTGTGCGCTCTATATCGGGTTTGAAAACAGCCTTGGTGGGGAGCTGCGCTTTTACGCGGATATAAAACCGCATCCGGGGAGAAGCCCGTTTGAAGACGATTTCTCCCTGGTGGGGTTTGCGTGGGAGTATTACGACGGCAGCGGTTGGCAGGAGGCAGTGATAGAAAGTGACGGCACCGGCGGTTTTCTTAAAAGCGGTTTTATCAGCCTTAAAATAGCGGGAAAGAGCAAGGCGGTGACAAAAAACCCGTCATTGCCCAAAGCCCATTATATCCGTGTAAGGGTCGTGCGGGGCGGATACGACGCGCTTCCGCGCCTGGGGAAAATATACGCGAACTGCGCTGTGGCTGTCCAGACCGAAACACTGTCCCAAGCGTTGGAATTGGACTTTAACGGCAGCCCGGTTGTTGAAATCGATTACCATGTGCGCGAAAACGATTTAATCAGCGTTGCGGTAAGCAATGGGGACGGGTACAGCCTGTGGTTTGAGCATACGGCGGATGAAGATTCGCTTTGCGCGGTTGAGGTTGGCGGCTATCCGGGGCAGCGGGTTATCCGCTTTGATAAAAAACGCTTCGGCGCATACCCCGAGCAGGGACAGAAGCTTCTGGTTATAATTGCCGGGGAGCGGATGTATGACGCGCTGCAGATCGGCGCAACTTCGGGTTTTTCAAGGGAGCGCATAGAAACAGATTTAGAAAATGTGCATGAGCTGCGGCTGGCTTTGGTAAATAATAGGGACGGGCGCCCGTGGATGCGCCTGTGGGATGAGTACGATGACCTCGCCGGGGCGGGCTTCGATGTGCGCGCGTTTCGGTTTGACCGCGGTACAGGCGAGATAACCTTCGGCGACAGTATAGCGGGGATACAGCCCGTTGCGGGTCAGCGCGTAGTGGCGGTGACTGCAAAAACCTCTCTGCTTGGCGGTGGGAATGTCCGCGCAGGGCAGATAAACGGCTTTGAGGGCGATATGCCCGATGGGCTTACTTCGATTAACATAAACGACGCGGCAGGCGGCAAAAGCCCTAAAACATCATCGGAGCTTGAACAGGAAATCAAGGGCCATATTTATAAAACTACACGCGCCGTAACTTCACAGGATTATATCGAAATTGTAAAATCCACGCCCGGCCTGATTATAGACGGCGCAAATGTAATCAGCAGCCGTGAATACGCACGCTTCTACGGCGGGGCCTATCATCCGGGCACTGTATTGCTGGCGGTCAAACCCTTCGGGGAGAGGGCACCGCGGCCCGCGCTCAGCGAAGAATACCGCGCAAGGGTCCGCGCGAATTTGGAGCGGTACAGGCTGCTCACTGTAAACATACAGATCCTGTCAGCGAAATATGTACGCGTGGATGTGGACGGCAGGATAGCCCTCACCGAAAACACGCCCGCCGCGAGGCGAATGGTTGAAGAAAAGCTTAGAGAGCTGACAAACCTCGCGGACGATTGCAAATTCGGAGCGGGCATTGTTTACGGCAGGGTGTTCTCGCATTTAGAGATGCTGGAATGTGTATCAAAGGTCACACAGCTTTCATTTTCCTGCACCGGGGAGGGCGCGCGCAAAAGTGAATATGGGGATATTATAGTATTCCCCGACGCGCTTGCATGGCTGGGCGGGATCAACATCGAATTTGTCTGAAAGGGGGAGGGGATGTGAAGCGTATGCCCGGTTACGTAAATTATTACAAGCTTTCCCTGCTCAGGGGATGCTATAGCGGCATGGAGCCGACCCATGCGCACAGCCTGGAGGTTATAGGGAATTGGGGCGGCTACATCACGCCAATGCTTGACTCCGGGGAGGAGGGCTGCACCTTCAACCGCCTTGTTGTCGATGGCAGCTTCGGGGAAGCCAAGCTGGAGGTCATTGCGGCGGCGACTGATGAAACCGAGGTATTCATCGATGATGCCCCGCAAAATCTGGAGCTGTACCTTAAAAACCCGGATGTCCCTGTACAGGATAAAACAGAGCTTTTGTGCGCGCTGCCCCATGTGCGGGCAGTCGATACACAGGACCTGCTGCTGCACAGCTTACGAGGGCGGTACTTGTGGGTCTGCGCCGCAGCTTACCGGACCGGGGAAGCATCCCCGGAGCTTGTCGGGCTGCGAGTGGAGCTGCCGAAATATTCCTTTACCGAATACTTCCCCGAAATCTACACGGGCGATGAATTTTTCGAGAGGTACATCGCGGTATTCCAGTCATTGTTCATGGAGGCAGAAGCCCGTGTGGATGAGATTCCCCGCCTTCTGGATTACCGCACCACCCCGCCGGACAATGTGGAGTATTTGGCAAGCTGGCTGGGGATAGACAACAGCCGCGGCCTGTTTTCGCCGGATCAGATGCGCCATATGATTAAGAATATTGATATCTACCAGGGCGCAAAGGGCACAAAATACGCGCTCGAGCAAATTATTTTACTGCTTACAGGCATTAGCCCGAAAATTGTCGAACAGTTTGAGTGGGAATTGCCGAAGCTTTCACCGGCACAGCTTGAAGCAAATGGGAGGCTCTACGGTGAAAGCGCCGGCCACTTCTGCGTGATACTTGATCTGACCAAAATGGCTTTGAATGTCAGCGAGGACGACCTGGAACAAGTCATCGAGGGCTACTGCGCGCTTGGGTCGCAGTTTAAAGTTGTCTATCTTAAACTGTGCAATCACATTGACACCCACTGTTACTTGGATATAAACAGCGCTCTGTCCGTCCCCGAAACTGTCGGCTTAGACAGCGGCACGATCGGCGAGCATATAACAGTAGGATAGATTTTTGTAAAAATAAAACTGTATAGAGAGGTGCCAGCTATGTATGAATTGCAACGGAATCAAGCGGCAGAAGCCGTAAATTCTGCGCCGCCCGCTGCCGTGACCCGGACAAAAAAGCCCGGCGGCAGCCCCTATTCCGGCAGGCCACTGCAGATTTCCGACAGCCTTGCGCAAAAAATCAGGGACAGTTTCGGCATTGACGCGGGAGAGCTTTCCCTGCGTGAATCCCCGGAGGTCGCGCAGATGGGGACAAGGGCAACCGCACAGGGCAATGCCATCCGCTTCGCGCCGGGGCAGTTCAGGCCCGATACCCGCGGCGGCATGGAAATGCTCGGGCATGAGCTTTCTCACGTGCGCGAGCAGGCAACAAGCAGTATTAAAGCAAATATGCCCGGTAATATTCACCTGGACAGCGCCCATGAAAGCGCAAGCGACAGGGCAGGGCAAAGCTTTGCAAGCGGTACGATGAGCGCGGCCTCACCGGTGAGCGTCAGCGGCATGAGCGCGCACTCCGCGCCGGTGCAGGGGTTTGACTTAAAGAAGATGTATAACAAGGCTAAATACTCCTTTGCGCGCTCAAAGGGCGTACAGGCGTTACTGGGCGGCATGGCGGACAGGCAGAATACAGGCGAGTTCAATGACATATACAACCTGAAGGTCAAACAGCAAAAAGGCGAGGATATGGGCGAGCATGATTACGGCGACATGACATACAAGAACAAGTCCGATCAAATCGCGCCCGGCTATTATGATAAGCTGACCAGCCTGGAAATGCTTCAAAACAGGCAAAGGCTTGATAAAGAGATGAACGCCAAAAAGGTATTCACGGGCGAAAAAGATGATAAAGGCAATAAGCTGATGAAAACCAACGAAAGATACGACGATGTAAGCGAGGACGTAAAAAAGCAAATGATAGAACCCGCGCTGCTTCAAGCCAAAAGCCTCGCGGGCTGGATGAATGAGGTTGACGGGCTGGGGATGGAATCAGGCACGGAGGGCATCAATACCAAAGGAACCATAACCGAAATAAACGGGCAAAACATAGGCAGCGGGCAGGCCGCACATTCCTACGACCTTATGAGTTCGCGGCTTGGCAAAAAGGGCGGCTTCTGGGATCTGGTAAGGCAGAAGCAGGCCGACAAAAAGTTTATGCAGTACGATAATCAAGCCAACTTAAAAAACAAAACTACACTGGAAAGCATTACAAAGCAAAAATCATCGGGTGAGAATGTCAGCGGGAATATGATCGGCTCGTTTAATGAGCTGCTTAAATCCGGCGGCAATACCACTCTCAAGAAAATGTTCAAAGGCGGGCTGGGAGGAAAGGCCGCGAAGGGCTTCGACACTCAGCTATTAAGAGGCGGAAGCGAGAAGGACAGGAACGAAAGCATGATACGCGGGCTTATTAACAAACAGCCGAAGAGCTGGGGGATGGGCAGTTCAAAAAAAAGCGGCGGCAAGCTTGTAATGGATGAGCCAACGCCTGTATACGACGGCTCGACCACCACCGCGGATTGGTTGGATATATTACAGGATAAACCCAAGCCAACCCCTGAACCGTCTTCTGTCCCGACACAGCGCAAAAGGGGCGGCGGCATCCTCCCGAACACAGGCGTTCTAGGCCCGCAGATGAGGTATATGCAGCGGAAAAAGGACGGCTCGGTGGGGTATTAAGAAAGATTTAAATAAGGGGAACTTATTGTGGGCGATTTATTCTGCGATGCTGTAAACAGCCGGTTTGACCTTTCCTGCCGCACAACAGCCTTTGAAAGCGGCGCGGAGTATCTGCGGGATTGGATGTCCTTTGTTTCCCTCTGCCTTGTATGCGCCGCTGTAAGCAAGCTGGCGATTGCGCAGGCGGCCGAAAACGGGGACGGTTCACCAAGCCTGCCCGGCACATCAATGGAGCTGGAGGAGGCTGTCTACCACCTAAACGCTTACCCCGGCGTTTTTATGCCGCCGAACGATGCGGAGGAAATCCTATTTGCGGCACGGAAATATATCGAAGACAGGGAATCTGCCGCGTATGTACCGGACCGTGAAATCTCGCGGCTTGTACGGATTGGGGAAATGCTCTCCCATTTCGGTAAATTCGCGTTCTTCTGCGCGGCGGCCTGTGCCGCCGACCGCGGGTTTGAGCGGGCGTTCATCGCTCTGCATGGCGGTGAAGACAGCCCTTTTCCGTCGCTGGGCAGTGTGAGGGATTTATTTTCACTCGCTTTCCCGGATAAGGAGCCTGATTGGCTGACTGATCAGTCATCACTCGAAAACCGTTTGATCTTCACGCCCGCCCCGCAGGATAAGCCCGGCCTTATGCGCCCGCTGTCTTTGCGCCCGGGCGCGCAAAGCTATGCCTTGGGCGGGCAATATATCAGCCGCGGGATTACGCTGTACTGCGATGTAATTGACGGCTCGGGGGAAAAAGAAAACGCCTTGTTTGCGGACAGGCAGCTTGGCGCGGCGAAAGCGGCGCTGCATAAATTGCGTTTGCGTACACAGCCCCGCCTTTGTATTTTAAGCGGCGAACGGGGCAGCGGAAAAAAACTGACCTTACAACTTCTGGCATATGAGGAAAGCGTCAGGTTTATTTTGCTCAATCTGGACGCGCTCCCCGAAAGTGCCGTCTTAGAGGACCTTGCCGACGAGCTGCTTTCTCTGGCGCTTCTGGATGGCTTTTGCCTTGCTGTCCAAACGCAGTCGCGTGAACCGGACGCAAGGGCGGAGCGGTTGCTTACCCTTATAAAGCCATATAAGCTAGGCGTATTTTTGCTTATGGGCGCGGTGCGCGCAAATATCGCGCCGGAGGGGTACTTGATTACCCGGGTGAAATATCCCGAGCTGGATTTAGAGCAGTCCATAAGCTTCTGGAAAGAATTTTCGGCGGGGGACGGGCTGGGGGGGCTTGACTGCACACAGCTCGCGTCGAAATACCGCCTTACGCCGGGAAAGATAAAATCCGTGCTGCAAACCGCGGCGGATATGGCGGAAAACCAAAATATGCCGATAAGCGAAAAGCTTATCAGCGAAGCCGTACTGCACAGCAATACCGGGAGGCTAAGTGAAATCGCGGATAGGATCGAGGCGTTTTATACTTGGGGCGACCTTATCCTGGGCGAAGCGTCAAAACAACAGCTCAGGGATGTCTGCGACCGGATTACGTACCGCCACCTGGTGGAATCAGAGTGGGGGTTTGCCCGCAAATCCACTTATGGGAACGGCATTTCCATTTTGCTTTACGGGCCGCCGGGTACGGGGAAGACGATGAGCGCGCAGGTAATCGCGGGGGAGCTTGGCCTGCCCCTGTACAGAATTAACCTGGCGCAGATAATCAGCAAGTATATCGGGGAAACCGCAAAAAACCTCGATACCGTATTCAGCGAGGCGAAGAGCAGCAATGTCATCTTGTTTTTTGACGAGGCGGATGCGCTGTTCGCCAAGCGCACCGATGTGAAAAACTCAAACGACCGCCACGCGAACTCCGAAAGCTCCTATTTGCTGCAAAAAATAGAGGAATACTCCGGCGTGAGCATTTTAGCGACAAACCTGGCGAATAATTTTGACGAGGCCTTCCGCCGCCGCATCCACTATATGATCCATATAAATATGCCCGGCCCCGCCCGTCGGTTAGAGTTGTGGAACAGTTTCATCCCGCCGGAAGCGCCCCTTGCGCCGGAGGTTGACCTGCGGGTTTTCGCGGAAAACCTGGAGATTTCGGGCAGTGTCATCAAATCCGCGGTACTGCAGGCGGCCTACTTTGCCGCGTCTGAAAATAAGGAAATCGGCATGGCGCACTTCGCAAAAGCCATACGGCGGGAGCTGCAGAAGCTGGGAAAAAGCGAACCTCATATTTTAAGCAGTATATAACTGACACAAAAGCACAATACACCGATCAGCCCATAGACAGAAATAATAATGTATGTCTGCTGTAAGGTGAATATCCCCGCCAGCAATGCATAAATCAAGCTAAAGCAGATCATGGCAATGTTTTGCCCCACGCTGTAAAATGACATCACTGTCGCCCGCCCCTCTTCATTTATCTCTTTTTGCATAGTATTGACGAGAAGGACTTCCGTTATAGCCATGAACATACAGGAAAGGCCGAGTATCGGGATAGCGTGCCTGTTCCATATTATAGAAAATAGCACTAATAAAACACAGGCCAGGCCGTTAATGAGGAATACCCGATTGACAGATGAAACCTTGCTACCAATTTTCGGCGCAATTAGGTTGCCCAAAGCCGCAAAAACAAACCTTACTGTTAAAATAACGCTGACCCAAATGTTGCCAAGGCCAAAGTCGCCTATAATCAGCGCGTCAAATTCATCAAAGTAACCCCCAAGGCTTGCAAAAAACACTAAAAATAATACAGAAATCAAAATGGCGCGGTTGCCTTTAAATAGCAAAACCGCTTCTTTGAGTGTTTCAAAGAAACCGCCGGATTCTTTATCTAACCTCCCCGAATAGTAATTCTTCTCTCTCAACAGCGAAGCGAGTACCGCGTTGACGAGGCATATTGCCGCTGATATCAAGGTGATAGCCCCTATACTTACGAAGCTTGCTAAGATACCCGCCGAGGCGATTCCTGCTAAAATGCCAGCGTTTGAGAAGAACCGCGCCTTGCCGTATACTTTTACGAAGTCCCCCTCACGGCCGTCGCTTTTTAGGTTGTCGTAGATTAGGCCTTCTTCCGTCCCGGAAACAAATGCCCCCGACACCCCCCAGAAAACGAAACCGACAGCAAACATAAGCAGTGTATGCGAAAAAAACCAGACAATGAAGCACAGCCCCTGCAATACCGCCGATATAACCAGCATATTTCTTCTGTTCCATCTATCCGCAAGAATGCCCGACGGCACTTCAAACACTATGGCAAAAACACTCCAGAGGGCGATAAGCACCGCGACAGCATTGACCGACAGCCCACGCTCTATGAATAAAAGCGTGTAAAAAGCATAGATGGGCAAGCATTGGCTTAAGAATTTATATGTGTAAAGCAAATTGACGTTAAAGGTTTTTATTTTCATTTGACATAAGCGTCCCCAATCCCTTGATTAGACTTCCACAACCGGGAATACCGCCCCTCGGATGCCGTTAGCTCTTCATGGGTACCGGATTCTAAAATCATGCCGTTTTCCAGCACATGGATGCGGTCATTGCCGGTAGCTGTACTGAGCCGGTGGACAACCGTGATAACGGTCTGCCCTTTTGGCAGGTTTGCAAGGGCGTGTTGGATATCCTGCTCAAAGCTGTTGTCCAGTGAGGCAGTGGCTTCGTCAAGCAATAGGATTGGGGCGCGTTTTAACAGCGCGCGGGCAATCGCCACACGCTGCCTTTGCCCCCCTGAAAGCTGTGTGCCGCGCTCACCGACGCGGGTATCGCAGCCGTCCGGTAACTGATCGGCAAACACATCTACACGTGCAAGCTTCGCCGCTTCCAGAATTTCGCTGTCATCTGCGCCCGGGCGGCCCAGCCGTATGTTGTCCCAAATCGTGCCGTCAAACAGATGCGGGTTTTGCGGAACATACGCAAAAAGGGAACGCAGCGCTTTTAGGGAATAGTCCCCGGCATCCCTGCCGAAGATTTTCACACTGCCCTGCTGCGGGTCATAAAACCGCATGAGCATCATTGCCAGCGTGCTTTTACCGCCGCCGCTCGAACCCACCAAAGCGGTAGACTGCCCGGCAGGGAAAGCTACATCTAAATTTTCAAACAGCGCCGTGTCCTCATTGTACGAAAAGTGTATGCCCTGCATGGAAACAGCGGGATCCGCCGACAGCGTCCCGACAGCCGTCCCCCCGGTTTCCTCCTGTTCATTTAACAGGGCGCAGACACGGTCGGCGCTTGCCAGTTCTTCCTGTATGCGTATATATCTTATAGCAATACCGCGCATAGAAAACCCAACGCCTGTCCCAAGGGCCCAGCAGGTCATAACTTGATTCGGCGTCAGCTTCCCGTCGGTAAACAGTAAAATCGCAACAGCGAAAATAATCCCGTCAATAAGGTATTTTGACACTTCCTGGGGCGTTGATGTCAGCGCTTCTGTTTTCTTGATTTTCCAGTTGATATTAAACGCGCTTTCCAGCGCATCTATTACACGCCCGATGAAGAAGCTTTGCTTGTTGTCGGTGCGAAGGACAGTATGCCCGCCTAAAAGGTCGCCGATGCGCTCCGACATCTGTGCGGTGCGCGTGCGCTGGACTACATACAGCTTGCGCAGATAGGGCGCAAAGCCGCCGTTAAACAGCAGCGACATAACCGCCACGCCTATAGTAATCCAGCCCAGCATCGGTGAACAGGCAAATATGTAGCCAATTTGCAGCAGGTTGCCGACAAACACAGTGCCCAGCATTTCATAAAGCCGATCCACCGCGTTTATCGCGGAAGTCGCGTCCACGGTAAACTGGGCGAGGTAATTGCCGGAATGTGTCTTGCGCAAAACTGATACGGGAAGCCGCATGATATGGCCGAGCAGGTTTTCGCGCAGCGCCATGGAAGCCTTTTCTGCAGACACGCCTTTGCCATAGAGCGCGGCCATTTGAATAAGCGAAATTATAGCAATGGCCGCACCGACAACGGGCAACCGCACAAGGACAGGGGCAAATTCCATGGTCATGGCGCTTTCCATCATGCCGCCCAGTAAATGCCCCTGTACAAAATTAAGCGCGGGCCAAAACAGCACTGATAAAACAGCGCATGGAAGATATATATACCAACAACCTGCAAAATAGCGCGTCAGTCGCGGCGCTTCGCCGACCAGCGGAAGCTTATACTTATTCCAGTTAGAAATGTCCCAAAAAATCGGTCGAAAATCGTTGCGTATATGCGATTTTTGAGCGATTTTTTGGTTGACATTACAATTGGAATTAGTATTACGCATAGCTGTGCCTCCCTTCGCTTTCGATCCTGTGTAAGCCGGCGTAGATGCCGCCTTTCGCGAGCAGGGCATCGTGGCTGCCTTCTTCAGCGACACAGCCGCCGTCCAATACCAAAATCCGGTCGGCGCCCTGCGCGACAGAAAGCCGGTGGGAGATAATCAGCATGGTATGCTTTGCCGAAAGTGCGCTGATGGAACCAAGTATTTCCCGTTCATTTTCGTAATCTAAAGCGCTTGTCACTTCGTCAAACAACAGAAGCTGCGCATTTCGTAAGATTGCCCGCGCGATTGCGATGCGCTGTTTTTGCCCGCCGGACATATTTGAGCCGCGCTCGGCGACCTTCATCTCCAGCCCATCCGGCCAAATTTCTTGCAAATCGCCAAGCCCGGCTGTGCTAAGGGCTTCGAGGATGCGGCTGTCGTCAATATCCGCGCCGAAAACCAAATTGTCCCTAAGTGTCCCGGTTATAAAGAAGGGGTCCTGCGGTACAATTGCGATGAAATCACGCAGTTTGTGCAGGTCAATCTTGCCGATATCGCCGCCGAAAGCCGTAGCTTTGCCGTTAATGGGCGGATAAAACCCCTCGATTAGCTTGAAGACCGTGCTTTTCCCCGAACCGCTCTCCCCTACGATGGCGACGGTTTCCCCGCGGCGTATCGAAAAACTAAGGCCTTTTAAGGTTTCGCCGCGGCCTTCGTATCCGAAGGAAACGTCCTCGAAAGCAAGCACCGTGTCTGTATCGGGGGAAGGTATCTCGCCGCCTTCACGTTCGGGGGGAGTGTCGGCCGCATCATAAATGCGCCCCATATAGCCGTTGGCGGCGCGCATTTGGGCAATCATCTCACTTAACGCCATGATAAACCACTGCCCATGCCCACCCATTTGAATAAAGATAATCAGCCCGGCCACAGTCAGCGAGCCGCGCTGCAAAAACCACACACCTGCCACTACCATAAGCACGGTCGGCAGTATGTATACCGCGTAATTCACGCCGCCCGAAACCGCTTCCCTGAGCTTACGCCGTTTTATCAGCGCCAGCGCCTTTTCCTGTGCCTTGCGGTATCGTTCGAGCATCGTTTCCTCAAGCGCGTAGCTCTTTACGGTTTCCGCCTGCGTAACACTTTCCTGCGCGATGACCAAGGCATCGGCGTTAGCGGCGGAAAGCTCGTCCGTGATCTGGGAAACAGCCTTCATCATCTTCGACAGCGCCCAATAAAAAACCGGGATTACGCCGTAACAAATAAGGGAAAGCACCGGGTTTATGTAGAAAAGGTAGAAAAAAGGCACGATAGAATATGCGCAAGTCCACACAATGGACGCCATCTCGGAGCTGAAAAAACGCTGTACGCTATTCACATCGCCGGTCATGCGGCTTTGCATGGTGGCGGTATTTCCTTTTTCAAAAACCGCCTCCGGGATTTTACCGAAGCGCGGAAAGACCTGCCGGAAAAGGTTGCGCGTGCCCCATATATTAAACAGGCCGTCAAAGTACACCACACTGATTTGCAGCGGTATCGAAACCGCCGCCGCAAAACCAAGGTAGTATAAATACCTGTTAAGGGAAGCCAAATCCCCTGTAAGCGCATTTTCCATAAGGCCGCCCATTGCGGTAGCAAAAAACAGGTCGCGGCTGCTCATAACGCAGAAAGTCAAGATAAATGCGGCGAACCACGGCAGTGTGCCAATTTCGCCCATAGCGCGGCGCAGGCTGCGTTTATTGCCCCCGTCTTGTTTACCTGCCTGAAGTTTTGGCATGATGCATCACCCCTATTGGCATTATACATTAACGGATATACAATAACAACCGTAATTTACTGTCGCTATAAAAATATGACCTTCGTGCATTTGATATAACGGCAATACGTATGATTGACCTTTTATCCGGTTTATGGTAATATTCGATTATCATTTTAGGAGGGCCTTCCGTTATGCTGGATATAAAACTGATCCGTACAGACCCGGATGCGGTAAAAGAAAACCTGGTGAAAAAGTTTAGGGAGGACAAGCTCCCTTTGGTGGACGAGGCCGCAGGGCTTGATGTAAAGCACCGCGCGGTTATTTCCGAAGCCGATGCCCTGCGCTCCAAGCGCAACACGGTCAGCAAGGAGATCGGCGCGCTGATGGCACGCGGCGACAAAGACGGGGCAAATGCCGCAAAAAAAGAAGCCGCCGCAATCGGGCCGCGCCTTGCGGAGCTTGAAAAGCTTGAGGCGGAGCTTTCCGAAAAACTGCGCGAGGTTATGCTTGCGCTGCCGAACATCATCGACCCGAGCGTGCCCATAGGGAAAGACGACAGCGAGAATGTAGAACTGGAGCGCTTTGGGGAGCCTTTCGTCCCGGATTTTGAAATACCGTACCATACAGATATTATGGAGCGGTTTTCCGGCATTGACCTTGACAGCGCGAGGAAAGCCGGCGGCAATGGCTTTTATTATTTTTTGGGGGATATTGCGCGCCTGCACTCCGCCATCCTCACATACGCGCGGGATTTTATGATAGATAAAGGTTTTACCTACTGCATACCGCCGTACATGATCCGCGGCAGTGTGGCCGCGGGTGTGATGAGCTTTGCCGAGATGGAAGACATGATGTATAAAATCGAGGGCGAGGACCTCTATCTGATCGGTACCAGCGAACACTCCATGATCGGCAGGTACATCGGCACGATTTTAGATAAATCAAACCTCCCGCAGGCAATGACCAGCTACTCCCCGTGTTTCCGCAAAGAAACCGGCGCGCATGGAATGGAGGAGCGCGGCGTTTACCGCGTCCACCAGTTTGAAAAGCAGGAGATGGTGGTAATCTGCGAACCCGAAGATTCCATGCTCTGGTACGATAAAATGTGGCGCTATACCGTGGAGTTTTTCCGCAGTATGGATATCCCCGTGCGCACATTGGAATGTTGTTCCGGCGATTTGGCTGACCTGAAAGTAAAAAGCGTGGATGTGGAGGCATGGTCGCCGCGCCAACGCAAATACTTCGAGGTTGGCAGCTGTTCTAATTTAGGCGATGCACAGGCGCGCAGATTGGCGATCCGCGTTAGAGGGGAGAAAGGAAGCGCAGCCGGCAATTACTTCCCGCATACGCTCAACAATACCGTAGCCGCGCCGCCAAGGATGCTGATCGCGTTCCTGGAAAACAACCTGTGCGATAATGGCGATGTGAAAATCCCGGCCCCTCTGCGCCCTTACATGGGCGGCAAGGAAATTCTAACCTCCGGTAGCCCGAGTATAAAATAATATTAAAGGGGTGTCAGCTATGCAGATTAAATCTCTCGAAACCTTTTCCACCAAGGACATATGCTTTGTGCGGGCCACGGATAGTGACGGTGATCGGGGATGGGGCATGACCGCGCCGTTTTCCGCGAATATCAGCGCGCTTGTGCTGCATCAGATCGCCGCTTCTATAGCAATGAAGCCATATGAGGATTTTACAACAGTAGCGGACGAAGTTATTTATCAGCAATACAAGTTCCTCGGCACGTTTTTGGCGCGCGCCGCCGCAGGGATCGACACCGCGCTGTGGGACCTGAACGCCAAGAAAAAAGGCGTATCCGTCGCGGAGCTTGCCGGAAAAAAGCGCGATGTGATCGACCTGTACGCATCCAGCATGAAGCGCGACCTGCCCGTGCAGGAGGAGGCCGACAGGCTGCGCGAATTACAGGATAGGCTCGGTTACAAGGCGCTGAAGCTCCATCCGGGGATACCGGTGGGCCGCGACCTTGACTTCTGGCCGGGCAGGACGGAGGACATGGTCGCCGCGATGGTGAAAACCGCCAAACCCGACACGCACATAATCGTGGATGTAAACGGCAACTATTCTGTAGAAACCGCGATAGAAATGGCAAAGTTTTTGCACAGCCACGGCGTTAAGCTTTTCGAGGAGCCTTGCCCTTACTGGGAGATCGAAAAAACCAAGGCAGTACGCGATGCCTGCGTTGAAATCGGCATCCCTGTAGCGGGCGGCGAACAGGATTATATTGATACCATGTGGGAGCGCATGATCGGTCAGCGCGTGATGGATGTCTGCCAGCCGGACTTATTATATCTGGGCGGATTTACAAGGTCACTGAGGATCGCGCGGCTCGCGGCGGAAAAGGGCCTGCAGGTAACGCCGCATACATCCAACCAGTCGCCGATCTTTATTATGGGGCTGCACTACATGGCTTGCATCGACACGCCTTATCCCTTTTTGGAATGTGGCATAGAGGACGACAGGTGGGCGCTGGACTGCTACCGGCCGCTTGTAGAAATAAAAGACGGTCGATCTGCTGTCCCTACAGCCCCCGGCTGGGGATTTGAGCCTGACGCGGATTTCCTTGCAAAGGCCGATTACATGATCACAAAATAGTATGGCAATCTACAGCGGTTTGCAGATAAATTCATGCACGCGGGTTTCCAGGACATTTTGCGCGTGTGCGGGCGTAATAATCACCGCTGTGTCCGCGCCGCGCCCTGTGCCGCCTATCGCGATGATTTTCTCGCCATAGGGTATCAGCCCCGCGTCCAGCGCCATGATAGATATTTCCACGCAGACCTTTGTGCCCTGCCCGAACATCCGCAGGGTATGCGCCATAATTTCCGCAGGGTACACGCCGCCGAGCTTTGTGCTAAGCCCGCGCTCCACGCCGCTGAGGACATGGGACGCGGTTAGGACGTTTACCCCGGATTTTTGCAATGCGGCGCGGTTTTCCTCCGAAAGCTCGTTTTTTCCTTTTTCGGAAAAGCCGCAAACATGGGTAACACAAACCACGTTTACGCCGTTATTAGCCAGCGGCATTGCGCTCTCCCCGGTGTTTGAAGCAATAACAATATGGCCAATGCCCCTTTCCTTCGCGGTTTTCAGGGCAAGCTCTATTGTTTTGCGGGTGTTTTCCTTGCCGGGTTTTTCAAAATACATTCATATCACTCCATTTACAGTTTTCTTCAGTTTACCAAAACATTACTATAAAATCAATCATAGGAGAGTTGAATATGCCTTTTTACGACCTGAGATGCCGTGATTGCGGCGATAACTTCAACATTTTCGCGGGTATGACGGACAAAGCGGAAAAACGCATACCTTGCCCGGGCTGCGGCTCGTTTAACCTGGAAACCGATTACAAATCCGCGCCGGGCTATATTAAAAATACAAAAGAGCCGGTATGCCCGAACCGCCATGTCTGCGGGGGCGGCTGCCGCCACGCCGGATAGGGAGCAGGATTATGAAGCATATTGTAAACATCGCCCACGGCCGCGAGCCGGACACCGACCCGCGCAGCCTTCGCGCCCATGTGCAAGACCGTGAAAAAAGGGTTTTGCGGGATACCTATTATCTCATCAGCCAAAATGACGGGCCGTCTGAGCGGCTTTCCTGCGGGCATACCACCGTTTACCCCACCGGAAGTACAACAGGGCATTCCCACGCGGATATGGAAGAAATTTATTATTTTATCTCCGGCGAGGGCATTATGGTTGTAGGTGAAGACGAGTTCCCGGTAAAAGCAGGGGACTGCCTGTATGTCCCGCCCGGTGAGTTTCACACGACGTATCAGTCCGGCATACTCCCGCTGGTGATTTTCTGGACGACCTGCAAGGTGGATGATTGCGGCGTTGCCACCGTGGAGGATACGCGGTGATTACAAAAATGCTGATTGGCGGGAATTGGGTAAACGCCGCGGACAATAAAACCTTTGAGGTGTCGGACCCGCGCACGGGTTTGCCGTTCGCAAGTGTGCCGCTCGGCGGTATCCGTGATGCCGATGCCGCCGTGGACGCGGCTTGCCTTGCCTTTAAAAGCTGGGCAAAAACAAATGTGTTCGCGCGTGCCGCGCTTTTGCGGGATGCCGGCGCGCTTGTAGAGAAAAACAAGCAGGAAATCGGAAGGCTGATGAGCCGCGAGCAGGGCAAGCCCGCGCAAGAGGCAATTACGGAAGTGCAAAAAGCCGCCGATATCCTGCGGTATTACGCGGCGGAGGGGGAGCGCGTATACGGCAGGATAATCCCAAGCGATGAAAGCGGTACATTCAGCATGGTGGTCTATCAGCCTATCGGGCCCTGCGCCGCCATCACCCCGTGGAATTATCCGGTGGAGCTGCTCGCGTGGAAGATCGGCGCGGCGTTGGCTGCCGGATGCACGCTTGTGTGCAAACTGCCGTCCGAAACGCCGCTGTGTGCGCTTTTGTTTATCAAATATATCACAGACGCGGGATTGCCGGGCGGCGTGATAAACGCCCTGACCGGCGAAGGCAAGGTTATCGGGCAGCGCATTTTAGAGCGCAAGGAGATCAGAAAAGCGGCGTTTACAGGCTCTACAGCGGTTGGGAAGGACGTGCTTGCATCCTGCACAGAAAGCTTGCGCAGAAGCTCCATGGAGCTTGGCGGGAGCTTGCCGATGCTGGTATTCAAAGACTGCGATTTAGACAGCGCGGCAATCGGTGCGGCGCGCCGTTCTTTCAAAAATATGGGGCAAATATGCATTGCCATAAACCGAATTTATGCAGAGCGGGAAATATACGAACAGTTCCTGTCGCGCTTTAAAGAGGAAACCGAAAAGCTTATCATCGGCGACGGGCTGGACGGTACCGCAGACCTCGGGCCCATGTGCAAAAAGCAGGGGGTCGAAGCCGTCACCGCGCATATATCTGATGCTATAGAAAAGGGCGCGCGGCTTATTACAGGCGGAAAAGCACCGGTTATCCCGGGGTTTGAAAGCGGCAACTGGTTTAGCCCGACAATTTTGGCGGATACAGACCACAGCATGAAAATTATGTCGGAGGAAACCTTCGGCCCCGCTGTAGGCGTTATGCCGTTTGACAGCATGGAGGAAGCGGTAAATCTGGCAAACGACAGCATTTACGGCCTTGCGGCCATTATCTATACGCAGAATTTGGCAACCGTAAATTACTGCGCACAGGCACTTGAGGCGGGCAATGTAGCGGTAAACAATGTAGACGCGGGGACTATAAACGCCCCATACGGCGGCTGGAAGCAATCGGGTTTCGGGCACGAGCATGGGCCGGAAGGGCTGTATGAGTATCTTAACGTCAAGCACGTGCGTATTCACGCGGGAGGGGAATAAAATGACTTTTTCAAGCTTAGAGCAAAGAATGGCGCATGGCTATATAGATATGCTGCCTTCATTTGTACCGGATGAAAACGCGCCTGTAAGCGTTTCGGAGCAGGAGCAGTTTTATGTTTTGATAAAAAGCCTGTATCAGCTTGCGTATGACGAGCCGCTGCTTTTTGTAACTGCACTGCACGGAGACGACGCTTTCCCTACCCGCTATAAAAAAGCATATGGCAAACCGGCGCTGATTGGGGATATGAGGAAGTTTACCAAAGCGATAAACGCTTTGCTTACGGCAATGTTCCTTCTCGGGAAAGGCGAAGATGTAACGCTAAACAAAAGGCAGCGGGCTGTTTTATCTAGGCTTGGCATTGACGGCACCGCCAACCTTCCCGCCGCGTGGAAGTGGATGGCTTCAAAAGACGGCGCGAATATCTCAAAGTTTTCGCATTGCCTGTTTGACGACGGTTATCCGTACACTTCTGAGATTTACGCACGTCTTCTCGGCAGCCATGCTTTCAAGAAAATTGAAAATTGGATGGCAGGGCAGGGGTATAAGCGGCATGATATATATCACATCATCGCCAGCGACTGCAATTTGACGCTGACAATCGCAAACCCAAAATGGGGCGCTGACGCACCGCGCGGCGGGCATGAATACAAAATAAGGCATACGGGCATATCGGCACAATACGATGATTATACGGCAAACCCTGCGGTCATCGGTTTGTGCATACCTAACGGGATGAAGGCTTATTTGGAAAACTTTGACACAATGGAAAAGCCGCTTCAAGCATTTGTTGTAAGCAAAACCAAAAAATGCGATAAATGCGGATACTGTGTCCAAACAGACAAAACCGGCTCTCGCCTGCTTGCGTATACCGCCGTCGAGTTTGAAGGCAAGGGATACAAGCTATGCAATTATTATCCCGGCTACGGCTACAGCTGGACAAGTATTGACGACGGCACTGCCGATATGATTATAGAAATGCTGTCCTTTATGGATAAGTTTGCGCCGGATAAAGTGAAGATTTAAGGAGCATACCGATGATAACTGCGCCGCAATCTGTATCCACGGTGATGGGGCCTATGTCCACTCCGCATCCGGATTGTGGAATTTTACCTTGACAACACCTCGCCGGTCGCGTATACTGTGTTTATTCCATAGTGGATTACCTTCACTACGAAAGGGGTTGTGATGTAAATGACTGTTAATATGATGGTGATTGCAACTTAAAACCGAATATCGGGCATAGAATGAAACGGGATTGCTGCCCGTGTCTTTTGCTGTGCCATCAACAGTAACCTTTCGTGAATAGCTGCTGAACGTCAACTGTGTTGACGTAGCGGGATACGATTCGGGTCGTATCTCTTTTTTGATTAAGTGCCGTGCGACAGCAGTCTTCGCAAGCCAAAGCACGCTTTGGCTGAGAGGCTGCTTGCTCCACGGCATTTTTGCGTCCAAAAATAACTACACACAGGAGAGATAAAAAATAACAATGATTGATTTGAAACAATACGGCTACACCGAAACAGAAACGCCGCCCGATGGTCTGCTGCTCGGCAGGGTTACGGAACATCGGGGAGCGCAGTATACCGTCGTCACCGAGCGCGGTGAAGTAACTGCAAATCTCAAAGGCACTTTTTATCACGAAGCGGAAGCGCGTGAGGATTTCCCATGCGTCGGCGACTTTGTGCTGTTGCAACACAACGAACTTGGCGATTCGGGTATCGCAAAACTATTGCCCCGCCACTCGAAGTTTTCCCGCGCCGACTTTTCAGGCCATGCGGCGGGATACGTCAAAACCATTCTTGAACAGGTCGTCGCAACAAACTTCGATTATGTGTTCATACTGTCGTCCTTGAATTGGGATTTTAAGGTCAGCCGGATCGCCCGTTATCTTACGCAGGCGCGGCAGAGCGGCGGTCAACCTGTCGTAATCCTTACAAAAGCGGATTTGGTTGAAGATTTTACCTCCGCGTTAGCCGAAGTCCGAAACGTCGCGCTTGATGTGCCGGTTCACGCGGTTTCCGCGCATACCGGATTTGGCGTGGATGAACTTAGCGAATACTTGAAACCCGGAAAGACTGTGGTTTTCCTCGGTATGTCCGGCGTAGGAAAATCGTCGCTGCTCAACGCGCTTATGAATCAGGAAGTCATGGTCGTAAAGGCAATACGCGAGGACGATAGCCGAGGGCGTCACACAACGACACATCGCCAGCTTTTCATGCTGCCTTCCGGCGCGATGGTCATTGATACGCCGGGGATGCGTGAGCTTGGTTTGTTCGGCGCGGATGAGGGTATCAGTGTAGGATTTGCCGATGTAGAAGAACTATTTGCCAGGTGCCGATTCAGCGATTGCCAACACCGGACAGAACCGGATTGCGCGGTTCTCGCCGCACTTGCCGATCGTTCATTACCGCGTGAGCATTGGGAGCGTTATCTCGCGCAGAAGCGGGAAAATAAATTTGTTGAGGATAAAACTGAATTTATGCGCCAGCGACAAAAGTGGAACAAAGACATTGCTAAATGGAGTAAACAACAAAAGAAAAGCGGAGGGATAAGATGATTAAAATAATCTCGGGAACCTTAACTTATGTGTTATGTAAAATGTTCACTTTGTCAATCACAACTGCTGATTATAAGACAGAGAAACTTCACGGAGGTACACTCGGCGATGTTCGTCTTGTAACAGGCACAGCAGAAACCGCTGACGGTGAAAAGCTGCCCTACAAAGTTGTGTTGAAGGTTCAAAAGAAATGGAAACGCCACGGCGACTCTGGTTCATGGCGCAGGGAGTATGACCTTTATACATCGGGCTTCGGCGCGCTGTTCACCGATTCCCTCTGTTGGCCGAAATGTTATCACGCCGAAATGAACCAAGATGAAAGCGAATGGCAAATATGGATGGAACATATCGACGGTATATCGGGTTTAGATTTAACCGGCGATATGTATGAACGTGCAGCAGAGGAATTAGGCCGGTTTCAAGGTAAGCTGTATGCAAAACGGCCGGCTATAATTCAAAACCTAACCAATCTTAGCAAGATTGATTTTGCAAAAAACTTTTATTTACACTACCGGTCATGGAAAGAGGTGTACGACTACATACGCACCGACGACTGCGAAATCCCTAAGCACTTATGTCAAATGCTCATCGACATTGATGAAAATGAGAACGATGTATGGAACCGCATTGAAAAGCTACCCATCGTACTTTGCCATAGGGATTTTTGGGTGACGAACATATTTTACAAGGATGATAAAATCGTACTCATTGATTGGGACACAACCGGGTGGGGCTATTTCGGTGAAGATTTAGCAAGCCTCATTGCGGACGAAGCGGATGTAGCGCATATGGTTGAATACTATCAGCGATGCGTCCCGGCGTATTACAAGGGTTTTTCGGAATATGCAGATGTTTCCCATATCACCGACCATTGTGTCCGTGAGCTAATCCTTGTCATGTTCGGGTATAGGCTTGTCGAATGGTATAAATTCGCTAAGTCGCCCGACGAAAAAACGCTTCATCTTAACACTTTGCAAAAAATTTATGAAATGGGAGATTACACATGACTGATAAACTATTTCACCTGTTACAAAAACCCGCGCTTTGGCAGCGAGTTCGAGCCTCGTAACCCGCTTATACCCGAAACCCTCACAACCATGCGGTTTGTGGGGGTTCTTGTTAACGGTCCTTTTTCGCCTTTATACTCAGCGCCTGCTGTCGCAGCATAATCCTCACCAGGGCGGAATGTGTCGCGCTGTCAATGTCACGGAACATTACGCCGTAGCTGTATGCCTGTGCGTCTATTCTTGTCCGGCGCGTGACAGCGCATCTCAATGAGAAATCCGCGCCGTCGAGCATGAAACTCACAGCGGCTTCGTCCCCCGGCTCTAAAAGCAGCCCGGTTTCAATCCGCATACCCCCGGCGCTGATATCCAGGATATTCATCGCGCCGCTGTTTTTCCCTTCGCCCGATATAGTGCCGTCCAGTTTAATCGGGACACGGAAAAAGTCCCTGTCATTTACGGTTTTGACCACCGCGCCGTGCAGGAGCTTTACCACCGTTTCCTGCTTTAGGTAAACAAGCGAAACAAAACACAGGAATTCGCCCCCCTGTATGAAAAGGGCGACTTTTACGATATCGTTATAATAAAACGGCATAAAAACCGAGCCGCAGTCAATTTCAATTTCGCCATCGGTGATACCTGTGATTGTACCGTAGGCAAGCACACGGTTTTCCATTGTTAGGATCTCGCAGGGCATCCCGAGGATCTCACCGCCCAGGCGGAATTCCTTGTTTTTCATATACCCAAAGAAAACAGGGTCGTCTGTTTCGGCGTGGCGGCGCCAAGCCCGCGCGGCTTCCAGCAGACTGCCGAAATAGATCCTGCCCGACCTCGCCGAGTTCAGCTCCTGCTTTATCCTATCCATCTCCGGCAAAAATTCGCGGTGCTGTTTTTTGTGATGCACCGCCAACGGGAATTCATGCAGATCCATCAGCGCTTCCTCAGACTCGAAATGCGCTTCGCACGCCGCCAGCAGCTGTGTGAGGAAACCGGACATAACGGCAACCGGCGCGCTGCTGTCGTATTTTTCCTCAAATTCTGCGATGAGCTTAAAAAGCCCCAGGTGCTGCTCATCAATCAGCGCGATACCGGACGAACCCCCGCCCGTCAAGCTGTGGATATCCATAATATATTTTCATTCCCTTTTTTAATGTGATATGATATAATTTACAATAGCTATTATACATCCATATCCCAAAAACTACAATAGAGGGGGCCAAATCATGTTCGATCAAAAAGAAAACCGGGAGCTTATAAGCCTTTTCGAGAAACTGCGAGTCACCGACGTGCGCGACGGCATGGACTGGATGGGCTATCACCACTACGGCAGTGTGCATCACTCCATCAGGCCGCTTTTCCGCCCAAGGCTCAGCACAATCGGGATTGCGCGCACCACCCGCTATGTCCCGTATGAGGGGCCCGTGCCCGCGCTCCCGCCCGAGGAGTACACAAAATGGGTTAAAATGTACTACGCCGAAATCTGCTACGACCCATGGAACGCCGATATTCAGCCCGGCGACTTCGTGTGTATTGACATCGCGGGCGTTGATGTGGGGTTGCTTGGCTCCAACAATACGCTTGACTGCAAAAAGAAGGGCTGTGTGGGGTTCGTAACCAACGGCGGCGGCATCCGCGACACAGACGAGTGCGTCATCCAGGGCATCAATGTCTGGTCAAAATTTATCTCTCACGGTATGGACCAGGCAAGGATCCGCTATATAGACAAGGATATCCCGATCGCCATAGGCGGAGTTGCAATTTATCCCGGGGATATTATCGTGGCGGACGGGGACGGCGTGATCGCTGTGCCGCGCAAAATCGCCCGCGGCGTCGCAAAATACGCGTGGCAGGAAGCCAGCGCGGATAAAAAAGCCCGCAAGCAGTTTTATATAGACCTGGGCATGGAGCTTGACGAAACAGTATAGGAGGGAAAACATGACTTGCTTTACAGGCCCGGGTACAGGCCGGCTGCTGCTAATCCACCTGACAAAGGGCGAGGATATCTTAAAAAGCGTTACACAGGCCGTAAAAGACGCCGGTATTGTAAGCGGCGTGGTGGTGTCCGGGATCGGGTCGCTGCGCAAGTGGCACTACCACTACATCGGCGACACGGACGACCGCCCCTCCGATGTTTTTCAGACAATCGAGGGGCCGTTGGAGCTTGCCTGTATGCAGGGCGCGATACTGGAGGGCGTGCCGCATCTTCACGCCGTGGTTTCGGAGCATGGCACAAAAACCTGGTCAGGCCATGTTGAAGAAGGCTGTGAAGTGCAGTACCTCGCCGAAATCTGCATCCTGGAGATGGCGGATATGCCGTTGGGGCGCAGAAAAAAGGGCGAGTTCGGCATTGCTAATATCGAGATGATCCCATAATTTCCCGCACAAGCAGCTCCAAATCCTCAAAGCGCGAAAGGGTGCCGGCACGGCGGCGCAAGGACGATGCCCCCGGCATCCCTTTCATGTACCATGCGGCGTGGCTTCGGGCTTCGCGCATGGCGGCGTATTCGCCTTTATATTCCACGGCTTTGGCGATATGCCTTAGCATGATACTCAGCTTTTCATCAAGCTCCGGCTCGGGTTCATTTATCCCGCGCAGGAGCTTTTCTTTTATTTGCCGGAAAATCCACGGCCTGCCAAGCGCGCCCCGCCCGACCATCACCAAATCACAGCCGGTCCGCTCATACATTTGCTGTGCGCAGTCCACGCTGTTTACATCGCCGTTGCCGATTACGGGGATGGACACGCTTTCTTTAACCGCGCGAATTATTTCAAGATCGACCGGCGGGGCATACATCTGTTCGCGCGTGCGGCCATGTACAGTTACCGCGGAAGCCCCGGCGCGCTCTGCCATAACAGCCGCTTCCACCGCGTTAACACTGCCGCTGTCCCAGCCCTTGCGGATTTTTACCGTAACCGGAAAAGGGGATGCCTTTACGGCCGCGCGGATGATTTTTTCTGCCAGCGGCAGGTTTTTCATCAGAGCGCTTCCCGCCCCGCCGCTTGTGATTTTCGGCGCGGGGCAGCCCATGTTTATATCTATCGCGTCCGGTGAAAATTTCGCCGCGATTTCCACCGCCTTCGCCATAAACTCCGCCTCGTCGCAGAAAAGCTGGACTGCCATCGGGCGCTCGTCCGGAGCGATTTCAAGCAGCGCCGCTGTTTTGGCGGAGCCGTAAACCAAGCCTTTTGCGCTCGCCATTTCGCCCACGGCATAACACGCGCCCATCTCAATGCAGATTTCCCGGAACGCGCGGTCTGCCGCCCCCGCCATTGGGGCGAGCGCGGCGGTTTTGGGAAGGGATAGCATGGTCAATGTTATTCTCCTAAAAATCAGCGTTAAATATGATTGACTTTTTTCCCGGTGGGATGTATACTTAATTCAAGGGTAAGACTTCAAACGGTTATACCCCTGTTTATCTACAAAAAGTAGCCAAACACATTGGGGTGCGGATGGCTACTTTTTTGTATGTACGCCCAGCAATATAATTGCTGTCATCGCAATAATCGTCATTGAGATTATGTACGCGATCGCCATACTATCACCTCCCTTATCAAAGTTTGGTGATCCCCCCCTTCCATATCGGAATGGGGTATAACCGTCCAGCAGTAAACTGTTATCTATCTTACCCTTGTTTATCGGATTACTCCGACTGTTTCATATTACACGAATTTCATCATTTTGACAAGTCTTTAATAAAATATTAAGGGGGCAGCATCATGAAATACTTCAAGAAAATCGTCGGTAAGCGGCTGTATTTATCACCGCTCAGCTTGGACGATGCGGAAATCTTCACAAAATGGGTCAACGACCCCGCTGTCAGCTGTAACTTAGGCAATTATCCCGCGCAGATAAGCTTAAGCAGCGAAAAAACTTATCTTGAGGATCTGGCGAAAAAGCATTGCTACAGCATTGTTTTGCACGACGGCGATGTGATGATCGGCAATCTCGGCTTAGGCGACATCGACCACAGGAGCCGCAAGGCCACCTTGGGCATTATGATCGGGGAGGCCGAAATGCGCGGCAAGGGCTACGGCACAGAAGCTATATGCCTAATTTTAGATTACGGCTTTAACACGCTGAACTTGCATAATATCATGCTGTATGTCCACGCCGATAACGGGCAGGGCATTGCGTGCTATAAAAAAGCAGGCTTCCGTGAATTTGGCCGCCGGCGGGAAAGCCACTTCAAAAACGGCCGGTACATAGATGTTATACACATGGAAATTCTTTCTACGGAGTGGGGAAAAAGCTAATGAAGCTACTGGCGGTAGACGGCAACAGCATTGTAAACCGGGCATATTTTGGCATAAAACCATTGGCGACTAAAACAGGCATACCAACGGGCGCGATCTACGGCTTTTTGAGCATACTGCTGAAAATGCAACAGGAAACAGGGCCGGAGGCGATCGTCGTCACGTTTGATATGCAGGCGCCCACATTCCGCCACGCGAAATATGACGGCTACAAAGCGCAGCGTAAAGGTATGCCGGACGATCTTGCCCGCCAGATGCCGCTGCTAAAAGAGCTGCTGGGGCATCTGGGCTACAGGCTTGCGGAGCTTGAGGGGTATGAAGCCGACGACCTGCTCGGCACGTTTTCGCGGATGTGCCGCGAAAGCGGCAGCGAATGTGTAATCGCAACCGGCGACCGCGATTCCTTCCAGCTAATCGGCGGCGGCGTGACCGTCCGCCTTGCCTCCACGCGCGGCGGTCAGCCCCAAGCCGAAATCTACGACGAAGCTGCCGTCATGGAAAAGTACGGCGTTTCTCCCGGTCAGCTGATCGACGTAAAAGCGCTGATGGGCGACAGCTCCGACAATATCCCCGGAGTTGCGGGCGTGGGCGAAAAAACCGCACTTTCGCTGGTGCAAAAATACGGCAGTTTAGATAATATATATGATAACTTAAGCAGCCCTGATATCCGCGATACACTGCGCGCAAAACTCACCGCCGGGCGGGATATGGCGTATCTGAGCAGGGAGCTTGTTGTAATCGACCAAAACGCGCCCATCCCCCTGACAGTCCCGGACTGCGGGAAAAGCCCCGCCGACAACGACAAAGCATACGCGCTTATGGCGAAGCTGGAGCTGTTTAGCCTAATGCCGAAATTCGGCGTGCGCCCTTCCGCCTTAAAAGCAGACATGGGGCAGGAAAACGGCGCGGAGCAAAGCAAAGGCTTCTTAACTCCCGGGTACGAAGTAATTTTCAACAGCCTACCCAAAAATGCGCTTGAATCGGACAATATCCTTGATGTGCTTTTTTCTTTTGAAGACGGCAAGCTTTCCGCCCTTTGCGCAAATATAGGCGGGACACTGCATCTCTGTGATACGGGCGCGGCGGAAACAGCAAAAAAAATTCTGTCCGCGCCATGTAAAAAGCGGACAAACAGCGTGAAATCACTGCACCGCCTGGGGCTTGAAATGGGCTTTGAGGTACAGGGCGTTATTTTCGACCTTGAGATCGCCGCGTACATCCTAAACCCCACGGCGAAAGATTACGGGATCGGAAGGCTCGCGGCGGAATACGGCGTTGTTTTGCCGGAGATAAGCGCACAGCTCGGCAAATTCGGGGAGATTATCGGGCATTGCGGTATCTTCCCCGCGCTGGCGGAAAAGCTCCTGTCCCATATCATAAAAAACAGCCAGGAAAAGCTCCTGACGGAAATTGAGCTTCCGCTCGCCCGTGTGCTGGCGGATATGGAATACGCGGGGTTTGAGCTGGACACAAACGGCCTTGCCGCCTACGGCGAAAGGCTAAGCGCGGATATATCTGAATTGCAGGCGGAAATCCATGAACTTGCGGGGGAAAGCTTTAATATAAACTCACCAAAACAGCTTGGCGTGATTTTATTCGAGAAGCTGGAACTCCCCGCGGGGAAAAAGACAAAAACGGGATATTCGACCAACGCCGATGTGCTGGATTTTCTGGCGGACAAGCACGCGATTATACCGAAAATCCTATCCTACCGCAAAGCCGCAAAGCTTAAATCCACCTATGTAGACGGTTTGCTGAAAGCTGTTGGCGCGGACGGGCGCATCCACACAAGCTTCCAGCAGACGCTCACACGCACGGGGCGCATTTCTTCCGTGGAGCCGAATATGCAAAACATCCCCATCCGCACAGAGCTTGGCAGTGAACTGCGCAGGTTTTTCCGCGCGCCGAATGGCATGGTTTTGCTGGACGCGGACTACTCGCAGATAGAGCTGCGTGTGCTTGCCCATATCGCGGAGGACGAAAATATGATCCGCGCTTTTCTGGAAGGCGCGGACATTCACACGATAACAGCTTCACAGGTTTTTGATATGCCGCCTGATTTTGTAACGCCGCTGATGCGAAGCCGCGCAAAGGCAGTGAACTTCGGCATTGTGTATGGGATAGGCGCGTTTTCTCTTTCCGGGGATATCGGCGTGCCTGTCCACGAAGCCGACAGCTACATCAAAAGCTATCTGCAAACCTACCGCGGCGTGCGCAAATATATGGATGAAACCGTGGCGGATGCCACACAGCGCGGATATGTGCAGACGCTTTTCGGGCGCAGAAGGTACCTGCCCGAGCTGGCTTCGTCAAATTACCAAAACCGGGAATTCGGCAAACGCGTGGCGATGAACACGCCGATTCAAGGCACAGCCGCGGATATCATAAAAATCGCGATGGTGCGGGTGTCCGCGCGTCTGCGTAGTGAAGGGCTGAAAGCCAGGCTGATCTTGCAAGTGCATGATGAGCTTATCGTGGAAAGCCCCATAGCTGAAGCCGAAAAAGCGGCCGCGCTGCTGCGGGAGGAAATGGAAGCGGCGGCAGAGCTTTGTGTGCCGATGGTGGCGGAGGTCAGCGCGGGGAAGAACTGGCTGGAACAGGATGCGCTCTAATAAGCAGATACATTTTCGGCCTTGGCATCCTGCAAAATCTTCCCGATTAAGCCGTTCCTGTCCTCCCGCCTGCATTGCGGCGCCGTGATAATGGCGCCAAGCTCAGCGGCGCTTTCCCCGACTGTATGATTTACTATGATGTAGTCGTACTGCTTTGCCAGCGGAAGCTCCTCAGTCACGGCGATATTCAGCCGCCTTTGTATATCGTCGCGGGATTCTGTCCTGCGGCTTTCAAGGCGGGCTTTCAGTTCACTAAATGACGGCGGCGTAACAAACACAAGGACCGCGTCCGGATTGCGCAGACGGATATCCTTTGCGCCTTTCACCTCAATAACCAGGATTACGTGCCTGCCCATGCTTCGGCATTGCTCCACCGGGGCGCGTAGCGTACCGTAGTAATTGCCGTTGTAGAGCGCGTGTTCGAGGAACTCGCCCGCGTCAATCTTCGCCTCGAAATCTTCGCGGGAAAGAAAGTGGTAATCCACGCCGTCCGCCTCGCCCTCGCGCTTGGGGCGGCTGGTGGCGGAAACAGAGATCACCACGCACGGGTCACTTTCTGCCAGTTTCCCGGCGACAGTATCTTTGCCTGCGCCGGAAGGCCCGGACAGGACTACCAGCCTGCCGCGCTTACTCATCTTCACCCTCGCTATCATTGCCGTCCAGGCCGTCCAGCCGGTTCGCTACGGTTTCGGGATGTACAGCCGACAGGATCACATGGTCTGAGTCCGTGATGATCACGGCGCGGGTACGGCGGCCATAGGTGGCGTCGATTAAGGCGCTTTTATCCCTTGCCTCTTGGATTATACGCTTGATGGGGGCGGATTCAGGGCTGACAATCGCGACCAGCCTGCTTGCCGACACCATGTTGCCGAAGCCTATATTTATCAGTTTCACAGCAGCCCCCTCAGAACCTGTATTCAATACTCGAAACTTAGAACCCATCTTCAATACTCAAAGCACCGGCACATCGGCGATTTTCCGCATTGCTTCGTTAAATTTCCTTGGAATACATGGAGTATACCTGCGAAAATTTGCCTCGCACTGCAAAAAATCGCTTCAATGCGCCGGCATATCTCGTTATTGAAGATGGGTTCTTACTCGATGTTTTGGATCTGTTCGCGGATTTTTTCTATCTCGCTTTTCATGTCGACCACTATCCGTGATATTTCCAGGTCCTGGCATTTAGACCCGATTGTGTTGGCTTCGCGTCCAAGCTCCTGCGCCAAAAAATCCAGCTTGCGCCCAACAGGCCCGCTTCCGGAAAGCAACCCGCGGGACTGCCCCAGATGGCTTTTCAGGCGGACGGCTTCTTCTGTCGTGTCGGTTTTCTCGGCAAACACCGCCGCTTCGGTAAGGAGCCTTGCCTCATCTACCTGCTTGTCCTCCAATACAGCCTCCAGCTTTGCAAACAAACGGCTGCGGTATTCCTCTTTAAGCTGCGGCGCTCGCGCTTCCGCCTTTTCCGTCAGCGATTCCAGCGCGGAGATACGGGCGAGGATGTCGTTTTTCAGCTTTTCGCCCTCACTTCGGCGCATTTCGGCAAAGCCCTCAAGCGCCTTTTCTGCAACGGTACGGACAGCGCCCCACAATTCCTCTTCGTCTTCGGCAGGCTTGCGCACGATGAAGATATCGCCGAAGCGGGCAATATCAGTCAGCCGAATGTTGTCACTCAGCCCGAGCGCTTCCCCAAGGCCGCGGAGCGTGTCCAAATACTCCCCGGCAAGCTCACGGTTGACCGCTACCTGCGAACTTGCGCCCTCAAGCGTCACAACCGAAACATTCACATCCACCTTGCCCCTGGATATCTTGCCGTAGGCAAGCCCCTTGAGCTTTTCTTCAAGATAGCCGCAGGTTCGCGGCACACGCGCGGAAAACTCGAAAAACCGGTGGTTGACAGATTTTATCTCCACCGTTATCTCCCTGCCGCCGATCAGCTGCCAGGCGCGCCCATAACCCGTCATTGAGCTTATCATTTCCCCAAATACATCCTTTGCGGTTTAATGCTAATATGATACCACCCGACTGCCGCGATGTCAACCTTGCCCCAATCCCAATCCCTATCCGCCCTTGCATATAGCGTAAAGATTGCGTATACTATTCTTTATCCTCATTCATTTGCTTAAACATAGAAAAGGAAACAGCTTATGCGGGAAATTCACGGGAACACAATCGGCATCCGCCGTTCATACATCGAACGGCTGGAAAGCATTTATGACGTTGAAATTGAGCGCAAGGAATTCTGCACCGTACCGCTGCTCAATTTGCTTGCAGCCTTTACCGGCAATACCGGGCGCGAGGCAATGGCGTATGTTGACCGAACGGGGCATGTGCTTTGCGTCGCCGTCGGTGAGCGCGACCGCGTAGAGCTGCCGTTCCTGCGCATACGCCGCTCTCCCGGCAGGCTCGCCGGCATCCGCTGCATCCATACGCATCCCGGCGGAAACGGGGCGCTTTCCGATGTTGACATTCAGTCCCTCAAAAGCATCCGCCTTGACGCAATGGCGGCGGTGGGCGTTTCGGGGGGCAGGCCGGTTTGGATGCAGGTCGGGATATTGGATCAAAGCGGCGAAGATTCGGAAGAAGGCGACGGCCTTACCGTAAACTTACACGGCCCGTACAGGATAAGCGGGATCCCGCATGAAACTTTGCTTGCGGAAATACGCCTGGCGGATGTCCGTATACGGCCTGACAAATCAAAAAAAGCGGACGCGGAAATCGCCCGCGCGATTTTAGCGGGGATTGACAATAAACAAACCGGAACCCAGCCCCTCAGCGAGCTTTTACAGCTTGCAAACACCGCCGGGTTTATAACCGTTGGCTCTATGGTTCAGCCCCGCGACCGGCCCGACAGAAGCTATTATCTCGGCTACGGGAAGCTGCGCGATTTAACGCTAGAGATCGGGGCACTACGCGCGGACGCGGTTATCTTCGACGATGAGCTTTCCCCCGCGCAGATACGCAATATCCAAAAAGAATTCGGCGAAAGTATTGAGATTATCGACCGTACAGCGCTTATCCTTGATATTTTTTCCGGGCGCGCCGCAACGCACGAAGGGCGCTTGCAGGTTGAGCTTGCGCAGGCAAAATATATGCTCCCGAGGATGGCGGGCTACTGGAAGCACCTGTCGCGGATGGGCGGCGGTGGCGGCGGCGGGGCGGGCGCTCGGCGCGGCGAAGGCGAAACCCAATTAGAGGTTGACAGACGGATCCTGCGCAGGCGGCTTGTTGAGCTGGAAAAAGAAATCGACAACATAAAATCCCGCAGGGATGTACAGCGCGCCCACCGCGAGCGCTCCGGCATCCCGGTCGCCGCGCTTGTCGGATATACAAACGCGGGGAAATCGTCGCTTTTAAACAGCCTATCCGGCAGCGATGTTTTAGCTGAGGACAAGCTGTTCGCCACCCTTGACCCTGTATCCCGCCGTGTGAATTTCGGCGGCGGGGACCTGCTGCTGGTAGACACCGTCGGCTTTATCAACAAGCTTTCCCATGACCTTGTGGACGCCTTCCGCGCCACGCTTGAGGAAACAAAATACGCCGACCTGCTCATCCATGTGGTGGACGCGTCCTCGGATGACAGCGCTCGGCAAATGGAAGTTGTCAAAAGTGTGCTGGGCGAGCTGGGCGTGTGGGGCAAGCCAATCCTGACAGTCTACAATAAATGTGATATCGCGGGCGATTTTATCCCGGGGACAGACAGCGTGCGCGTTTCCGCCATAACCGGGATGGGCATGGAAAATTTAAAAGCCGCGGTTGTAAAAAGCCTCGCCGCGGCGCGTGTTGAAATATCGGTAATCCTGCCGCTTGACAGCGGTGCGCTGGTGTCGCGCATTTATGCAACCGGGCAAGTCAGCCGGTGCAGCTACGAGGAGGACGGCATACACATCACCGCGCTGGTTTCG
>Ga0099364_10001261_pt1 | contig 42354 bp, 35 predicted proteins | sample TergutTh196P3_FD_73070 | JGI IMG/M metagenome (GOLD analysis project Ga0099364, IMG submission 73070) | Microcerotermes parvus P3 segment gut microbial communities from Pointe-Noire, Republic of the Congo - Th196 P3 | ecosystem: Host-associated > Arthropoda: Insects > Digestive system > Gut ...
GGGTAATAACCAATTTAAAAAAATAATATAATGAAAACAAATCTCTTATTTAAGAGCTTCTTCAATTGAAACGGCGACTGCGACCGTAGCTCCTACCATCGGGTTGTTGCCTATCCCTAAGAAACCCATCATCTCAACATGAGCCGGGACGGAGGAAGAACCCGCAAACTGAGCGTCGCTGTGCATACGTCCCATCGTATCGGTCATCCCATACGAGGCGGGACCGGCAGCCATGTTATCAGGGTGGAGCGTGCGCCCCGTACCGCCGCCTGATGCTACCGAAAAATATTTCTTGCCGTTTTCTAAACGTTCTTTTTTGTAGGTGCCCGCTACAGGGTGTTGGAAACGGGTCGGGTTGGTTGAGTTGCCGGTGATAGACACGTCTACATCTTCCGCCCACATGACGGCAACGCCTTCGCGTACATCGTCCACGCCATAGCAATTGACCTTCGCGCGAAGTCCGGTAGAATATGCTTTTTTCTCTACTACGCTCAACTCGCCCGTGAAATAATCGAACTGCGTTTGAACGTATGTAAAGCCGTTGATACGGGAAATAATCTTTGCCGCATCTTTGCCTAACCCGTTCAGGATAACGCGCAACGGTTCTTTGCGTACCTTGTTGGCTTTTTCTGCTATCTTGATAGCGCCCTCCGCTGCTGCGTACGATTCGTGTCCTGCCAGGAACGCAAAGCATTGGGTCTCCTCACGTAACAAGCGGGCGGCTAAATTTCCGTGTCCAAGGCCAACTTTCCGGTCGTCGGCCACTGATCCTTTGATACAAAACGCCTGCAGGCCTTCGCCTATCGCTTCGGCTGCTTCGGCGGCAGTTGTACATCCTTTTTTAAACGCGATAGCCGCACCGACAACATACGCCCATTTAGCGTTCTCAAAACAAATAGGTTGCGTATCTTCGCAAATCTGATAGGGGTCGATACCTTTTGCATCGCAAATAGCTTCGGCTTCCTCTATACTGTTTATCCCGTAACCTTCCAACACTTTAAGTATATTGTCGATACGTCGTTGTTGACTTTCAAATTTTACTTCATGTTTTGCCATTTTTCAATTCCTCCATTTATTCGTTACGTGGGTCAATATATTTTACAGCTTCGCCGAAACGCCCATAGTTGCTCTTTGATTTCTCAAGCGCATCCTGAGCATTAACTCCCTTTTTAATCATTTCCATCATCTTACCGAGATGTACAAATTCATAGCCGATGATTTCACCGTCGGCGTCAAGTCCCATACGTGTGCAGTAGCCTTCCGCCATTTCGAGATAGCGTGGCCCTTTCTCTAATGTGCCGAACATAGTGCCTATCTGCGAACGCAACCCTTTTCCAAGGTCTTCGAGGCTACCCCCGATAAGCAGACCGCCTTCCGAGAAAGCCGATTGCGTACGTCCGTAAGCGATTTGCTGGAATAACTCGCGCATGGCGGTGTTAATCGCATCGCAGACAAGGTCGGTGTTCAAAGCTTCCAATAACGTTTTACCCGTTATTATCTCAGCGGCCATAGCGGCGGAGTGGGTCATACCCGAACAGCCGATGGTTTCGATCAACGCTTCCTGAATGATGCCTTCCTTGACATTTAATGTCAGTTTGCAGGCTCCCTGATGAGGCGCACACCAGCCTACGCCGTGCGTAAAGCCGGAGATGTCCTTTATCTCCTTCGCTCTTACCCATTTACCTTCGGCTGGAATGGGCGCTGAAGCATGTGTCGCTCCTTTTTTGACGACACACATGTGTTCTACTTCGTGAGAATAAGTCATACTTTAAATAAATTAATTCAATTTTTCGGCTGCAAACGTACATGAAAATTTTGATAATTCCAAATGTGTTGAAAAAATTTTCACACTTCTATCCGACCGCTCATCAATCCGGGTAATAAAATATCGCGCGCTTCGCGGAGCTTGGCTATTTGTTAAGCTCAGAAATATCATCGATTAGTGAATCCACGTCTTCTTCGCGGGTAGCCCAACTGGTGCAAAAGCGGACAACAGTTTGACGCTCATCGATTTTAGTCCACAATTCAAACGCATAATTTTGTGAAAGCGTTTTCATCTGGTCGTCCGAAAGGATAGGGAATTGCTGGTTGGTCGGCGATTCGCATAAAAAGGCGAATCCTTTCGCCCGGAAAGCGTTCCGAATCTTTATGGCTAAATGTACGGCATGTTGCGCTATTTCGAAATATAATCCGTCGGTAAAAAGCGTTTCAAATTGGATACCGAGCAAGCGTCCTTTCGCTAACATACCGCCGCGTTGTTTGATAAGGTATCGGAAATCTTTTTTTATCGCATCATTCGTGATGACCACACATTCGCCGAATAATGCGCCTACTTTAGTGCCTCCGATATAAAACACATCGCACATCTTCGTTATATCCGGCAGTGTCAGGTCGTTGTTTTCGGCTACTAATCCAAATCCGAGGCGCGCTCCGTCCATGAAAAGGGGCAGGTTACAGGCGCGGCATACATCGCTTATCGCCTGTAATTCCTTTTTGGTATAGATGACACCCCCTTCGGTGGGGTTTGAGATATAAACCATCCCCGGTTGCACAATGTGTTCACGGTTAGCATCGTTCCAATGTTCCTTATACACCTTTTCAATTTGCGAAGCGGTAAGTTTGCTATCGGCAGTCGGCAGCGCCAGCACTTTGTGCCCTGTCGCCTCGATGGCGCCCGATTCATGGACATTGATATGCCCGGTTGTTGCTGTGATGACACCTTGGTGTGGACGAAGAATCGAGGCGATAACAGTAGTATTGGTCTGTGTACCACCGGTTAAAAAATGTATGTCGGCCGTTTCGGAATCGCATAAACGGCGGATGAGACGTCGGGCATTTTCGCAATATTCATCTTCGCCGTAACCTTTAGTCTGTTCGAAATTGGTCTGAACTAATCGCTCCAATATCCTTGGATGAGCGCCTTCTGCATAATCACATTCAAATCGTATCATATTTTTTTATTTTTTCAGTTTGCAAAATAACCTTCCCCTTTCCCCCTTCACCCCCTTCGTGCCTTCACCCTTTCGTGCCTTCACCCTTTCGTGCCTTCGCCCGTTCGTGCCTTCGCCCGTTCGTGCCTTCGCCCGTTCGTGCCTTCGCCCGTTCGTGCCTTCGTGCCTTCACCCTCTAATCTTTATACAGTTCATTCCACCAGGAAGGCTCATTTTTGAGCCAGCGGTCAAACCATGCGAAAATGGTGTGATTCCATTTTATTCGTTTGTCATACGTTAATATATGATGGTCTTCGCCTTTGACTTGAATTAATTCGACCGGTTTGCCTAAAATTTTCAGCGCCGTATACATCTGAATACTTTCGCCTACCGGAACATTGGTGTCCGCCGTCCCGTGCAATAACAGGATGGGCGTATTGATTTTATCGGCGCTGAACAGCGGGCTTTGATTGACGTATAAATCCAGGTTGTTCCAAGGATAGCTTTCGGCGCTGGCGGCGGCGCTGTAAGAATAGCCCCAGTAACCTTCGCCCCAGTAGCTGCTGATAGAACTGATACCGGCATGTGAAACGGCCGCGGCAAACAGGTCGGTTCGCGTCTGAAGGTATAGGGTCATAAACCCGCCATAAGAAGCGCCTATACAGCCGATTTTATCAGGGTCGACAAACGGATGTGCGGCGATGAATTTTCGGGTTCCTTCGATGACATCGTCCGACGAGCGGATACCCCATGTATTGACGTGCAAAGCCGAAAACTCCTGCCCGTAACCGATAGCTCCGCTTGGCTGAACGACATATACTACATACCCCATTGCGGCATAGACATGTTTCGGATAACGGCTTTCAAAAATTCGCTCAGTCGGGGTGGTTCCTCCGTAGTAGTTGACTATCAGCGGGTATTTTTTTTTAGGGTCGAAATCCGGCGGCAGGAAATAGTAACCTTGTATTTCGATACCGTCCGAATTTGTGAAATTGAAATCTTTCACATCGCCAAGATGGAGTTCGCTCAGTGATTTTGCATAAGGGTCGGCAATGAGCGTCGTCTTTTTTGTATTCAAATCATAGAGATAGGCGCGTGCAGAGTTCGAGAGACTGACGCCGGCATAAGCCAAAACAGGCGACCGGTCGGATACCTGAAAACTGTTGATTACATCTTCGTTTGAGGGCAGAAGCGCGAAATTTTTTGTTTTAAGGTTGTATGTATAGATAGGAGAACGGTCTTTGTCGGTCGTATGAAGATAGAGCAGGTCGTCCATCCTGTTCCAGAGGGCGCTTTTGATGGAGGGGTTGAAATTTTTCGTGAAAGGGTCAATCTCTTTGGTTTGCAGGTTCATTATAAAGGCTTGTACATCATAGCTGTTGGCAATCCGGCCTTCGCCGATATTCAACCCGATGCCGCCGAACGATTCGGGAGCGCCTAAGATGAGCGCCTTCTTGCCGTCAGGCGAAAACTGCGCCCGGGAAGCATACTTGTCGTCTATCCATAAGGTATCTGACTGCATCGTTTCGAGATGAAGCATGAACATGGAGCTTTTCCGGAAGGGTTGTTCTGTAATGATTTCATCGGCAATAGAGAACAGCAAGTATTTACCGTCGTAGCTGATGTCGTTGATATTAGTAGAATGAGAGCCATAGGTTAGTTGTTGTGTCAATCCTGTTTTGAGGTGATACCGATAAATGAAGGAGTGGGAAGGATTCCCGCCGCTTCGTATGGATAACGTGTTTATTCGGAACAGATCGCCTGTTTGTCCGGACTCTCTTTCCGCTTTCGAATAAAAAAAGGATTGTTCGTCCGGTGAAAAGGTGATTCTTTCGTCGGGTATATTTGCCGTTAAGACGGTTTCTTCGAGTGTTTCGGGATTAATCGTCATCAGGTTTGTCTGTTCGCCATTTCTTTGCAGGTAGAACAACATGTCGGATTTCGGCATCCAGCCTAACTGGCGTTTTCGGTTATCTGTATCAATCAAAACACGCTTACCGGTTTTTATCGTATACAACTCGGATGAGGTAGACATGCGACTTCCAAGCGTACTTGTACAGGTTATCAGCACATATCTTCCTGATGGCGAGAGCGTTACGCCGGAAAGCCGTGTCCCGTTTATTATATCTTCCGTAATTATTTTTCGCGGAAGATAGCTTGCGACGGAAATTCTTTGGTTAAGAAAATCCTTTTCGACAACTTCATCGGACGGATCGCCTGAATTTGTGCCCGACAGCGAGTCGTTTATTTCTATTTTCAACGATGAATTCGTGTTTTTCTTCGTATGTAACATTTTTAGAACTATCCGGCATGTCTGGGGGTAGGGATTGATATCGACGGAAACATTTTTAGCCACGTCCGGCGAATTTTCGGAGGTCGTTTTCGATGAAATCAACTTATCGTTCACATAGATTTCCAGCATAGCGGGCGAAGTGATTTTCATCTTTGCTTTCCCGTAGGCATTCGCATTGACGTAGAATGAGAATAATTGTACGTATTCGTTTTCCCGTACAGGCAGGGTGAATACGCCGGCTGTATCCGCCGTATATTTTATTGTAAAATATTCCCGACCGGGGATCGAAACCTTTAGTTTCAGCAAATTGACATCGGTAAATTTGCGGTCATTCCGGTCGGTTGTGTCGACGGTGACCGGCTTGATAACGGCAAGTGGTTCTGTTGCGTAAAGTTCTTGCAATGAGTTGATTTGCGAATGACATGGGATGTAAATTACAACAAGAAAAAGAAGTAAAAATCGTTTCATAACGGGTTCGTTAAAATGTGAGTTTTTTCGCAAAAGTAATTATTTTTCGCTGAAACAAGAAAAATTTGGAATAAATCGTTCCCTGTTTTTGGGGTTGACTGCAAAAAAATTGGGGCATACATTGATTAGAAATAGATTTTTTTGTATTTTTGCAGGACAAAATTTTTATAAATAAAACTATAATCAATTATAAATTAATGTAATAAAGTAATGTAGATATGAAACGAGTAAGTATTTTAACGGTAATTGTTACGATGTTGGGAATAGGATTAGGTTCATGTACATTCTCGCGTCAATCGGGATTGAAAACGGATGTTGATTCGATGTCTTATTTTGTGGGAATGGGGCGAGCAGATGGCATTATGAATCATCTGATGTATCAGGCTGGAGTCGACACGAATTACATGGATGCTTTTTACAAAGGATTCAGAGATGGCGCTAAGAATTATAGCCCAAAAGAGATTGCTTATCTGGAAGGGAAGCGTATAGCTCTTATGATCAACAACCAATGGGTGGAAAATATGAACTACGACGTTTTCATGGGCGATTCGGGGCAGACGGTCAATCGAAAATTGATGTTAGCCGGTTTTTACCAAGGGGTTCAAAGCCGCGACGATACGAGAGTTTTTCAGGCGCAATCATTTGGACAGGTTAAAATGGAGCAGGTAAAGGATAATTACAGGAAAACAAAATACGCCGAACCGATTTCTGCCGGCGAGAAACTGCTTGCAGACAATAAAAATAAAGCGGATATAAAAATTACTGAAAGCGGTTTGCAATATAAAATTATTACAGAAGGATTCGGCCCTGTCCCGGATGAAAAGGCGAGGGTAAAGGTGAACTATCGGGGCAGATTGATTGATGGGACGGAATTTGACAGTTCGTATAAAAACGACGCACCGACGACATTTCACGTGAACGGCGTAATACGGGGCTGGTCGGAAGCCCTGAAGATGATGCCGACAGGTTCTAAATGGGAGTTGTATATTCCGCAAGACCTGGCATACGGCGCTCAGGGACAAATGCCTAACGTCCCGCCTTATGCAACCTTGATTTTTGAAGTGGAATTGCTCGAAATAGAATAACTTTTTAAAATAATATCATGAAATGGACACTTCTTTTAATTATTTGTATTTGTTTTTTAGGCTGTAAGGATACATCATCGGACGTTCCTTCTGCGGAGATTTCTAATAGCTTGATAAAAGCAAAATTATATCTGCCTGATGCGGAAAAGGGTTACTATCAGGGCACCCGCTTCGACTGGTCAGGTAATATCTCCGAGCTTGAATATAAGGGGCATCATTATTTTGGCCAGTGGTTTCCTGTTTATGACCCCAAACTACATGACGCCATTCTCGGTCCTGCGGAAAGTTTTACGGAAACAGGTTACCGGCAAGCGGAAGTTGGCGGTGAGTTTCTGCGCATTGGGGTAGGGGGATTGCGTAAAGATGATGACCGGAGATTTGACGACTTTAAACTTTTTCAAATCTCCAATCCGGGGAAATGGACCCTGAAAAAATCCGCTAACTACGTAGTTTTCACTCATGAAGTCAAAGATGTTGCCGGTTACTCCTATCAATATACCAAAACAGTTCGTTTAACGAAAGGCAAACCGGAGATGACTTTGGAACATACATTGAAGAATACCGGCAAACAGCCTATCAAAACGGATGTATACAACCACAATTTCTTCATGATCGACCATGAGCCGACAGGACCGAATGTGGCGCTACGTTTCCCGTTTGATGTATCCGGACGATGGAACAGGGAAGACAGTCCTGTCATAATAGACGGTAATTCGTTCAGATATCCCCGCTATTTTGAGCCGGATGAAACGGTATTTATGGGCAATATACAAGGGCACAATCAAACGGTTGGGGATTATAATTTTCGAATCGAAAATATCAAAACAGGCGCCGGCGTTCGTATCACCTGCGACCGCCCTCCGTCGAAAATAAATTTCTGGGCTTCGTCAACAACCTCCTGCCCAGAACCTTATATCGATATCGACGTGCCCCCGGGCGAGCAGTTTACGTGGACGATTACCTACGAATTTTATACTTTTTAAATTGCGGGAAACGCGCGAAAGCACGAAGGGGCGAAAGCACGAAGGGGCGAAGGGGCGAAGGGACGAAAGCACGAAAGCACGAAAGCACGAAGGGGCGAAGGGGTGAAGGGTGAAGGGGCGAAGGCACGAAAGGGTGAAGGGACGAAGGCACGAAAGGGTGAAGGGACGAAGGGACGGAGTCACTTATTTGCGCTAAAACGACAAAGTAGTGTTATCAGTGTTATTATATTGGCTATTAGCTATTCTATCGCTTTTTTGAAGATTTCTTCGATTTCGCGTTCAAAGACGCCTCCTTCGTGTACTTTTACACCGTCAACATAGAACGTTGGGACGTAGTAATAGTCGTACTGATTAGCTAACTCGGCTTGTTCGCTTTCTTCTATAAGCTCTATTTCAATTAGCTCGTAAATAGCTTGACGCTTCAGGTTGTCTATGTAAGCAAACGCTTTTTTGCAAAATGGACAATCTTTTAAATAGAATAATTTGATTGGTTTCATACGAAATAAATGATTAATGATTAATGATATAATGATTAATGATTAATGGGTAAATTTTCATTATTGCTTGGGTGTGAGAGATTACATGATTGTTTCGCCCTTTCGTGCGTTCGCCCTTTCGTGCGTTCGCCCTTTCGTGCGTTCGCCCTTTCGTGCCTTCGCCCTTTCGTGCGTTCGCCCTTTCGTGCCTTCGCCCTTTCGTGCCTTCGCCCTTTCGTGCCTTCGCCCTTTCGTGCCTTCGCCCTTTCGTGCCTTCGCCCCTTCGTGCCTTCGCCCCTTCGTGCCTTCGCCCCTTCGTGCCTTCGCCCTTTGAAAACTATACCATCGTAAAGTCTAATTGTTTGCGTTGCAGGTTGGCCTGGGCGATTTTAACGGTGACAGGGTCGCCGAGCCGGTAGGTCTGTTTGTGATGTTTGCCGGTGAGGCAATAATTTTTTTCATCGAGTTCATAGAAATCGTCATTCAGGTCGCGTACAGGGACAAGTCCTTCGCATTTGTTGGCGTTGAGTTCGACATACAAGCCCCATTCGGTAACGCCGGATATAATGCCGTCGTAAACCTGTCCGATTTTATCGCTCATAAATTCCACTTGCTTATACTTGATAGATGCGCGTTCGGCGTTGGACGCCAATTGTTCCATCGCCGAACAATGGTCGCAACGGTCTTCATAGTTAGCTGCGTTCACGCTTCGCCCTCCATTCAGGTAACGCGACAGCAGCCGGTGCGTCATCATATCTGGATAGCGGCGTATCGGGGAGGTGAAATGGGTATAATAGGGGAAGGCTAATCCATAGTGGCCAATGTTGTGAACGGAATACTTCGCTTTTTGCATGGAGCGTACGGCCAGCGTTTCGATTAAGTTTTGTTCGGGTTTGCCTTTCGCTTTGTCTAACAGGCCATTGATGCTTTTTGTCAATTCTCTTTTACTGGCTGTTGTTTTCAGCTTATAGCCGAAGCGCCGGATAAAATCTGCAAATTTCTGCATTTTATCAGGGTCGGGCTGTTCGTGAATACGGTAGACAAATGTTTTTTTCGATTTACCTTTCGGTGTTTTCCCGATAAATTCGGCCACCCTGCGATTTGCCAATAGCATAAATTCTTCGATCAGGTGGTTCGCCTCTTTGCTTTCCTCGAAAAGAACGCTCAGCGGTTTTCCGCTGTCGTCGATTACAAATCTGACCTCGAAGCGGTCAAAGTCTATCGCTCCGTCAGTGAACCGCTTTTTCCGCAAAATATGTGCTAATTCGTTCAGTTTCAGTATTTCATCTTTGAAATCCTGCGCTTCATCACGCTGAAATGTTTTATCACTCAACGCAGTTTCTATCACGTCCTGCGCTTCGTCGTATGTAAAACGGCGGTTGCTATGTATCACTGTACGTGTAATGCGTGAGGTTACTATTTCCGCTTGGTCATTGAGTTCGAAGATAACAGAAAAACAGCATTTATCTTCGTTCGGACGAAGCGAACAAAGTTGGTTCGACAGCTGTTCGGGAAGCATGGGAATGGTACGGTCGACGAGATAGACCGATGTAGCGCGTTTGAATGCTTCGCCGTCGATGACATCGTCAGGTTTCACATAATGGGTCACATCGGCAATATGCACCCCTACCTCCCAATAACCTTCGGCAGTTGGACGAATCGATAGGGCGTCGTCAAAATCCTTTGCATCTGTCGGGTCAATCGTAAAAGTCGTCACAGCCCGAAAGTCTTCACGGGCAGCAAGCTCTTCATCCGTTATATCTGCGGGTATCTGACTGGCGGCCTGTTCGACCTCTTCCGGATATTTGTAGGGTAGTCCAAATTCTGCAAGTATCGCATGCATTTCGGTATTATTTTCACCTGCAGCGCCTAATATGTCTATCACTTCTCCGATTGGATTTCTGACATTTTCGGGCCATTCCGTTATTTTCACAACAGCTTTATCGCCTTTCTTGCCACCTCCAAGCTTGTCTTTAGGAATAAAAATATCATTGGCGAGACTTTTATCATCTGTTAGCAGAAACGCATAATCATGGCTTACCTGTAAGGTGCCAATATAGGTGCGGTCGGTTTTTTCCGTTATCGTAGCGCGGTTGTTAAAACGGAAACACCCGCGGTCTGTTTCCTCGATGAAACCGTCTTTCGCCAAAGCCTGGAGTACTTCAAACACCTGCATTTTTTGAACCTTTCCTTCGACGCCTATCAACCTGCTGACTTGTTTGTAATTATAGGCGGCTTTCGGATTTTTTTGAAACAGGTCTATAATAGCGGCGAACATCAGATTTTTTTTCATGCGTTTGCCTTTCTTTTTTTTAACTGAACTCATCATCATATTTCAGTTGTGCATCGGCCATAAACAATTTGATACGCTGTTCGTCTTCTTTCTTACAAATCAGGAGTACATTACCGTTTTCGGCTACAATATAGTCTTTCAGCCCCTGTATAATGGCAAGCCGTTTATTGTCGCCTAATGCAATGATATTGTTTTTGCACTCATACAATATGGCGCGTGTCTTCAGCACGGCGTTATTCTCTTTATCTTTGTGTGGTGCGATATCAAACAACGAGCCCCATGTACCGAGGTCCGCCCAGCCAAATTCAACGCACAGCATATAGACATTATCCGCTTTTTCCATGATTCCGAAGTCGACGGATATATTCGGGCAATAGGGATAATGCGTATTGATAAATTCCTGTTCTTCAGGGGTATTAAACAAGTCAACCCCTAAATCAAAACGTGACGATATCTCGGGAAGGAATTTCCTGATAGCGTTAATTATCGCGTTCACATTCCAAAGGAAGATACCGGAGTTCCAGAAAAACTCACCACTTTCAACGAGCACTTTGGCCAATTCGAGGTTCGGTTTCTCTGTAAAGGTTTTGACTTTCGTAAATTCACCTATCATCGTATCGCTACTTTGAATATATCCGTAACCTGTTTCCGGTCGGCTGGGTTTGATGCCGAGCGTCATCAGGGCGTCATTGTCGCGGATAAACTGAAGTCCTTTGTTGATAGCGGTCAGGAATTCATTTTCTTTCAGGATCAGATGGTCTGAAGGAGCCACGACAATATTGGCGTTTGGATTACGCGATTTAATATGCCAGGCGGCGTAAGCGATGCATGGCGCTGTGTTGCGACGGGTAGGTTCAAGCAGGATTTGTCTTTCGTGGAATAAGGGCAACTGTTCTTTGACCAAATCCGCATATTTCTCATTAGTAATAATATAGATGTTTTCAAAAGGAATAATTTTGGCAAACCGGTCGACTGTCATTTGCAGCAGTGATCGTCCTACTCCAAAAAAATCCAGAAACTGTTTCGGATAACTTTCCCTGCTGAACGGCCAGAAACGACTGCCTATTCCACCACCCATTATGACGCAATAATTGTCTCTCATCGTGTTCAAAAATAATTATTTTTGTATTATTAACCCCCCACCCGCTAAGCGGGTGAGGGGTCAATTAATTGTTCATTACGGGTTTGCGACTTTGTTAGTCCACCCGGAACTACCTCTCACAATCAATGTTTTTTCCGGTATTTGCAGATTAAATACAGCCGGACCTTCATTTTTCCTTGCGGAGAACAGGAGTTGTCCGTTCAATGAATATACATAGATTGTTTCCGCTTGTTCCGAATTGACATACAAACGATTCGTATGGATATAGGATATAAGGGCGGGTTTGATTATCACCACGTTTCCGGTCGGGTCTCTAAACACTTTAATCACAACATCAACCCGCTCGTCTTCGAGGGTCATATCATCGTCCAACTCAAAGACAATGTCAACAAACTTAGCTAAATAGTCGGAATTACTTCCGAACAATGCATCCTCATAGATAGTATAGGCTATATCCATAAGATTTAACAATGCAACTCCTGTTCGGGGTTTAATTCTCGATGAAGTCGTCACATCCGAACTGATATCGAAATGATAGACGCTATCATTGATATAGGTAATCTTTAATGTATAGTCATCATCGAAATCAGTTGTTAATGATGATTTGAAGCCGTTACCATCTTTTGCCAGACCGAAGCCTTTCGGCAGATGCAATTCGAAAGAGCCTGCCAGTATTTCATTATCCGGAACGATAAGCGAAACTTCAATGATGCCGTCTATCGTAGTTGTTGCCGTATCCGTTTCAAGGACAAAAAATTGGTCTTTCACAGTAACGAAGCACGAATCTTTGAAATCGCCGTCAAGCGCCCTGGCGTAGATGATAGCCGTACCGAGGCTCAATGGGCTTAGTTGTACGATAGTATCATGGCTCATCGAGATAATATCAACCACCGCCGGATCGCTACTTGTCCATTCGATGTCCCTGTGCACTAATTGGTACGGCTGGATATTGGCCTCCAAATAATAAGTGTGAGTGAAAACATCGTTATCAAGGTAACACGTCATACTGTCTTGTGTAAGTTCTAATCCTGTTATCGGGAAAGGCAGGACGGTGACGACGCACGAATCCTGGATATCGCCGTCGTTTGTCGTCACATAGATAATCGCTTCCTGGTCGAATTGTAACCCTTTTATCACACAAATCGTATCATTTCCAGTTGACAGGATGTCGACAATGGTCAAATCGCTACTTGTCCAGACAACCGTCTGGTCGGATGCTTTGGCGGGAAGAATTGTCGCTGTCAGTTCAAATTCGTCATACAAGACTAAGTCGAGGCTATCCACACTTATCTTAACGCCGGATACCGGCAGAATATTGACGGTAACAACGCATGAATCCTGGATTAATCCATCAGCCGTTGTCGCATATACGTATGAGATACCTGCTTTAAGCGCCTGAATATGAGCAATCGAATCGTCTTCCGTATACAAGGTATCCACGATAGTGGGATCGCTGATGGTCCACTGGAGCGTTTTAAAAGTGGCGCTGTCGGGATAGAGTATCGCTCTTAATTCATATATATCATCAATATCCATTGTGACACTGTCTATACTCATCACCAAACTGTCAGCCGGAACAATCACAATGACGACGCAGGTATCAAGGAATCCGCCGTCAAGGGTCTTGGCGACAATTTTTGTCGTGTCGGATTTAATCGCCCGAATAACGCAAATCGTATCATTGATGTCAAGCGGGGTGGAAATGATGTCGACAATAGCCGAATCGGTGCTGGTCCATTCAATCGACTTATCGGTCGTATTAAACGGGAAAATGCCCGCTACCAATATTGTATCCGTATTTACATTCATCACTAACGTGTCATGATCCAGGGACATCCCTTCGGCGGGAATGCCATGAACGGTCACTACGCAGGTATCGGTCATCAATGGGTCCTGAATAGATACAACGGCAATTTTGCCTTCGCCGACCGCTTTTGCATGAATCTGGTAAATAGTATCCCTTCCAGCTGAAACCACATCGACAATAGCAGGGTTAAGGGCATACCAGTTTACCTCCGTATTTATGCCGGATTTAGGCTCAAGATAGGCGGTCAAAAAAGCATCCTCACCGATATACATGTCGATGCTGTTTGTATTCAATATGAGGCTTTCGATCGGTCTGTAGCTCACTTCAATAACGCAGGAATCTTTAATATCACCGTTAGACGCCACGGCGAAGATCAACGTTTCTCCTACTGTCAAAGCCTTTACATTACAAGTCGAATCATCAATTATTTCAATCTCAGCCACTGCTTGATCGTTGATAATCCAGTCTATCGATTTATCCGTCGCCTCGAAAGGTGAAACGGTAGCAATGAGCAATGATTCAGTGTCCAAAAACATTTGAATCGTATCATCGCTCAGACTTATGTCGGTCACAGGGATTATGACATGTATCACACAAGTATCCCTGAAATTGGCGTCATGGGTTTTGACCACAATTTTTGCCGTTCCGACACTTAAAGCTTCAATCTTGCAAATGGTATCCTGAAGGGTGTATACGGTATCAACGAAAGAATTACCTTCCAGGATTTCCCATGTAACGACTTTATCGGTCGCATTAGAGGGTAGAACATTTGCCACCAATGTTGTATCCTGACCTACCGCCATAATAATGGTGTCGTGGTTCAACACAACTCCGCTGGTTGAAACAGTTTGCGCTTGTATGTTCAAAGCAAACACACAAGAAACTAATAATAGAAACACCTTTTCCATACTTTTATAATTTTAATTAAAATGAATATTTTTCTAACACGCCGCAAAGATAGGAAATAGTTTTCAGTTTTCAGTTTTCAGTTGTCAGTATTTTATTCTGAAAACTGAAAACTTATAAATAGAATTGTTTTATCATCTTCACATGGTCTTGATATGGCGGGAAAACAGGCGCCGGTTCGTCGGATAAAGCCCTGTTTAAGATGCTTTTCCTGTGTGAGAATGTTTCGAAGCTCCACCGTCCCTGATAATATCCGTATCCGCTGTTTCCGATGCCTCCGAATGGGAGATTCGTATTCAACATGTGCATGAGCGTAGCGTTGACGCATCCTCCGCCATAAGATAAATTATTAATAATGTAGTCCTCCGACGCTTTATCCGTCGTAAAAAGATAAAGCGCCAATGGTTTTTCGCGTTTTTGCAGTTCTTTTACAACCTCTTCCAAGCTGTCGAAAGTCAAAACCGGCAAAAGAGGCCCGAAAATTTCTTCCTGCATGACAGGACTTTCCCAAGTGATGCCGTCGATAATTGTCGGTGAGATGTAGCGTTGACTTTCGTCGGTATCACCGCCGAAAACAATGGCGCCATCTTTCATCAATCCTTGCAGCCTTTCAAAATGGCGTTGATTGATGATACGCCCGAAATCGGGGTTGTTTTTAATGTCGTCACCATAAAATGTGCTGATCTGCTTTTTCAGCGCTTCTATAAGCTGCTCTTTTACATCTTTATGAACCAAGATAAAATCGGGAGAGGTACAGGTCTGTCCGGCGTTCAGGAATTTGCCCCAACAGATTAAACCGGCTGAACGTGCCATATCGGCTGACCGGTCGACAATACACGGACTTTTACCGCCTAATTCAAGCACCGTCGGGGTAAGGTGTTCGGCGGCCGCCCGGGCGACGATACGTCCGACAGCGGTGCCGCCCGTAAATAGGATAAAGTCAAAACGTTCTTTCAATAATCCGGTCGTTCCTTCAATACCTGTTTCGATAGCGGCGCAATAGGCTTCATCAAAGGTCGCACGAATAATATCGGCCAATACTTTCGACGTCGCCGGAGCCACTTCCGACGGTTTGATAATGCAACAGTTACCGGCTGATAGCGCGCCTATCAACGGTTTGAAGCCAAGCACAAAAGGATAGTTCCATGTGTTGAGAATCAATACCGTACCATAAGGCTCATAGTAGATTTTGCTTTCGGCCTGCCCAAATAGCGGAGGCGTGGGCGCCTCGATGGGTTTTGTCCATGACAGTAAGTTTTCGACCGCGTTATTGATGTCGTCAATGATCGCCGTCACTTCTGTCACAAAGGCTTCAAATTCGCATTTCCCCAAATCTTTTTTCAATGAATCCTCTATGTCCTGATGTTTCTCTATTACCACCTGACGTAGTTTACATAGCTGTTCGATTCTGAAAGCGATGTCTCGCGTCTTGCCTGCAGCAAAAAAAGTCCGCTGCTTTTCCAATAATTTTCCGTAGTCTTGCATATTAGTCGTTCTAAAAATTTGGCGCAAAGTTAGTGCAAGATGAGAGTAATACCAAAAAATTTTCTGTTTATTAAACTTTTTCGTACTTTTGCAGTCTTTATCAGATTATAAATATGAAGTTACTAAACATAAAAACATGACAAAACCGGTTAAATGGGGTCTGTTAGGCGTGATAATGCTGATTATCATTGGAATGATCGTCTATCCCCGTATTAAACAGTATTTGAGTTCGGGCGATGACGCTCCGCAGATTCTAAATGTATTTTCACAGCGGGGTGCGCCTATAAGTATTAATGCGGTTGTTTTGAAAAGACAATCGCTCTCCGACAAAATTAACAGAACGGGGACTGCGATTCCCGATGAAGAGGTTAATTTATCATTCGAATCGTCGGGAAAGATCACCGACATCTATTTTCATGAAGGAACGTCTGTCAAGAAAGGCGATTTATTAGCCAAAATAAACGATAAACCCTTACAGGCGGAATTAAAAAAATTGGAAGCTCAAATACCGTTGGCACAGGAACGGGTAATCCGCCAGGGCACGTTATTAGAAAAAGAGGCGGTCAGTCAGGAAGCTTATGAACAGGTCACTACCGCATTGGATATATTATTGGCCGATATTGAATTAGTGAAAGCCCGTATCGTTCAAACCGAACTGCGCGCTCCCTTCGATGGAATCGTAGGCCTTCGTCAGGTGAGCGAAGGCGCTTATGCCACACCCGCTACAGTCATCGTTAATCTGACGAAGATAAGTCCGCTGAAAATCGAATTTTCCATCCCGGAACGATATGTTACAGATATTACAACCGGAACGAATATTACTTTTTTTATGGAAGACATTAACCAGTTTATGCACCAATTCAATGCAAAAGTGTATGCGGTAGAAAGCAAGGTGGAACTGGAGACACGTTCTCTAAATGTACGTGCGCTATACCCGAATGAGAATCAGAGCATTTTGCCGGGCCGTTTGCTTACTGTCGAAATAATAACGAAGGAAATAAAGAACACTTTGACGGTGCCAAGCGAGACTATCATCCCGGAGATGGGAAGAAACATCGTTTATGTGTACAGAAACGGAGAAGCAAGAGCGACGGAAATAAATACGGGATTGCGAACCGAAAGTTTTGTGCAGGTATTGGAAGGGCTTAATCCCGGAGATACGGTGATCACCACCGGTGTGATGCAATTACGCACTGGGATGAAAGTAACGATAGACAACTTGATAGAGTAGTAGTTTTCAGTTTTCAGTTTTCAGTAGTTTTCAGTTTTCAGTTTTCAGTTCAGCTCCTAATTCCTAATTAATAAATGGCCAATATATCAGAAATAAGTATTAACAGACCGGTGTTAGCCACAGTAATGATGCTTGTCATACTGTTGTTCGGTTTTATCGGTTATACATCGCTCGGCGTACGTGAATACCCCAGCGTAGACCAGCCCATTATCTCTGTGAGCGCGGTATATCCCGGCGCCAACGCGGAGGTTATCATGAATCAGATCACAGAGCCTTTGGAGCAGAATATCAATGGCATCCCGGGCATCCGCTCGTTAAGCAGCACCAGTTCGCAAGGTATGTGCCGTATAACGGTCGAGTTTGAGCTTTCGGTCGATTTGGAAACAGCCGCTAACGATGTGCGCAACAAAGTATCTATCGCTCAACGCTATCTGCCGCGCGACTGCGACCCGCCCACCATTGCAAAGGCCGACGCTGATGCAACGCCGATTATCCAGATCGGCGTCCGTAGCCGCGAGCGTAACTTAATGGAATTGACAGAGATTGCGGAATTAACCGTAAAAGAACGTCTGCAGACAATACAAAATGTTAGCGCCGTCGAATTATGGGGACAAAAGCGTTACTCCATGCGTTTATGGCTCGACCCGTTGAAAATGGCCGGCTATGGCGTTACTCCGCTTGACATTAAAAATGCTGTCGACAGAGAAAATATTGAACTCCCTTCGGGTAGCATCGAAGGAGATAAGGTAGAATTATCTATACGCACCTTGGGGCTGATGACAACTGCAAACGAGTTTAATAACCTTATTATCAAGGAAAATAAAAACAATATTGTTCGCTTTAAAGACGTCGGACGTGCAGAACTTTCACCCGAAGATATTAAAAGTATGATGAAACGCAACGGCGAACCTATTGTCATTAATACGATTATCCCTCAACCGGGGGCTAATCATATTGAAATCGCAAACGAAGCGTATAAACGTATCGAACAACTGAAAAAAGACCTGCCCGATGATGTGACCATAGAGATGATTTTCGACAATACACATTTTATTCGCGCCTCTATCAACGAAGTGCAGGAGACGCTTTATATAGCGTTCATTTTAGTGGTGTTTATAATCTTCCTTTTCCTGCGCGACTGGCGTGTGACGCTTCTTCCGGTTTTAGCAATTCCTATCTCTTTGATTGGCGCTTTTTTCATCATGTACTTAGCCGGTTTCTCTATCAATGTACTGACCATGCTTGCCATTGTATTGTGTGTCGGATTAGTGTGCGACGACGCCATTGTGGTTGCGGAGAATATCTACGTCCGAATCGAACGGGGGGCGACTCCAAAGGAAGCGGGTATTGAAGGGTCGAAAGAAATATTTTTTGCTATTATCTCAACAACCGTCGCATTAGTAGCCGTCTTTGTGCCCATCGTTTTCATGCAAGGAATGACAGGCCGGTTATTTACCGAATTTAGTATTGTCATTGCAGGTTCTGTCGTCATTTCCGCTTTTGTAGCGCTGACTTTGACGCCGATGTTAGGGGCGAAACTATTAAAACGACGGGAAACGCAAAACTGGATGTACCGGAAAACAGAGCCTTTTTTTATCGGACTTAATAATCTTTATTCGCGTTCGCTCAATGCGTTTCTAAATAGAAAATGGATGTGTTGGCCACTTGTCGGATTATTATTCGGCGCCATTATTTATTTCTGGCAAAAAATACCTGCCGAACTTTCGCCGACCGAAGACCGCTCGCAATTCTCAATCCGGGTACTCGGACCTGAAGGAGCGACTTTTGAGTTCATCCGCGATTTCTCGGAAAAATTGGAAGCCCTTGCCGATTCAGTCGCTTATGAAAGAAAATTTATAACAACACGCGCCTTCGGCTCTATGGGTTTCCTTACCGTTATCTTACCTGATATCCGCGACCGTGAACGTTCTCAAATGGAAATCGCAGAATTATTATCGGCCGAAATTCGCAAAGAAACGATGGCCAGGGGATTTGTGCAGCAACAGTCTACATTTGGCGGCCAACGGGGTGGAATGCCTGTACAATATGTGCTGCAAACGACAGGTATTGATAAATTAAGGGAATTTCTACCTCTCTTCATGCAGAAAGTTAATGAAAGTCCTGTTTTCCAGCAGTCGAATGAAAACCTTAAATTCACAAAACCGGAAGTGCGTATCCTGATTAATCGTGATAAAGCATCACTCTTAGGCGTTAGCACGCAAAGTGTAGCACAAACATTGCAGTATGCCTTAAGCGGGCAACGAATGGGATATTTTTACATGAAAGGCAAACAATACCAGATAATTGGTGAGATTAACCGCCAACAGCGCAACACACCGCTTGATTTAAAATCGATTTATGTCAAGAGTAATACAGGGGTGATGAATCAATTAGACAACTTAGTCAGCCTGGCAGAAGACGTGGCGCCCCCGCAACTCTATCGTTATAACCGGTTTGTTTCGGCGACGGTTTCCAGCGGCCTTTCCAAAGGTTATACGCTTGGCCAGGGATTGGACGAGATGGACCGCATTGCCAAAGAAGTATTGGACGAGAGTTTCCGTACTGCGTTGTCAGGCGAATCGAAGGAGTTTCGTGAAAGCTCGAACAGCCTGATTTTCGCCCTTATCCTTGCGCTCATCATGATTTACCTGGTTTTAGCAGCCCAGTTCGAAAGTTTTAAAGACCCGTTTACGGTGATGTTCACTGTACCATTAGCTGTTGCAGGCGCCTTATGGTTTATGAGTATGGGCAATATTACGATGAATATATTCAGCCAGATCGGTATCATCATGTTGATTGGTTTAGTCGCCAAAAACGGTATCCTGATAGTAGAATTTGCCAATCAGCGACAGGAAGCAGGACTGAAAAAGGATGAAGCCATCCGTTCAGCCTCCGTGCAGCGGCTGCGTCCTATACTAATGACCGCCGCATCCACGATTCTCGGATTATTACCCCTGATGTTCGCCTCAGCCGAAGGCGCCAACAGCAGGATCGCGATGGGTACCGCCGTAGTCGGCGGTATGGGGGTTTCTACCTTCCTGTCTTTATATATTGTGCCGGCTATCTATAGTTTTGTTTCAACCGACCTGTCACGCAAAAAAGAAAAAAAATGAGACGTTTACTTATCCCGATTGCTTTCCTCAATTGCTGCATGATACTTGGCGCGCAAGAACTGTATACCCTGGAAAAATGTATAACTATTGGTATGGCGCACAATTATTCCATCCGGATCGTACAAAACGAGGCGCAGATTTCCTCCAATAATGCGACGCTTGGTAATGCCGGCGGACTGCCTACCGTCGACCTGAGTGGAGGCTTCAACGGTACGCATTATAACTATAATTACGACTTCACCGACGGCGCATCCTCAAAAGATAAAAATATTAATACCGAAACTGCCAATATAGGTCTCAATTTGAACTGGACTGTTTTTGACGGATTCGGCATTCAAGCCGATTACAATAAACTCAGGGAATTGGAGCAGATGGGCCAGCTAAATACCCGTCTCGCCATAGAAAATCTGACCGCGAACATATCCGCCGAGTACTACAACCTTATTCGCCAACGCATACGTCTGACGAATCTACGTTCAGCAGTCCGGCTATCAAGGGAATGGCTTCGAATCACAGAAGTAGGTTTCATCTCTGGCGTCAGATCAGGTTTGGAACTCCAACAGTCCAGGGTATATCTGAATGCCGACAGCTCCCGTCTCTTGACGCAAATTGAAGTAGTGAAAACCTCCATGATACGGCTAAACGAACTGATGGGACTCGATTCGGTCAGTCAAGTCATCAATGTCCTTGATACGATACCGCTCAACATCTCGCTCATTGAACCCGATTTATGGCAAAAAACACTTGCTAATAATTCCTATTTGTTAGTATCGCAGAAAAACAAAACCCTGTCGGAACTTGATTATCAGAAAATCCGCAGCCGCAACTATCCCTACATGCGCGTCAACGGTGGATATGGATACGCCGCCAACTGGTATAATTCGGGCACGACAGAACTACAACAGCGGATAGGATTCAATTACGGCCTGACGGTCGGAATGACCCTCTTCAACGGCATGAACCGCCAGCGCGAACAACGCAACGCCCGCATCCAGATTCAAAACAGCGATTTACGCATTCAAGACCTCGAACTCGGCCTGAAAGCCGACTTGGCTACCCTCTGGATGGCCTATCAAAACAACCTCGAACTGCGTGAGTTAGAAAAACAAAACTTAATAGTAGCTCGCAACAATTACGAAATAGCCAGCGAACGATTCCTGTTAGGCGACTTAGCCGGCATCGAACTCCGCGAAGCCCAAAACGGCCTCTTAGAAGCCGAAGAACGCCTCTCCATCGCCGAATACAACACCAAACTATGCGAAATATCCCTCATGCAACTAAGCGGCCAAATCTTAGTCTACCTCTCTGAATAGATGAAACAAACAATTCTATTTTTAGCTATTTGCCTCATAGTGACGACAGAAAGTAGGGGACAAAGACAGGCCGGCAATGAAGAACTCATTACGGTTGATGTCACCAAAAGTTATTCCGCTACAAAGGAATTGATTCTTCAGGATTTTATGGATGTGGAATATATTGCGTTGGAAACAAATGATGATTTTCTTAATCAAGGATTAGTGATGGATATTGGAAAGAAAATCATCATAGTTTCAAACCGAATCAATGATGGGGATATTTTTATTTACGACAGATCCGGGAAAGCCATACGAAAGATAAACCATAAAGGAGCGCAAACCAGTAGAGAATATAATCAGTTTTTAGGTATTACACTTGATGAAGACAAAAATGAAATGTTTGTCAACGATCCTTCTATAAGAAGAATCCTTGTATATGACTTAAACGGTAAATTTCGAAGAAGCTTCAAACACAGGGAAAGCACCGGTAACCCATTTAATACCTCATACTATACTTCAATATTCAATTATGATAAAGATAATCTGATTTGCTATGATAACAATGATAAGAGTAGAGCATTTGTTCTAATTTCCAAAAAAGATGGAAGTGTTACTCATGAAGTTAAGATTCCATTTAAAGAGAATATATCATTACTACTAAGAAGGAATAACGGTGCACAATTTATTACAGCAGGACCAAGTTATTATAGATCAATTATTCCTTTCAAGGGTAATTGGTTACTATTAGAGCTTTCATCAGATACGGTATATACATTTTTGCCGGATTACAACTTGCGTCCATTTCTCGTTAGAACTCCTTCTATTCAATCTATGAATTCGAGAATTTTTCTTTTACTGAGTCTTATTTCCGATCGCTATTTTTTAATGGAAATCATGAGAAATGAATTTGATTGGAATACACGTACAGGATTCCCTCGCACTCCTTTATTGTACGATAGGCAGGAAAAGGCTTTTTTCAAAAATACTGTTTACAATGGAGATTATTCAACTAAAAAAGAAATATATTTTAATAAATTAAGACCTGTCAACCACGAAATAATCGAATCATGGCAAACAATAGAAGCCTTTGAACTCGTTGATGATTACAAAAAAGGGTTACTGAAAGATGGTAAACTGAAAGAAATTGCTTCGAAATTGGACGAAGAAGACAATCCGGTAATTATGTTAATTAAACATAAATAATAAACCACGAAGGATCGAAAACATGAAAAAGAATTTATCTTTGCACGCGTTTCGTTAAAGAAATGTGATTTTTATCACATAATCGGAACGAAAAATGTGATAATATGAAAATAGAAAGAGACATATTACAGCAATTGGCGGCCTGGAAACAAAGGGAAGACCGCAAGCCGCTTATTCTTCAAGGCCCAAGGCAAATTGGTAAAACCTGGGCGTTGAAAACCTTTGGCGAGCGGTATTTTGAGCATACTGCCTACTTTAGTTTTGAAAGGAATGACGAACTCTTTCAGTTGTTTGAACGGACAAAAGACCCTAAACGACTACTTGGTCAGTTGTCAACGTTTACTCCTGCGGCTATTGAGGCGCACAAAACGCTGATTATATTCGATGAAATTCAAGAGTGTAATAAGGCGATCAATTCCCTGAAGTATTTTTGTGAAGAAATGCCCGAATTCGCAGTTGTGGCGGCAGGGTCGCTGCTTGGTGTTTCAATGGCGCGAGGCGATAGTTTCCCGGTTGGTAAGGTTGATTTTTTACAAATGCATCCGCTCATATTTAGAGAATTCTTGGCAGCTGATGCGCCAGAGTAAAATCATCACTTCTTTATGAAATGGCACAGCACCCTCGGTACGAAATATTTTAAAAATGATACTAAACTCGGTACGAAATATTTAAAAAAAGACATTAAACTCGGTACGAAATATTTAAAATTCGTCTCCATATATAATTGAAAATCCGCACTTTTGGACAAAGGAATCAGAGAAAAGTGTTACTTTGAAACGTCTTCGCAGCTATTCGGCTGATAATACCTGATACAGGAGTTCGAGGTCGTCGGCGCCGATCAGATCAATTCCTTCATCTAGTAGGAATCGTTTGAACGATGCCGTTTCGGGCGCACCCCACCAACGCAACAGTTTGCCCTCCTGGTTTGTGAGGGATAGTATATTGCGCATCTTTTGAAGCTCCTCGTCGGGCATCACTCCTTCGCCTTTCCACGAAAAATGGACAGCATAGTTGTCGCTTATAACCGGCATTAGATACTGCGGTATACATTTCGACAGGTCGCTGACTCTTCCATCTAAGAAAACATGCCGGTTTTTTTCCACAGGTAACGTATCAAACGGTCGGTTGCCGGACAGAAATAGCAGGATAGCTCCCTCTTTATAGACGCCGTCTTCAACCGAACAAAAAAGATTTTTGTATGGCTCTATCATCTTTTTCAACACCGGATACATCGCTTCGCCGCTCGTCTTGCAATCTATCATCAGGAAAAAAGGCCGATCACTGTTCGGGTACACTTTACCTCCGTTTTTCAGGATAAGGTCGGTCAACGGTTTTAAGTACATCCGGTCGAATGTGCGTTCAGGCTTGATCTCCGACCGGTCGTGCGCAACAAAAAGTTCGCCATCTAACAGCCATAAATCGGCCTCTACGCAATTAAAACGATAGGAGAGCGCATCCCATAAAGGCCTCGCCCGCCAATAATCATTGTGTGAAAATGCGTTATAATAAACAACGCTATCCTTTGCAACATCCTGCCCTTTACTTCCCAAAACAAGGGAAAAGGCAATGCCTGATAAAAATATTAACCTCCTAAACATAATTTATTAAATTAAGAATTAATTGTCCCGATCTTATGTCACTTCCTCCGTCCCCCTGACATAGAATTACATTTCAAAAATATCTTTCAGATTGATCAGATAGTCGCCGAAGATATGAACAGGAATTTCTCCTTTTGCTTCGTAAATAGTACCTGCTTCATATTTACCGTCTGCCTGTAAAAGAAAAACATGGACACCTTTGTCTTTTGGATGAACCATCCAATATTCTTTTACTCCGGATGCTTCATACAATGCAAATTTCTCTGTAACATCCTTCATAAAAGTAGAAAGAGATAAAACTTCGACTATCATATCAGGCGCTCCGCAACAACCTCTTTCATCAAGTTTTGACAAATCGCAGATAACGCAAATATCCGGCTGTACAACCGTATCAATCTTGTCATCGGCGGTTTCTCCCTTTTTAGGAAAACGAACATCAAACGGGGCAAAAAATACTTTACATTTACCCTTGTTTCGTAAGACAATTGAGTCAAAATGCCGATAGATATTTTTAATAATTTCAGCATGTTCAACGCGTGGCGCCGACATCATTTTGATAAATCCATTTATCAATTCACACGTTTTATCATCCAACCAGGTCAGATAGTCGGCGTAACTGTAACGTTTGTTCAGGTCTAATGAAAGTTCCATAATCGTCTCTTTTTTGCTTAAAAAGCGAGACAAAGGTAATGATAATATCTCGAAACCCCAACAATTCGGCATAAAAAACTGGGTACGCGAACGTCCCGTCCGCTCTGTGCGCCCTGCATGAGCAGCGCACACTTGCTGATATTTTGCTGTCAAAAACGAACTTTTTGTAAAGACGACCTGCACGGGCAGCATCCTGCGGATTTATAGGTTATCTTGTTCAAGCGTTCGGTCTGTTTTGCGGATGAAGCCATCCTTATACCGTTCCAAGGAGCCTTCAACTTTTGCGCTTTTGTCTTTTTGATAATATGCCAAACTGTCGGCGCTTTGCGATGCCGATTCTTTGCTCAACCAATGAAACGCATCGAAAATTGATGATTTGCCCGAACCATTAGCGCCTACTAACAACACTAATTTTGCCGATTCAGGAATACAGTCAATCGTTAAATCCGAAAAACGTTTGAAGTTTTTCAACCTCATGCTTTTTATCTTCATGCTTTATCTTATTTGTGGATTTGTAAATATATGATAATTAATTATTTAAAGAAATATTATTCGAAAATAGCCTTTATTTGTGGCAAAAAATCCCTTTATTTGTGGATTTGATTTATCAGAGTAAAAGCGCTATAAACTGGCCTAATATATTACTTTTCAAATGAATAATTTGATTTAAAGAATATTTGATTGATCGCCCTCCTCCTCTTTTCTCAATCAATTTTTCACCTACTAATTTATATATCAATGTTTTAACCTGCTCGCGTGTCAATATTTTCTCAAAAGCTTTAACAAAATCTTTCATCGATACTTCTTCTCCCTTTTCAAAACAAGCTGCAACTAACTGCAAATCAGTTGCGCGATACGCCTTGATATATGCATGCTGTTGTGCAATTTCATAATATAAATCGCCCAATACATATTTTTTGTCCGCCGAACTTTGAGATTTTATCAAACCGTTATGATACAATTTTTCGATCGATGATTCATACAAATCCGTAGATATTCCTTGACGTATTTTATCTAATGTCAGCAAGTCAAAAACATTCAGTTTGTCCGTTCTATGATTTTGAATTTTATTGATAAACAAATAAAATGCATCATCTATTATTTTGGCTTTCAGGCGCAAATCAACTTGCGTTGAATCTGTATGGGAATAATCCGGTAAAGGCTTGCTTTCCATCAAACACAGGTAGAACATCTTATCTACGCCTTGTCCCGATCGCTCAATCAAACCGGTCTTTTGCAACACTTCGGCTAATCGTTTGCTGCGCGGACGACTATTGACTGTCAATATATTCTCTTTCGAAACTCCCGGAGGAAACCCACCTGCGTTTGTAATGATTATTTCATAGGGATACTGCTTGATGATTACATCATCCGAAAAGCTGTAACTTCTGTGAATCAGCGCATTAACTAATATTTTCGCAAGGCTTTTCGTGTACCGAGTAAAAGCAAGGCAGCATAATTTAACTTACTGTTTTCAATCAATTCCAAATCCGAAAGAATTTGCCAATCAGGCAGCGTCATAAAAGCCGGATTCTCCTGTTTGATTGCATAGCGTTCTTTCATTACGGTTAAGGCTTCGGGGTCTAAATCGTCAAATGTCAGTCCTTCGCAAATAGTGGCGGAAAAATCCGGCGCATTCTCGGAAAGGATACGGAAAACCTCATCATCCGACATTACACGCAGGCTATCGCCAATACGCATTAAAGGAACTCCTTCAAATTTCAAGGTTGAACCTACAGGGCGCGAAGGAACATTAAAAACCAAAACGCGCCTGTCATTATCAAATAATTCTTCAATTCTGACCCTGATTGCTAAACGTTTATAAATCTCGTCTTCGATTTTGCCTATTTTATCCAACGCGAAAGCTGTCCCGACAATTTCATGCGGTAAGACCCTTTTTTCCTTCACGCCAAAAACAAGCAACCCACCGCCTTCATTTGCTAATGCTACTATATACCCAAGTACGCATTTACGCCTTTCAACAGGGTCGGTATGACTTCCTCCGGCAAAACTGAAATCCCGCTCTCGCCTTGCAGTGCAACCGACACATTACTAAGCCCTCTGTCCTTGAACGCCTCTTCGCCGGTGACCTGCGAGATAGCGCTGGTAAGCGAAGCTTTTTCGCTGTGTCCCGTAACCGACTACGATGACCTCATCTAACTGACTGACGTCTTCGACTAACCGGATTTGTAGCATATTGGCAGCGCCAATAATTACCTCCTGCGCTTGGTCGCCGATATAAGAGATGATTAGCGTGGCGCCTTCGGCCGCCTGAATCATAAATTTCCCGGAAGCATCTGTAGTAGTCCCCACTGTCGTCCCTTATAAACAACATGTATATGCGACAATTTTTCCCTTTTTATGCGACAATTTTTCCCGATCATTATTATTAATTGAAAAATTTTGTAATTTTGCAGGGTATAATTAAAATATTTTGATGATGGAAACTGATACAAGTTCACGAAAAATAGACCTAATCCATTGGATTACAGAACTGAATGACCTATCTGTGCTCGCCCAAGTGAATGCAATAAAGGAAAAATCGGTTATGGTCTCTAATGCGGAATTACTGTCAATTGAAAGAGGGTTAAATGATTTAAAGCAGGGCAGCGTTATTTCCCATACACAAGTCAAAAAGCGCTATGAAAAATGGCTTTGAAATAGAATGGACAAGTGAAGCAAAGAGAAATCTCAATAGTATTTTCGATTATTTGGAAAATTCATGGTCGGAACGCGAAATATCAAACTTTGCAAAAAAAATGGAGTCGGATTTAAAAATAATATCAAAACATCCTGCTACTTTTCCGTATTTTGATAAAGATAAAAATGTTAGGCGTTGTGTTTTAACCCCACAAACAACAATATATTATCGTGAAATTCCTTCAGAAAATAGAGTTGTGATTATTACATTATTTGATAATAGACAAAATCCTGATAGTTTGAATTTATTATTTACTCCCTTTTAAGCATAGGGAAATTCAATCTATTCATGTATTCGTGGCGCAGTATTGGGTCGGGGTGACGCCAAATTCTTCCTTGAAGTATTTGTTGAAGTATTTGATAGTGTTGAACCCTACAAAATCGGAAATCTCGGAAATATTATACTGAAGGACAGAGCGGATAAAGTTTTGCTCATACCTAAGTCGCTGCACAATTCCAGGACGGAATAATCGGGATTCTGAAGGTTTTTCTCCACGCTTTCGAGCGCTTTTCTTACAAAGGTTTCATCTTATGAGGTAGTGGTAATGTTGCCGGGCGATATTTCATCTGAAGAAGTAAGAAGCGACGCCCGACTTGGAGGTTATCGTCTCGTTCCAGTCTTTATCAAAATTTTCAAGTTTGTAACGGTAATAGGAATGCAAAGGGTTGACATAGTTAAGCCTCGAGAACTCAATGGTGACGAAATTTTCCTTGTAATTCAACTTTATCTATCCAAAGTCGCCCTTTCACATCAAAAGTAGCGCCGTTAAAAATATTCAGCATAGTCATCGTCCGGATGACGATCCGTCCGTCAGGCGCTAAGGTAATATCACGTATCTGATTGTCTGACAGCCCATCGACTATATCATAATGGCGAAAAACGTATTGCGCATGAAGCAAGTCGATACAAACTGTAAGCAATAACAGCAGGAGGATAGGTCTCACCGGTTTCACGCAAACAGACATATTTTTATTCTTTTCTTAGTTTTTTATGTTTTAGAGCATATAAAATAATATTTAAGGCTATAAAACGTTTTATTTATGCAAAAATATTTACTTTTGTACCGAAAAACAATTGATAAAAAATTATGAACTCAAACGCAACTGAATTAGCCAACTACTTTGTTTCTTTAGCAGAAAGAGATGGAATTGAGCTGTATCAATTCGGCCTTATGAAAAGGGTTTACATCACTCATGGCTTACATCTTGCATTATATAATCGTTCTGCGATAGATTCAAGATTCGATATTGTTGAGGCTTGGAAAAACGGGCCGGTAATACCCTCGGTTTATCATTCTTTTAAGTATAATGGAATCAATTCAATAAAGGAAAAATCGATAATAGTCGAAGTAGAAAACAGTAAATTTAAGATTTCGACTCCTGAGTTGTCTGATGAAACAATAAAGAAGGTGTCCGAAGTCGTCTGGGAAAAATATAAAGGGATGACTGATTTTCAACTAATTGAATTAACGCACAAAGATGGGACGCCTTGGTCTTTATGCTATGAAGAAGGAAAGAATAATCCGATACCTGATTTGTACACAAAGGCGTATTATAAAAAGTTAATCTCATATGAGCGAGATAGATAATCTTCTTAAAAATTATTTATTTAAATTCTGCGAAAGAAGATGCCGTCAAACTTTCTTTAGAAGATATTGAAAGAGAATCGAGGGCGGTTGAGCTTGACTTAAGGCGCGAAGAACTTATTAGCAACAGGCAAGACAGAGAAGAGAGAAAGAAATTTGCAAAGAAAATTTTTCAAATGCTAGGATTGTTCCTTATGGTAATATTAATTATTGTCGTTTGTTGCGCCATAAATTGTCTTAGCTTTTATCTTTCGGATACAGTAGTAATTGCCTTGTTGACAACCACAACTGTCAATGTGATAGGTGTATTTTTAGTAGTTGTAAAATATTTATTCCGGACATTTCCCAAGTAATATCATGTTTCCCAATGTGATCCGCCTGGGATTCGAACCCAGGACCCCATCCTTAAAAGGGATGTGCTCTACCGGCTGAGCTAGCGGATCTTTTTTTGAAAAGCGCCGCAAAGGTAATGCTTTTTTTTTAATTTGCAATTTTTCTTGGGTGTTTTATTTTTTTTTTGTTTCTTTGTAAACGAGAAATACCTAAACGTGCGATTAAATGAAGCGAATTGGTTTATATTTTTTGTTAGGATGTTTATTTTACGAGCCGATAGGGGCAATTGACAATCTGCGTATTCCCGATGTGCGAACGCTAAGTATCGGAGGAGGCGGGGTCACCGAAACACCGTTGTACAATCCGGCGCTTTTGGCGACCCTGACGCAACACCGATTGTACGCCAACTATTATAATCGTTATTCCGTGAGCGAATTAGCGACCGTAAGCTGCGGGTTTTATTTTGTCAATGATATTCTACCGGCAGGGTTGGAAATTACTTCATTCGGTTATGATGAGTACAGGGAAAGCCTTTTCCGCTTATCCTTGGGTAAGTTAATCGCGGAAAAATGGTCTATCGGGGTTGCCCTGCAATATATGCTACTGCAATCGGAGCTTTTCACCGAAAGCTCGGGTAGGATTTCCGCTGACTTGGGAATCACTTTTCGACCTGTTGAAAACGTGTTGACAGGATTGTCGGTACTCCATCTGCCTTCCATACAATTAGGAGATAAAAATATTGAAAATAAGCAGATTGGTTCCTATATGATACAAGCGGGGTTCAACTGGAAAGTTATTAACACCGTGTTAATAACCGGCGTTGCTGAACATTGTGAGGAGTCCCGTCTTTCCGGTTCTTTTGGTATGGAATATCAGCCATTTGATAATTTTAGCATCCGGGCTGGCCTCAGAACGTCTCCACTCAAACCTTCCTTTGGTGTAGGTTACCAGTTAGGCGGCATCCAAATGGATGCCGGAGCGCTCTACCACTCGGTGCTTGGCATAAGTATGGGTTTCGGCATTTCATTTAACTTTTAGAATATCATGAGTTTAACTAATGACGATACTTGTCTTACCCTGCATATTCCGATGATTAGGATCATTCTGTTTATAACCCTGTTGATAAGTTGTTATAAATCATATAGTCAGGATGTTAATGCTGTTGAAAAATGGATGGAATATATCGAAGAGCTGGCGGAAGATGCGGAAGAAAATCCCGAATCCATCGAAAAGCTGTACGATGAATTATCTCATTTATCGGAAAACCCGTTCAACCTGAACCATGCAACATCAGACCAACTGCAACAAATACCCTTCCTGTCGGATATACAAATAATGAACCTTCTTGAATACCGCCAGAAACAGGGTGAATGGGTCTCGATATACGAATTGAAAAATGTCCCTTTTTTAGATATGGAAACTATCGAACTGATTCTTCCTTTCGTTTATGTCGGTGAAATCGACAAGTCACGTCCATTTACGCCGAAAAACCTTTACAAATATGGGAAAAACGAATTTATCATACGTTATGACCGGTGTTTGAACGAAAAGAGGGGCTATCAGGATGTACCCGACAGTATATTACAACTATACCCCAACCGGGAATATGTCGGTGAGCCGTTTTATACGTCTTTACGATATTCACATACATTTGATAATCGCTTACAGGCAGGATTTGTAGCCGAGAAAGATGCCGGTGAGGCATTTTGGAACGATTATCATAAGGGATATGATTACTATTCCATTCACGTGCTAATGAAGGATTTGGGTAGGATAAAGACATTGGCCATCGGCGATTATAAAGTATCATTTGGTCAGGGGCTTGTGATCAGTAACGATTTCACGCCGTCGAGAAGCAGTATTTTAGCGCAGGCCGAACGACGGAATAACGGATTCAGACGTCATTATTCGACTAATGAGAATGATTTTTTCAGAGGGCTGGCTTCTACGGTGTCGATAGGAAAAATTGACATCAGCGCTTTTTATTCGAATCGCCACACTGATGCCACAGTTAGCGAGCAGACGATCACATCGTTCAAAACAGACGGTCTTCATCGAACCGTAGGTGATGTGGATAAAAAAGGAAACATCCGGATACAAACAGCCGGAGGTAATATACGCTATGCAAGTCCGAACTTACTGATAGGGTTTACAGCCATTAATTATTCATTTGGCGGCTTGTCAGTTGAACCGGCGATCCAGCCGTATAACCGGTATTATTTCCGGGGTGAAAGCAATACGAACGCCGGATTCGATTATTCATGGCGACGCAGGCAAGTCGTTTTGTTCGGTGAAACCGCAATCTCAGCTAACGGTGCGATGGCTACGTTGAATGCGATGCAATGGAGCGCATCCTCCGGTTTGAAAACGCTCATTTTGTACCGTCATTTTGATCGTAGATATCAGGCTTTCTATGGAAATGCTTTTGGGCAGAGTTCAAACGTTCAAAACGAGGAAGGACTATACATCAGTATGCTCTGGACGCCTTTCGCCTATTGGAAAGTATCCGGTTTTGCCGATTTCTTCCGTTTCCCCTGGCTGAAATATGGGATAGACGCCCCTTCATCTGGACAGGAATACATGATTCAGGCTGATTTTACGAAGATAAAAAACACGACGATATCGGCACGATACCGTTTCCGTCAACGTGAAAAAAATGTCACTGACGGCAGTGAAGTCATGATCTTACCAGCCGACCACCACAGGATACGCCTCCAAATCACACATAAATCAGGAGAGACAATGACATTCCGTACCACCTTCGAAAAAAATGTTTATGATGAAAAGGTCATTGATGCAACCCGCGGATGGGTGATTTCGCAAAGTGTAGGGTGGAAAGGAGTTGATTCGCCCCTGCAGGCTGATGTTTTTTTCGCCTATTTTAAGACAGATGATTACAATACCCGCATCTATTCGAATGAAAAGAATATGCTTTATTCTTTTTCCATTCCCTCATTCTACGGCGAAGGGATACGATTGACAACGGTTTTACGTTATAATTTCACCAAGCATTTTTACTTTTCAATGAAAGCAGCCTGGGCGCATTATAACGACCGCAATACCATCGGTTCCGGACTTGAAGAGATAAACGGAAGTGATAAAATCGATTTATACGCACAAATAAGTTGGAAATTCTAAAAACTGAAAACTGAAAACTGAAAACTGAAAACTATATAAAACTGAAAACTGAAAACTGAAAACTATTATGGCTACATTACTATTCGATCAAATCGTATATGGACCGGTACACAGTCGCCGGTTAGGCATTTCATTAGGAATAAACCTATCGCCAACCGATGGGAAACGATGCACCTTTGACTGTATCTATTGTGAATGTGGATTGAATAAAGAACGAATAGCGCACCGACACCCGCCAACGCGCGAAGATGTTCAGAAAGCGCTTTCAAGCAAGTTATCGCAATTGAATACCGAAGAAATTTGTCCCGATAGAATCACCTTTTCAGGGAACGGCGAACCGACCATGCATCCCGATTTTGCCGGAATAATCGATGATACACTCGAAATCCGGAATAAATACTGTCCCTCTGCCAAAGTCGCCGTACTTACCAATTCAACCATGCTGCATAAAAAAGACGTCCTGCGGGCATTGTGTAAGATAGACGAAAACCTGATGAAATTTGATGCAGCAACCGATAAGTTAATAAAACTAATAGACCAACCTGTCATTCACGATCTCACCACAGCGAAATTAATCGAACAATTACAACTGTTTGATGGAAAACTAACCATTCAAACGATATTTCTAAAGGGAGCGTATCAAGGTGAACAGATCGATAATACCCGCGATGAAGACGTGGACTTATGGATCGAAGCCCTGAAAAAAATCCGTCCGCAAAAAGTCATGATATATACCATCAACCGTGAAACCCCGGTGAAATCGCTTCAGAAAATACCCGTATCAAAATTAGAACAAATAGCAGATAAAGTAAAGAAAGCCGGCTTCCAAGTAATAACAGCAGGATAAAATCCCCCCCTTCGCCCCTTTCGTGCTTTCGCCCTTTCGCCCCTTCGCCCGTTCGTGCGTTCGCCCCTTCACCCCTTCGCCCCTTCGCCCCTTCGCCCGTTCGCCCCTACATCCCTTTCCACCCTTTGATTACATGCTGTTTGTTATAGACATCATAGATGCGGAAGAAGTAGAACCCGGGAGGTAAGGATGAGGTGTCGATCTGATGATTCGGGTTAGGTACGACAAGAAGAACTTTTCCCGAAACGGATATTACTTCAACGCGTGAGACATTTTCATGTCCTTGTAGTGTGATATAATTTGTAAACTTTGTTGGGATAATCCGAATAGAGGCATCGATGAAATCATTATTTACAATCGTAATGTAAGCAGTCTCGCTTTTGTCACTTTCGATCTGATCGTAAAAGGCAGAAACCTGGTAATAATTATTACTTGCTAAATAGGTGTCTGTATAAGTCAATTGCGATGGAGTGAATTCTTTATGAAATGAACCGTTACGATAAATCCTGTATTTTGTGACTTCTGGAAAAGCGCTAGGAACCGAATTGCGTAATGAAAGCGGAGGATCCGGGGTAGTGCTGGATTGCAACGACGAGTACTGGGTACGCGGACGTCCCGTCCGCATCTCCTGATTGTCATTACTTCGTATGTTTAAAAAATCTTGCAGTGACAGGTCGGGGGTTCCTCGCAATGACGGAGATTGCAATGACGACAGGGCTGGTAAATCACCATTTTCCGATGATACAATTGCAGTAAGTACAAAGTTAATATCATATTCACCGGATTCCTCGCCATCATTTAATAGAAACCAATTTATTCCGTTATCGGAGTATAAATTACCTTTCCCGTTTACAACAGGGCCATCATCACACAAGATGGAATATCGCGTTCGGGCGCCTGCTACATAAATTGAAATTAGAAGCGAATTGTTTCCGTCAATCACAAAAGGTGTAGTAAGGTTGACTGTATTCATTAGTCGCGGTCTTAGCGTCGAATTGCCTAAAGTTTGTCTGTAATGACGATCACCTTGAGAAATATAGATGTCATACGGATTACTATCAGCAGGTATGAATTGAATGGCAGTAATTTTTTTATTGTGTAAAGGAGCTATTTCGTCGGCAGACCACAGTTGGCCGAAATAGACTGGGGCGTCAAATACAACCTCCCAAGTAGGTTGTAAGGTACCCCAGAAGATGGTTTGTTCATAGTGAGGCGCTTTCCAGCTTACAAAAATCTGATCGCTTGTGTTGCTTTGGCGTTCTGCTTTTAAATCGGTTGGCGCTTTATATTTTATTAAATTCACGGTTGACGAAATAAAGGCCGATTCCTCGTCATTATCGTAAACGGCAGAAACGGAGTATGTTACAGACCCTGTGAAAGGTGCGACGTCGATAAATGTCGACGAAGTTGTTTCGATCATTTTAAAATTGTTGCGATAGACATTATATCCTGTTGGCGTTTCGTTGCTTTGAGGCGCATCCCAAGCAAGTGAAACGCTAGCGCCTAAGTTGATGACATTCAGATTGCGTGGCGAAGGTTTCATTTCATAGCGAAAACGACCGGGGAACGATTTTACGCCGGTATTCAAAGGGTCTAACCAAATATCCATGCGTGTTGAATCGGTCTTATACCTGTCCCAATGATAGCTTAATTTCCCATATATATTAAGCATATTAGGTTCATAACAGACAGCGGGATTAGATCCTCCTGTCAAGGTCCCAACCACTAATTTTTTTTCGTTGAACAGGGGCGAGCCTGACGACCCGCCTTCAGTAACACCCTGTCCGTTTTCTGTAGTTTTGAAATACACATTCCAATGGGCTAATGATTCGCCGGTAAACCCCTCTGACCTGAAAGTATACGATTCGGCAGGTTTTTCAAATGCGGCTATTTTCATATAGTCGCCCTGCGGATGATGAATACATGCACCCGATACCGCAGCGTCACTACTCCTGTCCCACCCGCTATAAAAAACATCATAGTCATCCAATCTATTATTCAGCAACAATAACATACCGTCAGAACGGCCCGACTTTCCCGTATTGGCAAGTAAAGAGCAGCCTATCAATGTATTAGAAGTCTTTGGTTTCGAAGAATTACTACATTCTTCCAGTTCTTTGTTGAAATAAAAATACCATTGTTCCATATTCCTTGCAGTAGCAAAGATGTCACCGTCGTATCCACAATGTGCAGCGGTTAAAATGAGCGGTTTCAAATCTTCTGCTGTATTATTCATCAGAGAGCCGGTACAATTATAAGACGATAAGCCCACTCTTGAAAGTATGTGAAAAACACTTTTTTTTTCATTTTGCCAGGCTTGCCCTTCCTCGCAATTAATATTGACATTACAATTAGCTGAAGCGCGGGTAGTAATGCCGAAAAACTCCCGTAATGCGGCTATATTATACCCGTATCCGACTTCACCGATAACGATGCGGGGTTTTTCCGCGCTTGTTTCCGATGCGACATATTCGAGTATCAGTTCATCACCTCCTATAAACTCAGTTGCAAAAAGCCCACCCGAAGGATGCGTGCGATGTGTATATGCGCCAAGTAGCTGTGATTTGTCAGGTTTATAAATGAAAAGACGACCTCCTTCCGGAATGTAAAAATCGTCATAATAAAGCATGATAGCTACGGCATCTTTGGCAATAAGATGCAAACGCCATATCTTTTCACCGCCGGGTAACAGCGTAAAATCACCTGCATTTTCCATCGTATAACCTACCGGAATGAGTTTTGCTACCGGCATAGGGGCGCCTTGTCCCGCCTGCCATTGGTCTATCTCCCGTAAATCTTCAATATAAAAATCAATCGGGACTTTGGTCGCCTGACTACCGCTACGTGGTGATAACGGATAATTAAAACTGGGAGGGAATCCTCCTTCGCTGATTTGCGAAAAAACAACGTTAGAACAAACAATGAATGCGGTTATTGTGCAGATAAACAGCACCTTGCTGCGCAATGAATTTATAAATTTTATTATAATCATAAAACGGAAAATTGAAAATTACTTGAATAATTGAAAATTTTAAAAATGTAAAAACTGAAACTGAAAACTGAAAACTGAAAACTACCTAGCTTTAATTGCTTTGATTACTTTCAATTTGTTGTTGAGGTCATAGATGCGGAAGAAATAAACGCCGGAAGCTAACCAGGTGGTATTGATCTCTTGATCAGGATTATTCACGACAAGTAAAACCAAGCCTGAAACGGAAACTGCTTCTATTCGCTTAACATTTTCATAACCTTGCAGTGTTAAACTATTTGTAAACGGTACCGGATAAAGTCGAAAGGATGTATCTGCTATTTCAACGGTAATGGAAACAGAGTCGCTTTTCTCACTTTCCAACTGTTCATAAAAAGCGGTAACCTGGTAATAAACCGTACCTGACAAGTTAGTATCTTCGCAGGAAGTTTGCGAAGAATTGACTTCTTTAAGATATGAACCATTACGATAGACCCTGTATTTTGTGATTTCAGGAAATGAAGCCGGCACCGAAGTACGTAATGAAACCGGATTTTCATCAAGCGATAGCATCGTCTTACGCGATTCTATCCGTTCGCGTGGATGTGAAAGCTGTGCATCCTTAGACGTAAGACGAAGGCGATCAGACAAGTCCCTGTTTTTACTTATCACGGACAAGTCTCCGTTTTCAGAAGATACAATAGCTGATACAACAAAATTATAATCAAAAGAACCGGGCGCTTCCCCGTCATTCAATCGAAACCATTCTATACCGTCAATAGAACAGATATTGCCTTTCCCGTTAATAGCAGGGCCATCGTCACAAGCGGCGGGAAGATCCATCACTTCAGATGCATAAATAGAGACGATAAGAGACTTCGTACCGTCGATTACAAAAGGGGAGGAAAGATGGATAGTATTCAGGTCGTTTTGTCTGAGCGATGCAGTCTCAACGGGCTGATTGTAAGAATGTTCGCCTTGGGTGATATAGATTTCATAAGTGTTGCGGTTCGCATAGCGTTCGACAGGAAAAAATTGAACCGCTTCAATTGTTTTAAGATTTAGCGGCTCGATTTCATCGGCAGACCAAATTTGTCCGAAATAAAAAGACATTTTATCTTCGAATCCGATTAAGTAAGTAGGCGTCAGTGTTCCCCAGTATATCGTTTGTTCATATACAGGCGCGTTCCAACTCAAATCAACCTGGTTATTGGTGTTGATTTGGAGTTCCACTTTCAAATCGACAGGCGCTTGATATTTGATAAAAAACAAAGCCGTTGTGACAAAGTCAGATTCCTCATCTTTATCATAAACAGAAGATACCGAATATAATATTGAACCTAAGGGGGGTGAAGCGTCGATGAAATCCAACGAGGTCGTTTCATCCAACTTAACGTTATTACGATAGATGTTATATCCCTTTGGCATTTCGTCACCCTGCGGCGCATCCCACGTGAGCGAAACGCTACTTCCCAGATTGACCGCTTTCAGGTTGAGAGGCGAGGGTTTCGGCTCTTTAAGAAAACGACCGGCTAATGTTTTTACTCCTTTATTCAACGGGTCTAACCAAATATCCATGCGAGTTGAATCGGTCTTATACCTGTCCCAATGATAGCTCAGTTTGCCATAAAGATTGAGGCCTCTTGCGTAAGAGCATGAAGAATTGCCGCCGGTCAAGGTGCCGACTATCAGTTTGTTTTCGTTAAAAAGAGGAGAGCCGGAAGACCCTTCTTCAGTCACACTATGTCCGTTGGCAGTGGCTCTGAAGACCACATTCCAATGCCCCTGTGTATCGCCATTAAAATCGGACGATTGGAAAGTATACGATCGGGCGGGTTCATCATAGGTAGATATTTTTTTATAATCGCCCTGCGGATGATGAATACATACACCTGATAAGGCGACGTCGCCGCTCCAGTCCCAGCCGTTAAAAAAAACATCATAGTTTTCGGGTATATTGTTTTTCAGTAGCAATAACAAACCATCCGAACCGCCCGACATCTTGGTATTGGTAAGTAAGGAGCAACCGGTCATCGAATTGGAAACCGTTGCCATCCCTGTATTATTACTGCATTCTTCCCATTCTCTGTTAAAATAAAAAACCCATTGTTCCAGATCATTCTCCGAAGCGAAAGTTGACCCGCTGTATCCACAATGTGAGGCGGTTAAGATGATCGGTTTAAAATCCTCCGCTGTATTATTCATCAGTGAACCGGTACAAATATAGCTTCGGGAGCTGATTCTTTGTACAGTATAACAAATGCCTTTTTTTTCATTTTGCCAGGCTTGTCCTTCTTCGCAATTAATATTTACATTACAACTACCCGATGTAGCGCGCGTCGTAATGCCGCAGAATGTACGCAATGCGGCTGTATTATATCCGTAGCCGATATCACCGATAGCGATACGTGGCTTTTCATCGCTTGTTTTCGAGGCCGTATATTCGAGTATCAGTTCGTCGCCCCCGATGAATTCTGTGGCAAAAAGTCCGCCCGAAGGATGTGTCCGGTGGGTATACGCTCCTAAAAGTTGGGTTTGGTTCGGATTATAAATAAAAAGCCGTCCCCCTTCGGGAATATAAAAATCGTTATAATACAGCATAATAGCTACGGCGTTTTTGGCGGAAAGATGTAATCGCCAAATATCTTCACCGTCCGGTAACACTGTATGATAACCGGAATTTTCCATGTTATAATCGACCGAAATAAGCTTTGCTACGGGCATAGGGACACCTTCGCGCGCCTGCCATTGGTCTATCTCACGCAGGTCTTCGATATAAAAATCAATGGGTACTTCTGTGACCGGAGTAGCGTTGCGTAATGTCGGGGAATAATCAAAACTAAGTGGTCTTCCCCCGTCGCTGATTTGTGAAAAAACAGCCGGAGTGAAAATCATATAAACGCTTATCAAACAGATAAACAGCAATTTATGAAGCGTTGAACAGGTTAATTTCAAAAGATACATAACGAAAATTTCATTAAAAGAAAATACAAAAGTATAAAAAAATATGATATGAAACAGGCTACGAACGTGATTTTTTTTTGAAAATTATAAGAATAACCGGATAAGCCAGCGCCCCCGTTAGTCCGCCTAAGACATCTGCCAATAAATCAAACCAATCGCCTGAGCGGTCAAAAAATTCATTTTGTAAAATTTCAATGATACCTCCATATAAAAAAGCCTGTAAGGTCGAAAAAAGAATGATCTGAAAATAACTCCTGCGCGTCTTGAAATGAAACAACAGGCTCAATAGAACCGACTGCACAAAGAAAAAGCCAAAATGAGCCACTTTATCAATATGCGGGATAGTAAATTTAGGGATAGCGCGAGGAGGCAGAGTACAGCCCACAAATATAACGACCGCCCATACAATGCACAATATCAATAATATAAATACCTTTTTTCTTGTATCCATACGACGTATTTTATGCTGCAAAGGTAACCATTTTCTTTGGAAAAGAAAAATCGATAATAAAAAACCAGTAATTCAGACTGAGTGCACGGACGTCACGTCCACTTTGTGCGGGCGGGACGCCCGCATATCCAGAAAAAAGTCCTGATTGATAATATTTTAAATATCAATCAGGACTTTTTTTTTAAGTACCCAGAGCCGGGGTCGAACCGGCATGGAAATGAATCCACTGGTGTTTGAGACCAGCGCGTCTACCGATTCCGCCATCTGGGCCTCCGGTAAATGACGGCGCAAAAGTAATCATTTTTTTTGACAAAACTAATTTTTTTTTCACATAACGGATATTTTTTTTGTGAATACGGATATTTTTTCTACTTTTGAGGGCTAAAATCAGTACTAATTAATGTATAAACAAATGACTATGAAGAAGTTTCTATTAGAGGAGAAAGACATACCATGCCAATGGTATAACATCAGTGCGGACATGAAAAATAAACCGCTGCCATTACTTAACCCGGGAACAAAACAACCGCTTGTCGCGTCGGATTTGTATCCCCTTTTTGCAAAAGACCTTTCTGACCATGAGCTTAACCAAACCGATGCCTGGATAGACATACCTGAGGAGGTGCGTGACATGTACCTGCTTTGGCGTCCTACGCCGTTGGTACGCGCTACCGGACTTGAAAAGGCGCTTGATACGCCGGCGCATATCTATTTCAAGAACGAAAGTGTCAGCCCCGTTGGCTCACACAAGCTCAATTCGGCCATTGCGCAGGCCTATTTCTGCAAGAAGGAAGGTACAACGAATATAACAACCGAGACCGGCGCCGGACAATGGGGTGCGGCCATGGCGTATGCGGCAAAAGCGTTTGGATTGGAGTTAGCCGTTTACATGGTGAAAATCAGCTATGAACAAAAGCCTTACCGACGCTCAATGATGCAGACCTTCGGAGCGCAGGTGATAGCCTCACCTAGCATGAGCACCAAAGCGGGACGCAAGATACTGACAGACAACCCGACCTATATGGGCAGCTTGGGAACGGCTATTTCGGAAGCTATTGAATTAGCGATGCAGACGCCTAACTGTAAATATGTGCTGGGAAGCGTACTGAATCATGTGATGTTGCATCAGACGGTGATCGGACTTGAAGCCGAAAAACAGATGGACATGGCGGGCGAGTATCCTGATGTGATCATTGCCTGCTTTGGCGGAGGCTCCAATTTTTCAGGTATCACATTCCCCTTTCTACGTCATAAAATTTTAGCAGGTAAGGATATCCGCGTCATAGCTGCTGAGCCGTCATGCTGCCCCAAGCTCACACGCGGCGTGTTCCAGTATGATTTTGGCGATGAAGCCGGTTATACCCCTTTCGTACCGATGTATACCTTAGGACACACATTCGCGCCGCCTCATATTCATGCCGGAGGACTGCGTTATCATGGCGCCGGAGCGATAGTCAGCCAGTTGCGCAAAGACGATTTGATCGAAGCTGTTGATATAAAACAGATGGATGCGTTCAAGGCCGCCGTTCTATTTGCCCAGACTGAAAGTATCATCCCCGCTCCCGAATCGTCACATGCCATTGCCGCCGTTATCAAGGAAGCAAAGCAAGCAAAGGAAGAAGGCAAGGCCAAAACGATCCTTTTCAACCTTTCCGGTCACGGATTAATTGACTTAGGTTCGTATGACCAGTATTTCGCCGGCGACCTGTCGAACTACACCATGACCGACGAAGACTTAGCCAAAAGCATAGAGCCGTTGGAAAAGGTAATATGAGGGTTTCACCCCTTTTTCACCTTAAAATGTGTTATCTGCCTGACTGTATCGTCGATAGCCATTGCGATACAAACGGCGTCTGGAAATGGTTTGGCATAATGTTTGTCTATCATTTGGCGGTATGCTTTTTGGGCTTTCTTTTCCGGGTTTTCGCCTTCGTAGGCTACTTTTAGTTCAATGACCCAAATTTTGTCTTTGTGCCTGACCACCAAGTCGGCGCGTCCCAGGTTCGTGTGCATCTCGGCAACAACCACCACGCCGCATCCCCGCAAAAAAGAAATAATATTGGAGCGGTAGAGCCATTCCTGCGGTTTCATATCATAGTTGTTGTCGGAAATATTTTGCACTGCCGCCGCAGTAAAATCGTCGTAGGGAATACTTGCCAGCAAACGATTGAGCGCTGATACAACTGATTTATGGTTAATGGCAAGCATTCCTGAAATCAATTCAGAACGGCAATAAGTAAAATCATCACTGTTGTCCTCCAAAATATACTGTGAAACCAACAACGACAGTGATTTTAGCACTTCGGTATTGGGATAATCCAATGTAAGCATGTCTTCTTTTCCTTCACGCAGGCTCAAATAGCCGGTTTGAAACAGGAAACTTTCAGGTTTTGCCTTTTCTATTTCGGTAGAATTATAAAAAAAATCTTCCGAAACATAATAATTCCG
>Ga0099364_10001262_pt1 | contig 42329 bp, 31 predicted proteins | sample TergutTh196P3_FD_73070 | JGI IMG/M metagenome (GOLD analysis project Ga0099364, IMG submission 73070) | Microcerotermes parvus P3 segment gut microbial communities from Pointe-Noire, Republic of the Congo - Th196 P3 | ecosystem: Host-associated > Arthropoda: Insects > Digestive system > Gut ...
AGAGGAGAGAGAAAAAAGAAAAAGAGAAATAGGGGGAAAGGGGCAAAAAGCAGAAAAATATGTAGTAGGGGGGGTTTGGGGGGGGGGGGGGGGGGGGGGGTAAAATTTGCTCTTAGGAGAGGTATAGAATAGCAAAGAATCGACGAAAACGAAAATTTAATACCAAAAAGACCTTTTTTAACAAAGTCTCTCAATCTGGCTATTTTGAGCCTTCTCGCAGGTGTTTCTAAACCCACATTCTGTTCATAAATCTTCATATTCAATCTTTCATCACTCCATAAAACAAATTTTATATTCAGTTGGGTGACATTTTTATAAACAAGCTAAAAAAGTCAAGAACTATTTTCAAATCCATGAATAATTTTTACAAAATTTATTTTAAAATCGTCTCAATTCCTTTTATATTAAGAAATCTACAATGAAAATTTTTTTTTACAATATCTCATATATGACCGCAGTACGAGAACCCCTATTTTGTCGTTTTTATTTATTTTTATGAGATCATATTTGTAGTGGCGTCGAAAATAAGGCGTAAGCAATACGCCACTACAAAACCTCTTGTATTCACATCGAAAATAAGGCGTAAGCAATACGCCACTACAAAACCTCTTGTATTCGCATCGAAAATAAGGCGTAAGCAATACGCCACTACAAATATGGGTTCTCAGACTGCGGTCATATATGATCCCTCTCTAAAAAGTTCAATTCCGTGAATATTTGTCATTCTGAACACAATGAGGAATCTCATCATATTGATTTTTAATAACTTCCGAGATTCTTCGCTACGTTCATAATGACAAAGAAAACCTGAAATCATATCAATTATTCTTTTAAAAACTCGCAACAAATTTAATACAAAATAATAAAACTTTGAAAAAACTTGACATATAACCTCAATAAAAAAAACTTGTTTACAAAAGTATTATTTGTAATTTGTAATTTATAATGAGGTAACAATGGAAAAAATAAAAACTATTCAATATGGTATTTCAAGTTTTGCTGATATTTCAGAAAATAATGCCTATTATGTTGACAAGACAATGTTTATCCCCGAAATTGAAAAAACAAAATTCAATTTCCTCATCCGTCCTCGTCGCTTTGGGAAATCTATGTTTTTGACTATGCTTGCTCTGTATTATGACATAGCCAACAAAGAAAATTTTGACACCTTATTTAAAGAGACTTGGATTCATGAACATCCAACAGAAGAAATGGGAAAACATCTCATTTTATACCTCGATTTTTCAATGGTTATTCAAGAAACAGAGAACATACAAGAAAAGTTTGAGAATTATTGCAATGAAGAAATAGAAGCTTTTTTAAGAAAATATAAAAAATTTGTCTCTGAGGAAACTATCAACATTGTATATCAAACACCATCCTCAGGAGAAAAATTACGAAAAATATCAATAGCCCTAAGGGATACTAACTACAAGTTTTATGTATTTATAGACGAATATGACAATTTTACCAATACACTCTTATCTGATAAAGGAAATATTCTATATCAACAAATTACGCGAGATACAGGTTTCTTCAAAAGTTTTTTCAGGGTCTTAAAAGGGCTTACAGGCGGTGTCAGATCAGGTCTTGCCAGACTTTTCATGACAGGGGTCTCACCAATCACTCTTGACGATGTGTCGAGTGGGTTTAATATCGGGACAAATATTTCTCTATATCCAAAATTCAACAATATTCTTGGTTTTACTGAAAAAGATGTCAACGATATCTTTGATTATTACATCAAAGCAGGTCAATCTACTTTAAATAAAGAAGCTGATTTACACCTTTTAAGAAAATGGTATGATAACTACATATTTTCCAAAAATTGTAATGAATCTGTCTATAATACCGACGGTGCCTTGTATTTTATTTCTTACATAATTGATAATGACTTATATCCCGAATACCTCATAGACGATAATCTCCGCATGGACTACACAAAGCTCCAAAATCTTGTCTTTCATGGAGATGAGCTTAATGGAAATTTTGATACTTTAACAGAAATCATCAATACGGGAGGAATTTTATCAAATATAAAAAAAACTTTCTCTTTTACTCAACTAAAAGAAAAAGAAAACTACATTTCATTTTTATATTTTCTTGGTTTATTAACATTCACAGGGAAGGCTTTTAAAGGAAAGGCATTACTACAAATTCCCAATGAAACCATAAAACACCTTGTTTATGACTATATAAAAGGCATTTTACGCAAACCTTATGGAAGGCTAAATTGGGTTGATGATATGATAAATTGTATATCAAATATGGCTTATGATGCTGATTTCAAGCCAGCCTTCGATTACATCCAAAAACTCCTCAATATCCAGACAAGTGTCAGAGACTTTAAAGACGGTGAGGCAGTTGTAAAGACTTTTCAACTTATTTACCTAAATATAAACGATTTTTACATCAGCTACTCTGAAAAAGAGATGAACAAAGGATTTGCAGATATTGTGTTGTTTCCATTTTACCAAAAATATCCAGACATGAAATATGCCTATCTCATCGAGCTAAAATACATCAAAAAAGATATTGAAGGCGAAAAACTATCTCAAGAAATAAAATATAAAATCAATGAAGCCACAGAACAGCTCGAAAAATACTCCGATGACCATCACTCCAGAAAAGAATTTAATATCGCTCCCTTTGGGGATGTCATCCTTAAAAAAATAATCGTAGTATATCACGGATGGGAAATGGTGTATTGTGAGGAATTGTTCTCCTTTGCAAACTGAATTCCCGCCTATTTAAGACTATGAAGGTGATTTTACATCAAAATCCCTAAATATTATTTTTTGTTTTCTGATATAAATCTATTCTACTAATTTCAAAATATTTTATCTTTTCAGATTTTAATTTTGGATAAAAATAACCCAATTTATTGCATATATCAAGAGTTTCTTTCAATTTATCTTGGATTTTAATAATAGCTTCTTCTTCTTCCTGTAATGGTTTAATTATTGCTGTATTAAATATAGAAAAAAATCTCATATCATATTCAAAACTTTGACTCTCTTCAGTATTTTTACTTAATAACCACTGATAAAGATATAATTGACTTTTATCTTCTTTACCAGTTTTAAAATCTATGATATGATTGATTTTTTGAGTTGATATAGCTTGATTATCGAGGGTTGTTATTACCATATCTGGTTTTCCACTAAGAAATACCTTGTAATCATCTGTTTCTAAAAACAATGTTTCTGGTATCAGGATCTCCATATTGACAATACTATTATCAGAAATATTAACTAGTTCACTTTCCAAAAAGAAAGATTTTATTCTTTTTTTTACGATGGGAAATAATACCTTTTCAAAATACTTTCCAGAGAAATCATGCGGAAATTTATATATATTTTGTTTATAAATTAGCTCCTGATATACTTCATCTAAATTTTTATCATTTAATCCCTCTCGATATTGCCCTAAAGAGATAAATCTCTTCCCTTTTTCACTTTGATTATTCATTATATTGGCTTTTATTAATAAAAAAATCTTTTCTAAAAAGGTATGAACTATTATGCCCAATATCTTATTATCAAGTCTATCCTTCACTGGATATTGAAAACGCTTAAAACCAAGATTGCTATTAATAAACCAGTAAAATGGATCCCGAATCAGCTCGGATATTGTATATGTATTCAGTTTTATCACAAAAGGTGTTTGAAAATCAGTGTCAAAGGACGAAGGCAATATACAAAAATCGTGAGAGATTGGTGATATAACATCCTTGACAGATTTGGAAAATGATTTATCTACTTGAAATTTCTTATCCTCCCACATTTCAACATAACCCTTATCCTCACATTGATATCGGTTTATTATGTTTGGGAAAATAATTTCAAGCTCCTCTACAAAAGAACTTTTCTCAACATTTTCATCTTCATTTTCGGTATAAAAAATATGACATTCCCGAGTTGATAATATTAATCTCATAAAATAATATTTTTCTCTTTGCCGTATATCATCATAAGTCTTTAAACCTATTATCTCTCTTTGTTTTTCATTGAAAAGAAAATCAACTGATTTTGCTTTAGGTAAGATACCTTCTGTAACATTTAAAAATACCAGATTTTCATACACAATATTTCTGGTATCAAGAAGAGTGCAAAACTTTATTTGACCTTGTGTTTCGGATTGAAAGGACACTAAAGAGGGTTTTAAAAATTCAACAAAAAACCTTAATAAATTTATTATAATAGGTTGGCTCGGAGTAGATGGAAATATCTCTTTCCAATCCCGAACTATCCCAAAATCTTCAATACCATGAATGTTTGAGAGTATTTCATAAAATATTTCTGCTAAATCTGTATACCCTAAAGAATCAGGATTACAAATACTGTTGATCATTATCCCGTCTTCAACATCAATTAAACTTATTAAGTCATTCATCTGTCTGATTTTTAATAGTTTTTTGATTAAATCAGCAAAATATATAAATTTATTTTGTATATTTGGGCAGCTTGTTTCTTTTATCAAAAAAGATATTTCAAATGGGTCAAAATATAAATATCCTTTATTACTGAGTTTTATAAAAAAATCAATAAAATCATTTTTCGCTACTTTTTCGGATGAAAATAAAGCGGAATAATCATTTTCCACAAAATAAGAAAATATCTCTTGTAAGGGAAACAAATATTTTTTTCTTTCGACTACATATTTTACCGAACTAAATATATTCAATAATCCTTGAAAAAATCTATATATCTCTGAATTAATAAAAGGATAGCTCTGAGGTTTTGCAAATTTTTCGTTTGATAAAAAATTAAACCAACTATGTTTATAAAAATCATAATCTACAACCGTCTTGATATTTTCTGTTTCAAGCACCTCAATAGTTCTATTTAGCATTGCAAAATCATTCGCTGCTGAGTAGAGATGCAATTTTTTAATTCTTTTATTATCTATGAACTGATAGGAGAAAAAATCTTTTACTTTGAAATTTTGTTTATCCACCATATCTTCAGACATTTGAAAATACAGCGTTACCTCTTTTTTTTCACTCAAGAGTTTTAGCATTGTTTTTTCACTTTCTGAAAAATAGAATTGATTCGCAAAAACTATATTATCATAACCAGATAAATATTCTTTTGCTGCTTCAAAATTTGTTTCTGTGAATATTATATCATTATAATCTGTGTTTTGTAAATATATCTCATATTCTTTTCGCATCAATAGCATATCTTGCCATGTTGCAGATTGCCATTCGGTCAGAAAACCTTGATAATATAGTTTTTCCTCAACTATTTCTAAACTAATACTCTCTTCTCGTAGTTCCTGAAATAATCCAAAAAAACTATTTCCAAAACTAATAAAAGAAAAATAATCTGTAAGGTTATATTTTTCCTTTATTTCGCTATTCAATGATTGATAAAACATTAATAGCCTTTTTGCATCTTGAAGACATGGCTTATCCGTGAGAGATAATAAATTGTATATATCTTCCATTGTTAATAATAATATATCTTGAAATTTCCATTCTGTCTGAAGGATTTCCAATCCTATATTACGACTATTATTATTGGGAAATACAATGATTGTTTTATCTTTTATTTCGTTCTGAAAGATTTTTTCTATTAGATTCTCTTGTATAGCAATGAATTTGAAGTTTATCATTTAAAACTCTTTATATTACCTCTTACCATTATTCTTAATTCTGCATTCTATACATAAACACAAAACACCCCATTTTCTTTTGCAGACACAAACTCTTTTTCTTTATTTTTACTCATAATCAGCATATATCCTTTATTTACAGACTCTGCTTTCATATACGCTTTCAATTGTTTTAGCCCTTTTTTATGGTATTCAGCACCTCTCCAGATCTTCAATTCTACCACAAATTTCTCGTCTTTAAATACCACAACTACATCAAGCCTCTTTTCTGCTCCTGTTTGAACTTCCTTAAAAGAAAATCCAAGCCCATTGATGATTGGTTTCAAAAACATCAAAAACAGCATCCGCAAGTCTTTTTCCAGAAATTCATCCGATTTCCAGATATCATCATTAGAGTATTTTTCTCTCACCGCTTCTTGAAATTTCAAGAGTATCATCTCGATATCAAGACGACCATTTTTCTTTATATATGGTTCTTGAATTTTGCTGTGAACAGATTTGTATTGAAGAGCGTATTTTGTAATGTAATAACTGGTCATTCTTTCTTCAAAAATTTTGTTGTGGATACTGACTTTTTCATACTCATTTTTGCGAATCATGCCATACATATAAGCAAAATTGATTATTGGATTCAATAGATCAAAAGGCACATCATTTCTGCCTAATATGACATGCTCTATCAGATCTGAGACTTCTGGTTTGTTTTGTAAATTTTTGGCAAAGTCTTCAAAGAGAGTATTGGTTTCTTTGCAAAGTGCATTGGCTACATTGTCAATATCCGTTGGATCCCAGTTTTTATTCTCTCTTTTGGGTAAAATCTCCTCATCCACCATTTTACAAAGTTTACTTACCAAAAATGGATACCCATTGGTCCAGAAATATACCCGTTCGCTAACAGACTTGATATCCATTGTAAAGCTGACTTTCCAGTCGGCACTCTTTGAATTTGTATAATCCGTGAGCATTGTGACTATCTCTTCAACCGAAAAACTCATGTCGACTTTAAAGTCTACAGCTATGTTCCAAGGGCTATTAAATTTTGCTTCACCTTGCCACCCTACATTAGGAGAGGATATAGCGTTCTGTCCAACCTTCGTAGTGCCAATCTTCGATTGGCTTTGATTGGGGGATGGAACAATATTCGTGTTTGATGGTGGATACTCAGTCGGAAAACTTGAATATATCTTCATCTTCAGCGACTTAATATCATGCAGACCAGCAAGTATCACACTATGAAAGGTCATATCCTTACCTTCTTGATATTTTAGATATTTATCTCTCAACATACCTAAAAAATAAAGAAATATAGTATTATCGCTCGATTTATCTACTTCATCTATCATCAATACTATATTCTTTTTGCAGCTTATCATTATTTCTGATATAGAAACAGAAAGGGATTTAAAATCATTAACATTATTTTTCTTTTGCGAAAATAATGAACTAATGTTACTGTCTTTGACTCTGATTTCATAAGCCAATAAATCTAAAAATTCTTTACAGAAACATTCTTCTGATGCAAACATCCTACCACCTATACCCTCAAAACTGAGCCGGATAGGTAAATATTCCTCTGTCGTCAACAATTCTTTTTCCAGCAGTGCCAATGTCGTAGTCTTCCCATATTGTCTAGGCCTATTGATAACAAAATAATTTCCACGACCTATCATAACCATGATTTGCTTGATTTTCTCGCTTGTATCTACCATAAAATGGCGCCCCGGGATACATGTCCCAGTAATATTAAAATATTTCATTTATTTACTCCTTCTATTTTCTATCTCTGCCCCTTCATAAGGGAGGATTTCCATTCTCCATTATCTATTTAAAGAAAGTTTTATCAAAAACTCCGTCCCTTTATCAACCTCTGAATACACCTCCACGCTACCATCCATTTTTTCCACTAATGTCTTAACTATATAAAGTCCCAGTCCCGTTGACTCTTCACCTGATGTCCCTTTTCTACCTGCCTTTGAAAATTTCTCAAATAGATTTTTTATCATAATTTCGTCCATACCTATACCTGTGTCTTTTATGTGGATTTGAGCCACATCTCCTATTTTCTGTGTTTTTATCGTTATCGTTCCACCTGCATTGGTAAATTTGATAGCATTCATACAGAGATTATCTATTATCCTGTCAAACTTCTCAAGATCTATCATACACTCCAATGGTTCTTCAGATAAATCATGATGAAATGATATTTTCTTTTTCTGAGCTATTAAATTCAAATTCTCATAAAGAGTCAAAATCCTTTGATTTATGTCATATTGTAAAAGCTGGCTTTCTTCTTGATCTATTTTATTCGAGTAAAGAATCTCCTTAACAAGCGATAGAGACTGCTGAGTAGCTTTATCTATTATTTTTATGTATTTATGTTCAAACATATCTTGATCTTTCATCGCAATCATGTCGATTGCTGATTCGATGGAACCGATACTATTTTTTAAATCATGTGAAATTGTAAGTAAGATAGCATCTTTTTCTTCATTTAGCTTTATTAACTCTTCTTTTTGACTGATAATTTCTTTTTGATAGACTAGTAACTCCTCGTTTTTTTGTGTTATAAATTCAACTTCTCTGGTTTTTTGTTCTGAATCAAAACTTTCTGCAATATAAGCCATGTTGACTTTTTGGGCATCGAGATTTAATTGTTCTTTTAGCTCGCTATGTTTTAATAAATAATCATATGCTGCATCTAGGTTGCCTATTTTTCTTAAATACTCGCTATATTGTTGGTAAAACCTCATTTTTGAACTTTCAGCCGAAAAAGAGTCGATTAAATTGAGGGCATTTTGAAAATGAATATTAGCTTCAACATCATTATCCAATTTAGAATACACAATTCCCAACCCTACTGATGCTCTAAATAAAAATTGATTATTTTTAAATTCTTTTAATAAATCGAGTGCTTTGTGATAATATTCAAGCGATTTATCATAATGTCCACGAACATTATGTATTGAACCGATCTCTAAACAACATTCTATTATCCAGAATAGATTTTTAGCTTCTTGAGATATTTTTAAACCTTTTTTAAAATAACCTAAACCCAAAGTTTGATCTCCCAACTCGGAATATATATGACCTAAATTATAATAAGGAGATGGCTCTCTTTTTTGTTTATCCAATTTAAGGGCTTTTATTGAATATTTCTTGGCTTCATCATATTTTTTTATTTGGATATAGCCTATGCTGAGATTTGTATAATATCCTATTAAATGATTACTAAATATATTGTTAGTTTCCAAGAGATTGATTGCTTTGGCTCGATAGTCTAATGCTTTAAATAAATTTGAACTATGGTTTTCTATTGCGCCGAGATTGTTGTATGCATTAGCTATATCGATTATTATAGGGCTTTTTTCTGAATAAAATAACGATTTTTCGTAATATTTTTTTGATTCTTCATAAAGACCTTGTTCATAATAGCCCTTTCCTAATTCGTTTAAGATGTCTATTATGAGCAAAAGGTTGTCTTCCAAAATTGCGAGATCTAATGCTGGCAACCCATAAATACGGCTTTCTTCAAAATTCCCTATTTGAGAGAGTTTAAAACATAAGACATAACCAATATATGATTTTTTTAAGGAATTTATTGTATTAGAGTATTCTGCGATAAATTGAAGATTATCTATCGATTCTATTATACTATAAGACATATCTGCATAATTTATGGTATTCCCTTTGTCATTGAGCAAATAAAGTTTATTACCTATTATATAACTTAAAAACGCCTTTTCTATCAAATCTTCTGTTGTGTCATAAACCTTTATTAGTTCATCGATTTCGTTTTGTTTCATGTAATCTCCAGATTCTTTTTCTTTCTCAAAATCGAACTTTATTTTTTGACACTTTTTGTCAACAATTATTTTTCAAATATTTTTTGAATAATAATATTATCTCATATTACGAAAACATTATATATTCCTCTAACGCCTCTTCCCAATGCCTGATACTATGCCCGGTTAATTTTTTATACTTTTCCGTATCCAATATCGACCAGGCTGGTCTTGGAGTTTTATCTGGATATTCAAAAGACATCAAGGGCATGATATTGCACTCGATGTTTTTTTTTTTTCTCATTAACTCATACATTTTTTTTGTAAATTCAAACAATGAACAAACTCCTTCATTTGCGAAATGATATATACCCAATGCCTCTTTTTCAATGAGAAGTTTCGTGGCTATTGCTGTATCTTTTGCAAAAGTCGTTTTTCCAAATTGATCGCATATTAAACTCAGTTGCGATTTCTCTTGCAGAAGTTTTTTTATTTGAGAGAGAAAATTTTTTCCATTTTGCCCATAAAGCATTGAAATTCTTATGATCAAAGCATTAGGATTTACAGTCCTGACAAACTCCTCGCCTTTCAGTTTTGTTTGTCCATATTTATTTATGGGATTTGTTTCCATTTCTTCGCTATAGGAAATTTCTTTATCTCCTTTAAACACATAATCAGTGCTGAAATGAACTAATTTACATCTATATTTATTTGCTAACAAAGCAAGATTTATTGCTCCATGTGCATTTACTTCCATTGCACTTGTTATGTCTGTTTCTGCTTTTGTTACATCGGTATATGCAGCACAATTTATCAAATATTCAGGATTTTGAGCTTTGATATATTTTTCAATCGTTTCAGGAAAGGTGATATCACATTCTTTTATTGAAAGTGCTATATTATCTGCAAAAAATTCATTGTTTTTTATAGCAAAAGCAAGCAGTCCATCGCCACCGAATATCATATATTTTGGCATGATACATCCTCTTTATTAACAATTATTCTATCATCTCTTCTACCATTTTGGGCAAAATATCGCCTGCCTTACCTTGAAAGAAAAAATCGATATAACTACTATTTTCCGGTTCTGCAAGGTTTACTCCTATTGTCCTAGCACCTCTTTGCCTAGCTTGAGCTATGAAATAGGCTGCTGGATAAACATTACCGCTCGTTCCTATGGTCATAAATACTGTAGTTTTATCCAATGCTGCATAGATCTCGTCCATTTGATATGGCATTTCCCCAAACCACACTATATCGGGTCTTAAAGGTTTTTCACATGCCAGACAAGGAGGTATTTCTTGTTCTAAATCAACTTCTGACATTGTGTATTTCTTTTTACATTTTGTGCAAAAGCAGGTATTCAGAGTGCCATGCATTTCTATCACTCTTTTTGATCCCGCTCTTGTATGAAGTCCGTCTACATTTTGAGTTACAAGTAGAAAATTGTCTTTAAATCTATTTTCCAATTCAACTAGAGCTTCATGTCCTAAATTGGGATTTACCTCTAATGACTGAAAATATCTCTCTTTATAAAACTTCCAAACTAACTTAGGATTTTGTTTAAAACCCTCCGGTGTTGCTACATCTTCTACTCGGTGATTTTCCCAAAGTCCATCACTATCGCGGAATGTTTTGATTCCAGACTCAGCACTTATGCCTGCTCCAGTTAATATCATCAAAAAATCTCTTTGATTAATTTTTGGTATTTTCATTATTTCTCCTTCTGATATTTATTAATCTCTATTTATACTATTCCAAAAAATTCTCTTGCTGTGGGATGTTCAAATTCTTTAAATTTTTTGAACTCATCACTAAAAATTATTTTTTTATTATCTATCATTATTATCTGCTCAGTCAATTGTTCTATGCAGTCCTTGTCGTGTGTTATGACTATTGAGGTCATTTCTAGTTTTTTATGTATGGACTCAATTAGATTGATTATTTCTTTTGCGGTGATAGGGTCAAGTCCTGTCGTTGGTTCATCATAAATCAAGTATTCGGGTTCTTGGATGATTGCCCTCGCGAGAGCTACTCTTTTTCTCATACCCCCTGAAAGATCTGACGGATATAATTCTAAAATATCTGGTAGATTTACCAACCGTATCATTTCCTTTACTTTTTCTTTTATCTCAGAATAAGACATTTTTGTATGCTCTGATAGTGGAAATGCTATATTCTGATATACATCAAAGGAATCAAATAATGCTGAATTTTGAAACAGCATTGCCATTTTTGCTTTAACTTTTTTATTTTCTCGTTTATCTCTTGTCATGATTGATATATTATCGACATATATTTCGCCTTCGATATTTTTTATCAAGCCCAGAACTGATTTCATCAAAACACTTTTGCCAATGCCAGATTTTCCTATAATACTTGTGATTTTGCCTTTAATTATATTACAAGAAACTTCCTCAAGTATCAACTTATTTTCAAATCGAACTGTTAAATTTTGGATTTCTATCATTTTTTTTACCTTATAATTCTAAAATAGCAAGTTTTATCTCCCCGCTCGTCGTTGCGAGGTTCCTCCCTTGAATCTCCTCACGAAGCAATCTCCATGTCACTACCACCCCGTCCGTCGTTGCGAGTTCCCTCCCTTGAATCTCTTCACGAAGCAATCTCCATGTCACTACCACCCCGCCCGTAGTTGCGAGGTCCCTCCCTTGAATCTCCTCACGAAGCAATCTCCATGTTACTACCACCCCGCTCGTCGTTGCGAGGTCCCTCCCTTGAATCTCCCCCCGAAGCAATCTCCATTCTCAATATAGGTATTTCTCACATAAAACCCCATCCAAATATCGCGATTTAGGCAAAAACTTCAATAATTTATGTTTGTCCTGTTGCCCATCATCAGCATTTTGACTATATACTTTCAAGTATCTATCGCTTGTTCCACGCCATAATCGACTTTCTAAATCATAGCTTTCTTGCACTGCATTTAGACCTACTTGCTCCTCAATCAATTTATTTATAAATTCATTTTTTTTCTCCATTGATAAGTCTAAAAGCCATTTGCTTCGCTCTTTAGCTATTGTTCCATGAATCTGACCTTTCATAGAAGCAGCTAGTGTCCCTTTTCTTTTTGAATAAATAAAAACATGCAAATAAGTGAACTCCATGTTTTTCAATAAATTAAATGTTTTCTCAAACAACTCTTCTGTCTCATTTGGCAAACCCACTATCACATCTAATCCAACTGCAGAGTTTGGTTTTATCTTCTGTAAAGAGTCAACAACTTTGATAAAATCCTCAACAGTATAACCTCGATTGTGTAGCTGGAGCAATTCATCACTTCCGGTCTGCAAAGGGATATGAAAATGCGGGCATATTTTTTCTATGTCTTTTAGAGTCTGACAGAGTTTTTCCGTAAACAATTGTGGTTCTAATGAACCAAGTCGTATTCTTTTTATTTCATTTTTATTATTTTTATATTCCGAGAGTTTTTGCAATAAATCAGACAAATCATAACCTTCTGAACTATACAATCCAAGATTCACCCCAGATAATACTAATTCTTCATATCCATATGATAGAAATTTATCAACTTGATCTAAGATACTTTTGAGTGATCGACTTCGAGGCTTACCGCGAGCAAAAGGAACAGCACAATATGAACATTTAAAATCACACCCATCTTGTATTTTCAAGAAAGCTCGGCTGCGTTCACTCATAATATTCATATTTAACTCAGAAAATTCTATAAAGCTTTCTATTTCTTGAAATTTAGGAATTTGATTTTTTGCATCCGATTGATAATTAGTTTGTTGTTGTTCATTAATAGGATTTGGAATATTATTTATGAGATGCTTATATTCTACGATCTTTTCTTTTTGATTGTTATCTACCACTAAATCTACATATCCAGATGCCATAACCTCTTCCTTATTTCTTTGGCTATAACAACCAGTTACGATTATCTTTACACTATGATTTTTCTGTTTGACTGCTTTTGCCTTATTGATAAGATTTCTGCTCTTAAAATCACTTCTGTTTGTGACAGTACAAGTGTTTATTATGATGATATCTGCTGAATCTATTGTCTCAGCCTTAACAAAACCTTTCAAAAAAAAATTATCATAGATACAAGCTGATTCATAATGATTGATTTTACAACCTAATGTTTCAATATGTATTTGTAACATTAAACCTTTTTAACCCTTTGTATGAAAACTATCTTTCAATAAAAATATCCCTTTGCTATATTTGAGATGTCAATTCTTGTTGTCATTGCATGTAATCTTACTTCCACATATCGTCTTGTTCTTTATCCTTAAATATAGTTCCTGCCATTCTATATGATTTTTGGTTGATTGAAAATAGACAGTATAGAATAAAAAATTTCCCGTAGGGATAATGCATATACACAATCACTACGGGAATTAATACCAATCCACATTTTTATTTTAACACTCTTCTTTTTTCGTAACTCTATATTACATATTCCATCTCATGAAGAGTTCATTACCACCGTTGTCTTTTGCTAAGATTCTGTATTCAAACCATGCATCATCATGGCTTATCTTAGTTACTCTCGCATTACCTTCAGTATAGAGGATGCCTGTCCCATGGGTGACTATTCTTCTGTCGGCTGTTGCTTGTCTCTGAGCTAGGGTAGAACCCGGTGTATATGAAAGAGTTATAATGTATGTCAAGCTTTGATTCAAAGACATATTATATCTAGCTCTTCCATCTAAAGGTTGGGGATGAGTGCTATTTACTGACACAAAGGGCATTAAGGTAAGCCAGTCGATTCTATTAACTGCTTCAGGCAATTCTACAATCTCTGGAGGGGGACCAGTTGGATTTGACGATAAATATACATTTCTGAATATTCGCCAAAAACTTATCGGATATTCTATCCTTTGGTCATCAAGATTACTCCAAGCTTCAGTTATCAAATTTAAATCGACACGGATACTAAAAACATCGTTGGGATTGGTTGTTACGCTGTTTGTCCGGTCGTAATAGGTAAATATGCTTGGTGATTCAAAGAATACTGGATAGGAATTATATACCTCAGCATTGTTTCTAGTTATTACTAGAGTATTTCTGCTGTTGTGAGTTAGCATTCGTATCCGATACTCATCAATAACAGGTGCATTTGATGTTGCGCGATTTCTGTAGACAAACTCATTTTGAGTTGCTACCATTACTGCTTGTTCATCATTTCTTAAATGGAGACCTACTGGCTCTAAAAAAGCCGTATCAACTACATCAATTAGATTGTTTGCAGTTTGATTTAAGGTCAGAAAGGTCTCAATGTTGTAATTCATTTGGCGGACTTGGAAGATTGAGTATAATATCGTCATTACTACAATTGTTCCTGCCACGAAAGCCATTATTACATCAATTAAAGAGTTCATTTTATTCCTCCGTTTAGAACTTTATTTTTTTTCTTTTCTACTTTCTTTAACCAGTAATTTCAAATCTTGAAAATACCTTACTAAATGCGGGGTCATCTCTACCAACATCATATTGTCTTTCACCTGCGACTATCCTAACTTGCACATCTATTCGCTGATGATCAACAAGACTGCCCCCTATTGTTATGCCTTGTGCGTTACTAACTTGACTGACAATTCGTACTGTATATTCTGCACCTGCCAAAGTTACTGGTGATCTAACTACACCATTTTCTAAAGCATTAAAAACATCATCAAAACTCATGTTGCGACTCAATATTTGAGCTTCATATTCTTGGAACACTTGATCTGCCAATTTTAGACCTTGAGTGATATAAAGATGTATCACTGATTGTTCCATTTGGTTTATCAAATTATTGAATACTGCTAATATAAATATTGAAAACAGTATCGCTGCTAGTATCACTAATGTCATCTGACCTAAATTCATCTTTTCCTCCGTTCCTCTTTATGAATGTTTTATAAAAACTTTTTAACTTTAAGTAAGCTAAATTTACTTTTCACTTTTCTAATCCTCTGAAGTGCAATAGATTATTTCCTCGATAGTTGTGATTCCATCTCGGATCCTATGAATGCCTGATTGTTTCATCGAAAGCATGCCTTGAGACTCTGCTACTTGACGAATCTTGTCTTCATCTATGTCTGTGGATGAATCCATCACTATCCTACGAACTTCTGGCGAAAAATAAAGCGCTTCGCATACGCTGGTTCTTCCTTTATAGCCATTGTTACACTTTTTACAACCATCAGGATTATCTTCAAAGACCTTACCTTGATCCAAATCCTCTTGAGTCAATCCAAATTCTAAGGCTGCTTGATATTTTTCAGGATTCAATGGTCTTTTGCAGAATGCACATAGTTTCCTTATCAATCTTTGTGCCAAAATTATGTTTAAGCAACCTGCTAGTAGAAATGGCTCTATTCCCATTTTAAATAACCTTGATACTGTGCTCGGAGCATCGTTTGTATGTAAGGTTGACAAAGTTAAGTGACCTGTATTCGACAATTTAACTGCTATTTCAGCTGTTTGTTTATCACGAATCTCACCTACAAGAACTATATCGGGGTCATGCCTCAATATCGCTCTGATTGCCCCTTCAAAGGTCATTTTGCCACCTATTTTTAATTGTCTTGCTCCTTTAATAACATATTCTACAGGATCTTCGACTGTCAATACATTCTTTGTAGAATTGATGACTTGATAAAGGGCTGCCATCAAGGTCGTGCTTTTACCACTTCCGGTTGGTCCCGTTACCAATACCATTCCACGAGAAAATGACAACGCTCTAAATAAATCCGACTCCGCCTGAGTTTGTAAACCCAATGATCGTAACTCGGTTACCACGTTTCTATCATCTATCACACGAATAACTACACTTTCAAATCGTCTATCAAGCTCAGAGGACATCAGAGGAACTATTGATACACGGAATCTTATCAGATGACCATCTATCATTCTTTGCGCAAAACCATCTTGAGCGGTATCACGCTCAAATCGGTCCACGCCTGTTGTCCTATCCTTTACGACGGCACACATCGCCTCTGGAGATGTATGCTCTTGTCGATGCCACATCACCAGCATCGAGTCTATGCGAAAATGAAATTCTACATTGTTTTTCTTGTTAGGGATTATATGAATATCACTCGCCTTACGCCTTACTGCTTCTATCAAACAACCTTCAAACAAATTGACCAATAAACTTTTATTTATTTCTTCATCTATTGCCCTTTCATCAAATTCACTTTCACTTTCATCATCCATGATCGTGCTTGTTGATTCATTCAAAATATCCAAAAATTCATTTTTTTGGGGTGTTATCAAGGTCAACAATTCATCAAGGGAATTTTTAGGACAATAAACTATTTCTATCTTTTTAAATTCTGTCTGCTGGGGAATTTTTTCAATTACCTGGTGAGTAACATCAGTTGCTAAGACTATCAGCACATTTGTCACTCCTACCTGGATTTGAAAAGGTAAGACATAATTAAACAAAAGCTCTTTTTTTAAGTTTTCATTGATTTTGGAAAGTATCTCACGAGTACTCTTGATTTTACTAGCTTCTAGCTTTGATGGGATTATCGTTATTGAACGAAATGCATATATCTCTGCTATAGTGCTAAATACGACATGATGATCTACTCCAAAATCGTCTGCAAGTATCACGCCAAGTTTGCGACCACTCGCTCCTTCCTTTTTTTGTCTTTCTAGAGCTTTTTCTAATGTCTCTTGTGTTATTATCTTTTTTAGCAATAACACCTGTCCCAGTCTTGATTTATCGACCAAACTACCGCCTCAATTTTATAATTTAACTATAGAAATAACCACAAAATTTATTTTAGTGATTTTGACAAGTCTTTTTTTAAAATTCATATATTAATGCAATTTTTTTTTAAAACCTCGCTTCTATCCCAAAATGTATTATTCCATTTAAAGGATTCAACCACTGACCATTGGCATGATGAAATCCATAATCTATCCGCAAAAGCCCTATCCGCGTCTCTGCTCGCAAACCCAAACCTATTCCCAATAAATCATTAAATCTATTTTGCATTTCTCCTCGATTATCTTCTATATATCCATAATCTATGAAAAAAAACACTCTCGAATATCTACTCATCAAATATCTAAACTCAGTATTAGTGTAAAATATCAGATTTCCTGAAAAAAAATCTTCATAAAATCCACGCAATGAAAAAGCTCCGCCTAATCGAATTAAATCAAATTCTGTTAGGGAATTGTTTTCCAAGTATTTACCCGTAAATGTGTTACTCAATACCCAAGACCTTGATAAAGCTGTATAATTTGATATGCTACTTTCAAATCGATGTCTCTGCAATTTATCTTCGCTTCTCTTTACAAATAAATATCGCTGTTCATAACGCATTGACCAACCCTCTCTGGGATTGATAAAATCATCTGTAAAATCTCCTTCCCAAAAAAATCCGATTACTCTATCAGTCTGCCTTTCTAATAACTTAGGTCGCCTACTACCCGGATATAATTCGTTTTGCCCTCCTAAAATACCATATTTTTGAGTTCTATATTGAAGATAAATATCTACTTCTGTTTCTGTTCGAACACTTGTAGAATCTCTCTCTTCGCGATAAAATCGCAAATCTCCTGCTACGGGAACATTAACAGGACCGGATTCATGATATTCTAACAAAACTGAAGTAAATATACCTTCAAAACTTCTCCACGCAAAACTAAAATTTCTATCTGTTCCCATGAGATTCATAAAATCTCCATTGATAAATCCATTAAAACTATTTTTTCTTTCTTCTGATGTTGAATAACCCATTACTGCGGAAAGATGAGTCATTTTACCTTCTGTTATTTCTATCAGAATCGTATTCTCATTGACAGGTAATATATGACTGCTTTGAATATATTGTTTACTTGAAAGACGCCTTTCAGCAAGGTTTAGGACTTCAGGAGTGATGATTTCGCCTTGCTGTATTCTACTTTCTACTATGAGAATATTGTCTCGCGTAACGCTATTGCCTCTGAATACAAAATTTTCGGCACGAACTATTGACCCTTCGATGATATTGATTGTAGCCTCAAGGATTACTTCTTTTTCTTCTAAGATTATATCTTGATCTACATTAATATTTGGTTTAGTAACTGGCAAAATATCTAGTAATTGTATGCTCACAAATAAAAAACCAAATGATAAGTAAAGCTCTGTAATCTGCCTTATAAATCCATCCAATGAATCAAAATCATGCTTCTCATTGATATTTCTTCCTGTTAATTCAAATATTTTAGATTCACTAAAATAACTATTTCCTCTAAAAACGATCCTTTCTATTATTGGCTCTGTAAACTCTTCGATATGAAAAATTACATCAACATTTCTATTAGAAACAGGTATTATGCTTGGCGTGCTTATTTTAAACAGATTATACCCTCTCTGGAAATACAAATTGTAAATTCTCTGAGCATCATCATTGACTATACTACGATTTACTGGTGCGTTTTCTCGCGATATGATGACATTTTGCAACTCTCTATTACTGAAGGAAGCATTGCCCTCAAAGACGATTCTGCGAATAAAAAGCTCGTTGGAATTAATATTGCTTATTAATAAAAATAGGGTAATTATTGTGAAATATATATTTTTTTTATTCATTTCTGATATGTTTACAACATCGTTTAAAATTTAAAAATCCACTTAATGGCTTTCTGATAACTCTGCGTTCTTAAAACATTTTTAATCCTCATATATTTATCTTAGTTTCCACACTTATTATGTCATTTCTATTTAATTTTCGCGATTGGTTTACAAGCAACTCACCTATTAGACCTATCGAAAAAAATTGAAAGCCAACTATGATTAGTAACATACAAAAGAAAAGAAGAGGTCTATTGGATAGGTATATCACTTTCATTATCCTTAATATTGTCAGATATGCTCCCAGTATAAAACCTGCTGTTGTGAAAATTGTCCCGATGCCTCCAAATAGATACAGAGGACTACGATTAAATGCAGTCACGAGTTTTACCGTGAGGAGATCTAAATATCCTCTAATATATCTTTCTTTCCCGAATTTTGATTTACCAAATTGTCTTACGCGATGATTTACAGGTATTTCAATTACCGTAAAACCCTTTGCACTTGCAAGAGCTGGTATATATCTATGCATTTCACCGTATATATCTATCTCTTTTAATACATGATTTTTATATGCTTTAAAACCGCAATTGTAGTCATGTAGCTTTAATCCAAAGGTCATAGAGACTACTAAATTGAATAGTTTGGAAGGCAATCTTTTTGACAATGGGTCTTTTCTTCTTTTTTTCCAACCTGAGACGATGTCCCAGTCTTGCTGAGTCTCAGAAGATAAAGATTCATTTTCATCACTTTTTTCCTGCTTAGCATTGGGAGCTATTATTTTCAAAAACTCTGGTATCTCTTCTGGATTATCCTGTAAATCTGCATCCATTGTGAAAATTATTTCTCCCGTTGTATTTTGAAAACCTATATTTAGAGCAGCTGATTTTCCAAAATTTCTTCTAAATTTAATGATTTTTACTTTTTTGTCTTTTTCTGCAAGTGTTTTCATTACCTGAAAACTATTGTCTTTGCTCCCATCATCGATAAATATGATTTCATAATCATAATCAGCGATATTACAAAGTATTTCTCTGTAAAGGGTATTTAGACTATTTTCTTCATTAAAAACTGGTATTACAAATGATAATTTCATATTGTTCCTTTATCCTCTATTTTATGTAAAAATAAAGACAATGCTCATCACTATCCCTGAAATTATAGGAATTTTTACATTGTCATCTATTTTTATATTGATAGCTTCTGATATACATACTGCTAATGCTCCGAAAAAAGCAATGCCCGGGTTGTTCCAAAAGACAAATAATCCAAATAGAAATGTTGCTACGAAACAAGCGAGTGTTCCCTCAAATGTCTTGCTTGAGTCTATAAATATTCTTTTTCCAAAATTCATTCCTACCAAAGCGGCAACAGTATCACCTATTGATAAAAAAGCCATTGCTGCGAATGCGATATCGGCTGGGAAAAACGCTACACAGACTATAGCAGAGGTTAAAAGATATGATGCCCCTGTAAAATCATTGATTTCATGTTTCCGGAGCATTACACCAAAGATAAATAAAAAATATTTCTGGAAATTCTTATTTTCAAGCCTTAATAACTCTATTCCTATTGATAACAATGTTAAAAATAATAGCAGTATTAAGGTGTCTTTTTTATTATAGTCGTAAACATATCTGTATGCTACAGGGAGCAAAATAGAGGAAATATGAATAGACTTTCTCGCTAACTCTATCTGCTTTTTATCCCTAAATATTATCTTGTAGACCTTTTCTAAGATCACATTGCCTCCTTTCCCCTTCCCGTCGTTGCGAGGTCGCTTCTTGCTGTTCTCACGAAGCAATCTCCGTGTCACTATCCCCCTCTCCCGTCCTTGCGAGGTTTCTCATTTTAAACTCCCCACGAAGCAATCTCCGTGCCACTTTCCTCCCTCTCGTCCTTGCGAGGTCACTTCTTGCTGTTCTCACAAAGCAATCTCCATGCCACTTTCCCCCCTCCCGTCGTTGCGAGGTCACTTCTTGCTGTTCTTACGAAGCAATCTCCGTGCCACTTCCCCCCTTCCCATCCTTGCGAGGTTGCTTCTTGCTGTTCTCACGAAGCAATCTCCGTGCCACTTTCCCCTTCCCATCCTTGCGGAGTCTCTCCTTGTCATTCCGAGAGTAGCGAGAAATCTCCTCCGTGCCACTACCCCCTTCCCGTCCTTGCGAGGTCACTTCTTGCTGTTCTCACGAAGCAATCTCAGAGATTAAATGTTAGGTATGTGAAGCTCTGTAGAAAACTGGATTGAATGGATTAGGAAAATTCCTGATTCCATTGGTATGGCTGAAAATAATCCCTCACACTTGGTGATTGATATGATATTATATTCGCTGTGCCGGATATTGGGTATAAATGAGAATTGATGGTTAACTGCTCATAAGAAGTATCATAAAAGTATCTTTTTAGAGAGTTTTGTTCAGGAGCAAAACCATTAAAAAGTTCTTCATATTCATTCCTCAATGATGGAAATTCTGTATCATCAGAAAATCTGACAAAAATCACTACTTGGTTTATATCTCCTGTAGAAGGTGTATTGCGAGAATCGCTTCTGCCTTGGATATTCTCATTATGAGGGATACTTCTGGTTCTTAACCTTCTTCTTTCTGGTGATATAGTTTCACCTGGCTCTAATCCTAAATCTTTAGGGTCATGTAGATGGATAGGAAATCCTGTTGATTCTAATTCACCATCTTCTCCTTGTCTAGCCCAACAATAAAAACGAGTTCTAGAATCTCGAATTATTGTATACATTTCTTCATCATGAATTAACATAAAATTTTCATCACCTGATATAAACACATTGAGTATAGTTCCATCTGGTTGTTCGTATTGAATTTCCCTATTCCTTACTGGATGAGAATGCAAATTGCTTGTCAGGATCAAACACATCAAAACGACCAAAAATAATTTACTTTTTTTCATAATTTTACTCCTTTTAAAATTCTTGTTTCTCTTCTTGGATGACAGAGTCTATCCAGTTTCTCAAATTTATATATCTCATATCGTCTATAAATTCAAATTTTTCCTCACATTTATGGGGCGGTTCAAGAGACTTTGATCTCGCGAAAAGACTCGCAGAATTACGATCTGCCGTCTGCAAGACATTAATTCTTAAGGGGGGGGTATGCCAGTTTATTGCCCCGTCCTTGCGAGGTCACTTCTTGCTGTTCTTACGAAGCAATCTCCGTGCCACTTTCCCCCATCCCGTCGTTGCGAGGTTGCTTCTTGCTGTTCTTGCGAAGCAATCTCCGTGCCACTATCCCCCCTCACGTCGTTGCGAGGTTGCTTCTTGCTGTTCTTGCTAAGCAATCTCCGTGCCACTTTCCCCCATCTCGTCGTTGCGAGGTTGCTTCTTGCTGTTCTTGCGAAGCAATCTCCGTGCCACTATCCCCCTTCCCGTCGTTGCGAGGTTCCTTCTTGCTGTTCTTGCGAAGCAATCTCCGTGTCACTCCCCCCAGCCCGTCCTTGCGATGTCTCTTCTTGCTTTACTTACGAAGCAATCTCCGTGTCACTATCCCCCCTCTCGTCGTTGCGAGGTCTCTTCTTGCTGTTCTTACGAAGCAATCTCCGTGTAACTACCCCTTCCCGTCGTTGCGAGGTCACTTCTTGCTGTTCTTACGAAGCAATCTCCGTGTCACTACCCCCTTCTCGTCCTTGCGAGGTCACTTCTTGCTGTTCTCACGAAGCAATCTCAGTGATTAAATGTTAGGTATGTGAAGCTCTGTAGAAAACTGGATTGAATGGATTAAGAAAATTCCTGATTCCATTGGTATGGCTGAAAATAATCCCTCACACTTGGTGATTGATATGATATTATATTCGCGGTGCCGGATATTGGGTATAAATGAGAATTGATGGTTAATTGCTCAAAAATCACTACTTGGTTTATATCTCCGGTAGAAGGTGTATTACGAGAATCACTTCTGCCTTGGATATTTTCATTATGAGGGATATTTCTGGATCTTAATCTCATTCTTTCAGATGATATAGTTTCACCTGGCTCTAATCCTAAATCTTTAGGGTCATGTAGATGGATAGGAAATCCTGTTGATTCTAATTCACCATCTTCTCCTTGTCTAGCCCAACAATAAAAACGAGTTCTAGAATCTCGAATTATTGTAAACCTTTCTTCATCATGAAGAAAGCTAAAATTTTCATCACCTGTTAAAAACACATTGATTATAGTTCCATCTGGTTGTTCTACTTGCCGTTTAATATTTCTTAAATACGCAGCAAAAAGGTTGCCAGATACGAATAAACACATCAAAACGACCAAAAATAATTTACTTTTTTTCGTAATTTTACTCCTTTAAAATTCCTGTTTTCCTTCTTGGATTATAGAGTCTATCCAATTTCTCAATTCTCTATATCTCATATCGTCAACAACATCACTTCGTTACTTTACTTACCAAAAACGCTGTTGCCAATTGAGCTAGCAGAATAGGATCTTCTTTTATAGTTTCTTTAAACAAGCTCTGTAGATTAAAATCATCTCTTGGGATTTTTTTACATATTGATACAATACTATTAAATTTATTATCATCAAAACCAAAAAATTTTGATTTCAGAGCATACATAAATCTTTGATTTTGACCAAAGCGATTTTCCCATTTTTCGTTATATTTCTTCAATGATTTTTCAGTAATATTTCCTTGTTTTATTAGTTTTGCTGCTGTTTCCCCGCAATAATGTCCACCCATCATTGCTTGAACTGTTCCGCCACCTGTGATAGGATTGACTTGGTGAGCTGCATCGCCTACAAGCATCACATTTTGGCGCACAAAATCATTACCTGCTCTTGTTGGCACGCCTCCGTAAATCATATAGTTTATTGATGCCTGAGGATAATGTTTTTCCATAAATTTATCCAGATAATACCGAGGTCCCTTTCCCGGTAAAGATTTAATACCTGCTATACCTATACCAATATTTGCCTGTGTCTCTGATTTTGGAAATATCCATAAATAACCTCCCGGCGCAACTTCTTTTCCAAAATAAAACTGACAAAGGTGTTTTTCTATTTTGATATTGTTTACTGTGTATTGGCAACATATTTCTAGATCAGAAAGTTTCAAACAAGTATCAAACCCTGCCCATCTACCTACTTGTGATTCTATTCCGTCAGCTCCTATAACAATCTTACTTCGGACATCAATAAAGCTATTCTCATGACGGTATTTTACTCCTATTATCTTGTTCTCAGAGTCTCGCAAAAGTCCTACTGCATCCGCTTTGGTCTGTAAAATTGCTCCTTTGGATACTGCTAAATCTGCCAATGAACGATCAAAGACCCGTCTATCCAAAACATAACCAGTTCCATTATTATACATATCCAATGAATCACCATTCGGAGAATGCAATCTCGCTCCATCTATTGTGGCACTTATCCATCTTTCATCTATTTCGATATAAGGCAATATTCCATTGTGAGACACGCCTTCGGCACAGCGAACTGGTATACCCGGCTCGCGATCTCTTTCCAGTATCAATACACTACATCCATTTTCCGCTAGAAACCGTGCTGCTACACTACCGGCTGGACCAGCTCCTATAACTATTGCATCATATTCGATTGGATGTTTGATTTCGTTTTTTGAGATAAAATTTGTTTCTTTTGAAAGATTAGATTGAGAAGGTTCTTTTGCTTCCTGTTGTTCATAAATAGCTTGAACTGGGCATATTTTTACACAATTTTGACACTTTTTACACTTCTCATTGTCTATCAAGACTTCAAATTCTTTGATTTTTATTGCCTCTACAGGACATACTGAAGGGCATGTTCCACATATATCACATAAATCTTTGTTTATTTTCATAAAATATCCTTAAAATATTGAATTTATTAAAATCTTCTATCAGGTACTGGTATTTCTCGTGGAGATTTTCTATCTGTTCTTCTTCTAAAAAAGTCAAATCCAGATGTTCCTATCGAGATGAGGAATCCATCTTCTGAAAAATTATGTTTATTTTCATCACCTCTTGAAAAATATTTAACTGCAAAATCAAGATAACTTTCATAATTCTTCAAAGGTATCGAAAAACCAGCATGATAAGTCATTTCTTGAATTTGATTGCCGTTTATTTGATAGGGCATATTGCGAGTAGAAAAACCTGCTCTCAAAGGAATATGAGCCATGACATTTCGAGATTCATTATTTCCCGTCCATGACATACCTATACCAGCTCGAATAGTATTTATAGAATTTTCAATATTGTCACTATAACCCCAAAACTCCATATCTATGTCGGTAGAAAAATAGATTTTTTCTTGCAATTTCCATGTTACACCCATTGCTACTCTGGCTGGATATTCATATGTAGCATTTCCATCAAACTCGTTCAAAGTATTAGTTTTAAAGTATTTATCACCTTGTAATTCTACAGGCATACTTAGCGATAGACCGGTAGATATATTTTCAGACATTTTTGCCAGTCCAATATCAAAACTCGGATTTTTAAATGTATGTTCGCTCTCAAACCTTCCAGAGACAAAATCGTGGTCATCAAAGATTTGCTGCGAATATCTGACATTGTGACCAAATAAATAATTTATCCCTATCCCAAAATTTACTAAATCGTTTTGGTTGGCATAAAAAATGCCTGCTTTAAATAAGGAAAAATCTTGTCTTTGGATCTCCAAGACTCCAAATACTTCATCGTTGAGAGATATTTCTGTTCGTTTTTCTGTATCCAATCTACCTGAACTGATATTTTGGTAATGAACACCTATGCGATGTTGTTTGATTGGAAATATGATATTAAAATACGGTAAATAGACTTGGTCGTCACGAAAGGTTCTGCCTTCTGAATCCCGGAAATAAATATTTCCCATTGATAGCGCTGTAGAAAAATGAACCCTATCTATAGTGGTGCTTAATGCAGGGTTTAATAGGCTTGTATTCTGTCGATATAAGTCACCAAGCCCTGTGCCACCCATCCCTTCTCCATATATGTCTCGCTGGTAGGAAATCTCAGTCGGTCCATAAAATGAAAATATCGATTGACTTTTCAATAATCCAAAGAAAGCCATTAATACAATGAAAAATATAAGTTCTTTATTCATTTATTCCTCTTTATTTGTTACTATTTATAAATTGTTGATTAATCCAAAAATTCTACTCTCAATCTCATTATTCCAGCATTCACAAAATCCAATTCCTGAGCCACTCGATATGAGACATCTATATCTCTTTCCGTTGAAACCGGTCCTCTATCATTGATAGTAACAATTACTTCTTTATTTGTTTCTTCATTTTTGAGTCTAAGCTTTGTCCCAAAAGGTAAAGTTCGATGAGCTGCTGTAAAATCATACATATTGAAAATTTCACCGCTGGCTGTTGCCCTACCATGAAATTCATTGCCATACCATGATGCTACCATATATTCTGCATTACCGGAGACTCTACTAGTCTGTCGTTGTTGGGGTTGAGTTGCTCTGCCACGAGGCATATTATTTTCACTTGTATAAAGAGCTGTTGATTCACATGATGACAAAAATAAGATAAGTAAAGCTATTAACAAATAATACCATGACCATCCCCCTTTCGTTTTCCAGTCTTTGCGAGTTTCCTCACTTGAATCTCCCCGCGAAGCAATCTCGTGTCCTTTACCCACTTGCATTTGCGTGGGATGTTCAAAAATAAACTTCATATTAATTAAACCTCTTACCTAAAACAAATACGACAACGATATCTGATTTACTATTCCCAATCCACCCATTGAAGAAATCCCATAGTCGACCACATACTTATTCCAATTGAAACCAAGCCCAAAAGTCAAACCTGATAAATAATCCAATTTTTCATCTGTTCTATAGTCATTCATTCGCGTATCAAGCCCTGCTCTTACCGTAAAATAGGTGTTGTAATAAAACTCAAGACCCAGTCTACCATAAAAATCATTGTCAAGAGGTCGAACTAAATCAAAATTTAAAAAACCTTTTTCTCCGAATTTATACGATGCTCCAACTACTACTGTCAAAGGCATACCTTCATCGTAATTTTCTTCCGTGTAATGACTTGTCTGTACTCCCAGATTTCTCAACACCGCTCCGATTTTCAGGTTCTCATTAGTCGTAGTATGTAATACCGCAAGATCACCTGCTACTGCCGACGCTGAGTAGGTATCAAGACTTTCATAAAAATATTTCAAATTGAATCCAAGATCAAAATGTTCATTGAAAGTTTTCGCAAATCCTGCCCCAGCAACAACACTAAAGGTATTAAATGTCCCTATTTGATGACCTTCTCCAAGATTTATCTCAATCATTTTAGGTATCTCATCTGAGGCTAAAAAATTGAGAAAAGGAGCTATTCGCCAGTTATCTCCATAATTTGTTACAAAGACTATTGACCCACCATTGAGACCCTCTATATAGTTCTTGTAACTTGTTTTTATGTGCATATCATTACCTTGCGCTAGACCTGCCGGATTGAAAAATACAGCATCGCCATCATTCGATAGAGCTGTAAAGGCATTTCCCATTCCTAATGCTCTTGCTGAATAATTCATCTTCATGAAAGCAAAGCCTGTGGTGCCAGCTTCTTCATGCCTACCAAATAGATATGAACTACATAAAAATAAAATAACAATTAAATAAATTTTTCTAACTTTCATCTTGCATCCTCTTAAAAAAATTTAGTATTTTTTCTTTATCTTCACATAACAAAAGAGATTCTCTCTCTTTTTGGTCATGTAGATCCTTTGATATTACGCCAAGCATTTTCATATACTCCATGCTTGCTATTTTGGGTATTGCCAACATTACGACTATACGCACAGGTTTTTCGTCAAGAGAACCATATTCCAGCTCTTGAGATAGCATATATATCACAGCTTTCATCTCTTTTACTACTTCATGACGAGCATGAGGAATTGCTATCCCATAACCGATTCCAGTTGATAACTCTTTTTCACGCAATTTTATTGCCGATAAAAAACTTTCTTTTTCAGAAATAATTCCGTTTTGATATAAATCATCTATCATCATTTCAAAAAGACTATTTTTATCTGATGCTCTTATGTTTATTTTGATAAGATTTATATCAAATACACTTAAAATTCTATCCATTTCTAAAATCTCCTTCCGGTAAATTCAAAAAAACTCTACTTTTCTCTGTGTTCTCGCCTCTGTGTGCTCTGTGCCTTCTCTCAAAAACTCTTTGTTTAAAAAAAATGTTATAGACGACAGATCAGATTTACTATAATGTTTCCTATCCACGAATTACTCCTTTATATTTTATTACATTCTCCAGTAATTCTTCCTCATCAATTGTCAGCATTTTTTTGTCTTTCATAACTATTTTCCCATCTATCACTACATTGCTGATATTTTGCCTATTCATTGAATAAACTATATATGAAAATGGGTCATAGACTGGTTGGCATTGAAAATTATTGATGTCGATGCTGATAATATCTGCCTTTTTTCCTATCTCTATACTACCGATCATATCTTCTTTGCCCAATGCCTTCGCTCCATTGAGGGTTGCCATTTTTACTAATTCTTTAGCTGGCAAAAAACTTGGATCACGATAAATTGCTTTATAAAGTTTGGCAGCAGTGGCAATCTCATCTGAGATGCTCAAGGTGTTGTTACTGGCTACTCCATCTGTGCCAAAGGAGATAGTCATATTATTTTTGATATATTTATTTATCGGAGGTATCCCAGAGGCGAGCTTCAAGTTAGAATGTAGATTGATAGCCACTGAACAATCTTTTTCTTTTATTAATTCAAAATCGCTATCCTCTATGTAAATTCCATGTGCGAATATAAATTTTGTCTCAAAGGCTCCTAAACCATGTAGAAATTCAACTGGATTTTTACCATATTTTTCTTTACAATCATTGACTTCTTTTTCGGTTTCACATAGATGTGTATGAATTATTAAATTTTCTTTTTGGGCTGTTTTTATTGCCAGCTCCCATGATGATTGTGAAACAGTGTAAACTGAATGAGGGGAGATGGAGAGGTTTATAAGCGGTATATCTGATACAAAATCAATTAACTTATAAAGATTACTTACATATTCCTCCGGTTTATGAAACCTACCCATTGGAAAATCGAGGATTAAGCCTCCTCCCAATACTGCTCGAATCCCCGTTTTATTACAGGCTTTAGCTGTTTCTTGATTGATAAAATACATATCATTAAACATTGTCATGCCATTTTTGATATGTTCAGCTATTCCATGCAACGCAGAATCATATATAAATTCAGGACTTATATGTTCTGATTCGGCAGGCCATATATGCTCATTCAACCATTTGCCAAGTGGTAAATCGTCTCCTAATCCTTTGAAATATGACATGCCTATATGAGTATGGGTGTTTATAAAACCCGGCATAACTATCTGTTTTTCAGCAGATATGGTTTGAGTAGATATATATTTTCCGCTGCATTCTTCAAAATCTAGGATATCTATGATTTTACTTTTGTCGATTACAACAGATTTATCTTTTAATACCTCATTTTCAGGAGCAATACAAAGCAAAATTCCACAATTGATGATTATATCAACTTTATTTTTTTGAGATTTAGTAAATCCCTTTTCTGTTCCGCTATTTTCTGTTTTATCCAATCAATTGTCTCCTATTTCTTTTTATCTCCTACTATTTTCTTAGTAAACGTTACCTAATATATAAAATATCTCGCTTTCTTTTTCCTGACATACTTTTCTATATATTTTTTCCATTGACTTCATTTTTATTTTTCTTACATATTCTTTAGAAATTCCCAATTTTCTCGCTAACATACTTAGAGTTTTTAGCTCATATCCATACAATCCATAATATGATTTAACTATATACGATTCTCTCTCATTTAAACTGTCTACTGCCTCTCTTAAACTTTGGCAGATTTTCTCGTTATAAAACAATACTTTAGGGTCATTTTCTGGCTCATTCTTATTTATGATAAACACCTGATTATTATTTTCGAGGATAAAACTATTATACTCTTCATTGTGCTGGTAACAATCTGTTTGAAATTTTCCTATGGAATAAATTTTTTTGGATATAGAATATAAGATCTTCTGCCGTATCCACCATACTGCGTATGAGATTAGCTTCAAATCTTTCTCAGGGTCAAACTTCTCTATTGCTATCAGCAATCCTAAATTTCCCTCTGAAATCAACTCCAATAACGATAATCCCCGATTTTGATATTTCGATGCTATCGTTACTACAAATTTTAAATTCGATTTTATCAACATTTCCTTCGCAAAACTATCACCAGACTTTGCTTTTATTAATACTTCTTTTTCCTCCTTTTTTGATAAAGTCGTGTATTTTGATATGTCATACAGATAGCTCTGCAAAGCCTTGTCTTCGTTTACATTTATCATAATTAATCGTCACTCCCAATTTTAGTAAATACCTTTTCAGGGTAACAAAAAAATACATGACTAATTTAGTCAAGTAGAAAGTGAAAATTCGGGTGCTTTTTTGTAGATTATCAATTTAATAATGCAAAAAAAGCTCTGTTTTTACACAGAGCTAATAAAGGAAAAAATGAAAAAAAATATTTCGATTCAATAAACTATATTTTTAACATTTGTTACAAAAAAAGTAAAATAAGTGGTTTTTCTTATATTTAATCTAAATTATTCTCTGCTGTTAATGCGCCTGTAGGACAACATTCAGCACAATCACCACATCCATTGCATTCTGTATCGATCAAATTTTTATCAAATGCAGTCGTGATATTCAAATAGTAGCCTCTTTTAGTATATTCAAATACATCTAATCTCTGATTTTCTCTACAAACGCTTATACAAAGACCGCATTTTATACATTTGTTATTATCTTTGTTTATTTTTGAGTGAGTTTCATCTTTTTTGTGAATATTCATACTCCCTATTAATCTATTTTGATCTATGTTAAGCTCTGATGCATACTCTCTTAATCTACATGTTTGATTTACGCTACAACTGCATTTTAAGCATCTTTTAGCTTCTTGATGAGCTTGATCATCCATGTAAACTGTTTCTATTTCGCGAAAATTTCCTTTCCTTTCATCAATAGGTATTTCTTTTGCCTCTATTCTTTTATTCTGCTCATAATCTTTATAAATCGATGAAGGTATATTATTTAATTTATCAGCTTTTTTTGAGTTAAAAACAAATTTTTCATTCTTTTTTTCGCCCCCAGAAAGATATATATCTATATTTTCAGAAGCTAGTAGACCATCTGCTACAGCTTCTATTGCAGTAGATGGACCTCTTCTAAGATCGCCACCTGCGAATATATTGGCAATATTTGTATACATTGTTTTTTCATCGTTAATTACAGTAGACCATCTGGAAAACGGGATTGATTGGTCATTAACTTTGTTTTCAGGGTTTTCAAGAAAACTTACATCAGGTATCTGAGAAATAGCGGTTATCACAGTATCAAAATCATGAATTTCATGTTTTCCTGTTCCTAGGGGTTTTCTTCGACCTGTAGAGTCTGGATCCCCCAATTCAATGATTTCCAATACTAAATGTTTTAACCGATGGTCACCTTTAAATTCCACTGGATTTTTCAACATCATAAAATTGACGCCTTCTTCTTCAGCAGCATTGATTTCATATTCTTCGGCAGGCATTTCATTTCTAGTTCTGCGATAAACAATTGACACATCGCTACCAAGCCTCTTAGCTGTTCTCGCACAATCGATAGCTGTATTTCCACCTCCAATAACTGCTACTTTTTTCCCGATGTTGATTTTTTCACCCAACGCAATTTTCTTTAAAAAATCTACTCCTAAATAAATGTCTTTTAGTCTTGATTCATCATCTACAGGTGTATCTTGAGATTTATTATATGTAACTTTTATTGGCATCTCTACTGCTTTTGTAGCCCCCAACGCTAGATAAACAGCATCATATTCACTTGAAATATCTGCTAAAAAAAAATCTCTCCCCAATTTTTTCTCAGTATGTATTTTCATGCCAGATTGACTCATAATCTCAATTTCTTTATCCAAAATCTTTTTGGGTAATCGAAATTCTGGTATACCATACCTTAGCCAGCCACCTGCTTTTGATTCAGACTCAAATATATCAACCTGATAACCTTTAATTGCCAAAAAATAACCACAGGTAAGACCGGATGGACCTGCACCAATGACAGCAATTTTTTTCTGACTAAGTTGTGTTTCATTGTTGGGTTTAACAAAGTCTATTGATGGAAACTCTCCTATCTCCAATTCTTTATCAGCGACATATCTTTTCAATTGCCTAATGGATATGGGTGATTCGACAAGTGTTCTTCTACATTCTTTTTCACAAAAAGCTGGACATATCCTACCAACAGAAAGAGGCATTGGTAATCTTTCTCTTATAATTCGAATAGCTTCATGGTAATCACCTTTTGAGATAGCATTGACATAACCTTGAATATCTACTTGATTGGGACATGAGAGTTTGCAGGGTGCCTCACAATCAGCAAAATGGTCTGATAAATGAAGCTCAAGTATCAGTTTTCTCGCTTTTAACACATCATCTGAGTTGGTGAAAATCTCCATACCTTCACATACAATTGTTGAACAAGAAGGCACAAATCCATTTCTACCAGCAATTTTTACTACACAAACCCTACATGAAGTATTCGCAATGTATCTCTCGTTGTAGCACAATGTAGGTATTTTTATTCCATTTTCATTTGCTATTTCAAGAATTGTTTTGCCTTCACTTACTGAAAGTTTTATTCCATCTAATTTTATGTTTATCATTTAACTATTTTCTATCTGAGACATTGTGGTTATTTTTTTCTAGGATAGTTCCCTATCGTCTCATTTCTATTAATTCTTCTATCTTCATTACAAGCATCAATCTACCTTCCACTGTATTTAAATCGGTCTCAAAACTTGGCTCTATCAATCTTACCATTGTGTAAGCATCAGTAAAATTTTTCATCGATACTTGTGATGCTGCTCTGAGGAGCCTAACATCTACTACTGTGATGTTTCTATCGTAACGAAATCTCCAATTGTTGTTGGTTGCATTATTGGCTGTAAATCCTTGACTTGATGTTATAACAACGCTGTGTTCTGACAAAGCACTATGGACGAATACCTGCCCCGCTCGGACATCTCTTGTTAGGCTATCTGTTGGTGGATAAACTCCTAGAGAATCGAGTGTAAAGAATTTATTAAACTCATTTTTTGCATTTTGGTATTTATATGTTCTTAAAAATGTCCAACCAAGTCCTCCATGCCCTACCAGATAGGCATCTTCTCTTTTTGTCAACTCATTGAAATATCTTTCGGCTTCTGCGAAATTTCCGTTTTGAAAAGCCTGCCATCCTAGTATAGTGAGTTCATTGCTTGAATAAGATGATACATCATTGCCTTTGTTCCCACAACCAGTGAATAAATAGCTTGAAAAGCTGACTATGAGAAGCAAACTTACCCAAAAAACTGTATTTAAAGTTTTTTTAATTATCAAGTTTCGCTTTAGTTTGATTTGATTTTTTTTCATAATTACCTACTTTAATAATAGTATTTTTCTGTTTTTTGTTTCATTTTCAGAGATTATTCTGACGAAATAAACCCCCGATGCTAAATCATTTTCTAACTCGTCTCTTCCGTTCCAGACAACCCTATGAGTTCCAACAGAAAAATGCTGATCAACCAGATTTTTAACCTTCTGCCCTCGAAGATTGTAAATGTCAATTTGCAGATTTGAAGCTGAATAAACATCAAAACTGATAGTAGTCATTGGATTGAAAGGATTTGGGAAATTAGTGAGATTAAGAATTAAATTTGAGATATTTTCAGAATCTTTGATAATTCGATAATCTACTCCCTCTGAAATAAAAGCCCAAGATTGACCGGTATTTTGCATTTCTGAGGCATCATACCAATGTTTTGTTTCTAGATTTCTCTTTTGAATTTTATGACCTATTTCTGCCTTTAAAAAGAGATTATTTGCTAAGAAATCTTTTATGTCGTTAAATTGATAGTAAAGATAGCCAGTTTCGTCTTCAAATATTTCTGTCAAAAACCATTGAGAATTAGGCAGATCATTGATAATATCCAGAAAAGCACCATCACCAATAGATATTTGATTATTTGAACTTTGGAGCATGCTGACATTTACATTCCTTATGACTGTTGAATCTCGACCTGAAAACCAGTACGTGAATGAAATCCGTACATTTTGGTTTTGTTCTACTAAATGGTCTGTATACCAAGCATTTTGAGCTAATTCAATATGCTCTTTGGATATGTTATTTATGGCAAATGCTACATTATCTACCCGGATGTTGTTTACCACTGCTGTTATCTTCAAAGAATTTGATATGACAGGATGTTGAAATACTGAGATAGTTGCTCCATTGGGAAATTGTTGATGACCACCGCGAAAGACTGTCACTCCTAAGTCTGAGCTGCCAATCCATTTATTGCTGGATATATTGCCTTGATTACTCACTTCTTCCATCTCAATAAAGGTCATATTCATCGAGGGAAGTTCTGAACCGGTTGTGTTATACAAATTCCAGTCAATCTCGTTTGTCCTATGTAGACCTTGACTTGTTGCTATCCATTTTATATTCTGAGCATCAAATCCTATATCAAAGACATTAGGATTACTTATATTAGGAAAATTTAGTCTTATCCAATTGCCATTTACTAGTTTTACGACACCACCACTTGTTACTGCCCATATATAACCTTCACGATCTTGTTTGATCCTTCTGACATTATTGGTTGGAAGCCCCCATTGTATCATATCATATATTCTTGTAAATCTATTTATATCATCCATAACAGCTATACCTGCATCGGTGGCTATCCATTTAAAATCATTTTCATCGATATATACATCAAATACATTGTCCGATGGTAACTCTGTTTCAGCACTATTATACCTTTCCCATATATCTCCTGAATTTGTTTGTCGTAGAGAAAGTAATGCTCCGCCCTGAGTGCCTATCCAGATTCGATTTTGCCTGCCTACTGATATTTTTGTGATTGTACTCCAAGGAACTGGTGAGTCGATAGAGGTATATACTTGCATCGCATTATTAGCAATATTCATTTTTATGATTGAGCCACCTATATGAGTTGACTGAACTGTTCCTATCCATAAAAAACCTTCATTATCAAAGGTTAAGGTTCGTATATCGTTTATAGGTAAACCAGAATTTGCAGAATTAAATACTCTCCAGTTCTGCCCATCATATCTTGTCAACCCATTTGCTGTTCCTATCCATTTTATTTGGGGATTTTGTGGACTGAAGGTCATCGCGTGGATATGATTGGCTGGAATTCCAGAATTTAAAAAATTGAGATCTGACCAATTTGCACCATCAAATCTGACTAAATTATGATTAGTTCCAAACCATTTTAAACTGTTTTCTATAGCTATCCCAAATATATCGTTTGTGGGTAAATTCGGTGTATTGGTTGTATTGCTTACAACCCAATTTGTCCCATCATATCTTACTATCCCTGCATCTGTTGTAATCCAGATAAAAGGATGCGTCCCAGAACCGCGATTTTCATGTCCTATTGAACGAGTATTGTTTGAAGGAAGTTGAGGGGTCGTAAATACAGTCCAATCTTCTTTTAATATTTCTCTTGCACTTGAACTCAGTCGAACTACTCCTACACCATTATCGCTTTGATGACTGTATACATTCATCCATTTATGCCCTTGATTATCGATATGCAATCCTGTGATACCATTAGCTGGTAACATCGCATTTTCAGAGTCAGAATTAAAGATAACCCAATGCTGAACATACTGACTATCGATATCAAAGCGAACTAAGCCTTGTGATGTAGCTATCCATTTAAAGCGATTGTTGCCTGCTGTTTCTACTAGAACTACGCGTATATCATCTGATGGCAAGGGATTAGGACTTCGGAACACACGAAATATTCCAAAACTTTCATTCGTATGACCCTCTATCATTACTAATCCTTGAAATGTGCCCACCCAAATAGTTGTATTTGCCTCTTCCGTTACCCAATTTACCACATTGGAGGGAAAATTAACTGGAGATTCTCCAGAACCTACAACCGATGTGTTGTAAATCTGCCAAGTCCCGTTTGGTTGTCTTTTATAGAGTCCGCCTCCTTGAGTTGATATCCACATATTGTCTCTTGAGTCAAAAAATACATGGTTGATACTATTAGTTGTTAAAGGAGAATTTTCTGTATAAAACAATTCCCAATTTGTCCCGTCATATTTGATGAGTCCGTTGTTTTGCGTTGCAATCCATTTATTACCCAATCTATCCACTGTGATATATTTATAAAAATGGAAAGGATGAAAAATAGTATTGCTCATCTGAAAATTTTCCCACTCGGGCTGTGCATATATGGTTCCGAAAAACGATATACACAGAATAATAAATAAAAGTTTTTTCAATGTGTCCTCCTTTTTTAATACATCATTGCAGATGATAGGAAATTTTTTCTGTCATTTATTTATTTTATGAATTATCCTGCAATTTTTGTGCCAATTACTTATAACTATTTTGTTAAGAGTATTGGGAGGATTAATTTGTATACTCCATTATATTACTTATCGCATTTAAAACTCCCAACCTAAACCAAACAAATGAAGTCCCTCTATTTCGTTGTTCATAAATGAGTAATCAAACTTCACATTGCGATAATGTAGCCCAAAGCCTGCTGACAAATTTTCTTCATTGTAGTTAAATTTGTAACCAGCTCGTATAAAGAGCATGTCGTATAGCTTCATTTGCAGACCTAATGCGGGTAAAAGGTTGTCATGATCACGCATATAGGAGACTTTTAAGGAAGGATAAAAACCAACTATTTCATTAGGTATAAATCCTGTGGATATACCACCATCTACTATGATTGGGATATCAATATTTTCCTCGTCCATTTTTGTGCTTCCACCTATGTTTTTCACTGAAAAATCAAAAGTCGTATTAGCTATTGGAGTATAAAATACATACCCTAAATCGGCTGTAAATGCCAATGAAGACGAGGTATCTATTTTTTCATACAATATGTTGGCATTAGCTCCTATATTGATATTCGGAGTTAGTCTAAAGGCATAGTTACCAGTCACTCTCATATCCATTGGGTAATAATTACCTATCAAGGTCCCATTCTCTTCTCTTCTATCGAATGTCCCGTGATCCATATACACTACTCCAAAACCAAATGAACGCGTAAGACCTACATTTCGATAGGCAAGATTATACATATTTGTCCCGACAAACCAATTTGTTTGCGATGCTGCTACAAACGCTCCTCTTTGCCAGTTAAACGCTACAGGACTATGAAATATCGCTAATGGTGAGTTATTTAGCATATCTCCTGCATTTCCCATACCTGCTAATTCTGGAGAAACCGGGATTTTTAAGAACTGAAAACCATATTCTCCTGCATTGCTATCCACCTTCGCATTTAGTAGACCTGCTACTAAAATAAATATCAACATGATTGTTAATTTCTGCCTTAATTTTTTTTCTTTTGACATAATGTCCTCCATTATTTAATTATTTATTGTTCTTTGCCTTTGAATAAAATTCCAAAAATCTCCCATATAGCTTAAGCCAAATGCCTGAGGTTGAGGAGTGCGAGGCATATAAGGGACAGATGGATCTATAAAAATACTAGTCCCAGATCTTTGAAACTCATCGATAAAAGCAATCAGAATTCTATTTTCACTTTCCCATCGTTTTATTAAAAGTGGCATCCATGGTTTATTTTGCGTCATCTCTTGAGAATTAAATTTAATACTATTATACCAAATATTCATTCTGATGGATTTAACCCTGGGATCGTTTCTTAGTTGTCCGTAAAGCTCCTCTACCTCTTCTGCAAACAAATCCATGTTATAAACCGTGTGGATAATGAGACTGTTTTGCTCAAAACTCCATCGTAAGCTCGGATATGGGTGTTGTAAATTGAATCTTGAATAAGGGTCTAAAAATTCATTTATACCACGGCGAGTATTATCCATATCAAGAAAGCTGGGTTCCAAAGAAATCAAAACTTCACCATGATTTACCTCAATAAACTTAAATTCAGTATCTCGATCCCTCGAATTCTGAGCTATTAAACTAAATACATAAAACAATAAAATCAACGATACATATAAATATTTTACTGATATTGACATAGTTCTCCTTTATTTAATATTATTTATTGTTCTTTGCCTTTGAATAAAATTCCAAAAATCTCCCATATAGCTTAAGCCAAATGCCTGAGGTTGAGGAGTGCGAGGCATATAAGGGACAGATGGATCTATAAAAATACTAGTCCCAGATCTTTGAAACTCATCGATAAAAGCAATCAGAATTCTATTTTCACTTTCCCATCGTTTTATTAAAAGTGGCATCCATGGTTTATTTTGCGTCATCTTTTGAGAATTAAATTTAATACTATTATACCAAATATTCATTCTGATGGATTTAACCCTGGGATCGTTTCTTAGTTGTCCGTAAAGCTCCTCTACCTCTTCTGCAAACAAATCTATGTTATAAACTGTATGGATAATGAGGCTGTTTTCTTCAAAACTCCATCGTAAACTCGGATATGGGTGCTGTAAATTGAATCTTGAATAAGAGTCTAAAAATTCATTTATACCACGGCGAGCGTTATCCATATCAAGAAAGCTGGGTTCCAAAGAAATCAAAACTTCACCATGACTTACCTCAATAAACTTAAATTCAGTATCTCGAACCCTCCAACTCTGAGCTATTAAACTAAATACATAAAACACTAAAATCAATGTTACATATAAATATTTTACGGATCTTGATATTTTATCCCTATAAAAAGTCATTCTTATTTCATCTCTCAATCGCAAATCGGACATTGGTTGTATTACCTTGGGCTTTCAAAACAGCAAAATACACGCCAGATGACCAATTTCCCGGATTGAATACAAATTTTACCCTATCACTTTCAAAACCGATAAAATGCTCAGTCCGCCTCGCGACTAATTGACCAGCAATATTATAAATACTGATTTCTACAGGTGTGTCCACTGTCGTCATTACATTGAATATCAATTCAGTATGATATCTGCGGATCCATGGACTTGGGAAAACATAATTTTCTCCACCCACAAAGACCCCAGTATTGCCTATAAAGCTATTAACTAATTCATCCTGCCAAAAACCATTGCGGAAATAATTACCCAATGCCATACTCCAACCAAGACTATCTGTATTGTGAGCTTGTATCAGTGGGATGTTGTATACCCTACCTTGATCGGTCGCCTGATAAATAAAAACCTCATTATCCTGCATACTGATAAAGGGAAATGTCCTTATCGGGTAACCAAGTGTCCTTGTGAGGTTCGATAGCACTCTGCCTTGGTCATCAAAAAATATCAACCTATTTCTTGAAAAACCTCCCACAAAATAAACATTATCGTCATTTGCCCAGTTCCAAGCTATCAAGCCGCTTCCTCCTTCATTCAAAGGATCTGGATTATCTATCATTACATGCTTGATGAGATTGCCAGATACAGTAAAGGCTGAAAAACCATTAGCATGACTGAGTATGATGTCTGCCTTGCCATTTTTTGTGAGATCTTTAAAAACTGGTTGTCCGGTCATCTGATATGGCATGTCAATCTCAAGTTCTGTTAAGCCTCCTCCAGAAGCTCTGTTATCGATTGAATCCCACTGTTCTTCCCAAAAGAAAAATCTATTGGTATTTGATATCTTGTAATGAAGAAAAAATACACCTTGGGAAGCTGCTTCTGCTCCAAAAAAATCTCCACTATAGATAAACCACCTGCCTTCAACATCGATTATATTGCTTGACCACATATCCAAATCTCGATAATTTAGGTTCGAATCTATTTTTCTTAGTCTATGTTGTTCCGATTGACTATTTCTATTTATATAGACTATTTCTTGATTACGATATGATAAATTTGATAAAACCTGCTCTCCCTCACTGAAATGCAGTTCATCGAAATTCCCATCAAGTATATAAATTCTATGAGATATTCCTCCCAAAGAATTTTCTTCATCACTCACTAAAGACAATATCCATCTTGCATGTCTGCCTTCTATCTCCCATTCGTCATCGATATAAACCACCGACCCTGTCCAATGCCAATCATTCAATCCCCAAACCTCTACAAGTCTCTCTCCATCCCAGTTCATCAATTTTGCTTTTGTAGAAAAATACTTGTCTTGAGCTGCTATCAAAAGGTTTCTTTGACCATCAAAGGTATAGTTAAAAGCCAATGTATCTGCTTCCAGCCAGAAAGTGTTCAATCGAATATTGTCTTCAAAAACCGTCATATAACCATCAGAATGGAAATAATGAACCTCATTTATCCCGTTTCCATTGAAATCAAAGACAAAAGGCTCTAAATAGTTTGCTTTACTAAAATCAGCATCGCTCCACGGATCAAACCTAATTGCAAAAGTCATAACTTCGGCTGAATAACCCATGTTATATATCTCAAAACTTATGCCTCCATAATGGCTTTCGGCGGTCGGAGTAGAATAATGTCCAGTAAAAGGATTTGTTTGAAAACCGAGATAATCGTTGTTGTCTGCACGATAGGCTTTGAATGGTCCGCCACGAAAATAGGTATGGGGTGTCGGAGAAACCATATGTTGAATACCATCAGCTTCTTTTAGACCTACACCACGATGACGAGGATTAGCATTCACTGTATTTGAAGCGATATTGGCATCTATGACATATTCATCTACATGCCATATAAAAAGGCCAGAAGGGTCATGATAACCTTGTAAATTGTAAGAAGGAACATAAGGGATGAAAAAATCCCATTCACTACCTCTGAGATTATTTTTCATGAGGTTTACCACTGGGACTCTTATTGTGCCTGTTCCATCTAATAAATCCGTATACAAAAAGTCTTGTTCTTCGCTTGGTAAAAGATTAAAACTATGATTAATTGTTTGTCGCCATTCATTTGTGGTGATGTTTAGCACCCTGTCTGGATGATAATTGTGTTGGATATTTTCTATCAGAAAATATTCTTTTTCAGAAATATTGATTTTATACAATGTAGAACCTTGCTTTAAACTCGGTGAAAGCACTTCGCTATCAAATATATCTTCTATTGGAGGCCTACCTGTCATCCGATGCGCTACTTGTAAATTTTCCATATTCTGATTGAGCTCAATTGGGTTTTCCCAACCAGCAAAATATCGCACCCATGCTGATGGCAATGGAGGAGTTTTACCATTGTTATTCCAGGTTCCTGTCCCCATGATACAATAATTTCCAGTTCCTGCATGCTGACCATAAGCGGATACATTGCCAAAAAGAGTAGGCAGCCCCATTACCCTTCCAAATTGAGTAGCCAATACCCCTAATATTTCAAAATGCCTATCTAAAGTTAATGTAAAATCTGGGTGAAATTGAGATGATGCTATCAAAGCTACTTTGGTGATAAAAGATCCATCTGCTGTTGGGATGCCCTCATAATCCGGATTTGTGGGGTCAAAGACATTGCGGAAAGTATTTTGAGACATAAAAGTAGACCACAATGTATGACGCTGCGTGCCAAACAGGTCGGATTCCTGACCCGCTCCAGAATGAAATACTATCAATGCTTCAAAATTTCTAAATGGTAAGCTTTCACCTATCATTTCTACAAGCTCGCCTATCATCTCTACCCGGCGCCGTGATTCAAATTCATCGTCGCCATAATATCCCAGATTTTCACTCATAGTGTAAACCTCTGGTGCTATGTAATAATTTAATTCATATAAATCCTTTGAGGCATCAAGATAAAAATTCTTTAAATGCTCCATATATTTTCGAAAATACTCTTCATTATGTGGATGAAAAGCAGGAAATTGTTCTTCTTCAAGAAAGGCATGGTCCGGAAAATCTATCCTCAAAACAAGGATATTATTGGTCAATGACCCATTCATCCTATAAGGAGATGTATTTCCAATTTGTGAAACTTCAAACGATGAATCCTCATCTTTGGTTAATGCGGCTGGTATTCCATCCGGCTTCAATGGGTGTGGCATTACATTTGCTGAAATATTTATCCAAAGACTAAAAATAGCAATCAATACCATGATTCTTTTTTGCATATCAACTCCGTCTAAATCAAAATTCACCACCTAGTCAAAGCTGGTGATTATGCTTATCATTTTTAAGCATACATCTTTTAGTAAAACTCATCTTTATATTATTTATTACATATAATTTTTATTACTTGATGTTGTGTCCTTTTTTACTGACACCTTTTTATCCCACACATTCACGGTGGGGGAGACCTTGTCATGCCGACCACAATCATCTTCAAAAAAGTATGTGAGTCCCCGTAGCAGAAATCTCCGATTTCCCCCATCCGTAGCAGAAATCTCCGATTTCCCCCATCCGTAGCAGAAATCTCCGATTTCCCCCATCCGTAGCAGAAATCTCCGATTTCCTCTATCCGTAG
>Ga0099364_10001263_pt1 | contig 42316 bp, 38 predicted proteins | sample TergutTh196P3_FD_73070 | JGI IMG/M metagenome (GOLD analysis project Ga0099364, IMG submission 73070) | Microcerotermes parvus P3 segment gut microbial communities from Pointe-Noire, Republic of the Congo - Th196 P3 | ecosystem: Host-associated > Arthropoda: Insects > Digestive system > Gut ...
TAACAATGTCCTTGGACCTTCAACAGGACGTAACGGTCAGGGGGGAGAGCCGGGCTTCGAAGTTCCCAAGTACTACACCATTCCCTTGCCCGGCGGAGCCTCGCCGGAAATTACTACGGTAAAGGCCCTGCAGGGTGCTGAGTGTAAGATAATTAAACAGGCGAAGGACATTAATGACGAAGCAATAGTTAGGGTTACAAACAAGCATGATGAAGTGGGTAAGCTCTTAAAGAACTATCATTTTAGGTTTAGCTATGAGGAAAGCCTTACAGAAAATGCAGCTGTTTTTAAGGGTACGAATTTTATTGATAATTTTGATTCTGAAAAACTTGATCCTTCCTGGAGCTGGATAAGGGAAAGTAAGGATCACTGGAACCTTAAAAGCAAGGCAGGCCATCTTACAATAAATGCCCAGGTAGGCGACCTTGCAGGAGACACCAACAATGCAAAAAATATTCTCTTAAGGGATATATACGGGAATGCATCTCCTCATTCATGGATAGCCGAAACTAAAGTTTCCTTCTCCAAGGTGTTAAACGCAAATTACGAGCAGGCAGGCATAATAGCATACCTCGATGATGATAACTTTATTAAAGCTTCCTGGATGAATCACAATAGCGGCTTTGGAATAAATCAAAGAAACCGCCGTATGATAATGAACTGGGAGCTCAAGGGAAGCATAGCAAGTCAGGCACCCGGCGGCATCATAGATAATGCCTCTTACTTTTCGCTTACTGCCTTCTCCAATTATGTCAAAGCCGACGACTATATTTATTTGAGGCTGCAAAAAGAAGGCAAGAAGTACAGGGCCTATTTTTCCTTTGACGGTGAAACATGGAGATGGATGGGTCAGCATAGCTCTAACTGGGAAGTAGACCTTGAGCCTAAAAAGATAGGGCTTTTTGCATACGCCGGTACTGTACGCCTTCAGGGCCTCGGCTTTGTGGGGAGCATAGGTGGAGAGGCAAGTCCCTATTATGGGGATCTCTTTGCATCCTTTGACTATTTTAAATTAAAGCTATAATTTTATTTTTGTTTATGCTATATTTTTCTCACTTGCGTTTTAGGAGGAGCATAATGAAAAGAAAAGTTTTGGTTTTATTTACGATTTTTGTTTTATTGTTCGCTTTTGGGAGCAGTGTATTTGCACAAAGTAATCAGTTCCAAAGATTCAGGGGAAACTGGTATGCAATACAAAATTATGAGATTATTCAGTTTTTGTTTATTGAGGATTCTTACATTTTGTATTATGACGGAATCCCCGAAGAAATTGGGTATTTTGATTTTACTTCCAACCAAATTACTTTCCATTCCCAAGGTTTTTACGATGGTGATGGATGGGAATGGGAAGATGAAGAATGGGATTGGACTATAGATTATAGATTTACTTCCGGCGATGTTCTTGTAATGGACGGGCTGAATTTTTACAGGTTCTAACATGAAAATGACATTTCGTTGGTTTGGATCAAAAAGTGATTCAGTAACATTAAAACAAATTAAGCAGATTCCGGGTATGACAGGTCTTATGGGCTTTCTCGATTACAAAAAAGCCGGAGAGGTCTGGTCCAAAGAGGAAATCAAGGTCTACATGGACGAGGTTAAAGCCTCAGGTCTTGAATGTGAAGTTATTGAGAGTGTTAATATACACGAAGATATAAAACTGGGTCTTCCTTCCAGGGATCTTTATATAAAGAACTATATAGAAACTATAGAGAACCTTTCTTCCTTTGGAGTTAAGGTCATAATTTATAACTTCATGCCCGTCTTTGACTGGCTGCGTACAGACCTGGCAAAGGAAATCCCGGAAGACGGTTCCAACAGCCTCTACTTTAATGAAGTTGATCTTGGCGGCATGGGTCCCATGGACATAGTTGCAAAGAAGGCACGCGAGTCAGGCGGCTACTCCCTTCCGGGCTGGGAGCCTGAACGTATGGCGGAGCTTGAAAAAACCCTGGAACTCTACAAGGGAGTAAGCGCAGAAGACCTCTTGGTAAATTTTAAATATTTTCTTGATGCCATAATTCCTTCCTGCGAAAAGTACGGCATCAAAATGGCATGCCACCCCGATGATCCTGCCTGGCCCATCTTCGGCTTACCCCGCATAGCCCACAGCCTGGAAGGCTTTGACAGGATAATTGCGCTTAACGCCTCTCCTTTCCACTCCCTCTGCCTCTGCACGGGCTCCCTTGCCTCTAACCAGGCAAATGATATCCCTGCCATTATAAGGCATATAGGACAAAAGGGCCGCGTCGCCTGTATGCATATACGCAACATTAAGCACCTTGGCTACAGGCACTTTAGGGAGAGTAGCCACCTCTCTACTGACGGCGACCTTGACATGTACGAAGTTGTAAAGGCAGTGTACGAAACTTGCCCCAATGTTTATATAAGACCCGACCACGGCCGTATGATATGGGACGAAGTAGGGCGCCCGGGTTATGGTCTTTATGACAGAGCACTAGGTGTAGCTTACTTAAACGGACTTTTTGAAGGAATTGAAAAAAATGCTATTAAATCTTGAATCACTTAAAAACAAAAAAGCCTGGGAGGATCTGGGTGTTAAAGTACCAAACTATGACATCGCTGCCATGGCAGAGAGAACCAAAAATGATCCCATATGGATACACTTTGGTTCAGGCAATACTTACAGGGGTTTTATCTCCTCCCTGCAGCATGATCTCTTAAAACAGGGCTTAACAGATAAAGGCATTATAGCCGCTGAAACTTTTGACAGTGAAATCATAGACAGGATCTTCAAGCCCTACGATAACCTTTCCCTGCAGGTAACTCTTGAAGGCAGCGGCAACATGGACAGCGAGATAATTGCCTCCACTGCAGAAGCCCTGCGAGCCGATACGCAGCGAGCCAGGCTGGAAGAAATTTTCTGTAAGAGCTGCCTGCAAATAGTCAGCTTTACCATTACAGAAAAAGGCTACTTCCTTAGGGGCACTGACGGAAAGCTCATTTCGCAGGTAGAAGAGGACATGAAAAATGGCCCTGAAAAAGCCAGGCAGGTAATGGCGGTAATTGCAGCACTGCTCTTTAAAAGGTATAAGGCAGGTAAACTTCCCATTACAGTTTCTTGCCTGGATAACTATCCCAAAAACGGTGAGAGGCTGCAGGGGAGCTTACTTGAAATTTCCCGCGCCTGGAAAGAGGGGGGCTTTGTCGACTCCGGTTTCATAGATTACCTATTGGATGAGAAGCAGGTCTCCTTTCCCTGGAGCATGATAGACAAGATTACCCCTCGCCCCGATGACTCTGTATATAAGTTTTTGGATGATAAGGGCATAGGGGATATGAAGCCCATACTAACAGCCAACAACACCTACATTGCAGTCTTTGTTAATACAGAGAGACCTCAGTACCTTGTGATTGAAGATAAATTTCCCAATGGCAGACCCCCTCTTGAAAAAGCCGGTGTATACATGACGGACAGGGATACAGTAAACAAAACAGAGCAGATGAAGGTTGCCACCTGTCTTAACCCCCTGCACACAGCCATGGCTATATACGGCATGCTCTTTGGCTACACCAAGATCGCAGATGAAATGAAGGACAGGGAAATTGTAGAACTTATTAAACGCCTCGGTCTTGTAGAAGGACTCCCCGTAGTCACAGACCCAAAGATCATCTCTCCCAAAGCTTTTCTTGATGAAGTACTAAACGAAAGGCTCCCCAATCCCTTCATGCCCGATGCACCCATGCGCATAGTCTCGGATACCTCCTTAAAAGTAGGCATGCGTTTTGGAGAGACCATCAAGAACTATATCAAGAATAAAATGCCCCTCTCGGATCTTGTATCCATACCCCTTGCCATAGCAGGTTGGATGCGCTACCTCCTGGGCATTAATGATAATGGGGAAGCGCTGGAAATTTCCTACGACCCACTTAAAGAAGAGCTGCAGGAAAAACTAAAGGGCATAGTCTGGAATAAAAAGGAAAGCTACACAGGGCAGCTAAAAAATATACTCTGCAATGAAAGTATATTTGGCCTTGATTTATGCAAGACTGAACTAGCCCCCAGGATAGAGGAATATTTTATCTCCATGCTGGAAGGCCCGGGCGCTGTAAGAAGCCTGTTACAAAAGAAACTACCATAGGTGGGAACTATCTTAAAATTCCAAAGGTTAGAGGTATTTTATAATTTTTAGTTTTTAGACTAACATAATAAAATTGACTTTTATGGTCAAGCGCTTGACCACTTTGTGAAAATTCATCACGCAAAGACGCGGAGACGCCAAGTTTTATTTTTATTTTTTTTCTTAGTGTCTTTGTGCCTTTGCGTGAGCTATTTGAAATTAATCTTTGCGTCTTGCGCGTATTATCATCACATCTCCAAAGCCTAATCTTTTGGCAGCTCTGTCAAAGATACGCTTAATGGGCAGAGGGGCTATGCCTGCTGCAAGCCCACCCCAAGTGGAGACTTTTTCTATAGCAAAACCATTTTTAGTTAAGAGTCTTTTTAATGTTCTTTTGGAAAAGAGGTAGAGGTGATCAAAGATGGCTGATCTCCATCTTCCTCCAAAGAGCTTAGACTGAAGGCCGTCTATGTTGGGGGTGGTAATATAGAGGCGGCCTCCAACTTTTAGGATGCGGCTTACTTCCCTTATAAAAGAGGAGGGGTCATTTAAATGCTCAATTAAATGAGAGGCATGAACTATGTCAAAGTGGGAGGGGGGGAAGTTATTTTCGTGTAAAGGAAGGTTTTTAATATCAAGCTTTTTTACACGCCTGGCATACTCAGCCTGGGGCTCACTTATTTCCACCCCTGTACAGTCCCAGCCTCTTTCTTTTAAGTATGCAAGTAAAGTTCCCGTTGCAGAGCCTATATCAAGGAAGCGCGGCTTTTGCACTGGACCCTCTCCATCAAAAAGTTCTTTTTCCACTTGCTCAAAGCCTGCGTCCTTTAGTGCAAGGAGCTGTAAGTTTAGGAAGCTCCCCTCATTGGCGAGCTCGTACTCCAAATAATTCTCCCCATACTTTTCGCTGTAACGCTTTTTTATTTCTTCTTCTTTGGGCTGAGGGTTCATTTGTACGAGGGAGCAATGCCTGCACTTTGAATAAAAAAATCCCTCGCACTTAAGGGAAAGCTTAAACTCATCTTTACCGCAGAGTATGCAGGGAATACTTTCTTTATTTATTTCCTGTACCGGAGTAGACCAGGTTTTTACAGTCTTGCTCAAATTACTCTATCATAAGCCTATAGGATACATTGCGGGTATTCCCTGCTATGTCCTGTACTATAATTTCCAGGGTGGTCTGCCCCCGGCTGAACCATATCTCTGCAGCTTCGTAGGCAGGGGCTCTTGCATATACCTGCCTAACAGGAGATAGTCCGTTTCTGTTTACAAGGAGGGTACCATCACGGGCAGAGTAGGTCTGAAAGCTTAAGCTTCCGGCTTCGCTTCCGTTTACTATACATGTAATTCTAAAGGGAGCAAGGGGAACATCGTTAACATTGGTCCTTGTGTCATCTGTGTTGATAATAATTACATAAAGCCCCTGGCTTATTACACTTGTTTGCGAGGGGTTAATAAGGGAGCCTTCAGGATTTCTTAAGTAAACTGAATGAATTAATGGTGCCCTGGTATCAGGTGAGCTGACTATAAGAGATGGGTTTATCCATCTTCTTTCCCTGCGATCGAATAATTGAAAGTAAACACCGCTTTGGTTTGACCAGCCTGTGAGCCCTGAGTTTCCCAGTGTCATTCCCCTGCTTACCCTGTTTGGTATTGTGAAATCCGTACTTAAGTTAAAGCGGCTGTATATGCTTATAATCCCCTCTCCGTGATCTATTGCAAGCCAGGAACCCAGGGGGGAGGGGAGGCGGGAAGCTATATCTCCCTCCCTCCTAATGTATAAGAGTTCCCCATTGTCAGAAGCGTTTACAGGACCTGTTCCTTCAAAGCTGGCTCCCAGTATGGGCATGCCCCTGTCGTTTAATCCAAAGTTTTGCACTATGCGGCCTGTGCTGGGCCAATCCATAGGGAATAGATTAAAAACAAAAAAAAGAAAGAAAGCAAAAAAAATGTTTTTCTTCATTGATATCACCTTAAATCAATTTCAAATGAAACAATGGAATTATCCCCGCCTATGTAGAGCCTAGTGCCGCTTCTATGCATAAAAACATTTTCCGTTTTAAAGGGTATATCCATTACAATAAAGGCGGGGTAGCGTATTGCTACAAGACGTTTTACGGGAGCTGCCATTGAACTTTCTTCCCGGGTTATGAGAAACAAAAACCTTTCATCTCCTGAATTATCCAAAAGGACAAGCTCTCCTTTTAAGGGGAGCATGGTGCTTGTCCTGGTGCCTATGTCGAATATGCCTATGCCTCCTTCCCGCTCAAAAGCTACTTTTCTATCATTATCAACAAAGCTTATATGAACAGGACGCCTAAAGCCGCTTCCTATGAACTCATGGTAAATGGTAATAAAAATGTCACCGCTTCTTTCCAGGACCAGTAATCTCTGATTATTTATTCCGGAAATTATCGCAATCATATTTGCATCCTGTGAAATTGCACAGCCCAGTATTATTGTAAAATCTGAGCCTCCCGGTTCAAAGGGGGTAAAGACCTGCCTGCCATTTGGATCAAGGAGTATGACAGCACCGTCAAGGGTACCTGCAACTACATGATTGGCAGATGAGTCAATGCAGGTTAGGGGAGCAGGAAAATCGTAGGACCATAAATGGCTTCCGGAATTACTTAAGGCAGTGAGGGAGTTTTGTTCCATCCCTAAAATATAAATATTGTTATCCAAAAAAAGAGGATAACCGCGGGGTATACCCGTAGAACTGCCGCTTGTATATCCATCTGCTCCCTCGCTGTCAATCAGGGTAAATTGGGGGAGCGATTGTGTATTCATTATTTGCAATGATTCCGGAACTGCCTGATACTCTGTCCAGAATAGGTCTGAATATGCTATATAGTTATTAATTACTCTATTAAGTGCAAATACACCATTATCTTGAATATATCCAAATCTCGATCCAATTAAAAAAGGGATAAGCTCATCAGTATAATGATTTTCGTTTTCACCCATATAAACAGGGAGGCCTGTTTCCAGTGAACTAATCCATCTGCTTTTTAGTATGCTTTCCCTTTGTATAGGGCGTGCTGTAATAAAAACATATATAAAAAAGGTAAATATTACCGGACCTATCCACCATCTTTTTCTAATTTTTGCCATTTGTTAAATTCCAATGATCCATGTTACATTATTTATAAGAAAAAAGCAAAGGGAGTTAAGAGCATGGATATAAATCTGGATAATTTATTTAAAGAGGCAGAAAAGGCGGCAAATAATGCCTACGCGCCATATTCAAAGTTCAGGGTGGGAGCAGCCCTCCTTTCACAGGACGGGACTATAATTACAGGTGCAAATGTAGAAAACCGCTCCTTTGGCCTTACAATCTGTGCGGAGAGGTCTGCTGTTGTAAAGGCTGTCTCCATGGGACTGCGTTCCTATATCGCCATAGCAATTTCTACCCCGGATTCCAAAATTCCCGTGGGTCCCTGCGGTGCCTGCAGGCAGGTGCTTAGCGAATTTATGGAGCCATCTTCTCCGGTTATATTTGGAGGGAGTTCTGATGAAAGGATAAGGTCAACTACAGGCGAGCTTTACCCCTACGATTCATTACATGATCTAGCTAAAGCTTGACATTTAGTGCTATTATGTACTATACTTTACATGAATGATAGAAGAAGAAATTCTAACCATAGACGAAGTTGCAAAATACCTAAGGGTATCAGAGAGAACTGTTTATGATTGGGCCCAGAAAGGCGAAATTCCCAGCGGAAAGATAGGTACAGTCTGGCGTTTTAAAAAATCTGAAGTTCAAAAGTGGGTAGATGAACATATTTCCAACGCAAAACTTAATCCTCAAAATACTTTACCTCAAATAGAGACTATAGTTTCTCCGGGCCGCATCATTTTTATGGACTACCCATCCAAAAGAGACAGTCTTTTAGCCCTTGCTGCAAATATTGCAAGCGCACCGCAAATCAAGAACAGGCAGGAAATTGCGCAGGAAATCCTGAAACGGGATGAGCTTATGAGCACTGCCATTGGCCGCGGAATTGCAATTCCCCATGTCAGACTTTCTTCAATTACAGACCTTGTTGTCTCGGTAGGGATAAGCAGGGTAGATATTAATGATTTTCATGCCCTGGATGATGAACCTGTGCGTCTTTTATTCATGATAGCTGCGGCATACAACCAACATGCATATTACCTGCAGACACTTTCCTTCTTTAGTTCACGTTTTAAGAATCAGGCTTTACGGGATGCTCTTTTGGCGTCTAAAGATGCAGAAGATGCTTACAGGATACTTACAGGGAAGTAAAGATGCCCACCAGGGAGCAGCAACGCCAAAGAGAGCTTTTAAATGCTGTAAACAGCGTTGCCACTGTACTCCTTGCCTCAGAAAAAACCGAAGATTTTAAAAGTTCCCTGCAGAAAGGCATGGAACTAATGGGACTCTGTGTTGATGTTGATTTTATCGAAATTTGGCAAAATGTAGATATAGGCGGAGATAAGGAAGCTCATTTGCTTCATAAATGGCAGGGAGCACTAATTTCAGATAGGCCTGTTTCCATAGATGTTTTTGCATATAATGATACACCGCATTGGTACGATAGATTTATATTAGGCGAAATAATTAACGGTCCTGTATCTCACCTTTCAAAAGAAGATCAAAAATTTCTTGAACCATTTAATATAAAATCCACTGTTATTATCCCGCTTTTTATTCAGGATGAACTTTGGGGAATTTCCTGCATAGATGACTGCAGAATAGAACGCAACTTTTCAAGTGATGAGCTTGATATACTGCGCTCAGCCAGCTTAATGATGGTTAATGCCATTAACAGAAACATACACTCAAACGAGCATCTAAAAATGATGAATGAGCTTGTTTTAAGGGATAACCTCTTATACCTTGTTAACAGTGTTTCTGCAATGATGTTTACAGCTGTTACAAAAGAGGATTTTAATATATCTCTTTCAGGATCACTGGATCTCATGGGCAGATGTGTGGATGCCGACCGCCTGCAAATATGGCAAAACCTTGACGTAGAAGGAGAGCTTCACTTTATTTTAAAGTATCAGTGGTTAAGCGATCTGGGTCAAACAAAAAGAAGCCCTCCCATTAACCATATTTTTCCCTACAGGGATTTTCCCGGCTGGGAAGACAAGTTTTCCAAATGCGAATACATTAACAGTACCTATGCCAATTTAAATCTTGAAGAACAATCCCTACTTGAGTCCTTTGATTTAAAATATCTATTGATTTTCCCACTCTTTGTTCATGAACAATTTTGGGGCTTTTTTTCACTGGACGACTGTCATGGAGAGAGGGGTTTTGAAGGAGAAGAGCTTGATATACTGCGTTCGGGCTCTTTAATTATGGTAAACGCCATTAACCGCAATCTTATGATGGAAGAGCTTGAAAAGCAGGATGCTCTTTTAAAGTCAGCCTTAAACCAGGCTCAGGATGCAAATAATGCAAAAAGCTCTTTTCTTGCAAGAATGAGCCACGAAATGCGCACTCCGCTTAACGCTGTGATAGGGCTTTCTGAACTCAGCCTGCTGGAAGCAGATGAACTCACAGAGGAAGTTCAGCTTAATTTGGAAAAAATTCACAGTGCAGGTACCACACTCTTAAGCACTGTTAATGACATTCTTGATATATCAAAAATAGAGGCTGGTAAGTTTGAACTTGATCTAACTGAATACGATACTCCAAGCCTTATTAACGATGCTGTAACACAGAGCATTATGCGTATAGACGAGAAACCCATTAAGTTTGTTCTTGAGATAGAAGAAACACTTCCAAGCAGGCTCTACGGAGACGACTTAAGAATAAAGCAGATCCTTAACAATCTGCTTTCAAATGCCTTTAAATATACCAAAAAAGGAACTGTAGAGCTTGGCATTACTTATGCTACAAAAGAAAATGAAAAGCTCGGGTTTTTAACAATTTATGTAAAGGACAGCGGGGTTGGAATTAAACAGGAAGACCTTGATGATTTATTTTCTGATTATGCCATGATGGACACTAAAACCAACAGAAAAATTGAAGGCACCGGCCTAGGGCTTCCAATAACAAAGCACATAGCAGAAATGATGGGTGGGAATATTTTTGTAGAAAGTGAATATGGCATAGGAAGTAAATTCACCGTCATACTGCCGCAAAAAGCTCTTGATGCACCTGTAATAGGCAGGGAAGTGGTAAATTCCCTTAAAAATCTGCGGTATATAGATCAAAAAAGAAGACTACGCTTTAGTATAAATAAAATTAAGCTAAATAATGCAAAGGTTCTTGTAGTGGATGATGTAGCAACTAACCTTGATGTTGCAAGGGGTATGTTAAAAACTTACGGTATAAGCGCAGACTGCCTTACAAGCGGTTATGATGCTGTTGAGGCTGTTAAGGCTGAAAAAGTTAAGTATAACGCAATTTTTATGGATCACATGATGCCCGGTATGGATGGCATGGAAACTGTCAGAATAATACGTGAAGAAATTGACAGTGAATATGCAAAAACTGTTCCTATTATAGCCTTAACTGCAAATGCCATTGTCGGAAACGAAGAAATGTTTTTGAAAAACGGGTTTCAGGCTTTTATTGCAAAGCCTATAGAACTTTTACATCTGGATGAAGTTATACAGAAGTTTCTTGGAGAATTTGCCGAAGAAAGCATTTCACCCCTCGGCAAACAAGGTTTAACAAATTATACTATAGAAGGCCTTGATATAATAAACGGCATTAAGAGGTTTAGGGGAAATGAAAAGGCATATTTGGAAGTTTTAAAAACTTATGCGGAAAGTACAGTAGAATTACTAGATAGTATAAGATCAGTAGACCCTCTTAAGCTAAATGATTACGAAATAATAGTTCATGGTATTAAAGGTTCCAGTTACAGTATAGGTGCTGCTCCTGTGGCTTCTCTTGCAGAAAAGCTTGAAAATGAAGCAGACAATGGTAATTTTGATTACATAGATACGCATAACGATGATTTTATTAAGGAAGCGGAAAAAATAATTTTTAATATTAAAAGCATGCTTGAAAATTTAAGAGAAATTGATGTCAAACCTCTTTTAAAAAGTCCTTCTATTGAGCTGCTTAAAAAATTAAGTGCATCTTGTGAAAATTATGACATGGATGGTATAGATACTGCCATAGCAGAAATCACAAAATACGATTATGAAGAAAACAGTGAACTTTCTTTTTGGCTTAAAGAAAACGCCGAGAAGGCGAATTTTAGTGATATAGTAAACAGACTAAAAGAATTAGGTATTTAAAAATGGAGTGCGATTGAACATAGTTTGCTAGCGCAAACTAAATCTAAGGAGTATTTATGAACGATGCAAGAAAAAAAGTGATAATAGTTGACGATAATTTATCAAACCTTAATATGGGCAGGAATATGCTAAAGGATAACTACGAAGTTTATCCTGCACCCTCTGCGGAAAAACTTTTTGAGATCCTTGAAAAAGTTACCCCTAACTTAATTCTGCTTGATATTGAAATGCCTGAAATGAACGGATACGATGTAATCAAGAAGCTTAAATCAAGTGAAAGTTTTAAAGATATACCTGTTATATTTTTAACATCAAAAACTGACGAAGAAAGTGAAATTATGGGTTTTGACCTTGGTGCTGTAGATTATGTATCAAAGCCTTTTTCAGCACCTCGTCTTTTAAAACGCATAGAAAATCACCTCTTAATGGTAGAACAGAAAAAAGATCTGAGTGACTATGCAGATAACCTTGAAGAAAAAGTTAAAGTTAAAACAAGGGAAGTTTTTAACCTTCAAAATGCTGTAATTTCTACAGTTGCAGACCTTGTTGAGTTTAGGGATAAGCTTACTGGCGGCCATGTTGCAAGGACACAGGAATATCTAAGAGCATTAATAGAAGAGCTAATAAGCAAGAATCTATATGTAGAAGAAGTTAAAAAGTGGGATATGGATTTCTTTTTGCCATCGGCTCAGCTTCACGATGTAGGGAAAATAGCAATTTCAGACTTGATTTTAAATAAACCTGCAAAACTTGATGAAGATGAAATTGTTATTATGAAGACACATGTGGAAGTTGGAGTGGATGCAATCAAGAAAATAATGAAAAATACCGTAGAACATGCCTTTTTAAACCATGCCCTTTTAATTGCCGGTAATCATCATGAAAAATGGGACGGAACGGGTTATCCTTATGCCTTAAAGGGCATGGATATTCCTCTTGAAGGGCGTTTAATGGCCATTGCCGATGTCTATGATGCATTAATATCGGTGCGCCCCTACAAAAAGGCCTTTACCCACGAAGAGGCCTGTAAAATAATAAATGAGGGCGCGGGAAGCCATTTTGATCCTGCATTAGTCGAAATTTTTAACGGGATAAAAGACAGGTTTGAAAAGGCAGCAAGGGAAATAGGGCAATAGCCTATTTGCTATACCTACGCAGACCTATTAAAGAAGAAAGCACTACGGAGAAAATAATTATTCCTCCGCCCATTATGGCAGCAAGACTGGGGCTTTCTCCCGTTACAAGCAGCACCCAAACAGGGTTTAATATAGGCTCTATGATGGCGGTAAGCATGGCCTGCACAGCACTTATCTTTTTTATGCCATAAGAATATACAAGGGATGCCAAGCCTATCTGTATTATACCCATAAAAGATACAGGCAAAATGGAGGAAGTGTTTATTTCAGGCGGATATAGAAAAAAGAAGGGAATGCTAAAGGCAAATGTAATTACATGGGATAGGAGCATGGCATCACGTGGATTTCCGTCCTTCATCATACGCATAAAAACAGAAGTTGCCCCAAAGGCAAGCCCTGAAAAAATTGCAATGGAGTTACCAAGCAGTGCTCCCGATTCCAATGCATCGCCAAAGAAAAGGAATAAACCCCCACCCACCAGGGCAATGGAAAGCCAATGCTCCCAATGCGGTTTTTCCCTGTTAAAATACCAGCCCAGTAAGGCAGCCCATACAGGGGCTGTGTACTGCAGCATAATTGCATTGGCTGCCGTAGTAAGGCTATTGGCATATATAAAACTAAGCATGGTAATGGCATAGGCAAAGGCCCCTGCCCAAAGGGGAAAAGAAGAGCTTTTTTTGGCATTTTTTGGCGGCGGGAAGACAAGTCTTATTATTAAGAGAAAAATGGCAGCCAAAAAGCTTCTGGAACCGGCTATAAGCATGGGATGCCAGTTAATTTCGATTAAGAGCTTAATAAATAAGCCGCTTGTGCTCCATAAAAATGCGGTAAGAAGCACGGCCCCCTGTCCAATTAAGATATCCCTTTTTTCCATGAACTCATTTTATACATATAAAATGCTTTGTAATATATGCCGATGATTAGTATATGATTAGAGGATGGTATACCGCAGCAAGCGGAATGAGGGCTCAGCAATGGCGTTTGGATTCAATTGCAAATAATCTTGCCAATATAAATACAGACGGGTATAAGAGTGAACAGGCTGCTTTTAGGGCATTCCCTGAGCTTTTAATGCGCCGCGCAAAAGACGATGGTCAGTATATACATCCTTTTGGCTCAGGTGATAATGCTCCCATCATTGGCAGACTTGGAACAGGCGTAGAATTTAACGAGAACTACATTTCTTTTACTCAGGGCGCTTTTAACGAAACTCAAAGTGATTTTGATTTTGCCCTTTATGGCAGGGGCTTTTTTGCTGTCTCCACACCCTGGGGTGAACGTTATACACGTAACGGTACCTTTCATCTTGGTATGGAAGGCTACTTAATGACAAAAGAGGGATATCCTGTACTGGGAGAGAATGGTCCCATAAGGGTACAGGCAAATAATTTTAGGGTGGATAACCTTGGTCAAATATGGATAAACGCAGAATACGAAAACGATCCCAATGTTATGGTTTCCAGGGAAATGAATACATGGAATGATACTGTTTTACTGGACACCTTAAAAATCGTTGATTTTGAAAACGACAGATATCTAAACAAGCAGGGTTTAAGCCTTTACTATGCAACTGAGTATTCTGGTCCTGCCTTTATAATGGAATTTGACAGACCTGTTGTAAATCAGGGCTTTATAGAAACAGCAAATGTTAACCCTGTTGTCGAAATGGTTCAAATGATAGAGGTAAACAGGGCCTACGAGGCAAATCAAAAGGTAATACAGGCTCATGATACCATGCTTGGAACCTTAATTAATCAAACTGCAAGAGTATAATTTTATTAATATAAAGAGGTAAACGATGGTAAGAAGTTTATGGACAGGCGCTTCCGGCATGATAGGTCAGCAGTCAAATATTGACACAATTTCCAACAACCTGGCAAATGTTAATACCCATGGCTATAAGAGAATGCGGGCAGAGTTTGAAGATCTAATTTACCAGACTATAAGAACTGCAGGTACACCCGCAACCGAGAACACAGTAGTGCCCGTAGGTATACAGATGGGTCATGGTGTAAAACTTGCCGCTACTTCCAGAATGTTTACCCAGGGTGCAATGCAGAATACAGAAGTTGTAACTGACATGGCAATACAGGGAGAGGGCTTTTTTCGCATACAGATGTATGATGGCTCTCTTGCCTATACACGCAACGGCGCTTTTCAGGTTGATGCTACAGGACGCATGGTTACCTCTGACGGCTACTGGCTCCTTCCCGATGTAAGGATGCCTGATAACTTCCTTCCTCAAAGTATTACAGTGACCCAGGACGGCAGGGTTTCGGTAATAGTACCTGATATAAATCCCGATGAACCCATAGAGATAGCCCAGCTTGAGCTTTACCGCTTTCCCAATCCCGTGGGCTTAAATGCCATAGGAGACAATCTCTTTAAAGTGAGTCCTGCATCAGGAGAGGCTATTGCCGGCATACCGGGTTTTGATGGCATGGGTAGAATAGCACATAAGTTTCTTGAGATGTCCAATGTATCTGTAGTGCGGGAAATGGTAGATTTAATAGTTGCACAAAGGGCTTACGAGTTTAATTCCAGAACCATACAAACAAGCGATAATATGCTTGGAACAGCCACACAGTTAAAGAGGTAATAAACTATGGATATTAACCTTGTAAACGCACAGTTCATGACTAGCGCAATTAACAATCCTTATTCATCCGTTTCTGAAGCTCAACATAGAAACGAAGCCGGCATTTTTGACTCATTGCTAAGACGTGCTCAAAATAGCAATATAAATCTTGATGATGGCATAGACAGAACCAGTGAGCTTTTTGAGGTATGTATGGAACTGGAAACCATACTTATTAAAAACATGATCAAGGGCATGAGAAGCACTGTCATGAAATCTGGCTTTATCGACACAGGTTTTGCCGGCGAGATTTATGAGGATCTTTTATACGACGAATATGCCAAAACCTATGCGAGAAATGCAGGGCTAGGCTTTGCCGAAATGGCATACAGGGAGCTTGCCCGAACAATATAAAAGCTATTAATATTAACAATGGACATAAAAGTTAACGAGTTAATAAATAAGCTTAGTGATAATATTCGCAGTATAATTTCTGTAGACAAGAAAAAACTTGAGTATATTATAGCCTCCTGGATAGCAGGAGGCCATGTTATTTTGGCTGATTCTCACGGAGTAGGGAAGACTTCTTTGGCAAGAGCCCTATCCAGATCAATAAGCTGGGAAAAACAATCGGGTAAAGAAGACTCCCTCATGGAAGGGTTTAGCCGCATACAGTGCACTGTAGACCTTCTGCCACAAGACATTTTAGGATACAACCGCTTTTTATCGAATTCCGGAGAGCTGGTTTTTAACAAGGGTCCTATATTTGCACACTTTGTACTTTGTGATGAAATTAATCTTTTAACACCAAAAACCCAGGGCAGCTTCCTGCAGGTAATGGAAGAGCAGAGTGTCACCATAGAGGGTAAGCATTACCCCTTAGATGACCCCTTTTTCATAATCGCAACCATGAATTTAAAGGGCGCACATCTATTTCCCCTTCCTGTACCCCAGCTTGATAGATTTATGATACGACTTTCCCTGGGTTACCCATCAGAGGAAGAAGAAAAAGGCATAGTTGCCATGCATGGGCAAAGCGATGCCTGGGATAACTTTAAAGCAGTGCTAAGTTCAAGCGATCTTATCTCCTGGAAGAAGATGGTTGATCACATACAGATACACGATGAAGTAAATTCTTACATAGTGTCCTGCGTACGGCAAACCAGAACCCATCCTGATATAGACAGCCCTGCAAGTCCAAGAGCGGGGGTTAGAATTTCTCGCCTTGTACGGTCTTTAGCCCTGTGCCGCGGCCTTGATTATGTGCCCATTGATTTTGTAAAAGAGATTTTTATTCCCTCCATGGCGCATAGAATAATTACCCGCGACCCTTCCATATCGGCAGAAAGTGTCCTGAATAAAATATTGGACAGCGTAGCTATAGAAGCAAGTAAAGGATGAATTTCTTTAAAAAATTTCCGCTTACTGCTATAGGCTTAACAGTATCTATAATATCTGTAACGATCTTTATACGATCTTTGGCTCTAAGAAATATTTATGAAATAATACTCTCCCTTGGAGCCATGCTCTTTCTGATCTTCATTGCCATTAAGGGTACTTTTTTAATCAAACACATAAAGAACATGGAGCCTCAGTGGAAAGCACCCTTTCCCCTCTATGCTTTATCCATGGAAGAATGGCATATTTACTGCCCCTTAATTAAGCTCCCTGCTTTTTACCGTCTTCATTTTTTATTAAGAGGTACTTTTTTCCCCCAGGGGTCTAAGGCTTTTTTTAAGCTTTTTAGGGAAGCAGTAATCCCCAAGCAAAGCGGCAGTTGCACTTTTAATTTATCTTTTCCCCTTGGGGGTATTTTTAGGGGGGATGCTTCCTGCCGCTTAAGGGATGTATTTGGCTTTTTTTCATTTTACTCAGGGCCCGGCAATACCCAAACTCTTTCAGTAAGAAGTTCACCCTGCGACAATAAAAAGCTCCGTATAGATCCCCGCTCCGGAAAGGAAGACAGGAAAAACAAAACTGCCTTTGATGAAGAGCGCTACTACATGAGGGAGTATGCTCCCGGGGACAGGCTAAGGGATATTAACTGGAAAAGTTCTGAACGCATAGATACCCTAATAACCCGCATATCTCCTGATAATCAGGAGAAAGTCAGCCGCCTTGCCATCTATTTTAGAAATTATGGTCCTTCTTCTCCCTCTATTTTGGATCTTTGGCTTTTGGACAGGACAAAAGCGCGGCTTGCCTGGTTCATTAAAAGCATAAAAGAAGAAAACTCATCCTTTATTTTTGAGATACATACAGAGGATAAGAGCCGGGAACTTATTGAAGATGAGGATATAGAGGCTTTTCTGGATGAGTTATGCGCAATTCAATTTACAAAAGAAAACTCATCCTCCATGAAAGCTCCTGATAATAAAGGCGGTGAAATCTATGTGTTTTCTACTTCAAGTGACAGCTTTTTATCTTCCTTTCTCCTTTTACATCAGGAAAAGACTGTCTCTTTATTTATGGCAGAGAGCATAGCAGATGAGAATAGTGTAAAACTAAAATTATTTGATCTTTTTTATCAGGGATTTATTCCCATGGGCATAAAACTTTTTGGTAAAAGAAAATCAAGATCAAGGGGCACGGGCAAAGAAAAACTTTTTATAGATTATGCCAAAATAGCTATTTTTTAAATGCTATATGGTGATTTTTCTGTCGCGTGCGTCTATATTCCAGTAGCCGCCAAGAGCTCCTTTACTTACAACATGAGCACCGGGGTAAAGCGCATTTGTCGGACATATATGGGTAGGCAGCACATAAAGAATACTGCCTATGGGCGGGCATCTTTCTCTATCAAACTGAAAAACCCAGTGCTCTTCGCTATGCCTGATTGGTTTTGCTTCCCTTAAGCCGACTATAATGCCCGCTGTTCCCTGATCGGTGGATATTGCCTTGTGACCCAGGTCTATTGTAAAAATATCTTCCCTTGGCCGGCTTATAACCCTGCATAAAATTGCAGCAGCGGGAATAAAGTCAAGATCGTTAAAGTTACTTTGGTAACCATAATCTTGCAAAAATAAGGTTCCCGGTGAAAGAAAAACTTTGTCATTTAATGCATGCAGGGGGAAAGTAGGGGAACCACCCATTATAAAAACAGGCAGTTCAATACCAAGAGCTTCCAGTTCTTCACTTATGTTAAGTATTTTTTCTTCTTCCTCTTTTACAAGCTTTCCCCTTTCTTCCCTGTTTTCCATCCTTAAATGTCCGTCATAACAGTGAAGGCCCCTTAATTCCAGTCCATTTATTTTTGCAGCCTCTATACAGAAATTTTTAAGCTGCTCAAAGGAAACTCCTGTCCTATCCATGCCGGAATTTACATCAACAAGAAATGGTATCTTTAAAGCTTCCCTGCTACCTGCTTCCCCCAAACGTATGAGCTGTTCAATATTGTCCCCTATAGCCCAAAATCTTGAAGCAGTGTATGCCTTGCTCAATTTTATAAAGCGCTCTATATTTGGACCAACAAGGGGATAAGATACAAGTATATGCGGAACATTACACTCTGCGCAAATTTCTGCCTCGGCTATGGTTGCGCATTTAAAGCGGTTTATTCCCTGTGAAAGAAGCATTTTTATTAGAGGGGAAGATTTAAAAGTTTTTACATGAGGCCATAATCGCTCTGCACTACTGCTTATACCTAGAGCCTTATTTATATTTTCTTTAATGATGTCTTCGTAGTAAATTAAAGCAGGGGAATAGATTTCCTCTTCACCTTCAAAATGATAGATATTTTCCATGTTTTGATTCTATTTCCTATTGTTAATTGTGAAAAGGCATAACGCCGATAATTAAGTGATGAAAACTTTATTTTGCATTATATTGCTTTTTTCCCTTTTTATGCCTCTTTTGGCACAGGAAATTGAGTTTTTTATACCCGAGCCGCAAAGAGCTCCCATTGCAGCCGAGTTCCCTGATGAAGCTCCCAGACAGTTTAGGGGGCTTTTCCTTGGCATGGATCTGGACAGTCTTAAAGAAAACCTGGTTAATGATGATCTCTTTACTTTTAGGGGAGACAGGGATGTCTCCTGGCTGCCCATACGGGAAGAAACCCTTGTTGAAACAACGGGGCTTTCATATATAAGCAGGGCTTATTTTCAGTTAGTCGAAGAAGAAGTCTACCTAATGTCCTTTACCCTTAACCCACGCTTAATGGATCACTACTCTGTGTTTACCAGTTTTTTAAGAAGATACGGTGAACCTCTTTATATAAGTCCCAGTGAGTCTGTTTGGGAAAATGAGTATACCAGAGTATCTATTGAAAGACCTCTCACAATAAAGTATATTGACATGACAGTATTCAACCGTTTGGTTGAAGAGTCCAGAACCAATGTCAGTAGGGAAATGTTTGAGAGAGATGAATTTCTTGGGGAATTTTAAACACAAATTTTTTATTTTTCTTTTATGCTTTGTATTCTGCGCCTGTCCTGCAGAGGACAGAATAGATAGATTACAGGAAAGGGATCTTGTAATAGAAAGCTCGTCCGGCCCTGTAATTTTAAGAACAGAAATTGCCCGCACCCAGGAAGAACAAAGCAGAGGTTACATGCACCGTCAAGTTATAAATGACGGAGAAGGCATGCTTTTTTATAACGAAACAGATCGCATGATGTCCTTCTGGATGGCAAATACCTATGTAGCCCTTTCCATTGCTTTTATTTCCTCTGACGGCACCATACTTGAAATTTATGATATGGAGCCGTTAAGTCTTGCACCTGTGCAATCAAGCCGCTCTGTCCGTCATGCGCTGGAAGTTCCGCAGGGCTGGTTTACAAGAGCAGGCATAGGGGTAGGCGACAGGATACAGATAGAGCAGTTGAGAAATTAGTCAAGAAAAAGCAGGAATTTTTATGGGAAAAAATTTTAACCCTGATTCTTTATCCGATTTTGCACGTTATTACGGTTTTCATTATGATCGCATAGATCCTTATGGTCTAGTGGATGATGTCCTTGTTCAAATGGAAGAAGGTCTTAAAGGGAAAACCTCCTGCCTCCCCATGATACCTGCATATATAAGCCCTGTTTCAAAAATTACACCCGGTAAAACAGTTATTGCGCTAGACGCAGGGGGAACCAACCTCCGCTCTGCCCTTCTTAAGTTTGACGAAAAGGGTAAGGCTCTTATATTGGACAGCCTTAAAGCCCCTATGCCGGGTAGTAATGAGCATGTTAGTAAAGAAGAATTTTTTAACGAGATAGCACATCTTACAAAGCCGCATATAGAAAAGGCAAAAAATGAAAATTTAAGCATAGAAGGAATAGGCTTTTGTTTTTCCTACCCCATGGACATAACAGAAAATGCAGACGGCATTTTACGTATGTTTACCAAAGAGGTAGATGCCCCTGAAGTAATAGGCTCTGTTATTGGTGAAAGCTTAAAAGCAGCGCTGGAAGCAGGTGGAGCAAAGGCCCCGGAAAAGATCATCTTGTTAAACGATACTGCCGCAACCCTGCTTTCCGGCCTGGCCGAAATGCCCATACATGGCGGGCAGCGCAGGGTGGAAGATCCCTATCAAATAGAGGCAGGTCCCATGCTTGGTTTTATTTTGGGTACAGGTTTTAACACAGCATACCCGGAAACCTGCATTCCAAAAATTGCATTTAACTCACCTGATCACCCGCAGATTGTAGTCTGTGAGTCAGGGAGTTTTGCCCACCGCTATATGGGAATATTGGATAAGGAGTTTGATCAAAGCACAAAAAACCCGGGAACCTATTTCCTTGAGAAAGCGGCATCCGGAGCCTACCTGGGTCCACTGACCCATCTTGTTATGAAACAGGCTCTTAGCGACGGTTTATTTACTTTTGCCAAGGCGGACGAATTTATTTCCTGGCCTGTTCTGCACACAAAGGATGTGAATCAGTTTATGCATGAGCCGCTTTCTCCCGGCATAGTGGGAGATTTATTCGCTAAAGATGAAATGGAAGCAAAGTCAAGTTTTATGTACCTGACATCCATAGTTACTGAAAGGGCCGCATTACTCTCTGCAGGGGTATTGGCTGCCGCCATGGAAAAAGCATGTAAAAATTATCATAGCCTTGACCCGCTAATTCCTGTCAGGGTCGCTGTGGAAGGAACAACTTATGCAATTTACAAGGGGATGAGGAGGGCACTGGAAGCGCATCTTCACCTAATGTTTACCAAACGCAATCCCCGCTCCTACGCCCTTGCACAGGTAGAGCAGGCATCCCTAATGGGAGCCGCTGTTGCCGCATTAGCATAAATAAAACCTGACTACTTGCTTCAAGTAGTCAGGTAAACTATTTACAAAAAAAAAGCGCCTGCATAACAGGCGCCTTTTTTTGATGTCCTGCTCAACTTTACTGAGCAGTGAATCTTCTTTATTGCTATAAAACTAGAGACCCAATGCGCACTTAATATAGGTGCGTGAAATCTCTGCCGAGTTGTAATTGGAAATATGTGGTCTATCGAGCTCTACGCAGAGTACGCCGTCATAACCTACTTCTTCAAGGGCAGCCTTAACTGCCGGGAAATTAACAGTTCCATGTCCAAGGGCGCGGAAGGTAGCCATTTTTGCCCTGCCTTCTGCCTTGCTTAAAGCATAGGTATCAACATCCTTTAGGTGCACATACTGTATTCTCTTGCCAAGCTGCTTTACATTGTCCACGGGGTCTATGCCGGCTAGTGTAACGTGGGCAGTGTCCATGCAGAAGGAAACATAATCCGGATTGGTGTTTTTTGCAAAATAATCAATATCACTTTGTGAGAAAACACAGGTTCCATAGTGTGAATGGAAGGTAAGCACCAGCCCCAGGGATTTTGCATATTCACCAAGTTTGTTGGCTATACGGCACATGGTATCTATCATTTTTGGGTCGCTGGGACGTTCGGGCGGGCCATCGTCGCCAAAGCCACGATTCTGGCAGTTATACCATTTTCCGCCTACCGCTGCCAAAAAGTCCAGCTGTTTTTTTCCTGTTTCTATCATTTCTTCTTCTTCAAAAGAAAAGTGACCGTAGAGGTTCACAAGTTTTATATCGTATTTTTTTTGTAAATCTACCAGCTCCTGGGGATTTTCTGCATAAAAGTCACGAATAAATGCAAAGTTTTCTACATAATCGTAACCAAGGTACTTAATTTCCCTAAATGATGCTTCCAAAAGCCTTTTTGCAGGTTCTGGTTCTCTTGAACTAATCCATGTCCATCCGGTGTAAGCTACTTTCATCATATCTGTACTCCTTAGATTTAGTTTGCGTTAGCAAACAAGGTTTAATCGGAAGGCTCCGCTAAGCGGAGCCCATCTCCTTTAATTAATTTGGATTATTAATCCAGTATGCCGGGCATTGCGCCGCTTTTCATTGGTTCTGCCCTTTTAAACTTGGTTTTAAGATCTATTCTCTTTCCCTCTTCGCTGGATTTGGTGAAAGAAGTTAGAATTTCAAGCACATGCAACTGCTGCATGGAATTCGCTCTGTACTCCCTGCCTGTATCTATTGCCTTGCACATATCAGCCAGCCCAAGACCACGGCTATTTTCGCGGTAGGGGAACATTAATGGGAGAGGCAGGTAATTTTTGTACAGTGTAATGTCCTCTGCCTTAATAAGTGCAGGATCCACCCTTGGGCCTCTAAAGAGTTCTTCCCTTCTAAGCAATAGCACAGGGCCGCCAAAGGTATTGGGATCGGGTACTACCAAGCTGCCCTCTGTTCCGTATACTTCAAAACGGGCCTGATTCGTATAATATACATCGAAGGTGGTAATAATCTGGGCTATTGCACCGCTTGTAAATTCTATGGCGCCTGTAAGATGGGTATCAACATCTACACTTACCTTTTTCCCAAAGTGAGGGCGTGAGGTAATAGTACGCTCTTTGAAGGTTTTCTTTGTCATACCAACCACGCTCTTTGCTTCTCCAAGGAGGTTACAGAGGGCAGTTACATAGTAAGGTCCCATATCCATCATAGGACCGCCGCCTCTTTTATAGTAAAATTCGGGATCAGGATGCCAAGTTTCGTGGCCCCGGCTCATCATTGCACAATCGGCGCCCACTATGTCTCCTATTATTCCGCTATCAATTAATCTGCGTACTGTCTGTATGCCGGCACCCATAAAGGTATCCGGTGCGCCACCCATTAAAAGTCCTTTTTGCTTGGCAATGTCCATAAGCTCATTTGCCTCAGCCATGTCCACGGCCATGGGTTTTTCCGAATAAACATGTTTGCCTTTATTCAGGGCTTTTTTAACAACATCGTAGTGCTCATAGGGACGGGTAAGGTTAAGGATCACATCTACATCAGGATCATTTAAGGCTTCATCATAGTCCTTATACACTTTTGGCACATTGCAGTTTATCCCTTTCTCCTGCTGTTCCTTAAAAAAGGCAAGGCCTTTCTCTGTACGGGCAGGTAAAAGGTCGCAAATACCGACAAGTTCAACTTCCTTAAAGACCTCTGTAAGGTTTTTAAGGTAAATACCGCTTATAGCTCCCACTCCTATCATTGCAACTTTAGGCATAACTATCTCCCTAAAAAATTAATATAAGAAATTATACACCAGTGGAATTAATAACACAAGTAAAAAAATTATTATTAATAATTATTGAATAGCCAATGTGCTGCAAAAGGCACCAAAATAGACTGTATCCCCGGTTTCTCCCTTTCTTTTTTCAATAGGAGACAGGGGATTAAGCTTTCTATACTCAAATAACTTACTTTCCATTAAGGCGGCAACTGCAACACTGCCGGAGGCGCTTATTCTTCCCTCTGTGAGGCATTTATTAAATGCCTCACTGTCCATTTTTTCAAGTAAATTGGTAAATTCCTCTGCCATAAAAGAGGCAAGAACGGGGTTTTTATCCTGTGATACATTGCTGCTTACGATGAACAGGCTATTTTTTACTTTTCTGTTAAAAACTATCTTTAATGCCCCTGCAAGAGCGGATATAAGAGCGGCTTTTTTCCCGGAGATAAGAATTGGAATTATTTTAACATCGGGAAAACAGTATTTTACCATGGGAAGCAATACTTCCAGCGAATGGTCAATTAAGTGTGGTATATCATTCATCTTAATTAAGGTGGAACAGGAGACAAGCTTTTTGCTTAATTTTAAATCAACGGCAATTTGGCCAAGGGGAGTTTCAAAAAAATTTGATTCAGAAAGAAAGATACCCTCTTCAAGAGAATTTGGATGGGAACCCAGGAGTACCACTGTGCTAAGAGGGTTGGAAGGGTTTTTGCTCTCTTTTTGCAATGCAGAAAAAGCAGTGCTTAAAGTATTTCCCGTAAGGTTCCAGGCACCATGGGGAGCAATAATAAACTCATAACCAGAGGAATTTGCATCTTCGCCTTTTTTTAGACCCCAGTTATCAAGCTGCTTTTTAAGTTTTAATGCATTGTCCGGGTAAAAAATTCCATTCGCAACAGGGTAACGCCTTATCTCATTTGAATGCATCCAGCGGGTCATAATTTAAGCTTAATTTGCCGGGCTGCCAACTTCAAGTGTTTTCTGCATAAAAATGTATGTTTTATAGCTTTAATTTATTGTCAATCTATCACTGGAATGATCTATCTGTGTTTTAATTTCTCCAATAGGAATCCACTGTATTAAAAAGGAAATGTCACTGGAAAACCTGTAGGAATAGGGGAAGGTAGACCTGTCCAGGTAGGGAGATGTTGTGATATTTAAACTTGCATTCCAGTCACCCATATAGTGAATAAGCCCGAAACTTAGGGATCTGAGCTTAAAACCTGAACTTCTCCTTAAAAATTCATTGTCAAAACGGAAAGAATTCAGCAGATCTATAAGTATGTTCTGCTCTCTGTTCTGATACAGCGTTTCATTTAAATCATAAAATGGTAAATGCTGAAAATACTGAAACATCATATTATTCTCTGAGACTACAGAGAAAGTTGCATCCATAAAACTGGTAATGCCCATTCTTACTCCCATACTAAAATTAAGACGCGTTCTCGTATAACGTTGTAGATCAAAAGTTAAGCTGGTGTTTAAATTTACAGAGTAAGAAAGTCTTTCCTGCCATAACCTGTTTGGATTCCAGGACTGGTTGTAGCCAAGGCGGAATTCCCTTGGAGCAAGTATGGGCTCATCTTTTAATAACCAGATATCACCGCTGCCTGAAGTACCTATAAATTCATAAGGCCTTGCATAGGATGCTGTAAATAATGCACTGAATCCGCCCAGCCTTAGATCTGAAGTAATGGTTGTGTATTCATCTATCTCAGGGTTAAATACCACATGCTGACGGAAGGATCCGTTTGGAAAGGTTAAAATTTCTGTTATAGAAACAGGATCAATAATCATCTCTTCATCGTCAAAAGGATGCCTTACCCTCCCCGAGATTCTCGTTTCAGAAATCCAGAACCTGAATGTTGCATCGGCCGTTATCATGCTGTTAAGAGGAGGGATAACGGCCATAAGTCTTAAGTTTTGTATATTGTTTCTTAAGTTAGCCGCAAAATTAGCGCTTATACGGTGATTTCTTATATCTCTTTCGTCAAAACGTCCAAAATTCCAGCTCCATTCAGGGTCTACTCCGCTTGTATCAACTGTTGTTCTTCCAAGAAGTCCCCCTATGTTATACTCAAAATTGCTGTTAGACCAAATTTCATTTTGGGTAAAAGGTCTAACTGTACCCGTTAGGTTATATGAGGAAGTAAAAAAAGTTTCCCTGTAGGTTCTGTTTCTTGCCGCTGTTACCAATGCATTGGTGGAGAATTCTTCTGCACCTTCATTAAGATAAAGAAAATTCTGCCACGAACCTGTACCCGTTAACTGCAACGATGCAGAGTAAATATTGCTTCCGCTTTGGTTTAAGTTCAATGTTACACTGCCGTCTCCCCTTAGCCTGTACAGAACATTTGATATTTCATTCCAGTTTATATCATCCTGTGTTCCCCAATTATTCTGGCTGGAGCGGTACTGCATTTCAGCTGCAGTACTTGGATTTACCCTGTAATCTAAAGACAGTACCGGTCTGCCCTGGACAGGAAGGGTAAACCTTTGACTTAACACAGGCGGCCTAAGGGCAAGTACATCATCTGTGTCGTTATAATGCCCTGTATTTAACTCGCTGTCCTCTCCCTCTTCTTCTTCATCAATATTAACAAAGGGAGAAATAAAAAGTTCCTGAAAGCTTATCTCAGGGATATCATCTGTTTGGCTTTGTCTTGCAAGGGGAGCTGATGATCTATATGGATTACCGGAAACAACTGCACTTATTGCAAAGAGTGTAAACCTGTGCGGAAAGAAAAAGGACTGGCCCGGATTTGGTACTGTAGCATTAATTTGATAGTTACTGATACTTCTTCTATTAAAAAGTAAATTACTGGAAAAGCTTGTAATTGCCATATTGGTAATATATGGAGATAAATTACTAAAATTGGGGTTATACGAAAAGTTTAACCTCCATTCATAAGAATGAATCCCTGAATCCCCAAGAAGATCATGAGTATCAGTTACCGCTCCTTCGCGTAGCATCTCAAGCCAATCCAGTACTTCAGATCTTCTCATAAAATCCCTGTCCACAAAGGGATCTGAATAAAATGGCAAAGAGAAGCTAAGTCTGCCGCCTGTATAGTTAAAACCCCCGCTAAAATCCATGCGGTATCTAAATGGCACAGTTAGATTGAAAAAATTGCTGGAATTCCAGTAACTCCTGCCGTCAAGGTAAGGGAAGGGTGTAAAAGCCCCAAAGGGATTTCCTGTGACAGGATGCCTGTCAAAAATATCTCTTGTTATGCCAATACCAAAAGATAAATTCAGTTCATTCATATTTCCGCTTGCCGGCAGTGCAAGTTCGGTTCCAATATATATACCCATGTTAACATATGCATCAAAGAGTAAAGAAAGCCTTGTATCGTTAGGGGAAATAATTCTTTCACCTGTGCTTCTTAAAAATATACCCTCCAGGGTTCTTTCTGTGTTGTCATCTACAGAACCGAATATCCTTGTTATGGAATTTTCAGAAACTGTACTTACACTGGGACGTCCCAGAATATATGTAGTAGTCTGAAGAAAGGTTCCGTCTCTTGATCTTGCACCCAATACAGGATGAAAGACAATTTCATCCGTGGGATAGTAAAAAAAGGGAATGTAAAGAACAGGGATATTTCCAATCTTTAAAATTGCGTTTAATATTGCCCAGTCATTTCCCGGCAATAACCAGAGTTTAGAGGCATTTAATGACCATAATGCATCAGGATTGGAAGGATTGGAAATTTCCGCTCCGGTTAGGACAGTTACGCCCTCTGCATTTCTTGATATTATGGTGCCGGAAAACCTGTATGCAGATACATTCCCGGAAACTGATCTTATGGAGGCGCCGTCAAGAAAAATACTTGCCCAGTTATCCAGATTTACTGTAATGGATTCTCCCCTGAATGTTTCTATTGTGTCGGTTTCTTCGCGGACATACTCAACGCCGCCTGATGCAGTTAACACATTACGGCTTCTGTTAAACAAGATCTCGTTTGCCTGTATCCTATGCAGTGCATCTCCGTCTCTTAAACTTATTATTACACCGCCTGTGAAACGGGCATATTCTTCGTCAAGTGCAAATAGGGTAAAGTACTCTGTGGTTCTGGCAGATTCTATTGTAATTACTCTCTGTTCAAGAGTGCCGGTAGATGCACTGCTTACTATGCCATAGTAGTTTCTAAGGCGCATTGCAAGATCATCCCTTGTACCGCCTTCGGATATCCCCAGTTCCCTTGCCCAGGCGGCAAGTTCCATAAGGGAGGAGGTTCTTATATCCATGTCTATGTAGGAAAGTTCAGGACTTAAGGGCTCTTCTTGCGCTTCTTCTTCTTCTATATCAACTTCAACAGTTTCGTCTAAAACAATTTCTTCTTCTTGAGCATTCGCAATTCCTGCAATCGCAGAAAAGAGAAGAAGCAGAATAAGAAGACAGTGTAAAAGTTTCATACAATCTTAATATTTCAACCTTATTATTTTCGCTCTTTTAACAGTGCTTTTATATACTTTCCGGTATAGGATGTAGACCACTCTGATACTTCTTCCGGAGTACCTGTAACTATTACCTCTCCTCCCTGATCGCCTCCCTCAGGCCCAAGGTCTATTAAATAATCTGCCTGTAATATTACATCAAGGTTATGTTCTATCATAATAACAGTATTTCCCTGATCCACTAATCGCTGTATAACTGACATTAACTGTTTAACATCAGCAAAATGAAGCCCCGTTGTAGGTTCATCCAGGAGGTAGAGTGTTTTTCCTGTTGATCTCTTTGACAGTTCAAGTGCGAGTTTTACCCTCTGGGCTTCACCGCCTGATAGAGTTAGGGCGGACTGACCTAGTTTCACATAACCCAGTCCTACTGAAAGCAGGGTGTCCATCTTTCTTGCTATCTGGGGTATGGGAGAGAAAAAGTCAGCTGCCTCTTCTATGGTCATGTCCAGCACATCTGCAATATTTTTTCCCTTGTAAAAAATGTCCAAGGTTTCCCTGTTAAAACGCTTTCCGTGGCATACATCGCAGGTAATGTAAACATCGGGGAGGAAATTCATCTCTATTTTTATTGTTCCATCCCCTTCGCAGTGATCGCATCTTCCGCCGCGCACGTTAAACGAAAATCTGCCCGGTTTATAACCCCGCATTCTAGCGTCCGGCAGATTGGAAAAAAGTTCTCTAATTGCAGTAAAGCCGCCGACATAGGTGATAGGGTTGGAGCGGGGCGTTCTCCCTATGGGGCTTTGGTCTATGTCTATGATCTTGTCAATGTGCTGGGCACCCTCAATTTTCTTATATTTTCCTACATATAAATTTGAGCCTATAAGCTTATTGTAAAGGGCAGGATAAAGCACATAGGAAAGAAGGGAAGATTTACCTGAACCTGAGACTCCCGTAATGCAGGTGAACAAACCAAGGGGTATATCTACATTAATGTTTTTTAAATTATTTTCTGATACACCATGGATTTTTATTTTATTGCCGTTCCCTTCCCTTCTTTTTTTTGGTATCTTCATTGTCAGCTTCCCTGAAAGAAACTGTCCTGTAACGCTTTTCTTTTCTCTTATTATATCACCGGGAGTCCCCTGGGCTACCACATAGCCGCCGTGCACCCCTGCTCCTGGACCCAGGTCTACTATGTGATCTGCAACACGCAGGGTTTGTTCATCGTGCTCCACAACTATCAAAGTGTTGCCAAGGTTACGGAGGTGCATTAATGTGTCGATTAAGCGCTGGTTGTCTCTTTGGTGCAGCCCTATGGAAGGTTCATCCAGTATATATAGCACCCCGACAAGGCTTGAACCTATCTGTGTCGCAAGGCGTATCCTTTGCGCTTCACCCCCCGATAGTGTAGAAGCTTTGCGTTCAAGGTTTAAATAATCCAGACCTACGCTCTTCATAAAGCCCAGCCTGTTTGTTATCTCTTTTAATATCTGCTTTGCTATTGTTTTGTCAGTTTCCGATAAAGATACATTATCAAAAAAAGTTAAAGAGTCTGAAACCGAAAGTGTACAGAGCTCCCAAATATTTTTCTTCCCTACTGTTACAGCCAGGACTTCAGGTTTTAACCTCTTTCCCTTACAGTCTTCGCAGGGTCTTTGATTCATAAATTTTTCAAGCCAGTCTTTTACACCGGGGGATGAAGTTTCAGCATAACGCCTCTTTAAATCTTCTATAATGCCCGGGTAACGTGTACTGTAGTCAAAGTGGTTAGTACCGTCCCTGTTAATGTACTTAACGCTTATTTTGTCATTGCTGCCGTAAATAAGGGCATCCATTGCCTTTTTCGGTAATTTTTTCAAGGGTGTATCAAGGCTGAACTTAAAATGCTTTGCCAATGCCAAAAAGCGGCTCCTGTACCAGGCAGAATCAGGGTTGTAGGGCAGAATGCCGCCTTCGTTAAACGATAATGAGAGGTCAGGCATAAAAAGAGCAGGATCAAACTCCATCCTTATTCCAAGTCCCGTGCAGGATGGACAGGCGCCGAAGGGATTGTTGAACGAAAAAAGACGCGGCTGTAGTTCAGGAATGGAAATCCCGCAGTCAGGGCAGGCATTTTTCTGGCTGAAAAACTGCTCGCCGTTATCCGTTAATAAAAGCATAATGCCGCCGGATGCATCCATGGCAGCTTCCGTGCTTTCTGCAAGTCTCTGCCTTATGTTAGGCGAAATTACAAGCCTGTCTACTATTATTTCTATGCTGTGCTTTTTTTGTTTGTCAAGTTTTATGTTTTCTTCAAGGCTTACAGGTACACCATCCACCCTGGCACGCGCAAAGCCTGCTTTTTTTGCATCTTCAAGGATTTTCTGGTGTTCACCTTTTTTACCCCTAATAACAGGTGCCAATATCTGTATTCTGCTTCCTTCCGGCATTTGTAAAATTGTTTCAGTTATAAGATCTATGGGCTGTTCCCTAATTTCCTTACCGCATTCAGGGCAGTGTGCTATTCCTATCCTTGCAAATAATAGACGGTAATAGTCATAAATTTCAGTAACTGTACCTACAGTAGAGCGGGGGTTGCGGTGCGTGGTTTTTTGTTCTATGGAAATTGCAGGGGAAAGCCCCTCTATATAGTCTATATCAGGCTTATCCATGCGTCCCAAAAACTGTCTTGCATAGGCGGAAAGGCTTTCCACATAACGTCTTTGGCCCTCTGCAAAAATTGTGTCAAAAGCAAGAGAACTTTTCCCTGAACCGGAAAGGCCTGAAATTACTATAAGTTTATCCCTGGGTAGTTCAAGGTCTATGTTTTTAAGATTATGCTCCCTTGCGCCCTTGATGATGAGTTTATCCATTGTTTTCTAGGATAGCCAAGAAGAAGCTTTCTTGCAAGGGTAGGCTCTCTGTTGGTGTGGTTAGTGTGGTTCGTGTGGTTGGTGTGGTTCGTGAGGTTCGTGAGGTTCGTGAGGTTCGTGAGGTTGGTGTGGTTCGTGAGGTTGGTGTGGTTCGTGAGGTTGGTGTGGTTGGTGAGGTTCGTGTGGTTCGTGTGGTTCGTGGTCTGGGCTTGCTTCATATATTTCCTGTATAAACATACTTAATTTTATTCCTCGCTTTTCTTGCAATTTTTTTTAGAAAATCGGGATCTGTTCCGGGAGCAGAGTACCTGTATGCAGGATGATATGCAGTCAAATGCCATGGTACCACTGTGCCTTCTTTTTCCAGTGAAGAAACAAAGGCTATGCATTCATCAAGTTCCTCTTCACTGTCGTTTATGCCGGGTACTACAAGGGTGGTAAGTTCAAGGTGTACTTTTTTTTCAAGGGCTGTATGAATGAAATTTTTTACGGCAGATAGAGCATTTTTAATGGAAGAGCCGCCAAGTATATTTCTGTATGTTTCCTCTTTAAAGCATTTAAGATCAATATTTGCTGCATGAGTATATTCCAGTACTTCCTCCGCGGCCGCTGTGTTCACGCAGCCATTACTTACAAGGACGTTTTTCATGCCCTGTTCATGGGCTTCCTTCATGCATTCAAGGAGATACTCTATATGCAAAAGAGGTTCTGAATAAGTATAGGCAATGGAGTTTATCTTTCTATTGTGGTTTGTGGTAATAACGTTTTCTATCAGCTCCTTGGGACTAAAGTGCTTCCCCCTGCCTGAGCCAAGATCCTGGGAAATCTGATAGTTTTGGCAAAAAGGGCAGGAGAGGTTACAGCCGGCAAAACCTACGCTGTAAATTTCAGAACCCCTTTGAAAGTGGTATAGAGGTTTTTTTTCTATGGGGTCTATGGCAATGGAAGTGATATAGCCAAAGTAGGGCAGCTTGAGTTCTCCATTTTGGTTCTGCCTTACCTTACAAAATCCGCTCATACCTCGGGGTATGATGCAGTTTCGGGGGCACAAATTGCAAGCTACAGAGCCGTCATCTTTGGCAATGTGAAAAATCAGGATGCTCCATTGGTGCTGTATTTTCGCGGATTGGGGAAGCGCATGGGATCGTCAACCTCGAAAGGTTCCAGAAACATGCCCCTTGCCCCCTTACGTATCCAGAGCTTTACCATGGGAACGCCTTCTCCCTTTTCGGTAACGGCCTGGGGCAGCTCTTCTACAAATTGAAGATCCTCCATGCGGAATTCCAGAACAGCAGGCGTTTCCCCCAGGGGATCGTGGATCAGTATGATCTTATTACTCTCGGCAGGGTGCTGCTGAGGGTATCCGGTGAAAGAAATGGCATCCTTGGGCGGCCCCTTAGAATACTTTGCAATTTCATTAAGCGGCAGATATTCAAGTTTAGGTCCCCAGATGTTTTGTACATTCATATTATCCCCCAATCAAAGTATATACCCATATTGATTTTACTTCAACTTTAAAGATAATATCAAATAATGGAAAATAATATAAAGGACAGCGTTTACCTCTTTCAGGGAGGAACTTTAGTAGTACCGGAAGATACTCCTGAAGATCAGCTTCAAAATCAAATTGATATTAATTTAGTTGATGATCTTTTAAGCAAAGCAAATATTAAGAGTGAAAAAATCGATCGCTTTAGCATAAAAGGCCTGGGAGACAGGGCCTTAATTAGCTGCATAAGCATAGATAGCGGCGAAGTTCCTAAAGGCTTAAAAGCAGTGCCAATAAGACAGGTTATGAATGTCCTTTGCAAAGGCATAATGGCAGAAGGCTCCGGTCCCATAGGCCAGATATTCAGGTGCTGCCATATTAATCAATGGAGAAGGGAGAGCCGCTTTTGCGGGAGCTGCGGTGCTCCTAATATAGACGCAGAGAAGGAAGATATAGCAAGGCAGTGTACAGTCTGCGGAAGGCTGGAATTCCCCCGTATATCCCCCGCCATTATAGTTGTTGTAGTAAACGATAAGGATGAGATACTCCTTGCAAAAAACGCCAAATTTACAGGCGGCATGTACAGTCTAATTGCAGGTTTTAACGAAGCAGGGGAGAGCCTTGAAGATTCCATTGTAAGGGAAATAAAAGAAGAGGCAGGCATAGATGTTAAGGATCTACGCTATATACGCTCCCAGAGCTGGCCCTTCCCCAATTCACTCATGCTGGGCTTTACCGCCCGCCACAGCTCAGGAGAGCCCAGAGCTGACGGAATAGAGATAGAAGACGTAAGATGGTTTACAAGAGAAAATATCCCAAACATACCAGGTTATGGCTCTGTTTCCCGCTACTTAATAGATCTGTGGTTCAATAAACAGCTCTAGTAAGTTTAAACTATATATCAAACCTGCTGATTTCGTTTATACGCCAGGAAGTATCCCTGTGCCATACCAGCTCAAGTACATCCCTATGCCTTGTGCTTGTGGGAGGATTCATAACTATCCTTGGGTCAAGCATATCAAGGTCAGAAGGATGATAGATAAGTTCCACATAGCCGGGCATCCATAAAAGGTATTCCGCTTCTATAAAGACACTTTCTTCTTCTGACCTTAAAATGCGCGTTTCCAGATCCGTTACGCCAAAGACATTTAAAATATCTTCCCTAAAGCCCAGCTCTTCCCATCTTCTGGCTGATATATAAATAAAGTCAGGTTCCTGCGCCTGTCTTGTTCGTATTGTCACATAGAGTGTTACCACCATGTCTATGTCACGCCTGCCCACTCTGCCCAATACACAGGCTTCCATAAGCATATGATCAAGTCCGCCAAGGGCATTGTAGTAAGTATCTACTACTTCAAGAGCGCTCATGCCTATGGTATTGGGCAGGGTAGCCTGATGCCTTTGATAGCTCTGGATGCCAAGAACTATTGCAATTACAAGTGAACATAAGACCGCTATTCTGGTACTGTACTGTCTTACAAAACGTCTATGTCTTACTTTACGCTCACTCTTTTTTATAAAGACATCTCTTTCCTGCCTGTAAAGCGTTATGCTTTCATCGTTTAAATTATTAAACCAGGAAGAAAAATCTTTTGTATAGGGAGCACCTATAAAATCCCTTATGTATTCGGGACCGGGCCTAATCTGATCGGGTCTTAATGGAATGGGAACTTTCTTTTTCCCCTTTGTTTTTATCTTAACAACAGGCGCCATGGCCCTGTTAATTAAATCTGCAAGTTCAGTATCAAGACCGGGAGCAGCAAGATCAGGGGGAACAAAGACTGCCTCCCTTATGTCTTGTCTAAGGTTATCAAGTACAGGAGACCTTTTTTCCTCCCCGGAGTAACTGGTAATTTTATTTTCCAGAAAAGGATGTGAAGCGCAAAAGATGCGGTATAACATGGCAGCAGCCGTATAGGCAATGCCTTCATTATTTTTTTCTTCACGATTGGATGCCGCTTTTTCTTCTATATCCGGATGTATATAGCTCACTGCATTTATGATAGCTTCTTTTCCTTCCATATCCAAAAGTCTTTTTATAACAATGGCAGGCGGAAAAAATATAGTCCCAAGGGGATATTTTGCAGAATTACTGTGTGTGATTACCAAAGCTCCCGCAGGACCCGGATAGGAACTTTCCTCGGTCACTGTATTTTCCAGTATTATGCGCGCTTTTAGCCAATAACGCAGTATATCAAGAGCTTCTTTCTGACTATCGTTATCTGCAATAATGTCAATCAAGATCTCTCCGGGGAATTCCGGTCCCCAGATTATCATGCTGCCGTCCCTGCTTCTGTCTATATCGGCTACACTCTCAGGCTGCCAGCTTTCTGTCTCACCGTTAGGGTAAACTATAGTCCCCGGACGGCATAGAGCCTGGGCAAGCCTTGCCTGCGCTGTGATCCTGGAATTTAAACCTGTATCAAAGCATAAAACAGTTTTACCTTCAAATTCGTATTCATAAATGCGGTTTTTCAATATAAACTCCTTACCTGCAAACCAACTAGCGGCCATCAACAGAATAGAGGAACCTAAAGTAATCCAGGTCTGTAGACAGTGCCAAATCAAATGCAGGCATAGTCAGTCTATAAGATTCAAGTGCACGCCAAAAAAGATAGAAGCTCCTTCTGCCTGCATCAAGGTTATGGGCATTGGTATAGATCCTTGTAGCCTCGGCATCGGCTGCCGCCCTTATAGATTGGGCTTCCAATTCTGCAGATGACATTATGGTAACCTGATCTCTTTCCATTTCACCGTAAATATTCGCCCTTCTTCCTTCACCTTCTGATCTTATTGCCTGCGCAATTTGGTTTCTTTCCCTTATCATCCTGGCATAAACACTTTCGGTAAGTTCATCGCTGTAGCGTATCTGCCTTGTAACAACGTCGATTAGCTCTATGCCGTAAACAGGAGTCATAACCCTTGAACGGTTAAGTATCTCTTCGGATAAAGACCTTCTACCCCTGTTAACAGGCTCATGCCTGACTTCATTCTGAATGGAGGCAGTTATCTGTTCAACGTCAATATCAAGTGCGCCAAGGTCTTCTACCTGTTCCCTGCCAAGTATGAAGTTAGTTGACCTTACAGATTCACGGAAGTAATTCTGTGCAACAACAGTTCTAACTTCGGAGTTGATAACTTCGCCCAATATGTCATAAGCCCTGTTAATGGTGTTTATGGACTCATAAAAGATCTGGGGATCTACTATGCGCCATCTTGCAGTTATATCTACGACTATGTACTGCCTTTCAAGAGTGGGTATACCCCTTTGCTCTCCGTTCCATGAAAGTATACGTTTTGGATATTTTACAACTTCGTCAATAAAGGGGATCTTTATATGGAGACCTGCCTCTGTTACGACGTTTGTTATGCGTCCAAATTGAACAATAACCGCCTGTTCTCCTTCGTTTACAACGTAAAGCGGCCCCATAATAAAAAATGCAATGATTATAACAGCAATAATAACAAAGGTTTTTATCAATTTATTCATTATCTTCCTCCCTGTACGCCGCTATTGAGATCCCAGAAGGGGAGGAAGTTATTAAATCTCCTGTCTATAAGGGCTGCGCTGTCATGTTCCATAAATACCTCTTCTATCATTTCATTGTAAAGCCTCTGGCGTGTAACATCAGGCGCAAGTCTGTATTCTTCATATACTGCATTAAAGCGTGCAACATCGCCCCTTGCACGGTTAACCCTTTCTATCGCATAACCTTCTGCAACCTGTATAAGCCTGTCGGCCTCTCCTCTTGCACGGGGAATGGCTTCGTTATACGCTTGTCTTCCTTCGTTTATATACCTCTCCATGTCCTGTATGGCCCTGTTTACATCTTCAAAGGCAGCCTGAACCAGGGCAGGGGGATCTGTATGCTGTAACTGTACTGTGATAACCGTTATACCAAGACCGAATTCCCTGAAAGTTTCGTTCATAAGTTCTATGCCCTGATGCTGTATTTCGTTTCTTTCAAAACCCATTACATCCATTATGGTTCTGTCACCTACAAGCATATTAATTACAGATTGAGAGACATCCCTTATTGTTTCCCTTCTATCCATAACATTAAAAGTCCAGGCAACAGGGTCTGTTATGCGATACTGTATGATCCAGCCCACATCTATCATGTTAAGATCTCCTGTAAGCATGGTAGACATTGCAGTGTCCTGTGCATACCTTGCCGATACACCCGGTGTAACAGTACGGAACCCGAACTGCTCGGTTTGTACCACCCTGGTTTCTACTATATAGGCCCTGTCTATTCCAAAGGGCAGGCGGAAACGCAGCCCGGGACCCGTTGTGGTAAGCAGTTTCCCAAAGCGCGTAATAACTGCCTCTTCCGCCTGATCCACTACATAAACACTGGTACCAAGCAGTAAAAGAATTCCGACCAAAATGATGATTGCAGTTATGGTCTTTGGTTTAAGCATCTTGCCCACACTAGGCGGTACAAAACTCGACATGAATAACCCCCATATTTTTCATATAATGGAGTTTCGTGTGAAACATGAAACTCCTAAGCAATACTATATTAAATTGAAAAGATAGTCAAAGTCTCGAGTATGCTTTATACCCTGTGTATTATAATCAAACCAGAGGGAAAAGCGGCCATAAAAAAGGTTTCGCACCTTACGGTAGTTAAGCAGACTTGTGGCTCAACAAATTTTTTATGTCCACTTTTCCCTCTGAAGTAATATACATAAAAGAAATCATTATCATGGGTATACTATGATAAACTATAAATGGCCGCTCTTCCAGCTTTTTTGATTTTTATGCTATTAATATGATAAACTGTAAATAGGTGATAAGTTACATGATGAATGACAAAATAGATGATCATTTACGCTTTTGGAGCAATAAAAGAGGCAAAAGAGTTCTGGTCTCTTACCGCCTGGGGAATAATTTTTTTGCAACCCATTATAAGGCAGCCAAGCCCCTCCTTGTACAGGGGAAGCGTATATACCCCGAAATGCTGGATGTTGATGCTTTTATGGAAGATTATGAAAGACAGTACGAGGAGATTACTCGTTTAGGGCAAAGTGCACTCTGGACAGCCGAAGCATACCCCGCTATCCCCTGGATGGAGGCATTCTTTGGATGCGACATAATTGCCCAGGAAGAGAGCTTTACAGCCATGCCTTTTGTAAAGGATGCAAGCGAACTTGATAAGCTCAAGTTTGACATGGAAAATCCCTGGGTTAAAAAGTTCTTTGAGTTTACCATCAAACTGAATAAGCTCTCCAATGAACGCTTCCCGGTCGGTGCACCCATACTACGCGGGCAGGGCGATACCATGGGTGCTCTCCTCGGTCAGGCTGAATTCATATATGTCATGTATGAGGAGGAGGAAATTGTCAGGAGTAGCCTCGATATGATCACTAGTTCCTTTTTGCAGATTTATTCAGAACTCCATAAAAAGGTAACAGTAAAAAATAAAGCCCTTGGGTTTTACCATATTTATACTCCAACAGAAGGGCTTTGGTTTCAGGATGATATAGGAGCCCTCCTTTCCCCTGAGCTTTACAGAAACTTCATCCTGCCCAACGAAATGAAAATCTGCTCAGAATATGAGTATAACCTTGTACATCTTCATCCTTCGGCATTTCATTTACTGGATGATATTCTGAGTAACGATGAGCTTAAGGCAGTACAGATCAATAAAGACCTCGCAGGCCCATCGATTAAGGAAATGCTGCCTCAAATGGAAAAGGTCTTTCGCTCAGGGCGCCCCCTTGTTATTTGGGGTGACCTTTCAATAGAAGATATCAATCTATGCTACAGAGCCTTTGATGAACTTTCTCCAGGCTTATTTTTTAATATAGTCAAAAATGATTTTGAGAGCGCCAAAGAGTTTAACATGCAGCTGGAAAGTATTTAATTTCCAGATGAAATAATGAAATATGGACAACATCTCTATTTAAAAATATATATTAAAAATGTCCGAATATGTTCATTTTAGTTTTGCTTTATAGCATATATTTCTTTAAACCGGAGGTTCATATTATGTCTAATGAATTAACTGAAATTCAAAAACTCCGTATTTCCTCTTATACGGATATGGCAAAAATGATAAGGGCACTAAAGAAAAGGTTTGGAGAAGAAGTGTACGAAATCGTTTCAAAACAAAATGGAGAAAAAGCCCTCAATGATTGGAAAAACATTGCCAAAAATATTGAAGATAAATCTATCATGGGACTCATCAAATGCTTATGGCAGCCATTAAAAGAAGAAGGGTGGGATTATGAAATAGAGGAAACAGAAAAGGGAGTTCAGATGAAATGCACTCGCTGTGGACTTTACGATTTGGCAAAATATTGCGGTATAACAGAAGAAGCATATTATATGTTTTGTAAAAATGATCCATATATAACGGAAGGATTTAATCCAAAGATTGGTTTAAAGATGACAAAAACACTTATGCAGGGACATGATTGCTGCGATCATTTTTATTCGTGGCGAGGGGTTTAATATCTCACCGCTCGCGGCGATTTACACAATTTTTATGACAGGCTCGCGCTCACTATTTTTGGTAAGGGTTTATTGATGTTTTTTGCTCTAAATGCTTTCTAATTTCATCCAAAGATAAGCCTTGTTTCACAAGTTCCAAGGCATAATTTGCACCTTCTTCCCAGGCTTCCTGATGACCTTCTCTTATACTTTCTATTGCTGCTTCAAACATACCGCCATACTCCTTATGTTCTGCTTTACTTATCAATGAAGCTATGTTTTCTGCTTCCAAACGATTATAATTACTCTTATGCAAAAAACTCAAAGTAACATCTACTAATAGTTTATTCATATCTTCAGGAATTTGCAACCTAAGTTTTTTTAAGTACTCTTCAGGTAATTTATCGATTTTCATTTTGGTCCTGTTATTACGAAGCTTGTTCACCAATAGTAAAAATGAGAGTGCTCCCCCAAATTTCATAATTTCTTCTTCATTATCTTCCGGATCTTCCGGCCTTATTTGCTCAAGAATATCGATCTGAATGAAATCCTTTATAAAATCAACAAAGAGCCTGTGATCATCAAAGATACGCTTAAAACTATTATCTACTACATTATGAATTGCCATAAAAACTCCTTAAGCTATTACGGCATGGGGATGCAGGACACTTCGCTTATCTAAAACTTTTTTTTGAAAAAATACATAATATCTCTGCAAGCATATATTTTTTAATTAAAAATATCTCTAAATGGAGACTTTTTAATTTGGATGTATTATACTAATTTTATAAGGATTTCTTTATGAGAAACACAGGATTTTGGGAGCGCACAAAGGCCTTGATAAAGGCACACAACATGACTCAAATGCAGTTTGCCGATATCTTTGGCTTTTCCCGTCACACCGTGAGAGGCTGGATCTACCACAAGCGTGTACCTGAACTTAATGCAGCCTATGCCATTGCCTATAAGTTGGGTGTTAGCCTTGAGTACCTTATAAGCGGAAAAGATAAGGACATAGCTGATCTCAGGTATAAGGAACTAGAGCTAAGAAAGTCTTCCGCGAGGATACTGGAGATGATAGAGAGTGCTCAGAAGGAGCTGCAGGGCATGCGCCCCTTGGCGGAGCACTGGGCCAGGGACTAATAATTATAGCCCTATTTACCTGCACCGGTTCGGGTCTTCGATGCCGCGCCTCCGTTTCGACTCCCCAAATTTGCGACATGGAGTTTTATGCTTTAGCATAAAACTCAAAGCTCAAAATGCGTAGCATTTTGAGCAATGGAGGTGGCGGGAATTGAACCCGCGTCCTATTACGCGACGTACAGACGTCTACAGGTTTAGCCGTTTATTTGAGTGTCGGCTTTGGCTTGGCTAAACGGCGCGCGGCTAAAGCTTATTTCGGGTTTTCTCGCAGCATTGCCTCCGAAAGCGGCAAGGCGGCCAGCTCTGATTGCGACGCGGAACTCCTTCCTCAGAGCGGCGGAAGGGTTCCACGCAATTACGCAGCTAAGGCGTAGTTGTAACTGTCAGTGTTGGCAGTTAATAGTTTTGCCCGGAAAGGAGACGGGCGCTCCACCTGCAATCTGCACCCCGAACCGCAACAGTCGAAACCGGGGCACCCCCATTGTAAATTTTGATTTTAAGCCGGAAAAAGTTGGATGTCAATGGGGTGGGGGATTCTGCATTGCACAGGATTATATGCGTCTTATGCTAACTACCTCTACTTCTATCCTATTCCTGTCGCGGTCTATTTCGCCTGAAATTTCAACAAGGTCATTTTCGTCTATGGAAAGATTACCCCAGACCCGTCTTTCAATTTCCACTGTTATGGATCCTGTGGAATCTGAAAAAATGTATCTTTCGTTACCCAAATAACGTAGTATGTAACCTCTTAAAATGACAGGCGCATCATCCCGGAGTGTTAAGGCTTCTGCTACGCTTATTACACCTGCCCTGGGGCCTCTAAATCCTCCCTGCTGGGAATGAAGCTCAAATGTTGTGAATAAAAATAATACAAATAAAATTAAAGCTATCTCTTTTATGTATCTTTTCATACTCACTCCTTGAAATTTAAATATATATTATAGTTATTTATATAGTGTATATGAGCTATATGATTGTAAAGCTGCACTTACATTTTTATGTTGATTATGTATCGATCTTAAGCTTTTTAATATGATTTCCGTATTTGTAATTTGAGCTAAAGCCTGTTATAATGTATTTTGAGGGGATACTAAAATAATGGAACTTAGCAGCGATGAAAATAAGCTAATTGAAGATGTTAGTTTATTTTTGGAAACCAAAAATTATCATGAAGCAGATCTGGTTAAGCAAAGATTTAACTGCCTTAATGCCCTTGGCTCTGCAATTGCACTTTTTCCTTCGGTAAGGGAGACAAATACCCTGCGCGGTGTAGAAAGAAACGAAGAAGCTCTTTTACAGGTACTTTGCTCCATTGCCGGTTCTACTCATCTACTGCATACTCCGGCAAGGGTGGTGGCGGCCAGATCCTACCTTGTTGCAAAGTTTCAGGCTTTTTCCCTCTTGCATATACTAGCCGGAGACCAGAAGCAGTTTTACAATCCTTTACGAAGAATTATCATGTCTGTCATTCATACCTTAATGGCAGAAGAAGTTTATTTTTCCTGCCTAGATGACCCGGGCTTCTCGCTGGATATCAAGATCAACCTGGCTAATGACTTAATCTCTCTTTGGGATAGCGGAACAGACAGGCGTGCAATTGAACATCAGCCGGCATTGGACATGCTATGGACGGCGCGTGATGCTTCTCCTCCCGCCTTTGGAACCATGAAGGGAACGAGTGAACTTTTGAGGATCACCATAGATATGGAAAAAGACTGGGCTGAATTTTTAGTTGCCCATACGCAGGTAGATGCTTCAAGATGGGCGCTTGAGGAATTTCTTTTTGGGCTTTCTCATGAGGAACTTATCTATGTACGAAAACGTCTGGACGAAATGGGGATAGGAGCTGTAGGGCGGGATGAGATCACTTCCTTCCTGGACTCCAAGCCTGCTTATGGAATGATCAACTCAAAGGATTACAGGGCTATCTACAATTTCTATGTTGATAGGCGAGATGCTGCGCGTTTCAGGCAGAAGATCTCTGCACCCGGTCCTTCTCGTGCTCTTGAAGAGATATATTTGAAGTACAGGATATCGCAGGAATAGCGACAATTTTCTCACAGAGGCACTGCGAACACAAAGTATTGTATAAAAATCATCAAGTGAAAACGCATAGATATAATATTATTTATGATCTTTAAACTTACTTTGTGTCTTTGTGTCTTTGTGTCTTTGTGTGATAAAATTTCAAATTATGCTCTGCGTTCTTGGCGAGCTTCGTGGCTTTGCGTGAAATTTTGGCAAGTGCTGCTAGTATTTTTGGGTTTCGTTGTATATATATTCAAGTTTGATGCCAACTGCTTTGAACATTGCCTCTGAATCATCGGCATCATGATAGCGGCGCTGGCATATAACCCTAACTATGCCGCAGTTTATGATAAGCATGGCGCAGGTGCGGCAGGGGGTCATGCGGCAGTAGAGGGTGGCGCCTTCTATGGCTATGCCTCTTTTGGCAGCCTGACATATGGC
>Ga0099364_10001264_pt1 | contig 42282 bp, 35 predicted proteins | sample TergutTh196P3_FD_73070 | JGI IMG/M metagenome (GOLD analysis project Ga0099364, IMG submission 73070) | Microcerotermes parvus P3 segment gut microbial communities from Pointe-Noire, Republic of the Congo - Th196 P3 | ecosystem: Host-associated > Arthropoda: Insects > Digestive system > Gut ...
TCCCAAGTCGCTCAGGCTCCTTTTCCAAGTCATTCAGGCTCCTTTCCCAAGTCGCTCAGGCTCCTTTTCCAAGTCGCTCAGGCTCCTTTCCCAAGTCGCTCAGGCTCCTTTTCCAAGTCGCTCAGGCTCCTTTTCCAAGTCGCTCAGGCTCCTTTCCCAAGTCGCTCGCGCTTTTATTAATTCAAAATAATAATTATATCAAATTATCGTTTATCACAATAATAACATCATTTATCAACAAAATCAACAACGACATTCATGACTGTTAAACTACTCACAATTAAATTGTTGATAACTATGTTGATAAATAATTTGACATACAATAAAGTGTTTTCCCTGCGGGAAATCGCAAAAATATCAAGGTGAAACTAAAACAAACTGCTTTAACAAAATAATTGCTACCTTTGCAGCGTAATTATATAAAATATCTAATTGATATGAAAATACGACTTATACCTATTATCCTGTTGAGTGTTTTACTCACGCTGTTTGTTGTGCATTTCACACAATATCAATTCAAATGGAAGTATGTAACCCCTTTGAATGGTTACTATGTGAATGCCGAAAAAATCAAATTTTCGTGGAAAGACTGGTTTTCAGGCTCTTACCAGGAAGCCCAAGACAAATATCTAAACGACCATTTCGGCTTTAGGAACGTTTTTATTCGGCTCAACCACCAATTACGTTTCAGTTTGTTTAACAAGGTCAAAACAGCGTGGGTAATCGTTGGGAAAGAGAACTATCTCTATGAGGAAAACTACATTAAGGCGTGGTATGGCGATGATTTTATCGGACAAGACAGCATCGAAAAACGCATGTACAAACTCAAAGCGCTCCAAGACACGTTAAACAGTTTAGAAAAGAAAATCATAATGGTATTAGCGCCGGGTAAAGGCTCGTTCTATCCGCAATATATTCCCAACGAGTTTCACAAAGAGAAGACAACAACCAACATAGAAGTCTATCGCCAATATGTTGAAAAACTTCAAATAAATTGTATAGATTTCCAGAGATATTTTATTGATAATAAAGATAATTTCACCTATCCCATTTATCCCCAATATGGCATTCACTGGAGCCATTATTGCTCCTGCCTTGCTGTTGACTCAGTTGTGCGTTATGTTGAAAAACTGAATAACATCGAAATGCCGCATATTTTTTGGGAAAAAGTAAATATGAACCAGCCTCATTACAGAGACCGCGACATCGCCGATGCCATGAACCTGTTTTTCCCGCCACGCACTTTCGACATGGCTTATCCCGAAATTCAATTTGAACCCTGCGCCGGAAAAACAAAACCTTCACTTTTGGTCATTGCAGACAGTTTCTACGGAACTTTGTTCGATATCGGCTTGGACAGTCTGTTTTCCAATCACCACTGGTGGTACTATAATAAGGAAATCTACCCTGAAAATTACGAAAATCGGTTTACAACCGATCACATCAACCCTCATGAAGAGATGCTGAAATACGACGTCATTATCATACTCGCTGCCGATACCAACTTACCCGGATTCGGGTGGGGGTTCATTGAAAATGCGTATGAATTCTTCTATTTTTAACCATTCAACAACAACTTGTAAAAAAAAACGTTCTTTCCATGATGACAGTCAATGACTTTTTTGAATTATTCTTGAAAGAACTGCAAGATGCTCCCAACATGAGGGGGTACTACAAGTTTTTGAATAACGAAGCCTCCTTTGAATTTCGGAAGGCTTATTTTTTACAACGTTTGCAATACGTTTCCGACCACATCAGCGACACAAACGCATCTATTTGGGATTGTGGTTGCGGGTATGGAACCACCGCTTTGTTTTTGGCGATGAACGGATTCCGGGTATATGGCACTACGTTGGAGTTTTATTTCGACGAGATTGCGAAAAGAAAAAACTATTGGAAACAGTACGGAAATGCCGATTTGTTTGAAGTGGACTACGCCAATGTTTTCGATAACAGTTTGAACGAGAACGGTTTTGACCATATCATCGTGCAGGACACGCTTCATCATATTGAACCTTTACAAGAAGCGCTGCACATTTTCCGTCGTGTTCTGAAACCAAACGGACAGATGATAATTGTGGAGGAAAACGGTAATAATATTATCGGAAATTTGAAACTTTTCAAACAAAGAGGAAACAAAAGAATCATCACCATTTGGGACGAGCGCCTGCAAAAAGAGATTTTGCTGGGCAACGAAAATGTACGCAGTTGGAAAAAATGGAAACGGGAATTTGAACAGGCTGGGTTTTCCTGTGAAGATGTAGCGCCCGAATATATCCGTTTCTACTATCCGTTCCTCTACCGGCGCCGCCCGGCGGAAACAATGATTGCCAAAGAAAACGTTTTACGAAAAAAACGCTGGATCCGGGAATATTTCTTTTTCGGAATTAATTTCTCAATAAAATCATGTAAATAAAAATAAGATACTACCTTTGCACGTTTAAAAAAGAAAAATCTATGACCCCTATCAGAATGGTTGACCTGCAAGGTCAATATTTAAAGATCAAGTCGGAAGTGGACGGTGAAATCCAAAAGGTCATTGACCAGACCGCATTCGTCAACGGACCGGCTGTAAAAGAGTTTCAAACCGACTTGGAGCGCTATTTAGATGTAAAACACGTCATCCCCTGTGCCAACGGAACCGATGCGTTGCAGTGCGCCATGATGGCGTTGGACTTGCGCCCCGGCGACGAGGTAATCACGACGTCGTTCACCTTCATCGCCACGGCGGAAGTCATTGCGTTGCTGGGACTTACGCCGGTTGTGGTGGACATTTTCCCCGACACCTTCTGTATCAATCCCGAAGCGATTGAGCGGGCGATTACGCCTAAGACGAAAGCCATCGTCCCGGTGCATCTGTTCGGACAGTGCGCCGACATGGAGGCGATACTGAAAATCGCCAAGGCGCACAACCTCTACGTGATAGAAGACAATGCGCAAGCCATCGGAGCGACCTACACTTTCTCCGACGGGACAACCAGAAAGGCAGGCGTGATGGGCGACATCGGCTGCACCTCGTTTTTTCCGTCGAAGAACCTCGGATGTTTCGGCGACGGAGGCGCCATCTTCACCAACGACGACGCCCTTGCCGAGATGTTGCGTTGCGTGGTCAACCATGGCATGAAGGCACGGTATTACCACGATTACGTCGGCGTCAATTCCCGCTTGGATAGCATTCAGGCAGCGGTCTTGAAGATAAAGTTGAAACATTTGGACGAATACAATCAGGCGCGTCGGGCGGCAGCAAAACGTTACAATGAAGGATTTGCAGGATGCGACAAACTGAAAACGCCCGTTACGGGAACTTTCACCGACCATGTTTTTCACCAATATACGTTGATTACCAAAGATATAGACCGAAACGACTTGCAGGAGTATCTGCAGTCGAAAAACATTCCGGCGATGATTTACTATCCCGTGCCGCTTCACCAGCAGAAGGCGTACTTAGACCCGCGCTACAAAAAGGGTGATTTTCCGGTCTCCGAGGCGCTGTGCCAAAGCGTGATTTCGCTGCCGATGCACACCGAACTCGACGAAGAACAACAAAGTTTTATTATCAGGTCGGTATTGGAATTTGTTGAAAAATAATACTTTACAGCGATGGCAGATTATTTTGTACACGAAACAGCCGTCATTGACGACGGATGTCAGATAGCATCGGGCGTCAAGATTTGGCACTTTTGCCACCTCATGCCGGGCTGCGTTATCGGAGAAAACTGTAACATCGGACAAAATTCGATGATTGCTCCGGATGTGGTGTTGGGAAAAAATGTGAAGGTGCAGAACAACGTCTCCATCTATAGCGGCGTGGTTTGCGAAGATGATGTGTTTTTGGGACCGTCCATGGTTTTCACCAACGTTGTCAATCCCCGTAGCGCCGTGAACCGTAAAGATCAGTTTCGGAAAACCCTTGTCAGGCAGGGAGCAACCATCGGCGCCAATGCCACCATCATCTGCGGATGCGAAATTGGGCGTTACGCCTTCGTCGGCGCCGGTGCGGTGGTAACGAAATCCGTACCGGATTATGCTTTAGTAGTCGGCAATCCGGCGCGACAAACCGGATGGATGAGCGAATACGGACACCGTCTGCACTTCGACGAAGAGGGCAAAGCCGTCTGTCCGGAAAGTAAGGCACAATATTTGCTGAAAGAGAACAAAGTCAACAAAATTTAGAAACGATGGCAAACTTCGCATTAATAGGCGTGGCAGGATATGTGGCTCCGCGCCACCTCAAAGCAATAAAAGAGACCGGCAACAAACTGATTTCGGCGCTTGACCCCTGTGATTCGGTGGGCGTTATTGACACCTTTTTCCCCGAAGCCGATTTTTTTATCGAACCCGAACGTTTCGACCGCAATATTGACAAACTGCGCCGTAGCGGTAACAAGATTGATTATATCAGCATCTGTTCGCCTAACTATCTGCATGACAGTCATATTCGGTTGGCGTTGCGCAACCAAGCCGACGCCATCTGCGAAAAACCGTTAGTACTCAACCCGTGGAACTTGGACGCACTCAAAATCATTGAACGGGAAACCGGAAAAAAAATCTATAACATCCTGCAACTGCGCCTCCACGAAGAGATTTTACATCTGTACGACCAAATCCACAACGGCGACAACGACAAAGTCTATGACGTCGAACTGACATACATCACCAGTCGCGGCAAGTGGTACGACCGCTCGTGGAAAGGTGAGATAGAAAAGTCGGGCGGCGTGGTAACCAACATCGGAATACATTTTTTCGACATGCTTTCGTTCCTTTTCGGAGATGTGAAAGAGAACATCGTCCATCTGAGCCGACCGCATAAGGCGGCAGGGCTTCTTGTCCTGAAACATGCTCGCGTAAAATGGTTTATGAGCATTGACTATGACGACATCCCCGATGCCATCAAAGCAAAAGGACAACGGATGTACCGCTCCATCACCATTGACAAGGATCAGTCCATAGAATTTAGCGCCGGATTCACCGATTTACACACCAAGAGTTATCACCACATCCTCGACGGCGGCGGTTTCGGCATCGAAGACGCCCGTAAAGCCATCGAGACGGTCTTTACCATCCGCAACGCCGCCCCAATCGGCAAAAAGGGAGAGTATCATCCGTTTGTGATGAAACAGTAAATTTAACATTCTATAACAGTATCATATAGATGCAACAACACTCCGGATTTGAAAACAGGTTTATTGACGCTTATCAATACTGCGGCGACACTGTCTCAGGACAGGCGGCGACAGTTTCGCATTACGCCCCCGTTTTCAAATCGGGTGATTCGCTCTCTTTGACCGTTTTTCCGGGAATAAAATCTGCGCCTTTTTCATCGGATCATGCGGGCGGAAGCGCCATGCCGACGGCAAGTATCACGTTGCCCGTTGCTTTGCTTGTTGCCGCGTTGCTGTTTGTTGTGTTGAAAAATACACTGAAAAGTTCTGTCGGGAGCATCTTTCTGATAGGGATTTCTCCGAAATGGCTACAGGAAACCGAACGGCGGCAAATTGAACGTAATACGTTAATCATCAATGCGATAAACGCCGTTTCTTTTTTATCGCTGGCGCTGGTTCTGTATGCGCTGGTGCTTCGTTTCGACCTCTTTTACGCCTCTTTCGAATTGCCGAACATACCGGAAAACCTCCTTTATATATCGCTTTTCTCCGCCATCATCGGTATCGTTTTTCTCTTTTTCTATGCACGGAGCGGTTTCATTGCCCTCTTCGGAAGCATTTTCTCCGTTCCAAAAACGATGAAAGCGTATCAAAAAACCTATAAACTGCTCTTTGTCTCCCTGTCGCCGATACTGCTGTTAATCGCCCTGTTTCTGGCTTTTGCGCCCTATTCTTTCATCGCTTTCCCCGTTTATTTTCTACTCGCGATAGCCGTCTGCTATCTTATTTTCATCGTCATATCCATAGCGAAATTTTTAAATTTCACGAACCGTTATACTATTCATATTTTTTTGTATCTTTGCACGCTTGAAATTTTACCCTTTCTCGTAATGGTAAAACTGATGCAAAAAGTTTATTTTTAACGAGTTACAGAAATATTAAAATTTTTTGTTTTGAAAATAAAACGCGCTATAATATCACAGCCGACGCCGGTAGAGCCTGAAAAGTCGCCCTATTACTTTATGACAAAGAAGTATAACATAAAGGTAGATTATTTCAAATTTTTTCAAATTGAGGGATACTCCTCGTTGGAGTTTCGACAACAAAAAATCTCCCTTTTCGATTATAACGCTGTTATTTTTACCAGTAAACACTCTGTGGATCACTATTTTAGAATAGCCAAAGACATACGTTTGGAAATCACCGAAGAGACAAAATATCTTTGTATTTCGGAAGCCATTGCCCTGTACCTTCAAAAATACACCGCTTTCCGAAAAAGGAAAAACCTTCACGCCAACCAATCGCCGAAAGACCTCATAGACCTTATCAAAAAACACCGTACCGAAAGGTTCTTTTTGCCGACATCGGAAAATGCCGGACAAGAGATAGATACGTTGAAAGATGCCATGACCACACTCGACATCGCCCACGCCTCAGCAGCCATGTACCGCTCCCTCCCAAGCGACCTCTCGGCTATCAATCCCGATGATTATGAGATATTTGCTTTCTTCAGCCCCGTCGGAGTACAAGGCTTCACAACAAGTTTTCCCGACTTCCAACAAGACGAACGCATCATCGCCGCCTACGGCAAAGGCACCCAAGACGCACTGACCCAAGCCGGACTGACCGTCAACATCCCCGCCCCAACCCCAACCGCCCAATCCATGCCCGCCGCCATAGAAACATATCTGGCGAAAATCCTGAAGCCGAGAAGAAAATAACAGTCTCGTTTTTGCCGTTAAAAGACATGAGACAAACCTTTAAAAAACATGAACGGTTGCATGGTAAAAAAACCATTGATCACCTTTTCCTGCATGGAACATCTTTCTTCTCGCATCCCTTTGTCGTTTATCATCAAACAGTTCCGATGACCGGCGCCTCGCCCCTCTGCGTCGTTCTGTTTTCCGTCAGTAAGAAAAAGTTTCCCCACGCCACGCAACGCAACCTGCTCAAAAGAAGAATGAGAGAGGCGTTTCGGAAAAATAAACAACTGATTTACAATAAAATAGCGGAACTCCAAACAAATGACTTGCACCTGGCGTTCATCTATACGCACAACGCGATTCTCGATTATGCACGGATTGAGAAAAAGATGATGGAGTCCATCGCACAATATTCATAGCACAGAGACACGGAGGACACAGAGTTACACAGAATTGCCGGAGAAATCACCTTGCGCCCTTTGCGGCATATCCCTTTGCGCCCTTGCGTTAAAAATCCAAACGCAAAGGCGCAAAGGTTTTACGCAAAGGACGCTATAGCATCTCAAAGTCTCGTGTCTAACAGTCTCACATCTCAAACTCTCACACCTCACATAATAAACCGCCCACAATTTTGTTTATAATACAATTCAATAACCGTTCTTATGAAAAAGAATAAAACACACATGTATCGCATAACGCTTTTGACGCTTTTTTTACTAAGTTTTTGCGTCGGACAGAGCCAGATTCAGAATAAAAACTTTGAAATAGGGAAAAACCTCGACATCTTCGTGGATGTTTTCAAGCAGGTCAACGCCAACTACGTTGACGACATTGACCCGGGCGATTTTATGAAAACCGGCATCGTGGAACTGCTGAAGACGTTAGACCCCTACACCAACTACATCCCCGAATCGGAAATAGAAGATTACCGCATCGCCACCACCGGTCAGTACGGAGGCATCGGAGCGCTGATACACACCGACGGAGAATATATCGTCATCACCGACCCCTACAAAGACTCCCCCGCCAAACGAGCCGGAATAAAAGCCGGCGACATCGTGTTGAGCGTGAACGGAAAATCCTCCGTAGGGCTCTCGTCCGACGAGATTTCCCAACTGATGAAAGGCGCCGTCGGCGGAAAAGTTGACATGGTCATCCAACGCCACGGGGAAGAAAAACCGTTGCCCTTTTCCATCATCCGCGAAGTCATCAACATCGAAAGCGTGGATTATTTCGAGAAACTGAGCCAAGACATCGGATATATCAAATTCGACGGCTTCACCCCCAACTCCGCCTCCAAAGTGCGCGACGCCATCAACGCCATGCGCAACGAAGGAAAACTGAAAGGGCTGATACTCGACCTGAGAGATAACGGCGGCGGATTGCTGAGCGAAGCGGTGGACATCGTCAATTTCTTTGTCAAGTCGGGATTGGAAGTCGTCAGCATGCGCGGACAAATAACATCGGCAAACCAAACATTCCGAACCCGCAATCAACCGCTCGACACCGACATCCCGTTGGTCGTCTTAGTCAACGAGCAGAGCGCCTCCGCATCGGAAATAGTGAGCGGAGCGTTGCAAGACCTCGACCGCGCCGTCATCATGGGACAACGAACTTATGGCAAAGGATTGGTACAGAACGTGTTACCCTTGGTTTACAACACACAGTTGAAAGTTACCATCGCCAAATATTATATCCCCAGCGGACGTTGCATTCAGGCTGTGGACTATTCGCATAAAAACGCACAGGGGAAATGGGACAAAGTGCCGGACTCGCTCATCACCAAATTCCAAACCGCGGGCGGTCGTCCCGTTTACGACGGCGCCGGCATTGACCCCGACGTGATCACAACACCCTACACACTGAACGATATCACCACCGCCTTAGTCGCACAACACATCCTCTTCAACTTCGCCACACAGTTCTACTACCAAAACCCCACCATCGCATCCTTAGACACCTTCGAAGTCAACGACGACATCTGGAACCAATTCCTCACATGGGTGGACGAACGCGAAAACGACTACCAAACCGCCGAGCAAATCCTGCTGACCGGCTTGGAATCCTACTATCAGGATGACAAAAACACCCCCTTGCCGCAAATCGCAACCACCATGAAAACACTGCAAACACAACTCAAAGAGAACAAAATGGTCGCCATCAAAGAGAACAAAAGCGAAATCTGCCGCATGTTGAAGTTGGAAATCCTCTCACGCTACTACGACTACGACCAATATATCAAGTTCTATGTCGAATTTGACGAAGAAATCCAAAAAGCCAAAAACCTGCTGCTCAACGAAAAAGAGTATAAGGCGGTGCTGAGGTAAGCCCCCCAGAGGCTGTCTTAAAAGTCAAAATTCTTTACCACAAAGAACACAAAGGATTTTCACAAAGAACACAATATGTGGATAAACAACGTATTACATTTGTGTCCCTTTGTGTGTACTTTGTGGTTAAAAAGACTTTTAAGACAGTCTCGTCCGAACCGGATACTTCCTGACTTCGGCACTTTTATCCCAAAATGTCCATTAGCTTTTGTGCGGAGTAAGCCACATTACGATATTCTTGATGTCGGATAAAAACCACTAAAAATCACAATTTTTAGTGGTTTTAAGTTCAATACTGTAATTTCATCAATACTTCATGGTACATGTTCCGATTAATCACCTCAAACCGCGGCGAACTCTGCTCCACCCACAAGACGATTACCGGCTACACTTCGCCGCCCGGAACGGACGAGAAGTTGGTCATCTATCCAAATCCGGTAATATCGGGCAACTCGTTCACCGTCGAAGGCGTCTTCGAAGGATGTACTGTGCTGGTTTACAATCAGTATGGCATCTGCGTGCGTAGCGTCGTCGCTACCGGAAATTCCATCACGCTCACACTCGATAATGTGCAGCCGGGGGCGTATCTGATACGGGCTGATGGGAAACAAGGGAAGGTAGTAATTATTAATTAGTTGAAAATTGAAAGTTGAAAGTTGAAAAACCACCGGATTGCTTCGCTATGCTCGCAATGACGGCGAATGGTTGCAGAAAAAGCATGAGATAAAGTGTTGTCCCTGCGGGACTAAAGTTCCATTCTCAATTAATTTCGTACCTTTGCTCCATGAAAGCGTTGAAAATTATTACAGATGACCCGTGGTTAGAGCCGGTTGCAGACGTTATTTCGCGCCGGTACCGTCATTACGAACAGTTGCTTGAGCGGATAAACAACGATTTCGGGTCGCTGATGCAGTTTGCCGGTTGGCATCACTATCTGGGGATTCATTTCGATGAAAAGGCGGACGGGTGGTACTACCGCGAATATGCGCCGCAGGCGAAGGATATGTTTCTCTTCGGCGACTTTAACCGCTGGCATCGCACCGACTGTCGCATGGAGCGCAAAGAGTATGGCGTGTGGGAAGTTTTTTTGCCGGCGGAGAAATACAAGGATTGTTTTGTCCATGGCTCGAAAGTGAAGGTGCTGGTGCATGGCGACAATGGCTGGTATGAGCGGATTCCCGTTTTCAGCACCCGCGTTGTGCAGGACGATGCAACCAAAGACTTTTGTGCGCAGTTGTGGTTCCCCGATGCCATTCCGTTTGCGTGGGAGGCGGATAAGCCGCAAACAAAAAAGACGAAAGATTTGTTTATCTACGAATGTCATATCGGCATGGCGCAGGAGTATGGGGGCGTCGGCACATATAGCGAGTTCAAAGAGAACATCTTACCATATATCAAAAAGGCGGGTTACAACGCGTTGCAAATCATGGCGGTTGCCGAACATCCCTATTACGGCTCTTTCGGCTATCATGTCTCCAACTTTTTCGCGCCTTCGTCGCGTTTCGGGACGCCCGAAGAGTTGAAAGCATTAGTGAAAGCGGCGCATGAGATGGGAATAGCTGTCATCATGGATATTGTTCATTCCCACACAGTTAAAAATTTCAACGAGGGCATCAACGAATTTGACGGTTCGCCTGCGGGCGGATACCTACATGCGGGCGAGCGGGGTTACCACCAACTTTGGGATTCGCGTCTGTTCGACTACGGACGAATCGAGACTTTGCGCCTGCTACTCTCCAACGTCAGGTACTGGATGGAGGAGTTTCATTTCGACGGTTTTCGTTTCGACGGCGTTACCTCGTTGCTCTACAAACATCACGGTTTGGGGTGCGAATGGTCGCGGGAAGAGTACTTTGGCGACAACGTTGATAATGACGCTGTTTGCTATTTGCAACTCGCCAATATTTTGATACACGAGATAAACAAAAACGCCGTTTCCATCTCAGAAGATGTAAGCGGGATGCCCGGAATGACCTATCCTGTAGCATCCGGAGGTTTCGGATTCGACTTTCGGCTCGGAATGGGACTTCCCGATTACTGGATTCGGTTTCTCGAAAAGTACCATCACGAATGGAGCGTAGGCGAGATGTGGAACACCCTGCTACATCGCACCCGACAAACCAAGACCATCGCCTACTGCGAGTCGCACGACCAGGCGTTGGTGGGCGACAAAACCATCGCCTTCCGGCTAATGGACGCCAACATGTACTGGCACATGCAGGTGGACGACAACAATATGATCGTCGCCGACGGCATGGCAATGCACAAGATGATTCGACTGATAACCATTGCGTTAGGAGGCGAGGCGTATCTTAATTTCATGGGCAACGAGTTTGGTCATCCCGAATGGATTGACTTCCCGCGCAAAGAGAACGGATGGAGTTATTTCTACGCGCGACGGCAATGGTCGCTGATGAAAAACCCGCAACTGAAATATCGCTTTCTGGCTGATTTTGACCGTGCGATGATACGGATTTCCAAGAAATTTCGCTTGATGTCTGCCGACCATCCGCTCCAACTTAACGTGGACGAAGCCAACAAAACATTGATTTTCGAACGCGCGGGTTTGATATTTGTCTTCAATTGGCATCGCGCACATTCCATTCCGGACTACCATTTCCGTGTTCCGGATAGCGGCGTTTACCAACTTTTGCTCAACACCGATGACGCCCGTTTCGGCGGTTTCGACCGTGTGGATAGCACAACGGAGTACCATACACGGAAGATGAATGGAGAAAATATGTTAAGTGTTTACAACGTAAGCCGCTCGGCGTTGGTCTTTGAAAAAGTGCGATGACATGCAGGATATAGTTAAATTGGACTTTCCGGAATATACCTTTCGGGTGCGACAGGCGGAGCGGGGAACGGAGATTTTCGACGTCATCCGCAAGAAGTTCGTCGCCCTGACACCCGAAGAGTGGGTGCGGCAACATGCTGTCCGTTTTCTTATCGAGGAACGACAAGTTCCGTCGGGCAGGATGAACGTGGAAGTCGCATTGGAAACGCTACACCTGTCGCGTCGCGCCGACATCGTCGTCTTCGACAACAGCGGCGAACCGGCTGCCATTGTCGAATGTAAAGCGCCAACAGTGAAAATAACACAAGACGCCTTCGACCAAATAGCCCGCTACAACATGGCGCTCAAAGCCTCTTACCTCATTGTAACTAACGGACTATCACACTTTTGCTGCTTTATTGATTTGGAAAAACAGACGTATCATTTTTTGGAGAAGATTCCGGATTATAGAACGATGAGGATCGATTAAATCTTCGAGCCGGGTGCGAAAAATTTCGCGCTGATTCTTGTCTGGTAACTTCCCTAACATAATTTGCCACTTTTTTGATTACAAAGATACAAAAAATGGTTGAATTATACAGGGATTGTTGATATTATCCCATTGATTGTTAATAACTTATGATATTTTAAGGAGTGACTAATTATTATTATATTCTATATATCAAAACACTAAATACTATCGGCTACTCTTCCGCCCGCCCGCACCTAACGCATTTCTCAATGTAAAAATATCGTTTGATAATGTTCATAGCGTTCGAAGATTTCGTTTACGTAGTTGATGGTGAGGGGACCGTTGCAGTAGCCGTGTCGGACGTCATCGTTGGAGCGATAGACGTCGGGGTTGGTTTTTTCTAACAGTTTTTGGGCGACGTCGTTCCATTCGGCGGGGTTGCCGCCTGCTTTTTGTGCGAGTCGTTGGGCGTCGAGGATATGTCCGGGACCGGAGTTGTAGGCGGCGACGACGAATCGCATCCGCTCGAAGGGGTCGGGGACGCTGCCGGCGAATATTTTTTCCAGCGAAGCCAGATAGCGCACGCCCGCCACGATATGTTCTTCGGGGGTACTGAGAAGGTCAACACCGTATTGTTCCATCGTTTCCGGAATCATCTGCATCAATCCGTAAGTTCCTTGTCCGCACGCCTCGGTGTCGAACTTCGATTCCTGATACATCAACGACGCCACCAAAAACCAGTCGAAACCATATTTCTGACACGCATCTTTCAACGTCTCGTCCCACAGGGTGATACAGCCTTCGCCCTGTGAGTGTTGCGTGGCACGCGCCATGCGGCAGGCGATAGGATAGCGGTAGTATTTGTTATACAGCGCGACGGCGTCGGAAGAGTTCATAAAGCCGTCGAAGAAGTGGTTCAAGGAGTCGCACAGCGCTACAGCGTTGAGGTTTACCGCCCATGCCACATTTTGTTTGAAACTGATGGGCGTTTTGGAGTCAATGTTGGGGAAGTAGCGTCCGTTGAGCGTTGCGTCGGCGTCGTCGCAGACGGTGTAGTCTATCAATCCTTTGGCGACGGCGTCGAACAGTTCTTCTTCGGTCTGACCGACTTCGCTGATATAGACGGTGTCGCCGATTTCGTCCATGATGTTTTTAAGACGGGCGACGAAACTGCTGTTTTCGGGAATGGTAACGGTTTTTCCGGCTAACTGCAAAGGTTGGCGGATGAGTTGTGTTTCAACGGCTTCGGCGGAGAGCGTTCGCCAGTTGTCGGGTTTTCGTTGCACCAAGACTTGATGGACTTCGCGCAAAGGTGTGGTGAAACGCGCCTGTTTCACGCGCTCCCCCGTGATGGAGAGGTGCATGGCGATCATGTCGCAATCGCCGCGTTGCAGCATCTGCAACGCCTCCTGTGGCGTTTTGCAGGTGAGGTAGCGGGGTGTCAGTCCGTACTGTTGCGCAAAGCGGTGCAGCAGTTCGTAGTGATAGCCCATGGGTGCCCCCCGATAGATAAAATAACTGGACGAGTTGTGCTCTATGGCAACACGTATCTCCTTTTTGGCGAAAATCTCAAGGGAGGCGTCTTGGCTATCGGCGCTTTTGGAATCGTTGCATTGACAACACAATAAGATAAAAGCCAATAGACAGAATACGAAAGGGTGTATGACCAATGGCACCCCGTGCCTGTTTTCAACACGAAGACACGAAGAGATGACGACACGAAGTTTCCTTTTTACTATCATATAGATTTCCGAGGATTTTCAAAGTTCAGTTACTTTTCGCAGATTCTGCCTCTTCCAAAAGCCGTTCTTTATCAATCGGTGAGACGCCGACCTGTTCGCAGACCAATCCGCCGGCTAAGTTCGACAGTTTGGCGATTTCGTCGGGTTCCATTCCGCAGGCGATGCAGAGGGCGGCGACGCTGATGACGGTGTCGCCGGCGCCTGAGACATCGGCAATACGTCGCAGGTGTGCGGGAAAATGGGAAAAATGGTCATCGTGTTGCATGGCGATGCCGTGTTCCGACAGGGTAACCATCGTCATTTGCGGGTGCAGGACGTCGTGTAGTTTTTTGATTCCTTTTTGGATGGAAGCGAGGTCGTTGGTATTGATTTTGATGTTCAGTCCTTCCATCATCTCTTTCAGATTAGGTTTGAAGAGGGTTACGTTGCGGTAAGAGAGGAAATTGCGTTTTTTGGGATCCACAACCACGGGGATGTGGCGCTCTTGCGCCCATTTCGTTACCTGTTTGATGATGGTGGGCGTGATGCTTCCTTTGTCATAGTCTTGAAAGATGACGACGTGAATCTCTTCGTTGTCAACGATTTCCTGTATGCGTGTCAGAAATTGTTTCTCTTCTTTGGGTGTGAGGGGATGGGTGTCTTCCTCGTCGATGCGGAGCATCTGGGTGGAGTTGCCGATGACGCGGTGTTTCTTGGTGGTTTTCCGGTTGATGCCGGGGATTAAGCCGTCGGTCGTCATCCCTTCGTCAAACAGCAGTTGCGACATCTCGAATCCGCCCTCGTCATCTCCGATGACGGAGCAGAGGATTGGCGTAGCATCCAACGATTTCACGTTGAGCGCTACGTTGGCGGCGCCGCCCAAACGGGTCGTCTTCCGGAAAACGTCCACCACCGGAACCGGCGCTTCGGGGGAAATACGGCTCACTTTCCCGAAAATGTAGGCGTCAATCATCACGTCACCGATGATTAGTACTTTTTTCTCGCCGAAGGCGTCGAATAATTTGTGCAGGGTAAGTGTTTTTTCTCTCATCTTTTTTATTTTCACTAAAACATATTGTATATTAAAAAATAGTTGTATCTTTGCACCGGAAATAAATACGGCTATTGAACTATTGCTGAATCGTTGCGGGTTTAATAGTCGTTTTCTGTATCCCCGACGCCAGCACATCCACAATATGTATAACGGAAATATCCGTGTTTTGTTTTCTGATGAGCGCGTCGAAGTGTAATTTGCATGCGGCGTCGGCGACGACGATATATTCTGCTCCGACTTTCACGGCGTGTGCGATTTGTCGTAATGCCATGGCTGTGGCGATGGGTTCGTTGTTGATCGCGAAGACGACATTGGCGCCGCACTCCTCTTGTTGAAATGGGTTATTGAGGATTTTGATGCCGTTGACACGGGACAGCAGTTCCGTCATCTCTGTATGTTTTTCCGGAAGATGGCAGTCGTGAAACACGACCGGATGGTCGAAGATGGCGCCGATGTCTCTTGCCTTTGTGTGGTGGTAGATGAAGTCGCAAAATTCAAAGATATGCCCCGCAACATGTTGATAGGCAAGGTGCATGCCTGTATTGTAAAACAGTTTGTCGTAGTGTTGCGTGATGAAATTGACCGTTGCACTCGACGGTGAGACAATCTGTTGGCTGGGGTAAACTTCCTTGAGGAACTTTTCGCCTATTTTTTTTGCTTCGTCCCAGTTGCCGTTTTCGAAAGCCATCTGTCCGGCGTCGGTCTGTGCTATGTTGTAATGTACTTTATAGCCAAGACGTTCCAAGATACGCATGGCATTTTGCGCTGTTTCGGGATAGAACTGGTCTATCTCGTAGGGGATGAAAGTTGTGATTGTCATTTTTTAAAAAAATGCCGACATCGCTGCCGGCATTCTCGATTTTAAATCTTAGTATTAATATAAAATTATTCTTTCACAAACTTGTGCATAGCGTCGCCTTGCTCTGTGGTAACTTTCAGCATGTAGTAGCCTACCGCGAGGTCGCTCAGGTTGACGGATGTGCCGGGTTGTTTTACTTGTTTCACCACTTTGCCGGTCAGGTCGTAGATGGTGATGGTTTCAATCGTATAGTCCGATGTGATATTCAGATAGTCTTTTACCGGGTTGGGGAAGAGTTTGATGGTGTTATCTATTTCGGAGATAGCCGGTGATATTTCCATCGTAACTTCCAAAACATAGTCGGTGAAGTGTACGCCATCTTGGGCTGTAACCTTAAAGTTAAATGTATTAAGTCCTTCGGTCACATCTTGTGTTCCCATATCTCCGGTTACGGTTGCTGAGGGGCTGACGGGAATAGCCTCAATAAACACTTGCTCAACATCCTTAACGGTAATAGTATAGGTTGTTGTTCCGGGTTTTAAAGTTGCTGGTTCATCATCTACAAGGATCTTGTCCATTTCGGAATTGATACTTATCCCTACTGCAAAAGTAACGGGTATCTCAAACAATAGATTATCCTCATCGCTTGTAGCAACCATAAGAGTAGCATAATAAACGCCTTGTTCAAGGACAGTCGGGTCTAAAACAACATCAAATGTCTTGCTGCCACCTGCCGGAACAGAACCACTGGTTTCTTCTCCGGCAAGAGATATCCAGCAAGCCGGAATCACGTCACCGGTGGCTTCTGCTGTAATCGCGAAGTTGCCAAACTCGGTTTGGGTAAATTCAGACCATGCGCCGCCATTTCTTCTTGTAAAGTTAACTCCGGTTTTTAACGGTCCGTTGTCAACACCAATCGGGAACATTCCTTCATATTGGAAGAATTCTACTGATAGCCAAATTGTGCCTTGGTTTATCAATACTGGGGTTGGGAATGTAATTTCATTCCAATAGTTTGTAATCAACCCGCCGATTTTTTCAAATTCCATTAAAATTTCGCCGGGTTGATTGTCGGAATATGATCCATAAACACGGAAAGTAAGTTTATTGCCGTCAACATCTGCCGGTAAAAAATATGACATTTTAGTAATGGATGTGCCGATTTTATCACATAAGTCACTTCCTGAGAATTTTGCTCCAAGTTCAACCAATAAATCACCCGGATAACCTAAACCACCATCCGATGGGGCATTGACATTACAATGTGTCAAAGTAAAATTATTGCTTCCTGACGGTGGGTCAAAATCAAACGCTATCCAACTTGCATAATCGCCCATACTGGTGCCTGAGTTTAGTACAACAACAGGTACGGTAATTACGCTACCATCAGCAGTTTCGGTTATCTCTTCCGGAATAACTTCCATAATCGGGAAAGTTTCGCCAGGCTCCATTGCATACACAAAATTATCTATATAATACACCGAGCCTGCTTGTGGAGGATAAAAATCAACGGCGGCTAATTGCCTTGTGCCGACACCACCGCTTTCTTTAAGGCTAAATTGCCATTCTAATATTTCAACATCGTTAATTTTTATGCTGGCTACATCTTCATCCAAGTTCACATACATTGAAACAGGGAACCAGGTTGCATAAGGAAATGTGAAAGAGTACTCAATATTGTTTTGAACAACCTTAGTTCCAACAGGCATTCCGTTACTACCATTAGTATTAAAGTAAACACCTATCGCCCATTCACTGCCGCTACCACTGAAGATGTGCAATAAGTTAAAGTAAGCAGAACCGCTATTTGGAACATACATGTCGAAATCAATCATATAAGCACCTGTTGTTTGATTACCTGCTTTAAATACCAAGTCAGTTCCATAAGCACATTTTGCAGAATTTGGTGTTGTTTCAAATTGTTCGTTAGTAATTAAAGCGTCTTCGGAAGTACCAGGGTTATTATCCCAAGTTGCCCACCAATCAGGATAAGATTGTGCTACATAAGACCCATTGGGTTGATCATCGAAAGATGTTTCATGAAGAATGATAGGCTCACCTGATACTGATGCAAAAACGACGTCATCAATATAGAACGTTGAAGTTGTTGCATTATTCGGTGGGTAGATATTGAAAGCATCAATAAATCTGTGGTTGCTCAGTCCAAAAGAACCGGTGGAATATATCCAAGTATGAACTAAATTGTCATTAATATAAAATTCGGCATAGTCGCTATCAAGGTCCATGAAAATTTTAACAGGAACCCATGTATCGTGGGTAAAGTTAAAATTAACGCCGGTCTCTGAACCTCCATAAACAATTCCCATACCGGGAGTACTGGGACCTGGGGTCCCTTCATCTGTAGCTAAATACACTTGCACCGCCCACGTTTCCGACACCGTACTTGGAAAGACGGATTTTACATTGAAGTAACCATCTTTACCGGCAGGAACGTTAAACTTAAACGTAAGTTCCCACACTCCGGTCGTTTTGTTATTGAGTTTTAAGATTTGGTCATTGTTGTAAGTCAATTTCAAGCATTTGTTGCCGGAAATCTCATCAATAACGCCATCTTCACCACCACCGGGGGCTTGTGACCATGTGGTCCAATAATCTCTGCCCATTGCCTGGGCTTGTTGAGCTAATTTTCCATCTACGGTATAGTCGGAAAAATTGTCACTAACCTGTGCGTTTAACGCAAATCCCATTAACGCACAAAACATCAAAAGTAATACTTTTTTCATAATCTAAAAAATTTAAATGAATACTATAAAATTAAATAATTGATACAATTTTTTGTTGGCGCAAAGGTACGGTATTTTTTAATACAAAAACAAAAAAAAAATTTTTTTGCATTTTTTTTTGTCATTTTTAGTTTTTAATTTCGTTACAAATCTTCTGCGAAGGGGTCAATGGTTTCGTCCATTTTTTCCTCTCCGATGATTTCTTTTGCTAATCCGACTTTGAGAGGGTTTTCGTACATTTGGTTGTAGGCTTTGCGATTGCGGTAGATGTCGCAGGCTAAGAACATGGCTTCCATCATGGAAGTTGGCGCGGCTTCGCCTTTGCCGGCGATGTCGTAGGCGGTTCCGTGGGCGGGGCTGGTGCGCACAATGGGCAGTCCGGCGGTGAAGTTGATGCCTGCGCCGTCGGACAGTGTTTTGAATGGAGCCAATCCCTGGTCGTGGTACATGGAGAGGATGCCGTCGAAATAGTGTTGTTTCCCCGCACCGAAGAAACCGTCAGCCGCAAAAGGACCGTAAACCATGACACCCTTGTCGTAACAATGGCTGATGGCGGGTTCTATGATGTTTTTCTCTTCGTCGCCCAGAAAGCCGTTGTCGCCAGCATGGGGATTCAGGGCGAGGACCGCTATTTTCGGTTTTACGACTCTGAAATCGCGCTGCAGCGATTGGTTCATTGTCCTGATTTTACGGATAATCAAATCTTTGTTGAGAGCGGAAACGATTTTGCTGACGGGTAGGTGGTTGGTTACTAATCCAATGCGCAGTTTATCGTGGATCATAAACATCAGGCAATCTTCACTTTTGATGCCGAAGTGGTTGGCGAAAAACTCGGTATGTCCCGGAAAGTTGAATTGTGCTTGCTGGGTGTTGTCTTTGTTGATAGGCGCTGTAACGACGACCTCGAGCAATCCCTTTTTGATGTCTTGGACAGCCTGTTCCAAAGCCATTACCGCCAGTTCGCCTGACTGTTGCGACGACTTGCCGGATTCTATCTTTATCTCCTGATTGGTAATGTTGACTATGTTGATGCGCTTTTTATTGATTTGCGCGGCGGACGTTGCCGAGTTGAAAGTAAACTCTTCCAGCGCTAACCGGCGTTGGAAATAGACCGCAATCTTGGCGCTTCCGTAAATGACAGGAATTAACAGTTCGGTTATTTCTTTGTTGTTCAACGATTTAAGGATGACCTCGTATCCTACGCCATTGAGGTCGCCGTGCGTTATTCCGACAACGATCGGGTCGCGGCTCTCCACCACGGGCATAACCTCTTCCAATCCTTCCAAATCTTCAATATTTGGTTTTTCTGTGTTATTATTCATTATATTTTCGGTTTTGTAAAACGACGGCAAAGATACGATTTTCCATTATTATGGCGCACCTTTGGACAGGGCAAACGCATTAAAATTCCCTTGTTTTTCGCTATTTTTAACCATTTCCCTAAAATCATCTATTGTGGTCATTTCTTGTTCATTTGGAAATTGCCAATCTATTTGTTTTTTATCTGCGTTGTTGCTATTGTCATGCTATTGTTATATTAACATATTTGCAAAGATACCATTATTTTAAATGCAACAAGGAAAAGTAAAAAAATTTACAGTTCATCTCCAATCAACGTCGCCGAAGTGCACCGGGTAATGCGAACATCCGCATAGTCTCCCGTTTTAAGTTCCTGAGAGTCAAACACTACCACCTTATTCCTGCTGTCGCGTCCCATGATTTGGGCTGCCGACTTACGGGAGTTTCCCTCGACCAACACTTCCACAACTTTGCCAACGTCGTTTTTATTGCTTTGCAGCGAAAGTTCCTGCTGCAAGGCGATGATCTCTTCCAACCGTCGGCTTTTCACCTCGTCGGGAACGTTATCGTCGAACTTTTTGGCAGCGATGGTGTCGGGGCGTTCCGAATATTTGAACATGAAGGCGTAATCGAAGCGCACTTCGCGCATCAGGCTGAGCGTATCTTGGTGATCCTGTTCGGTTTCGTCGCAGAATCCGGCGATGATGTCTGTCGAGATGGCGCAATCGGGGATGGCGGTGCGGATGGCGTGTATTCGTTCTAAATAATATTCGCGGGTATATTTTCTGTTCATCTTCTGCAAGATGCGATTGCTTCCCGACTGAACCGCCAAATGGATGGAACGACAGATATTGCGATGTTGCGCGATGGCTTGTATCAGGTCGTCGGAGAGGTCTTTGGGATGGGAGGTGGTAAAACGAATACGCAACAGCGGGTCAATGGCGGCAACCATGCTTATCAGTTGAGGAAAACGAATCACTGTTCCGTCGTCCTGATTCCAATGGTACGAGTTGACATTTTGTCCCAAGAGGGTGATTTCGCGATATCCGTTGTTAAATAAATCCGTCGCCTCCCGTAAGATTGTTTGGGGATTGCGGCTTCGTTCTTTTCCGCGTGTGAACGGGACGACGCAGTAAGCGCAAAAGTTTTCACATCCCCGCATGATGGAGATGAATGCGGAAACGCCGTTACTGTGCAACCGTACCGGTTGGATGTCGTCATACGTCTCCTCTTCCGACAGCATGACATTTGCCGTTTGCTGTCCGGCAGTAGAGGCGGCTATCAACTCCGGCAACGAGCGGTAGGCGTCGGGACCGGCGATGAAGTCCACTTCGGGCTGCATCTCCAGCATCGCCTCCTTAAAACGCTCTGCCATACATCCGATGACGCCAATCTGCACGTCGGAGTGTTTCTTTTTCAACGACTTCAACTCGCGCAACCGTTTCCAGACGCGCTGCTCCGCATTGTCGCGGATGGAACAGGTGTTGATGAGGATGACGTTGGCGTCTTTGGCTTGTTCGGTCATCGTATAGTGGTCGCCTGCCATGATGGACGCGACAATCTCGCTGTCGGAAAAGTTCATCTGGCAGCCGTAGGTTTCGATATATAATTTTTTATGTTGCATCGCTTCATAATAGGTTGATTGTTAAAAATGATTGGTTGCTAAACTCCTATTGCATACAAATATTCAGGCGCATAATCAGCTCCATTTGCCCATTCAATAGTATTGTATTTCAATTTAAATTTTTTGAAATAATCCAACCGGTGCAAAGGTTCATAAACCCTTCCGTCGAATTCATTTTGCAAATCAACAATTTTTATGTCGCCGTTATTGAATGTTAATTTGATGCGGTAATTGTCTAAATATTCGGCTTGCGATACTTCTAAAAACATACGTTATATTTATTGTAAAGGTGTAATTTGTTTTAATTTTTCTCCTTTCTGTGCGTTTTCCCATTCCCGAAGCAATTCTTCTCTGTGCATTTCCAACCATTCAAAAACCATTTTTAAGGCACGTTGCGGCATTTTTCCCATAACAACTCCATCCCGTATAGTTATCGTAATTTTATAGTTCCCATACCATACATGAAAATGTGGCGGGGCATGGTCTTTGAAATTCATCAATATAATTAATCCGTAAAATGCGCTAATCTGTGGCATAACTAAAATAATTTAGAGTGCAAAGGTATAACTTTTTTTTCACATCTCATACATCTTTCAGCGCCGTCGCCATCGCCGCAATGCTGATTTTTGCTTGCGGGATGGTTTCCAACGCGTGGATACATGCCTCCAATGTTGATCCGGTGGTGATGACGTCGTCAACCAACAGTAGATGTTTGCCGGTAAACTCTTCCGGGTTGTGTACGGCGAAGACGTTTTCTACATTTTCCCACCGCTCGGAACGGGTTTTTTTAGTTTGAGTCTCGGTGAACTGTTTGCGGTATAGGATGTTGGTTTTCATCGGCTTGCGGAGTCCTCGTGAAAGCCCCAATCCAAACATCTCGCTTTGGTTGTAACCGCGCAACTTTTGCTTTTTGGGATGCAGTGGAACAGGAACGATGATGTCAACCGACGAAAACGCAGAAGCGTCTTTCAACTCAATGCCCATCTGTTCGCCGATGAAAACACCTATTTCGCGGGCATTTTTATACTTCAACTGATGTATCAGATGTTGGACTTTGTCGCCTTTGTGGAAGTAATAGTACGCCGTGGCAGCGTGGAGATGCGCCCGTCCCCAGAACAATTTGGCGACAGAATTCTCTTCTTTCAGGTGAAAATCGGTCTTTGGAAGATGGTTCAGGCAAATGGAACACAAGACCTCTTCGTTTTTGCGAAGCGCATCGTCGCAGGCGTAGCAGAGACGCGGAAAAAATAAGGAAATGAAATCTTCAAATAAGGACATAACAACTATCTAATCCACAAAAAATCAATATTTTCTAAGGATGATTTAATGGTGCAAAAGTACATGAAATTTTTGAACTACACACAGACCTGAAACCTGCTCAAGACGGCTTTTAACCCTATCACTATCTCCCCTGCGGGTACGAAGAACGATTTTACATTGATTATCAAACTCTTGACTGACAATCGTAACCGGTTCTTCTTTTAAGATTTTCATCACCTCGTTCATCTGCACATAGTCGTAACGGATTTCAAAACAATCCTCTACCGCCTTTTCGACGATTTCGGCGTTTTCGATGGCATATTCGGCGGCTGTCCGGTAAGCGTTGATAAGTCCGGGGACGCCCAACTTAATGCCTCCGAAATAACGGACGACGATGATTAAGATATTTGTCAAGTCATTGGAAATCAACTCTCTGTAAACCGGTTTTGCCGAACTTCCCGCAGGTTCGCCGTCGTCGTTGGCGCGATACTGCGCTTTTTCGGCGCCCAAAATCCACGCATATACGTGATGACGTGCATCGTGATATTGTTTCTTCAAAACGGACAGATGCTCCTTTATCTCATCTTCCGTCTCCACCGGATAGGCAAAAGCGTAAAATTTGCTCCGCTTGTCAATGAAATAGCCCTCCGAAGGCGCTTTGATGGTTTTATAGGTATCTGTCGGCATGACGTCAAGGTTTTGAAGTGTATTTTTCGTAGATTTTCAACAGGCTTTCCGATGTTATCCTGCCGTTATATCTTTCGCGGGACAACAGTAGGGCGTTTTCTTTACATTTTTCGTAGATGTCGTTGTTGGTCAGCATTTTCCGTAGCGCTTCTGCCAAATGTTCGCTGTCGTTGGGTACGTATAACACGCCGGCGTCTCCTGCGATTTCGCCGAAAGAGCCTGTATCCGGCGCCACGGCGGGCTTTCCGGCGGCAAAAGCCTCACACAGATAGAGTCCGGCAGCCTCGTTGAAGCGCACAGGGACGCAAATCAGCGAGATGTCCTTGTAAAAAGCGGCATGTTCGTCCAAGTTGTAACTGTCCGACCAGATAACGTCGTTCCTGTACGGTTTTAAAATCTTGCGGATGCGATTCACAAAACGTTTATTTTCACGGGTATAGCCGCCGCCGATTTTCAGTTTCAGGTTGGGGATTGCCTGTTCGCGTTTTAACTTCACAAACGCTTGCGCCACAATGTCCAATCCGTTCTCGTGGCTCATGCGGTAAAAAAAGCCGATGACCGGCGCTGTCGGATAGTGCAACGCCGCATATTTTTCAACATGCACGCCCGGATATACAACGTCAACCTCGCCGATTTCCGGAATTTTGTTCAACGCCGCCGACCTGTAAAATGCGCTCGACGCCACAAACCGGTCAATAGAACCCATGCCATCCCGAATGGACGTCCACGCCTCGCAAGCATATTGATTGTCAAGACTGTCTATCCACAACTCTTCGTCCTGCAACGAACAAACAACGGGGACGTTGATGCTGTTTTTAATCGCTTTTGCAATCCCAATCAGCATCGAACTCGACAGATGGATGACATCGGGACGGTCGTGATTGACAATCCAATGAATAAGTTTTTCGGTCTGTTTCCTGAAATTTTCGTCATCGCCTTTTATCATGGAGAGGGTCATCTGCTCCATTCCCTTGGCAGAGGTCGCCCCCGAAAACGAAGACGCCAAACGTAACACAGAGGGAAAATCAAGGATTTTTTCAAAGATGCGCGGCATCTTCCCTTTTCCGAAAAACTTTTGCGCGACATAGTAGGAGGTCGCCGGGAAAAACAACGGCGTGTCCGCCCGAAACGCCTCGTCGGTCAGCGGAAGATACAACGGCATGATCACCACATCCTGCCCCGCACGACGCAACGCCTGCGCATACAGGTTGTCGCGAAAACAGTTGCCGCAGTAAAACGTGTCGCCCGAACCGGGGATGATAAGCAGTATCTTCATAAATTATGACTATTTTGAGTGCAAATGTAAGGAAAAATTGGGAAACGGGAGATGTGAACCGTGAGTGTCATACGCCTTCTCCCACTTGTATTTCCGACAACTCCTTTTTCATCTCCTCCACCGTTGCCGCATCTTCAACGCTGTAATTTCCTATTTTGGTTCTTCTCAGCGCGGTCAGATAGGCGCCGCTGTCGAGTATTTTTCCGAAGTCGTGCGCTAAGGAGCGGATATAGACGCCCTTGCTGCAATGTACTCTAAATGAGACGTATGGCAGGTTTATCTCGGTGATTTCGAAACTGTGGATGGTGATGGGACGCGCCGCCATTTTCAGTTCATGTCCCTTGCGGGCGTGGATGTAGGCGTTTTTCCCGCCGATTTTGATAGCAGAGAAGACCGGCGGAATCTGTTCGAGATGTCCGGTAAGTTGACGGGCGGCTTGGTGAATCATCTCGGTGGTGATATGTTCGATGTTAAAATGTTGGCTTTCTTCGGTTTCGCCATCGTAGGAGGGGGTGGTGGCGCCGAGTTTCAGTGTGCCGGTGTATTCCTTGTCGCAGTTTTGCAGTTGGTCTATCTCTTTGGTTTTCTTTCCGGTGCAAATCAGTAGCAGTCCCGTCGCCAACGGATCTAAGGTGCCGGCATGACCGACTTTGAACTTCTTAACGCCGAGCGCCCGACATATCTGTATCCTCAAACAGTTGACGACGTCAAACGACGTCCACTCCAAAGGCTTGTCCACTAAGAGGATACAGCCGTCTTGAAAATTAGTGCCTTCGATTATCGTGTTCATTTTTTATTGTACAATTTCTTTTACTTCCTGAAAAACAAAAAAAGAATTATATATTTGTATATAAGCGAATTAAGTGTTTTCTTTCGCCGTCTTCTTTTTCATTTCTTTTTTTTTTGCCATCAATTATTTTTCCCAAATAGGCGATACAGTCTGTAAACTTTTATATTCCCTAACTTGATTTTCCATCTTCACTTATTTTTCTTCGACAATCATCACCCTACGTAAATAAACCATACCCCAGTGCCAACAGCCCAACCACGACGCAGTAAATAGCAAAATATATCAGTTTCCCCTTTTTCACGATGGAGATCATCCATTTGCAGGCAAGGCTTCCCGCGACGAATGCGGCGATGAAACCTACAACCAACGAAAATGCCGGAATCCCGGTAGAAGTCTCCGAAAAGTTTCCTTTCAGCAAATCTAACAGCGCCTCGCCCATGATGGGAATCAGAACCATGAGGAAGGAAAATTTGGCGATGGTCTCTTTTTTATTGCCCAACAGTAGTCCGGTGGCGATGGTGGAACCGGAGCGCGACAATCCGGGCAACACGGCGCACGCCTGCGCCAAGCCGACAATCAACGCATCGCGAAAAGAGAGTTTCTCTTTTTGGCGTGGTTTGGCGTAGTAGGCAAACGTCAGCAATGCCGCTGTGGCGAGCAGACATATTCCGACAATCAGCAATCCCGAGCCGAAGACGGCTTCAATCTGTTTTTTGAACAGCACGCCGACGAAGGCTACCGGAATCATCGAGATGACGATTTTGGTGATGTACTGCGTCTCGTCGTTCCATTGAAACCGAAACAATCCTTTGAACAGTTTCGCCACCTCCTGCCATAAGACGAACAGCGTGCTGCACACCGTGGCGGCGTGGACGACGACGGCAAACATCAGATTCTCTTCACCCTCTATTCCGAAGAGCGCCTGTCCGATTTGCAGATGACCGCTCGAACTCACAGGTAGAAACTCCGTAAGTCCTTGAACGATACCCAAAATCAATGCTTCTAACCAACTCATGACCGTCGCTTATGCTTCTTTTTCTTTTGGTTGTCTCATAATGGCATAAATCTCGACGACAAAGCCCAAGACGATGAAAATGGTGGACAAGGTGATTCTGCGGAAAGAATAAACGTCCGGACTAAATACGTCCACGTCATCCGACGAACCGCCGATCATCAAGATAAATCCGATTGCGATACATGCCAAACCTATCAGCAACAGGATGTAATTGTCTTTGCGAAACGGCATAAATTTGCTCTTCTCTTCTTTCGAAAGTGTGTTTGTAACTTTACTCATATTCGGTTTTTAATAATATAAATCTTCTACGTTGATTCTCAGATATTTGCGCACGGAGAAATAACTTGCAATCCACGACAACAACATGCCGACCACAATAACCAGCGCAAATAAGATGAAAATGGTGTCATAAAATTCGATGTCGAACAACTCCGGCACTTCGTTGTGGGCGAAGTATAAGGAGGTGATAATCAATCCGATAGCCAGCAGTGCGCTGATAAATCCCTGAAAAATGCCCCGTCGCACAAACGGTCGCCGGATAAAGGCTTCCGTCGCTCCGACCAACTGCATGGTGCGGATGATAAAACGTTTGCTATAGACAAAAATCCGTATCGTGTTGTTTATCAGCACTAAGGAGATAAGCGCCAGAATGGCGCTGAAAGCGACGACTATCAGTGAGATTTTACGAATGTTGTTGTTGATGGCTTGCACCAACGGCTCGTGATATTGTATGTCTTCGATGATGTCGCTCCGCTTAATTAGTTCATTTTTAATCACTTTCAGACTGTCGTTATTTCCCCACGCCGATTTCACGTAAACCTCGATGGACGATTTCAACGGATTGTATCCCAAAAACGAAATAAAATCTTCGCCCAGGTCTTTGGAGAGGAGTGTCGCCGCCTCTTCTTTTGAAACATACTGAGTCTCTTTGATATACGCCTGTCTGTCGAGATGTTTTTGGAGTTTGACGATGTCGTTTTCCTTGCCGTCGTCGTTGATGAGTACGCTCAGTTTGATGTTTTCTTTCACGCGGTTGGCAACCTTTTCAGCGCTCAACAGCAGAAATCCCAACACGCCCAACATAAACAATACCAACGAGATACTGACCATCGTGGTGAAGTATGACGCTCGCACTTTGCGCTTATAATGTTTATTTTGAGACATAGTCGTGCTATAAATTATGCGTGATTTTTTCAAGTGCAAAAATACGATTTTTTAGACAATTGGAAAAAATATTGTACTTTTGCAAAATGGAAATGGTAACAAGTATAGATTATTGGAAACGGCAATTCGGGTTGTATCCAATGCTTATGAATCCTGCAATCAGTGAAGTTAAATTTCTTATGCTTAATGGTGGAAATAAAGATTTTTGCTTACAACTGGGTTCTTTTGACAATGAAAAAGATGTTTTTTTCTCTGAAGCGTGGTCAACCAATACAAAAAACTTTCTCACTATTGATAATGATTTTGTCTATGTTTATAATTGGTTAAATAATAAAACCGACGGGTATTCTTTGAAAGATATTGAAAAAAAAACCGATAAATTTTATGGGTATTTGTCTGCACAATCTTACAAAACGCCAAACGATGCGGTCCCATATATTATCGGTATTTTTAGAGAGTTGCGTAACTTAACTAAGGAAAAAGATCCTGAAAAAGCTTTGAATTTGTTATTCAGACTTTTAATAAGTATAGAAGACGACTATACAAAAATTGATTCGTCTCAATGGGAAATTGCTGACAGCATGGTGCCATCTAATTTTGACTATTATGTTGAACGGATAAAGCAGGGAGTAAATTCTATTTCCCCAAATAGAGATTTAATATTGCGTCATGTGTCAGGGGCATTATTTCAGGAGGCCCATAAGGAAGTTATTTATTTTAATCCTCAAATGGATTTGTTCGGTGGATTTTCAAACAAATTGAAAACTCAAAAAGCCCCATATTCAAGTGTGCACTATACTCCGCACTATTTAGCAAGGTCGATTGTCGAAAATTGTTTGAAAAACTTGGATTTGCAGCATAAAAAGAGTATAAAAATTTTCGACCCGGCTTGTGGTTCTTCCGAATTTCTTATCGAAACGCTGAAACAATTAAAAAACATAAACTATCAAGGAGATGTGAAAGTAATAGGGTGGGATACTTCTCCGATAGCTGTATGTACTTCAAACTTTTTATTAAAATACGAACAACGAACACAATGGAATAATGTCAATTTAGAATTTGAAATCAAGCAAGTTGTGGATTCCTTAACCGAACCATGGGATAATGATTATGACCTAATCGTTATGAATCCGCCGTTTGTTTCATGGGAACTTTTGAAAGATAAAGATAGAAGAGAGGCGATATCGAATGTGTTAGGTTCTATTTTTGAAGGAAAACCTAATCAAGCGATTGCATTTTTTTATAAAGCGGCAAAATCATTACAAAAAAATGGCATATTGGGTTGTCTTTTACCATCTACAATATTCACTTCCGATTCTTATTCCAAATTGAGAAATGAAATAAATGAAATATTATCTTTGAATATATTGGCTAAACTTGGAAATTATATTTTTGAAAGCGCATTGACCGATGTAAGTTTTTTCATTGGAGAAAAAACGCCATCCAACGTTCCTCCTAAGTTAATTTGGAGTAAAAATGAAAGAGGAATTGCTCAGGAAGTATTGCTTGATTTAAGAAAAATGGAGTTCACTAACCAAATGACAATCGATAAAAAATTTTACAGCATTTACACCCCATCTTGTTTCCCCGTTTTTTTTGACAGTTGGAAAGTAATTTCTTTTAAAGAGGATAATTTTTTGAAAGATATGATTCGGTTTGTTCGAAATGGAAAACTAACGGTTATTTCTGAAATATTTTCAGTCAAGCAAGGGATTAGGACAGGTAATAATCAAGCGTTTGTTATTTCTTGTGAAGAATACGGTACAATTCCAAAGTCGGAAAAAAAGTTTTATAGAAAAGTAATCAATAATAACTCTATAAAAAATGGATCTCTTGCATTAACAAATTATGTTTGGTATCCTTATCATTCCAATGGAATATTTATAGATAGTGAGATGAATTTTCAAGAAACAGCCCCATTCTCATATAAAAGATTATCACAGTTTAAAAATTTGTTGTCTGAAAACAGAGCCAGAAAAAACATCAATACATGGTGGCACTTAAGTGAACACAGAGCATGGTTGCGAAAAGAGGAAACAAGACTTTATTCTACTGAATTTGGAAAATCCGATTCTTTTGCTATTGATAAAATCGGAGATTTTGTTGTAGAACGGGGATATGCTTGGATACCCAAAAAGATGTTTGATGTTGATGATTATTATTTTTATTTGGCATATTTTTCAAGTGATATTTTTGATTTTTTGTTATCCATTTATTCTAAACAATTAGCAGGAGGTAATTGGTACGATTTGGGGGCAAAGTATATTAAAAACATTCCAATACCAAATGTCCATTTGCAATATGTTCGAGAATCAGACGCCTATTACAGACTTGTAGAATTAGGAAAAGAATTGGAAAACGGGAATCCATACGTAAAACATGCTATTGGAGATGTTGTAAAAATCTACTATCCTAATATCTGATATTTATGGAACCACAAAAGTTAATAAATTCAATAAATTGCAGTTTTAGAACCTTTGGGCGCCATTCTTTTCGTTTGATTCCAAGCAGGCATGATGGTCTTTGTTATATAATAGAAGGAACCTCGTCAGCCTTAAACAGGTTCCCAAACGAATCAGAGGAAGTGAAAGTAATTGAATGGTTTAACGATTTTTGGCTGTTCTTTTCTATAAAATTTAAAAAAATAGGAACAGACGAAAAGAGAAAAGTTGAAAGAAAAAAAGAATCACAAATAAATACTCACATTTCATTGTCCATTTTTCAAGGAGATGAAACCGATGATAAAAAATGTCAATTATTTAGAGCAGAGTGGGATGATTACAATAACAATTCTGATGAAAAGCACGCTCAACCCCACTGGCATATAACCTCAAGTCAGGCAATTGAAAGTACAATGGAAAAATATGCAAATGTTTTTGAAATGCACGATTTTATAGAAATATTAGAAGAGGAAAAACGAAAAGTGTTTGATGTTAAGAAAATCCATTTCGCAATGAATGGTAATTGGCACAATGATGGGCATCATATCCACAAGGTGGAACAAGAACAGCAAATTGTAAGATGGTTGCAAGGAATGTTAAGCCATTTAAGAACAGAATTAGTAAGTTTGTAGTATCTTTGCACCCAGATTTTGAATTAACGAAAGTCATTATATTATAAGTCATTGATTATGAAACTATCACAGTTTAGATTTACGCTTCCGAAAGAACTCATCCCGCATACGCCGTATGAAAACAGAGATGATTCCCGGCTGATGGTACTGAATCGGAAAAAAAAGACCATCGAACATAAAAAATTCACCGACATCATTGATTACTTCGATGAAGGCGATACTTTTATATTGAACAATACCAAGGTTTTCCCCGCCCGCTTATGGTCGGAAAAAGAGAAGACCAACGCAAAGATAGAGGTGTTTTTGCTGCGGGAACTGAACAAGGAGTGTTATTTATGGGACGCCCTGGTTGACCCTGCGCGTAAAATCCGTATCGGGAACAAACTTTTTTTCGCTAATGGTCAGTTGGTTGCTGAGGTCATTGACAACACGACCAATCGCGGACGAACTTTGCGTTTTCTTTACGACGGCGATCCCGACGAGTTTCGCAAGATTCTCCTCGGGATGGGAGAAGCGCCTATTCCTAAATTTCACGACCGTCCCTCCACCCCGGAAGACATGGAACGCTATCAGACCATCTACGCCAAACACGAAGGCGCTGTCGTCGTTCCGATGGCAGGACTGCATTTTAGCCGGATACTGATGAAAAAGATGGAACTCAAAGGTATCAATTTTGCCGAAATAACGCTACACTCGGGCTTAGGGAACTTCCGCGTTATCGAAGTGGAAGACCTCTCCAAGCATAAAACGGACTCCGAAGAGTTGATCATCACCGCAGAAGAGGCAGACAAAGTCAACCGCGCCAAAGACCAGGGAAAAAAGATATGCGCCGTCGGAACAACCGTAATAAAAGGAACGGAATCTTCAGTCGCCGTCGCCGGTTATCTGAAACCGTACAACGGATGGACGAACATCTTTATCTATCCGCCGTATAATTTCCACGTAGCCAACTGCATGGTAACCAACTTCCACTTTCCGCAATCTTCGATTATGATGATTGTCGCCGCCTTTGCCGGTTACGACTTTTTGATGGAAGCCTATCGGGAAGCGGTAAAAGAGAAATACAAGTTTTTCACCTTCGGCGACGCGATGCTGATCATTTAAACACAACGCAATACGTTGACTTTAAGCGCATTGCGCGTCTAATGCAAATTCACTCCAATCAGGTGCATAAACTCCTCGCGGGTCTCTTTGTGGGAAAAGGCGCCGGTGAAGTCGGACGTTGTGGTGATGGAGTTTTGCTTTTGGACGCCGCGCATGGACATGCAGAGGTGATGGGCTTCGATGACAACGGCAACGCCCAATGGACGTAACGTGTTCTGGATGCAGTTTTTGATTTGCGTCGTCAAACGCTCCTGCACCTGCAGACGACGGGCAAAAGCCTCCACCACGCGCGCTATCTTGCTCAATCCGGTGATGTATTCGTTGGGAATATATCCCACATGCGCTTTTCCAAAAAACGGCACCAAGTGATGCTCGCACAAAGAGTATATCTCGATGTCTTTCACTATCACCATCTGCTTGTAGTCCTCTTTGAACATGGCTCCGCGGAGAATCTCTTCGGGCGAAGCGTGGTAGCCTTTGGTGAAGAACTGCATGGCTTTGGCGACCCGTTCGGGCGTTTTCAGCAAACCTTCGCGGTCGGCATCTTCGCCTAACAGCGTAAGGACTTCCCGATAATGACGCATAAGGTTTTTAGTCGTCTTTTCGGGGTATTTTTCGACGATTTCGAAATTGGCGTTTGTTCCCATCCTTTTAACAAAAATTAATTAAGGTGCAAAGGTAGAAAAATTAATTGTACCTTTGCGGCAAACTTATTTAAAAATAAATAACAATGAAAACACGCAATACATTTACCAAGATCAGATACATTCTATTTATCTTATTATCATGCTCTTACGTATTGTATGGGCAGATTCCGTCGCAATATTACGTTGCAGCGTACAACAAATCCGGCTACGAACTGAAGAGCGCGTTATCCCAAATCATCACATCGGGGCATCTTCAAAACACCTACCCCAGCCTTTGGACACACTTCCAAACCACCGACAAACGCTCCAACGGAGATGTCTGGGACATGTACTCCAACTGCACTTTCACCTTTGGTACCGATCAGTGCGGCAACTACAGTTCCATCTGCGACTGTTACAATCGCGAACACTCTTTCCCTGCAAGTTGGTTTAACAGCACCTATCCCATGTACGCCGATTTGTTTCACCTCTACCCGACAGACGGAAAAGTCAACAACTACAGAGACAATTACCCCTTCGGTGAGACCAACGGAACGCAGTACAACATCTCCAAACTCGGCTCTTGCACTTTTCCGGGCTATTCGGGTACCGTCTTCGAGCCGGCGGATGAGTATAAAGGCGATTTCGCCCGCACATATTTCTATGTAGCAACACGTTACGAAAATCAAATATCGCAGTGGAGTTGTCCCATGCTGGCGGGAAACGGCAACGCCGTTTTTACGGAATGGGCTATCAACTTATTGTTGAAATGGCACCGGAACGACCCCGTGAGCGACAAAGAACTCAACAGAAACAACGCCGTGTACAACATCCAAAAAAACAGAAATCCGTTTATTGATTATCCCGAATTGGTAGAGTTGATTTGGGGTTCGGAAATTGGCGAACCGTTCCTGCCGGAAGTCTTGCCCAGCATCTACGGAGCGGATTTTGCCTGCGAAAAAAGCGAAAACAATATCTATAAAACCGACAAGGGGAAGAGCAATTACGTGTGGGAGGTAACAGGCGGCGCTATCGCAGGCGCTTCCAACGCCGATTCTGTCGTGGTGAGTTGGACGCAGGTTACGCAGGGAAAGGTAACGGTGCGATATACCGACAGCGGGATACCAAGCGCTACGGCATCGTTGACGGTTGAGGTGCGCCAACGTCCCAATCCGCAGATTACGGGAGACAGATATATTTTGTATAACACTGAAAATCACCTTTATACCACAGAATCCGGAAAAGAAAACTACTCGTGGACTTTTTCGGGCAACATCGTCCTGTCGGAAGGAGGCGGAAACGACGACCACACGGCATGGATTGATGCAGGCGACGTTGGAACGGCGACCATCAGCGTAAACTACCTCCAGGACGGATGCGCCGCGCTCACGCCGACGGTTTTTCAGATAGACATCGTAACCGACGTCGGAATTGATGACAATCCTTACGAAAACAGTGTTATCATTGCGCCCAACCCAAGTTATCATCACACGACCGTTGCGTTTGAAAAACCTTTTTCCGGCGTTATCTATCTGTACAATGTATTGGGAATTCTTTTACAGAAAATTCCATCACAATCAGTTCTTAATCAAAATATTGACCTTTCAAATTATCCGAATGGGTTGTACATTTTAGAGTTGACGACAGAAAATGAATTACAGATACACAGAAAAATTATTAAATATTAATTCGGGGGTATGACAAAATGGACCGTCAAATTTTTCACGCTAACAGTCGGATTTTTTCACGCGGCTTTTTGATAAAGAAGAGAATAATGCTGTACCTTTGCGCCAAAATTTTAAATGTTATTTTATGAGAAAGTCTATTTTTATTGGAATCTTGATTGTTTCGGCGTTGTCATCGAACAGGGCGCTGGGGCAGGTTATGGTTACATCTTTTGGATGTGATACGTTGGCGTACGGTAGCGCTATTGGCTACCAAACGGCAGCCTATGGGCAGCATTCTCTTGCGGCGGGATATCTTACAAAAACGGTGATGGATAACTCGTTTGTGTTTGGCAGTGGACTCACTAGACCTCTTGCTCCTCCTTGTGCAAATTCTTTTCTGATAGGATTTGAGCGGCTGCCGGTGTTTTTCGCCCAATTAGACACAACGTCTTCCCCTCGCGTCGGCATTGGCACGACAGCGCCAAGAACTACTTTGGATGTCATAGGAACGACCAGAACGGGAACTCTACGTATGGACAACCGTTCGTTTTACTATAATCGGGAAAAAGACTTGGGGTTCTATCCTGCGACCGGAGAAGTCTTTGTTGATCCACAAACGCCGACCCTGTTTTTAAGCGATGCCGGCGTCGGCATCATGACCGATAACCCCACATCCACCTTAGACATCAACGGCAATGTGCGGGCAGACACCGTGAAGATAAAACGCAGCATCTTCCTACCGGAGAATGAATTGTCGTTTACTTATTATCAATCGGGTGGGACAGGTCCGCATACAGATACTCTGATTATTGTTAATCCAATAAACGGCGACTCTACTTTATTGGAAGGTGTAGGACCTGGAACAGACACTTCGGGGGTGAAAACCATGATGACATTGAAACGGGTGGGTAATGATAACTGTTTAGGTATCGGGACAACCTCTCCGGTGCGAAATCTGCATGTTAACGGCGACGGATGGATTTCCGGACAGTTTTCCATAGGCGCTACCAACCCCGATTTTTCCGGGCAGAAACAACTCAGACTGCTACTTGGCGACCTGTGGACTTTTTTCGATATGTCGAGCGCCAAAATCATGGGCTATAACAGCCTCTTTATGGAGAACGGCATATCGGCACGTCGTGTGAACGGGTGCGCAGCGGCAATAAAGATGAACTCCAACGGCTCCATACAATTAAGTACAGCGCCGAATGGTGCTAAGGACGCACCTTTGGAGTTCAACTACCTCACCATGCTCAACAACGGCAGAGTGGGCATCGGAACAACGGAACCTGAAAAGATGTTGCATGTTCAAGGAGATAGTTATTTCAATGGCAATGTCGGCGTCGGAACAACGGAACCTGAAAAGATGTTGCACGTTCAAGGAGATAGTTATTTCAACGGAAAGGTCGGCGTCGGAACGAGCGACCCGAAATACCCGTTAGACGTCAATGGTAGCGCTAACTTCAATAAGATTTATACCAATATCATTGATTTTCCCGGAACAGAACTGAGAATTATAAAAACAAACAATGCAACCGAACCGGGGGAAGGCGAAACAAAAGGAGGCACAGAAGAAAATCCGGAAGAAAATCCGGAAGAAGATCCGGAAGAAGGTGGTCGTCCTACCTCTGTAATCACAGACGACATCGTAACCATAAAAAGCATTGGCAGGGTCGGCATCGGCATCACAAACCCCGCAACGACATTTCATGTACAAGGTACCACCTACTTAGACGGCAACCTTGGCGTCGGCATCTCAACTCCTTCCAAAAAATTCCATGTACAAGGCGACAGTTACTTTAGCGGCGCCGTAGGCATCGGCACAACCAAGATGGATGAGTATAAATTGCGGGTTGACGGGCTGATCAACTGCAAAGAAGTAGTAGTAACAGCCAACGTACCCAAAGGAGATGCCGGCGAGTGGCCCGACTACGTCTTCGCCGACGATTACAACCTGCGAAGTTTGGACGAGGTAGCCTCCTACATAGAACAACACCAACGCCTGCCCGAAATACCCTCCGCCGCCGATGTCGCCGAAAAAGGCGTCAGCCTGCTCGAAATCAACACGTTACTGCTCAAAAAGATGGAAGAACTGACGCTCTATATCTTGCAGCAAAACGAGAAACTCTCGCAGCAAAACGAGAAAATGACCGACCTACAAGGACAAATTGATGAACTTAAAAGACGATAATCATGGAAAAGACCGTAATGATGAACATGATTTTGAGACACAAGACTTTGAGACACAAGACTTTGAGACACAAGACTGTTAGATATCCCGTTAAGTCCCTACGTTACCTTTCTGCTGTCTGCTTTCTGCTTTCTGCTTTCTGCTTTTCCGGCATCTCCGCCTCCGCCCAACACGTAGTCTCCTACGGCTACGACGACTCCGGCAACCGCATCAGCCGAACTATCACCATGCCGTCGTACACCCCGCCGCCGCCGCAAGACAGCACGGAAAATGTCATCGAAGATGAGGAAGATATCGTTGCTTTCGGACAAGATATGGAAAACGAAGAGGAAATCCCGCAGAAAATATCCGAGAGCGTCTCTCCGAAAACCCAAGAAGCCTCGCCGCAGGAAGTCTATACCGACGCGCTCTCCGAAACGCTGATCACCATCTATCCTAACCCAACACGCGGGTTGCTGACGGTCAAGATTGCCAACATGCCTCAACACTCCGCCTCAAGTCTGACGCTGTTCGACATGCAGGGAAAGGTCATCACACAGCAGCAATCGCTCGCGGAGGAGAACAAATTAGACATCAGCGCTCAGCCCGTTGGGACGTATATCATGCGGATTGCGGTGGGGGATGAGGATGTGAGTTGGAAAATTGTTAAACAATGATGCTATTATGAAAAAGATTATATACATTATAACATACATGATGCTCGCATCGCCATTTTGGGGATGGGGACAGGGGAAATCGTCTTGCTCGGTATTAGAGTTAAGCGATCCTCAAACATCGGGGAGCCATTCTGCTCGCGATATGGTCAAAATGACAAATGGATTTTCTTCTGATCCTTATTTCAGGGCATTTATTGACGAGACAAAAATATGCGACATAACTTACCAAGACCCCGTTGATCCCGATCGTCCATTGGATTACAATAAGCCGGTAGGCGCTATCGCCGGCGTGGTGGACGTTTCGCCTACAGGGGCGGCAACCTATCAGATACCTGTCTTCACGCCGCCCGGGACGGCGGGGATGGAACCGCAGATTTCTATCGTCTATAACAGTCAGGGTGGCAATGGAACGCTGGGCGTGGGATGGGATATTGCGGGGCTGTCGGCGATTACGAGGGCGCCAAAAACGATTTATCATGATGGAATAGCTTCTGCTGTTACATTGAATCATGAGATGGTTGGAAATACTATACAAATGCGGGATAGACTTGCATTAGATGGAGAAAGGATGATTATGATGCCAAATACGGGCGAATACTATAGTGATCCTGATGCGATTTATACTACAGAAGGTGAAAAGTTTTTACGGATAACCCCGAAAGATTATACGTTATGGGAATACCCAATGTATCCCACATGGTTTGAAGTACGGGATAAAAATGGCAGAACCTTAGAATATGGCAAAGAAGGTAACTCTCTAATGGCTCCAATGGAGTTGGCAGATAACGCATACGCGTGGAAATTGAATAAGGTGACGGATGCTAACGGCAATTATATGAACTACATTTATACCAAAGGTGAAGGGGTTTCATGGATTGATAAAATAGAATATACCGGTAACAGTATTACCGGAATGCCAACCTATAATACTATTACTTTTTTATATGCGACCCGTTCCGACCCACAAATACTATACATAGGTGGTTACATGAAAAACACGGTCCTTTTACGGGGAATAAAGGTTGAAAGCAATGGAGAAGTGGTTCGCAGATACTGGTTTAATTATAATAAAGATTTCTATTCACATTTAGTGGAAATTGTTGAAGAAGGAAGCGATGGGGAAAGTCTTAATTCGACAATTGTACAATGGGGACTGGGGACGCACGAATTAACAAAAGATTCGATATATTTGTATATTAATCCAAGAACGAGCAACATTGTAGCTACTGCAGATTTTAACTGTGACGGAAAAGAAGATATTGTTGTAGTCAATTATATTGATAAGAAATGGATGGTTTATGTTTCAAGCGATTCGGGATTTGTAAAAAAATACGAATCGGAAAGTTACGGGGAAAACGCTCCCGAATGGATTATGGCTTATGTATCTCCTCCCAACCTTTCAAATGTCCCGTATATTTTTTTAGAAGAACGATGGGGGGGAGGTAATTGCAATCCGGGTAAAGACGAAAGATGTATAACCCATAAAATCTTCCGATATGAATTAGATACGCACGATAATAACCATGTAGAACGGGATACATATTTGGCGTCTGTCTTTCAAGCCTGGAACTGGTATTACGTTTTTGCAGATAGTAAGGATAATAAAGTGGGGGATTATGGTAAATTAAAAAATCCCTCTATTTTTCAGGCATTCGATTGCAAAGGAGATGGGAACATTAAGTTTATTGCCAAAAGCCCGCAATACAATAAGTTATGTACAAATCTTGCCTCCCATAACATCGGGGAGCATATAAATGCATCAACTGCTTTTGTTTTAGCAGACTTTACCGGGGCAGGGAAACAAGATTTGCTAACGATGAAACTTGTTGATAATGGTACAAAAATCAATGTAAGGCTATATGTTTTCAATCGGGCAAATAATAATGATTCCTGTTTTCAAGTCAGCAATGATACGTATTGGGGGCAAAAAATCATGCTGGGGGATTTCAATGGAGACGGAAAAGCCGACTTGCTTATTAGCGATGATAAAGAAAAAAAATACTATGTTGCTTTTTCCAAAGGTGATGAGGGAGGTAGCAACACAGCATTTACAGATGCTTTTGAACTTGAAGAATTTAATGGAAAAACAAATTACTTCCATAATATAGGAGATGTTAATGGGGATGGAAAAGACGATCTTTTGTATGAGTATCTAAATGGTGTTTGTATAGCTTATGCAAAAGGGGATAACTCTTTTGATTATCAAGATTTTGAATATCCGGATGGTATGCATGACTTTGCAGGATATAATGGGCACCTTATTGATTATTATGGAACAGGGAAAAAAGTATTTTGTTATGTTAAGCATTACGATAATAGTACTATTAATCTTATTTCCTTGCAATCCGAAAATGCAGGCGAGCGGCAGCATTTTGTCAAAAGAATCAGAAATGGTTTAGGCGAAAACATATCATTCGAATATTTACCGCTCACCAAAGGCGGAGAATTTCATAAAAGGCTTTTTTCTACTGATGATCCGGTTACACCCATACAGCCGCCTTTATATGCGGTTTCAAAATTGATACAGGACGACGGCATAGGCGGTCATTCCATCAACGAATACAGCTATCAAGAGGCACGAATGCACCGGTTGGGGAGAGGGTTTTTGGGATTTTCGAATATTATTGTAAAAAACAGTATCTTCGACAGGATGACTCAATATGAATATATTTGTCAACGGATTTTTTGTACTGTATATCTAAGAACACAAACCGCTTTCATTCTGTCATCGGGAGAAAAAATAAGTGAAATATATACACAGCAGTTAATAAAAAACTTGGGTGATAAACGTTACTTCCCATATATTGACATGGCATGGACTAAAGATTTTGCAAAAGAAACAGAAGTAAGAACAACCATACAATATGATGACGATGGAAACGTAACACAACAGGAAAAAAAATATTTAGAGAAGCACGGTGTCTATACCCCCGCTATTTTTACAGAAACCAATAAATATAAATATGAGCAATATGGAAATTGGGGTGTAAAAAACTGTCTTGTCAATGATACGACCATCACAAAACATGAGGATGATGCCAATTCTTACACACGTGTCACCTCGTATGAATATGACAATAAAGCCAATTTGAATAAAATAATATCCGATGTGGGGGTAACTACTTCGTATCTTATTAACAGTTACGGGTTGGCAGATAAAAAAACTGTTTCAGCTTCCGGCGAAGCCTCCTATATCGAAGATTTTGTATATGACGGCAAAAAACGTTTTGTAGAAACCACCACCGTAACCGGCTTGGGTAGCAGTACCAACAAATATAGCAATACTGGCACCCTGCTCTCCGAAACCGACATCACCGGACTGAAAACATCCTACAAATACGACGGCTTTGGAAGGATGACAGGGACAAAAACACCCGAAGGACACATCATAAATACCAACTACGGATGGAAAATAGACGACAGTATCAAATCCGTCTCATTCATGGAAGTTACGGCGCCGGGACGTCCGACAGCAAAGACTTATTACGATATTTTGGGCCGCGAAGTGCGTTCCGAAATAGAAGGATACGATGGACGAAAGATTCTCACCGATCAAAAATACAACGCTAAAGGGCAACTTTGGCAAACCTCTTTCCCCTACTTTGCAAACGAAGCAACAAACAAAAAATGGACAGTCAATGGATATGATCTATACGGAAGAATAGAAACCGTAACCACCAAGTTGGCAACAGATTTGATTACAAAATATGACTATAATGATAGCGAGAGAAAAATTACGGTTACTATGCCCGACAACACAAAATCGTCGAAAATCTACAATGTGCATGACGAAGTTGTCTCTGAGACAGATAAAGGCGGCACGATAACCTATAAATACCACTCTTCGGGACAACCTCGTGAAATATCCACCGGAGACGCTATTTTCAAGATGACTTACGATACATACGGACAACAGGAGACTTTGGTTGACCCCAATGCCGGAACCATCGTCTATACCTACAATGCCTTCGGACAGATGAAAACCCAAAAAGACGCCAGAAACAAACTCATCACAAACTACTACGACGACTTTCGACGACTACAGACCCAAACAACAACCGGAGAACCCGACAAAACATGGATTTACAACACCTCCGGAAATGGAAAAGGGCAAATAAAGTCCATCACCTCCTCCCAATCGGAACAGAGTTACGATTACGGCGCCTTCGGTCGTCTCACCAAGGTAACCGAAAAAGTAGCCGGCGACCAATCCTTTGTAACCCAGTACGAATACGACGAATACGGTAACCAAACCAAAATCACCTATCCGGGCGGATTTTCCGTCAAACGCGAATACAACAACGCCGGCTATCTCACCACCATCAAACGCGGCGACAACGACGACCTCATCTGGCAACGGCAAACCCAAAACGCCATGGGACAACCGCTAACCTATAAGATGGGCAACAACAAAACCACCACTTGTCAATACGACGGCTATTATTTGCCGGAAAGAATTTACACATCCGGCATACAGGATTTTTCCTACTCTTTCAACCCCGAAAACGGCAATCTGGAGTGGCGCAAGGACAACCAGCAAAATCTGCAGGAAAACTTTTCCTACGACGACCTCAACCGCTTAGACAGCATAAGGCAAGGCAACGCCACAACACTCACCCTGACATATAACAACAATGGCAATATCACTACCAAATCCGATGCAGCCACCAGTACCTACGCATATCATGGCACAAAAAAACATGCCGTTACAACCATTAACAACCCCTTAGCAACATTGGCACAAAGCGGAAACCAAAAAATCTCCTACACCTCTTTCCACAAAGCCGACACCATCAAAAACCTTGACACCAACCAACGCTTAGTCATCCGATACAGCGTTGACAACCAGCGCATCCGCTCACAATATTACGAAAACAACCAACTGCAAAAGACCAAATACTTCGCCGCAAACTACGAAAAAGAGATAACCCCTGCCAAAACCCGCGAAATCAGTTATATCAGCACGCCATACGGCGTCTTAGCCGCCTATATCAAGGAAAACGGCGCAGGGCAGATGTACTACCTCTACAAAGACCATCTTGGTAGCATCACCACCATTATCAACCAAAGCGGCACAGATGTCGAGCGTCGCTCTTTCGACGCATGGGGGCGCCTGCGCCATCCCGATAATTGGAATTATGTCAATATTCCC
>Ga0099364_10001265_pt1 | contig 42279 bp, 46 predicted proteins | sample TergutTh196P3_FD_73070 | JGI IMG/M metagenome (GOLD analysis project Ga0099364, IMG submission 73070) | Microcerotermes parvus P3 segment gut microbial communities from Pointe-Noire, Republic of the Congo - Th196 P3 | ecosystem: Host-associated > Arthropoda: Insects > Digestive system > Gut ...
GCGATGGTTTGGTTGGTCGCGCTGGACGGCACGACCGTGCCGGTCAGCGTTGAATTTCCTATCGTGGCTGTTGAGCGGACTCCGGTGATGTTGGTCACCGCGACAAACCCGGCGCTCACCGTGATAGTAAAATCCTGCGTGTAATTTGTGCCGACAGCCGCACCGTTCGTTATCGTTGCTCTGACCGTTACGGAACCCGCCGCCGTTGTATTGAGCGTGTTACTGCCGCTGATGCTCGCGCCGGTAGTTCCGGCGTTCTGTACGCTCCATGCGATGGTCTGGTTGGTCGCGCTGGACGGCACGACCGTGCCGGCCAGCGTTAAAGAAGTTCCTGCCGTGGCTGTTGCGGGAACTCCGGTGATGTTGGTCACCGGGACAAACCCCTCCTCGATTCTGATATATCTGCTGGTGTTTGGAAATGTAATTGGAGTTGGAGGATAATTTCCTTGGGTGTTATCTGTATCGCTGTCGCCTGTCCAATAGCTGTAAGCCGCAATATCTACAATAATCGTGTCGGGCGTAGTGCCGGTGTATGTTACCCCAGGGCCGATAGCCACTGCGTTGGCGTTGCTGCCGCCGGTGGCTGTAACCGTACCGCCGCTGATGGTGATTTCGCCACCATTGCCGTTCCAGCCGCCGCCGATGCCCGCCCCGCCATCGGAGCCGGTGGCATTGACCATGCCTCCGCTGATGGTGATGGTGCTGCCGTTGCCGCCGTAGCCGCCGCCGATGCCCGCGCTGTTGCCGTTGCCGCCGGTGGCTGTAACCTCCGCGTTGTCTCTGATGGTGATATTGCCGCCGTTGCCTTGATAGCCGCCGCCGATACCCGCGCCGTAGGCGCCGCCGGTGGCTGTAACCTCCGCGTTGTCGCTGATGGTGATATTGCCGCCGTTGCCACCGTAGGCGCCGCTGCCGATGCCCGCGCCATCCCTGCCGCCGGTGGTTTCAACCGTGCCGCCTTCTATGATCAGACTTGCGATCCCCGTGTCGTCGCTTGTCACGTTGATTCCCGCGCCATTGCCGGATGCCGTGGCGGTTGATCTATTCGTAACGGTAAGTGTGTTTGTGGCGGGATTGCTGTCCCTGATCGTCAGCGTAAAGCCGCCTGCGATTTTTATGCCGTTGGCTGTTCTGCCTGTGGTGTCGGGCAAATCAATGCTAAGGGTATGCCCGGCGAGATCGAGGGTCAAAGACCTTGCTATGTAAAGCCCCGCGAGGTTGTCGGCAGGGCTATCGTTGGTATTTATAATATGTATATTATCGGATAACCGAATAATATCCCCTACACCGGTTGTTGCTGCTGCGGCGCGAAGTTCAGTTATGTCAGCAACAGGAGTAACAACATCGCCGCTCTCGGCGGCCGCAGGCGTAAACGTTATCGTCATCACCGTTATCAGCAGCAGGATAAAAATTTTATTGCCCCATGTTCTCGTTTTTTTCATTATTTAGCATCTTCCCCTTCGTATTTTGATTTGGATCGCTTCGCTGCGTTGCTCCTGATGAGACGGTCTCGCCCTTCTCGTCTTTGCGATAAGCAGCCGCAACCTGTAAGGCGTCCTGAAAGGACGCGATTTCCATAACCCCCGGCGTAAGCCGGGGGAATTGCGATAACCATAACCTGAAAGCCCCAACGGGGCGTAACCCCGTTTCCCTCCGGTTTCTGTAACGCCCCTGCCGGGGCTTGATATTATTGTGGCTGCCGCAACCTCCGGCTTACGCCGGAGGTTATAGAGATTTCGCCCCTCCAGGGCGGTTTTGTGGATCGCTTCGCCAAAAAAACGGCTCGCGCTTGCTTTTTCGTAAAAATAACAAATTCCCCAATGCAACAATTTAATGAATTGTTGCATAAGCGCCGAAACCTTTTGTATGGCGCGATTTAGCTATAGCTGGTTGAGCGTCGGACGGGGAGGTGAAGTTTGAAAGTTTACCGCGAAAGAGATTTGAAAGATAAAAAAATTTTGGGAGGTAAGAAGTTGCGGATAGAGCATTAAATCATAATTATTTTTTACGCAAATATATTGAAATATGATAAAATTTTCCCCAATGCAACAATTCATTAAATTGTTGCATTGGAAACTTAAATTTTGGAACGCGGTTTCCCCGTATTCCCTTCCATCAGGTCTCCCGGACGGACTTTCAGCGCTTTCGCTATCCTTGAGAGGGCGTAGAGCGACGCTCCGCGTTCCCCCGCCTCGATGCGCGAAAGCTGGCTTTGCGAAAGCCCCGCGATGCCCGCGATCTCATTCTGAGAACACTTGCGCGCCTCGCGCGCCCCTTTTATGTTCTCCCCTATACGGGCGTGGAATTTTACCAATTCCCTTTCCTCGCTGTACTCATACCACATATTAAACTCTCCTCCAATTATTTTTTTGGGAGCGCTTTCCCGCAAGAACGGGCGGCAAGTAAGCAGTGAGCCAACGAGCAAAAGCGAGTTGAGCGATAAGCAGAGAGCCGCTGAACGAAATGAAGCGTGCGAATCGCTTAGTTTCTTTATCAATCGCTTAGTTTCTTCACCAATGCCGCCCCTACGGTTGCAATTACAGATATTTTGCCCCTTCAGGAAAATTTCGCCCGCGTTCCCAATCAAAAAAGCGCGGGCAGCAGAACGGCGCCCCTACATTTTTTTAATTGTGCGTTGTGCATTGATAAAACTCTGCCAGGGGATGAGAACAAACTGATTAATTATTTCCTGATTTCCTTGATATAATATCAATCAAGGAAAGTAGGAATATTTATTAATCTTCCTAACATACTATGAATGGCGGCGATACTGTGAATATTTTGGAAAGTTCCGTAATTGAACGGAAAATCATAAATGTAACAGGCAAGCGGCAGGTTACGATCCCTTTGAGGTTCTACGAAAAATTGCCTTTTGGCAAAGAGGTTGAGTGCTTCCTCACTGATGATGCTGTTGTGCTTCGTCCGCTTCCGAACTCGGATGACGGATTCGCGATGGAAATTTTGAAGGATTTAGTTTCACAGGGATATAGCGGAGATGATTTGCTCGAAAAGTTTGCGGAGCAACGCGCCAACATCAAAAAAGCAATTAGCGTATTGCTCAACGAGGCAGACGAAATTGCTGAAGGTAAGCAAAAAGGAGCCACAACAAAAGACATTTTCGGAAAGGAATAGCCAATGTATGAAATCAGCTATTCCAAATCTGCCGAGCGTTATTTCAAAAAAGCCAAAGACAAGCAGTTGCTTGCAGCGTTCAAAACGCGATTGATAAGCTGAAAAATGACCCTTATATTGGAACTCAAAAAATCGGAGATTTACGCGGCATTTATGGTTATGACGTAAAATACAATGGAGTGAACTATGAGCTTTCCTATCGGATTTATGAAGAAAACATCCAACTTGTGGTTATTATCTTGGCCGGAACGCGGGAGAATTTTTATGAGGAATTGAAACGGTTGGTAAAATGAATACGCATATCTTGTCAAATACCTTAATTAGTGATTAGTGGTTAGAAGGGCAAAAAACCGCGGGCGCGACGCTCCGCGCTCCCAGCTTTGTTTTTCTAACCCCCTTTTTCATTGAGCATCGGAAAACTTCCCGGTCTCCAAAAACAACGCGACGGCTTTTGCCGTGTCATCCCGCCAGTGGATGCGTTCGTGCGAACACGGGACTGTCATCTCGCCGCTCGCGGCTACGCGGCGGACGGACGAGGCGGTGACGAGCCCGTCATGTACGCCCCTCAGTAAATGTTTTCTTATGAAGTCCGGTCTTGTCCCTATGATAATGCCGATCTCCGGCGCGGGAACGTTGAGCGGGGGGGCTATATCCGGCCCCGGCTCCGCGAGGTCGGGCAGGCTTTCAAAAAACCGCCGGGAAAACGGAACCCCTGATAATAAATTGGCGTAAGGCGATCCCCCGTTGGGCGTCCCGATGAGAACGACCCTGCCAAGCCCTCCGATCACGCGCCGCGACAGGCAGTCGCGGATAATGAGCCCTCCCATGCTGTGCCCGACAAAATGCACGACGCCGCCTTCGGGGATATTCTTCCCTATAATTTCGCACAGCGATTCGCCGCACTCGCGAACGCTCCGGAACGTCGCCGGCAAATCAGGGGCGAGGACGCTATAGCCCTGCTGTTTTAATTTACGGGCAAGGTAGCGCATATTGCTCCCGCGCCGTAAAAATCCGTGAACTAAAATAACGGCTGCCAAGATTTTTACCCCCGTTCCATAATCAAATAACCAAATATTGCATCAATACGGCTTTCTTAAAGGCTTCGGCGGCAAAAGACAGCGAAAGGTCCTTCATTTGCGCCAGCCCGAGGCTCCGCGCGGGCAATGTCTCCAGAAAACGTAATTCATGCAGCTCCCGGCTGTCCAGCATCTTTTGCACGTCCTCTTTTATCGTTGCCGCAATGCCAAGCCCAATTTTAGCAAATTCAGCGATCAGCGCGAGGCTCTCCAGCTCTATCGCCGGGACGATCTCCAGGTCGTAGCTCTTTAAGAACAGGTCCATCTGTTTTCTGGAATTACTGCTCTTGTCCAGCATAAGGATCGGATACCCGCGCAAATCATTAAGTTGGATCACGGAATCCGCCAGATACGCATATTTTTCGCCTGCCACGAAACAGTCATGGAATTTCATAACGGGCGTTATGTCAAGCGTGGCGTCATCGTCCAGCGGGAGATTTACAAAAGATATATCGACCGTTCCGTTCTTCAGGAGCTTTATCAATTCCCGGGTCGTGCGGTTAACGACGGAAATATTGATCCCAGGGTATTCCATATTAAACTTATTCAAAAAGGGAAGTAGAAAAATGCTGCAGGCCGTGTCGGACGCGCCGATCTTTATTTCACCGTCGCGCAGGTTTTTCATGCTTGATATTTTCTCTTGCGCGTTTTCTATCAACGAAACCGCGTTGTTCACATACGAGAAAAGAACCTCGCCTTCCGATGTTAATTGAACGCCGCGTTTGTTACGGTTGAACAGCTTGCAGCCAAGCCTGTCTTCCAGCTGCATTATAGACTGCGAAACAGCGGACTGCGACACATAAAGCCTTTCTGCAGCCTTAGTGACATTGCCGGTTTTGGCGACTTCGCAGAAAAATCTATATAGTTCCAAATTAACATACATAAATTAGCGCTCCTTATTATCATCATAAGTATCATTAATTTTACTTATTATTATAATCGTATTATATTATGCACGGTATGAAAATCAAGCGGAAGGGTATTGGTTCAGAGATATTTTAACGATTACGCGTCATGACAAGGATAAAAGTTGTTACAATAGAACGAATAAACCAATAGATGTTCAGGAGGTATGAACATGACAAATCTTAAGGGAACAATGGAAGCATTTATTCAGGAAGCATGCGAAAAAATCCGCATGGAAGCCGCCGGACGCCCGGTATTATGCGCTCTGTCCGGCGGGGTGGATTCCGCCGTATGCGCCATACTCGCGCACCGGGCCGTCGGGGACAATCTCACATGCCTTTTTGTGGACACCGGATTGATGCGTAAAAACGAGGGCGATCAGGTAACCGCGCTGTTCCGCGACACATATGCGATCAACCTTATCCGGGTTAACGCCGGGGAGCGGTTCCTGGCAAAACTGAAAGGCGCGGTCGAGCCGGAGCGTAAAAGGAAAATCATCGGCGAGGAATTTATCCGCGTTTTTGAAGAGGAAGCCAAAAAACTCGGTCAAATCGGCTGCCTTGTACAGGGAACTATCTACCCCGATATTATGGAAAGCGGTTCTGACGGGCATAAGCAGGTGAAGGCCCACCACAATGTAGGGGGGATGCCGGCAAATATTGAGTTTGAAGCCGTGATCGAGCCGATCAAACTGCTGTATAAAGAGGAAGTACGCGAATGCGGCAGAAAGTTGGGGCTGCCGGAGATGTTCGCGAATCGTCAGCCTTTTCCGGGACCGGGCCTCGCTGTGCGCTGTCTGGGCGAGGTGTCGAAACCAAAACTTGACCTTTTGCGTGAGGCTGACGCGATTTTCTGTGAGGAAATAGAGAAGGCGGGACTGCAAAGTGAGATACAGCAATATTTTGCCGTTTTGCCCGGTATACAAAGCGTCGGGGTGCGTAACGGTGAGCGGTGTTATGAAGAGATGATCGCGCTGCGCGCCGTAACCACCATAGATTTTGTTACCGCGGGTTACGCCAGGCTGCCATACGAACTGATAGAAACCGTGGTAAAACGGATAACAGGTGAAGTAATAGGAATCAACCGCGTCGTGTACGATGTGACGCCGAAACCTCCGGGCACAGTGGAGTGGGAATGAAAACAGGGATGATCAAAATAATCGATTACAAAGCCGGAAACGCTCCGAGCGTATTGCACGCCGTAACTCATCTCGGATATGAAGCGGGTTTTGCGCGTTCGCCTCATGATCTCAAAGGTACCGCGCACATTATTCTGCCCGGAGTGGGAAGCGCGAGGGCGACGATGGAGTCCCTGCGTGAAATGGGTTTGGTGAAAGCATTGGAAGAAGCGGTGCTGCGAAACAAGGCGCGGTTTCTTGGTATTTGCGTCGGCATGCAGATATTGTTCGAGCATAGCGAGGAAGAGGACGCGGAATGCCTCGGATGGTTAAAAGGCCGGGTCGTCAAATTCAACGCTGAAAAAATCAGGGTCCCGCAAATGGGATGGAACAATGTGCGCTTTATAAAAAACGCAGCCTGCGCCGCCCGGGATGACTTCTTCTATTTCGTCAACTCGTATTACGCGTGCCCGGAGAACGAGCCGGATTTGTGGGGCGTGGCGGAATACGGCGGTCCGTTTGCCGCGGCCGTATGCAGCGGAAACATATATGCCACACAGTTTCACGTTGAAAAGAGCGGCTCGGCAGGGCTTGAACTGTTGAACGCCTTTCTCAGGCTTAAGGGAGAATAGGCCCATGCTTACGAAAAGGCTGATAGCCTGCTTTGACGTTATAAACGGCAGGGTGACAAAGGCGGTGCAATTTCAGGACAACATAGACGTTGCTCCCGCCGAGGAGCTGGCCGAAGCTATGTACGGCGCGCAAATCGACGAACTGATCTTCTACGACATTATGGCAAGCGCGGAGAAACGCGGTATTGACATAGAAACCGTAAAAAAAGTGGCGAGGCGCGTTTTTATCCCATTCACCGTCGGCGGCGGGATAAAGGACTTGAACGATATGTACGAGGCGCTTAAGGCGGGGGCGGAAAAGATAAGCGTCGATTCAATGGCGGTGCGAAACCCGCAAATCATTGCGGACGGCGCGAAAGCGTTCGGCTCGCAATGCGTCGTATTGTCCACTCAGGTGAAAAGAACGGAGAAAATGCGGAGCGGGTATGAGGTCTATATAGACGGAGCAAGGACGGCGACCGGGATGGACGCTATCGAGTGGATAAAGCGCGGGCAGGAACTTGGCGCAGGGGAGATATGCCTGAACAGTATTGACAACGACGGCGCCTTGACCGGTTACGACCTTGGATTGATGAAACTTGCCCAGGCCGCTGTTTCTGTCCCTCTTATCGCTTCGGGAGGCGCCGGGAAGCCGGAACATTTAACATCACTGTTCACGAATACGGACGCGCATGCAGCCATAATCAGCAGCATGCTGTATTCGCCCAGAATGGAAAGAAACTATACGGTGCGGGAGCTGAAAGAATACCTGACGCAAAACGGCATCCCCGTGCGCCCGGCAAAAAAGACTGGAGAGGAAGACACATGCAGATAAATGAAAAGATAATCGATTACCTTGAGGAGCTGTCATGCCTTACACTTTCAGTTGAAGAGAAACAAAGGATATCGGGTGATTTGAAGGAGATTTTGGGATATATGGAACGGCTCGGAGAACTGGATACCGGTGGCGTGCCTGAGCGCAGCCACCCGTTTGACAATGTGAATGCCTTTCGAGACGATAAAGCCGGGACGTCATTTGACCGGGAGCTTATTTTGAAAAACGCTCCGCACAGGGACAACAGAATGTTCATCGCGCCTAAAACTGTTGAATAAAAAAACTTGGAGATAGCAAAATGGCGGACGGAGTTTTGTCGTCCGCCATTTTTTGTTCCGCCAAGCAAAAGCAAGTTGTCGCGCTGATGCATGCCCTTTCCGGACAAATTAGAGCCGTTGGCTCTTTTCTGTACAAACTTTTCGATACTAAATTTAGTTTTTACAGTATTTTATGTGTCTGAACTTTGTGCATGATTTTGAGAGGCGCTATAAATGAATGGCGAGGGGAAGTACGTGCTCCCTCTGTTTTTGCTTTTTTAAAAAATAATGCCGGCGCCTCTGATTACAAACTATTTTGCGCAGGCTGTCGGGCTGCCGCAAACATCGCAAAAACGCGCGTCGTCCGGATAAATAAATTTCGTTGTATGCCAGCCACATTCAGGGTTTGTACAAATATTTTGCGTAGGCGTATCGTCATTGACATTTAAAGCAGTCCCACACTTCAGGCAAAACCGTGATTCAATTCTGTACGGATCAGAGCCACACTTTGTGCATTTCATCTTAATATTCACAGCTCCCTCTAAGTAACAAGATTTTTCACAAACTCCACCGGAAACATCGTGCGTTGGGCGGTTTCTTCAACGCTGAACCCCTGCGACAGAAAACGTTTTGCTACGCTCTCCATGCTTTCCGCTACCTCGACAATGTACTTGTCATAATCGTAAAAACGCATCACGCGCTGCCCCCATGGATATTCTTTGGCTCTATGGATAAATTCAATGCTCTCAATGCCTTCAATTTTATTTTGCCAGAAATCCAAATCTTCTACCTCAAAATAGAGCTCAAAGTTGTTGGGGCGCGCCTGCATTTGAAGGTCTTGCCCAACAAGTTCGGGATAGTTGGATTGTAAAGAAACCCCTCCCTCAAAAGCTACATGTACGCCTAAATCCATAAATACCTTTTGTTCCATCACGGTTTCATAGAAATGTTTTGCTTTCGCCATATCGGATACGGCGATTAAAGTACCTCCATACCGCATTTCATCACTCCTATCCAATATTTTGTCGTTCCGCAGGTTTCTATCATTTCTTTTCTCTCCCTTCCTGTTCAATTATACCAATATGACATTTTTTGTGACGTTTACATGCTCCCAATACTCCCGCGCTCCCACCGCCTATAGAGGCGGCAGGCTTCTTGCGAGGTATGTGTTACAAGGAAGGAGCTTAAAACAATGTCAGTAGAAAACTCAATAGCCTTGATAACCGTTCGCTTCTATGATATGCTTTTACTTAATTAGCTTGTTTGCCGAATTGTTATGGAAACCGCATGAGTAGTCGTTTGTCCTATTGTTTTAATTTTCAAAAATTTCTGCGTGGATACAAATAGCCGCTGTATTATTCTGTTGGAAAACTTCTACTATTTCCAGCATCCCAATATAATAAACAAAGTAGGTAGGTATATGGACAACATAAAGAAAAACAGCGTACTGGTAGTTGACGACGAAGCCTCAAATATTATTGCTCTCACGCATATTCTTGATGGGGAATATACTGTTTACGGTTCAAAGGATGGAAGCGAGGCAATTTTACTTGCGGAAGAATATTTACCCGACGTAATTCTGCTTGATATTCTTATGCCGGATATGAACGGCTATGAATTGTTGTCGCAATTGCTACGAAATGAACGGACGCGCGATATACCCGTCATTTTCATCTCAGGGCTTGTGAGCAACGAGGATGAAGAAAAAGGGCTAAGCTTGGGGGCGACAGACTACATAACCAAGCCCTTCCATCCCGCCATTGTCAAGCTGAGAGTACGCAAGGTCATACAAACGATGAATCTGATCAAAACTATTGATTCTCTCCGCGCGGAAGCGGTACGCGAAGCAAAGGAGCAAAATGAACTCAACCAGATCATGTTCGACAATGCTCCTATTGGCTTGACCGTATTTGATGACAATTTCAAATATATTGACTGCAATGAAGTCGTTTTGAAAATGTATGGCATTACGAGAGTGGTTTACAGCACTTTTTTCGGCAGCGCCGATCACTCGCCCGAATATCAGCCCGACGGAGCAAAATCATATGATAAAGCTATGAAAATCATTAAACAGGTCATGGACGGCGAGGTTATTAGGATAGAGTGGGTGCACCAAACACCGGACGGTAAGCCTTTGCCTGTCGAGCTTACGATGATACGCGCTAAGCAGGGCGATAAGTATGTCGGGCTCGGCTATATATATGATATGCGAGATCAAGTACGCTTAAAAACGGAAATCGAATCCGCACTGGTTAAAACACAAGAAGCAAGCCGCGCCAAAAGCGATTTCCTGTCTCGCATGAGTCATGAGATGCGCACTCCAATGAACGCAATCATGGGAATAACACAAATTGCTAAGACATCATGCGATCCGGGTGAAACATTGGATTACCTTAATAGAATTGAAGTTTCCTCCCGTGAATTGTTGAGGCTGATAGACGATGTGCTTGATATAACGAGTGTGGAATACGACACGTTCAAGCTCGTTGCTTCCGTGTTTGAATTTAATGCTATGATCCGTGACATATTGCAGATGATAAGCCGCAGCGCGACGGAGAAACGGCTGACATTTGCTTACGACATCAGTCCGTCCATACCGGCTCGGCTTATAGGCGATGAAAAACGATTGAAGCAGGCCGTCATCAACCTCTTGGCAAACGCGGTTAAGTTTACGCAGGAAAATGGCAAAGTGCGTTTAGCCATCCAGAGAATAGAAGCATTTGGCGAAAACATCACCTTGCAATTTGAAGTATCCGACACTGGCATAGGTATACCTAAAGAGAAGCATAATGAAATATTCTATTTATTCGAGCAGGCTGACGGCGGACTGACAAGAAAGCACGGCGGTATCGGGATAGGGCTGCCACTATCAAAGCGAATTATCGAAATGATGGGCGGCGAGCTGCGCCTTGAATCCGAACCCGGCAAAGGCTCAACATTTACATTCACTTGCAAACTTAAAAAGGTATTATAAACGAAGAGGCAGTTAGATCCGCCTCCATGGATTCTATGGATGGGATATTACCGAATTATAGAGTTTGGAGGGGTTTGAAAGTGGGCATCATAAATAAAATACGTGGTATACTCTCGTATTATTTACATTCAGACGACATACCTCTAAACGGGCGGTTTTTTAATATGATTGCCGGGTTATGCGCTCTCATCGCGTTGCTTAATGTAATCATATCCTATTCCGGCATACTCATTTATACCACTGCATTTTTGGTGTTTATTGCATTAATATTTTTGGCAAACAAACATAAAAAATACAACGTTTATGCAGCGTTACTCCTATCAATCTTTTCGTTTGTTCTCTTCCCCTACTTATTCATAAGTAATGACGGGATTTCCGGCGCCATGCTTGTTTATATTGTATTCAACGCGGGAGTTATCGGTTTTTTACTATCTAAAAGAACCTTTGCGATTATTTTTTCGCTATTTTTAGCCACTGCTGTTGGGATGATCATTTTTGACTATTATAACAGGCATTCAGGATTAAATATTTATATGCCCATTCACGATGAACATATTAGATATATATTTGTCGGGATTAGCACAGTTGTTTGCTCTATCGGGCTCGTTTTGCTGATAAAATTTCAAAATTCTTTATATACTATAGAAAAACAAAAAGCAGAACAGGCGGTTTTAGAAAAATTCCGTAATGAACAGCAATCTCAAAAAATGTTAGTTAATGCCACAAACGAAGCCAATAAAAACATGGAAGCGCTGCTTCAATCAATGGACATAATGGTTCTTATTACAGAGGCGGAATCAGACAGAATAATCTTCATGAACGAAAGAATGATGAAGGAATTTAGTTTTGAAAATGAGACAGTCGGTCAAAGATGTTGGGAAGTGCTGGTCACGGGCGCTACGGAACGGTGCGGGTTTTGCCCCAAGAATAGCCTTGGGGCAGGTTCCGGCGAATCCGTTTCATGGGAATTTTACAGCCACACAACCGAAAGGGATTACAGGGTTGTCAGCAGGTTTATTGATTGGCCGGACGGAACGAAAGTATTTTTAGAACAAACAGACGATATTACGGAACTAAAAAAAACATATGAATACGCGCAGCTTTTGTTTGACACGACGCCGATGAGTTGTATACTGTGGAACAAAGATTTGGAAGTCGTCGATTGGAATCAGGAAGTGCTGCGAATGTTCGGTATAAAAAGCAAGGAGGAATTTGCGGAGTACGCTAAAGCCGCATGCATGTTTGCGGCGGAATATCAGCCGTGCGGCGGACGAAGCGACGAAATGGGCTACGAAGTGCTCCAGCAGGCGTTAGACGAGGGATATTCACGTATTGAATGGATGTATCAGACAATAGACGGAAAACCTTTGCCCTGCGATAATGTAATGATTCGCGTTAAACTCAAAGACGAGTATTATGTAGCTGAGTATGCCAGAGATTTAAGAGAGCAGAAGAAGTATATCGACGAGCTTAACAAGGCGCGGGACGAAGCGGAAGCCGCTAAGCAAACCATCGAAACCCTCAATTCCATGCATAACATATTAAACGGAACGGATGCCATGATCTATGTAACCAACCCGGAAACCGATGTGATATTGTTTATCAACAACTCCATGAAGCTGCACTACGGTATTGAACACGGCGAGGGAGAAATATGCTATAAGGTATTCCAGGACGGCTTCACCGAAAGGTGCGAGTTCTGCCCGTGCAACAAGCTGGATATAGACCCGGAGCAAACTGTTGTGTGGGAGAAGCACAGTACCCTGGCAGGCAAGCACTACCGCAATACAGATCAGTACATAGACTGGCCGGGCGGTAAAAAAGCCCATATACAGTACAGCGTTGACATAACCGAAATTATTGAAGCGCAAGAGTTTAATAAAATATTGTTCGACAATGCCCCTATCGGCCTGACCGTGTTTGACGACAAATTTAAATACGTTGACTGCAACGAAGCTGTCCTTAAAATATACGATGTCACAAGGGATTATTACAAGAGCTTCTTTGGCAGCGCAATGCACTCCCCCGAATATCAGCCTGACGGTTTAAAATCCTATGATAAAGCAATGGATGTCATTAACAGAGTCATGGCCGACGAACGTATGCAAATTCAGTGGGTTCACCAAACGCCGGACGGGAAGCCTTTGCCTGTCGAGCTTACGATGATACGCGCTAAGCAGGGCGATAAGTATGTCGGGCTCGGCTATATATATGATATGCGCAATATCAGGCGGATTGAAGCCGCAAACCGGGCGAAGTCCACGTTTCTTGCGAACATGAGCCATGAGATCAGGACGCCGATGAACAGCATCATAGGGTTTGCGGAATTGGCGCAGGATGATGAAATTTCCGTGAAAACAAGGGACTATCTTTACAAAATTGAGGAAAGCGCGAAATGGCTGCTTAAAATTATCAACGATGTTTTGGATATTTCCAAAATTGAAGCCGGAAGAATGGAGCTGGAACATATCCCGTTTGAGCTTTCCGATGTTTTTTCCCATTGCCAGTCAATCATTACGCCAAAGGCAACGGAAAAAGACATAACACTTTATTGCTACGCGGAACCGTCTTTCGGAAAAAAGTTGCTCGGTGATCCGCTCAGGCTGCGACAAATCCTGCTGAACCTGCTTTTCAACGCGGTAAAATTCACAAATACCGGCATTGTGAAGCTTCTCGCCTCTATCGTATCCTATAACGAGCATACCGTGACGATGCGTTTTGAAGTCAAAGACAGCGGCGTCGGTATGAAGCCGGAACAAGTAGAAAAAATATTTGAGCCGTTCGTGCAGGCGGACGAAAGCATTTCGCGCAGGTATGGCGGCACGGGGCTTGGCCTTGCTATTACAAAGACCTTCATCGAAATGATGGGCGGCAAGCTCGCAGTGGAAAGCGCGCCGGGAGTTGGCAGTAAATTTAGCTTTGCGATTGTGTTTGACACGATAGACGCTCCTGCAAAGGCTTCATCGGAAAAAATTATCTTCAGCGAAATCAAAAAACCGTTCTTCGAGGGCGAGGTATTGATTTGCGAAGATAATAAGCTGAATCAGCAAGTAATCATTGATCATCTTGAAAAAGTCGGTATAAAAACAGTAATTGCCGACAACGGCAAAGAGGGCGTCGATATTGTTACAGCGCGGAAAATGAAAGGAGAAAAACCCTTTGACCTGATTTTAATGGATATTCATATGCCCGTAATGGACGGGCTTGAAGCCGCGCAAATAATATCCGCGTTAGAAGTGCCGACCCGGATCGTCGCTTTGACGGCGAACATTTTGATCAACGATTTAGAATTATACACACAAAATGGAATGTCCGGGCATTTAGGCAAGCCGTTTACTAAACAGGAATTGTGGAGATGCCTTTTGGACTACCTCTCCGCAAAAAGCTTTTCGCTTGTGGAGGCTCATAGTCTGTCTGCCGAAAACGAGACCCTGCTGAAAAAATTAAGGTACGATTTCTATGGTAACAATCAGGCTTTAATAGCGGAAATACAAAAGGCACTCGATAAAAACAATGTGAAACTAGCGCACAGGCTTGTACACACGCTCAAGAGCAGCGCCGGACAGATTGGAGAAAAGCCGTTGCAAAATGCCGCCGCTATCGTTGAGAATATGTTGCTCAATGGGGAAACCCGGCTTACCGATGAACAATGCAGCATACTGGAGAAGGAGCTAAAGTCTGTTCTTATTAAGCTTGGAAATATTATTGCCGAAGAACACAAAAATGACGTTGTTCAAGGTGGCGTTCCAAATGATGAACAGGTGCGCAAACTGCTTGACCGGCTGGAGCAAATGCTTCAAAAACGCAACATGGAATGCGTCAGGCTTATTGATGAATTGAGGTTGGTATCGGGAACGGAAGAACTTGTGCGGCAGACAGAGAACTGTAATTTCGGAAATGCGCTTGCCGCACTCTCAGAATTCAAAAAAAGTGTGCTAAATCACTAACCACTAATCCCTAATCCCTTTCCCGCCCTACGTTTTTTGTCTTTTGCCTTTGCTGGGCTCTAAATAAAACGGGCGGCAAAATGCCGCCCCTACGGTTTTTTTGCTAACCACTAACCACTAATCCCTAATCCCTTTCCCGCCCGCATTCCCAAGATTTATGTTGTTGGTTCTTGCATGGATAGTTTTTGTTCCAAGCCTTTCATAGGAATATATAAACGTAAAGGCATGTCTTCAAGGCTTAGAAAATCATATTTTTGATAAAATATTTTGGCTTTCTCGTCTTTCGCGTCAACAATAACGGCAAATGAAGCTATTTCTTTGCTTATGGCAAGCGCTTTATTCAAAGCGTGAAAAAGAAGCTTCTCCCCATATCCTTGCCCCTGATAGCGCCTATCAACGGCTAACCGTCCTAAAAGAGTACAGGCTACTCTTCTTTTTGGAGGTAGTTTTTTACCCGCTTGCTTCGGCAATTCTTCCACCATCAGAGAATATTGAGATATGGCGTAATAGCCTATAATGTGCCCGGTTTCGTCTCCCAAAACAAAAACAGAAGAGAGATTACGCTTAACGTCTTGGCTCGCCTTGGTTTTTAGGTACTCGTCAAGCTCTGGGGCGCCAGACTCAAAATTTGTTTTGTCGTGAGCAGCGTTTAATCTATCCCAAAATAATTGCATAACCTACGTCCTGTCAACGATATGTAAAGAGTCATGCCTTTTTTTCAGATCAAGTAAGGCCTCCGACGGTTCAAAGTCCCGCTCCAACGCTTCAAGAAATATCTTACTATCCCTGACACTTAACACCATTGGGGCGATTTCGTTCATAGTTGCAAAGCGTTCCTGAATTACCTCCTCGCCCTTCTCTCGAAGAGCCGAAAGCATAAACGCGGCCCGTGTCTGATTGGAGTATCTCGCGGCATAATCCACCACGGCTTTAGTGTAATCGTCCATTCTAATAGTGGTCTTAGCGTTATTTGTTATCATGAATTTCCACCCTCCTTTTAATTTAAGGTATCATTTTGATACCTGAACGTCAAGCCCAAAATTAGGATTAGGATTTTCGGAGCGGGAATATCGTGAGTTGGAAAGTTTGCCTTTGCTAATCACTAACCACTACTCACTACTCACTACTCACTACTCACTACTAACCACTACTCACTACTAACTACTAACCTCTAACCACTAATCACTAATCCCGCCCGCGGTTCTGCGCAAATCATGAGGCGGCTTGATAGTTATTTTGTATTTTCTCTTGCGTATAAATTGTAAGAGTGCTATAAATAAAGTAAGTGGTTGATTACAAATTAAGGAGGTAATGCTATGAATACAACCTCTAAAATAACAAGTAAGGGGCAGCTTACGATTCCTTTTTATATCCGCAACAAATTCGGTTTTAATACCGGAGAGACTGTTGAATTTGAGGAAAAGAACAATTATGTAATAATCCGCAAACCTAAAAATCTAATGGATTATGTAGGTTGCCTTGATGGAGCGGATTTGCCGAACGATCTGGAAGAACTGCTGACTCCCGATGTCGGCAGAAGCATTTTGGAGCGGGAATATCGTGAGTTGGAGAGGCGTCAAAGTTTTGGATAAAGAGTATGTAAAAACTGCTTTATCCCTTGGTAGAATACACAATAACGGATTTGCCGATTCCTATCTGGCTGTCACTGCAAAAAAACACGGCTTCGAGGTCGCCACGTTCGATGAAGGCCATTTTAAAAAGCTTGATGTCGTGTTGCATGGAATTAAATAACTCCAAATAAAGCGGGCGGCAAAATGATATGCTCCCCTTTCCATATTGGGGAGCATATCACCAGCAAAAAGTGACTTATTTTTTGGGAATCTATATAATTAGAGTCCAGCCGCTCACCGCTAAACGGCTTACAACGGAGAGGACGTTAGCGCGTCCTCTCTTTTTCTCTCTGCTTATATTCTACAACCTACCGCCAATTTGTCAAGTTTTTTGCCTCTTGCGCGGCAATGCCATTATTGGCTATAATATCTTGGGAGGAGTGATTGATTGCATGAGAATATATATGGATGCCTGTTGCCTGAACCGCCCTTATGACGACTTGTCGCAGGACAGGATTTATCTCGAAGCCGAAGCGGTTCTGTCTATCATTTCTCACTGCGAAAAAGGCAAATGGACACTTATTGCCAGTGGAGCAATAGATTTTGAATTATCGAATTTATTCGATACGGACAGGCAGGAACAGGTACAAATGCTTTACGCTGCTGCGAATGAGCGAATCAAGATGTCAAGCGAAGCTGAACAACGTGCCGTCTTTTTTCAGAAGCATGGGTTAAAACCTTTTGACAGTTTACATTTAGCTTTGGCTGAAACAAGCGGTGCTGACATTTTTCTGACTACCGATGACCGCCTGCTTAGAACAGCGCAAAAAACAGATTTAAGAATCAATATCGCTAATCCCGTATCTTGGCTTATGGAGGTAATTAACGATGGAAAGTAACGCTGCAATAAATTTACGCGATCCAATGCTTGTTCGCAAGGCCGGAATGTTCGCGCTTAGAAAAGAATTGGGGACAGCCGGCGCGGCGTATTTTATCAGGCAATTCACCGCAGGGCAGGGTAACTACACCACCGAGCGCGATAAACTTTTAGCGGATTTTACCCTTGACGAAATTATAAAAAATGTCCGCGAACTTGATGAATATTGATTGATTATCACTATCCAAAAGACTTCTGAATTGCTTCGCTACGCTCGCAAAGACGGGGCGACCCGACAGCAGCCCGGCGGCGCGTAGACTGTATTAGAGAAATCCCGTTGCTGCAAATAACTGATGATATGTACTCATTGTCAAATAATTATCTGGAATTACTTTCATTACCTAACGACGGTAAAATTGATATGTTACACCTTGCAATATGCGTGGTAAATCAAATAGACTACCTTTTGACATGGAACTGTAAACACCTTGGCCCGTTAACAATGCAAAGGGTTCACACATATAATGACAGACACGCCCTGTTTGTTCCGATTTTAACAACACCGGAAGCATTTTTTGATGAAAGGGAGTTTATATCATGATTTCTTTTGAAGAAGATTCAATAATTGCGGAAGTAAGAAAGAACCGTACTGAACTTCTGGCTGAGTTTGACGATGATGCAAAAAAACTTATCGAGCATCTTATCGCTCAAAAACCCGCCATGGAAGTTGCTGGGTGGAAATATGAAACAGAAACGGAACTCGAAACCCGAAAAGCGTTGCATAGACAACAACGAGAAATTGAATTGAAAAGGATCGAAAGCCTATTGCCCAATTTATCACAGCAACTGGCCTGACCCGCTAGAAAGACGATATAATGCTGGATAAGGATATATGCCGATGAAAATAAAGGTTTATTTGGAAAGATAGATGCCATATAGAACCCATAAGAAACCTGGAAAAACTAATGCTTTTTAGGCAGGGACAATCGGGATAGTACAATGCAAAATGTCGCTTATCAAGGAGGTATTCGTATGGATACTGTGACCATAAAAATGGATTTTCCTAAAGACGTGTTGCTTGCCGCCGATATTTCGGAAGCGAATGCTCCGTCTGATATAAAAAAACATCTTGCGCTGTACATGTTCAAAGAACGGATAATATCATTCGGTAAGGCGTCGGGACTATCAGGTTTGAATAAATTGGAGTTTATGGAGCTTGCCGGCAGTAAAGGCATACCTCTTAATTATGATGCTGATGATTACCGGGAGGATTTGAATACAATACAGGATTTGGGCTTATGATTGTCGTTTCAAATACCACGCCAATATTAAGCCTGTACAAAATAGACAAGCTAAATCTCTTGCAGAGTTTGTTCGGCCAAGTCTACGTGCCTATGGCAGTCTACGACGAAATCGCTGTAACCGGAAAAGGCAAACAAGGTCATGATGAACTGGAAAAAGTAGATTACATCCTCATCAGGGAGATCAAGAACGTATTTGCAGCAAATCTTCTCCGTTCGCAGCTTGATCGAGGAGAAGCCGAGGCTATCGTGTTGGCTGGAGAGCTGGGGGCAAAAATATTATTGCTGGATGAGAAGAAAGCTCGCAGGATAGCTCAGGCTGGCACACAGTCTGTTATCGGAACGCTTGGCATTCTCCAGACAGCAAAAAACAGAGGACTTATCACGGATATTAAGACACCTTTGGATAGTTTGATTGCGAATGGTGTTTGGATTGATAAAAGCCTGTATAGTTTGGTATTACAGAACAACAACGAATGAAGGACTTCAACAGGTATCATCCGCCTAACCCGCCAGCTGAAAATATATCACGACAACTGCTGTTTTAACAGGCCGTTTGACGATCAGTCCTCGCTTATTATACACTTAGAAACCGAAGCAAAACTACATGTTCAAGAGCTAATTCGGCAGGGTGAGCTGATGTTGCTCTGGTCTTTTGTATTGGATTATGAAAATGGCGCAAATCCTTTTATGGAAGTGAGAAACAGATGATTTTATAAAGAGGTATTCCGATGCGGAGTAATACAGTGCTTAAAGATGATGGAATGCGCATTCTTGCTGAACAGCTTGGAATTGTGGAAGCCGAGCGATTTATTGCTCTTATGCGCAGGGACCGTTTGATTATACGCAGTGGCGACAAGGGCTTTACAGGGATGTTTCGTTAGACTCTTTCCTGCGTGACGCGCAGAAATATCGGGATGAGATGACGCCGTAGGCGGCATTTTTCCGCCCGCGTTTTTTAAATTTAAAATAATCCGAGTAATACACACACATACTCCTTGACGAAAAGCCTCGGCAGCCCTTGAAAACAGCCTGATAAACAATTATAATGAGGCAGTAAGCCGTGGGCGGTGATTATTTGGCTGGACTACTCCTCGAAATGAGGGGAGGTGAAAGCCTGTGACGGTATTTGAAGCATTGATGCTTGCAATATCCTTTGCAATGTTAATCGTTGCGATAATGTCGAACATAAAAAAATAAGCCGCCTTTAGCAGAGGAGACCGGCCTATTTTTTGGGAATCTATATAATTAGAGTCCAGCCGCTCACCGCTAAACGGCTTACAACGGAGAGGACGTTGGCGCGTCCTCTCTTTTTCTCTCTGCTTATATTCTACAACCTACCGCCAATTTGTCAAGTTTTTTGCCTCTTGCGCTTACCGTGAAAGTTGTTTTTCGTCTTCGCGAGCGTAGCGAAGCGATCCAGTCAAAACGGTTGCAATTACAAAAAACAAAGACAAAAAAAGAACTGGATTGCTTCGGCAAGATGCCGCCCCTACGTTTTTTTGTTTTTTGTCTTTGCTGGGCTCTAATAAAAACGGGCGGCAAGATGCCGCCCCTACGTTTTTTTGTCTTTTCACTTTTAATTGCTTTGGTGATCTCTTACTTCGTTGATGGAGACTTGTTGCGCGTTCGGGAGAATAAGCGAAGAAATGTCCCAGAAAATCTTACCGCTCTCAGGGTCGACCAAAGTTACTTCTTCGCCGCCGCCCTCTCCCCATATCTTGTCCAGGTGGTCAAAATATTCTCCTTGCAATAAAGCGTCACTGTTAAGCCGCACATTAGACACGTTCGGGGTCCCTTTTATACGACTCATATCACCAATTACAATACCAAAATATTCCTGGCTCACATTTGCGGGACCCCCAAGGCTGTTACCCGCAAGTCTCATATGTTGATCGCCTAACGTACCAAAAATACCGTAAAACGGTCCCGGATTTCCTTGGAGATAGAATGTTAACTCGACTTTCGCATAGAACTGTGGCGCTGCTGTTCTTTCCCCCACTTCTATGTTGTTTACTTGATCTTGTGCTGGGTTTATATTTTGTCCAATACGAATTATTCCTCCATTATTTACCTCGCCGAATGCGATATAAATACTGTTCCCATACAAGTATTGTACTAATGATGCTATATATCCTTGCACAAAGAATTGCGAACCGGAAATTCTTGTTGTGCCATTGCCATTCATAGTCATATTCCCCATCACCAGAAAATCGGTTATGCTACTGCCGCTAAAGTTCAAGGTTGTATTATTATTTATAGTTAAATTGCCGCCTACATAAACTCCCCTCAAGTTGGGAAAGTTGATGTTGCCGCCTAAAGTGAGGTTACCGGGAACATACAAATATTCCAAATAGCTTATGCCAGCACTTCCAGTAATACTAAGATTACTATCAGCACGAGCTTGAGTGTTTGTGAATTCATTACTGGCATCGAACTCCGGCCAGGTTGTATAGTTGCTTGCGTTGTTTAATACGCTTTTTTCATCCATTAAAGACGCTTTATCAAACATATTTTCCATCGCCTCAAGGAAGTCGTAATACTCCGCTTCCTTTGCGTTTGCGTATGAAGTCCTCACCTCATAATCCTCATCCGCAGCCTTCTTCAAACCTTCTAAGTACTCAAAATAATCTGATACGCTATTAAGGTCCCGATCCGGATTTATTGCGCCTTGTCTATAAAATTCTTCGCTTTTATCCCCATGATAAGCCACACCGCCAAGCTCTTCAAGTTTATCAGTAATAATTGTATACGCCGGTGTCGCATCTTCACGTACAAAGCTACCGCCGCCGCTGATATTGAATTCTGCGGCCACAGTGCGCAGTTCAGACGTCGCGACTACTCGAATACTTCCGTTCAACATAGGCCGGTTTTCATCAGGAGTATGATTGAGTACTAATCCTGAGCCTGAATCATCAAACGGCAGGAATGCCACGCTCTTGCCGTTGATTTCAAAACCTGTCAGCTCAGTGCGGACCTCTTCGTATATTTTCCTGTAGTCTTCAGAAACGATATTGAAAAAGTCATTTATTTTACCTCTAACGTAATCGCTAATAACGTCATCATCTGCACTTGCCAGCCCAACAGGAATCTCGTCGTCAAACTTTAACTTTATATCGCTCTCGTTCTCCAGTTTTTCCCGGAATATATTCATAAATGTCCGCACGCCTGCTTCCGCCGCGTAATACGTTTGCTCGTACTGCTCGACAAACGCGCTTTGCCTTGTCTCGGCAAGAGAAGAGACAAGGACCGCCGCGGATATCATTGAAAGCAACAGGACCAAAATCAAAACATAAAGCAGCGCCATACCTTTGTTTTTACAATTAAATCTTTCCGCGTTAAATTTACGAATCATTAATGCTCCGCCTCCCCTGCATTACTTAAATGCGATTATTAATTCCGCAAATGAATTTGCGTTGTGACCCATTGTCCGCCCGTTGATTCTATGTATATTTTGGCTTTTTTGGTATCCAAATCAGTAGCAATATCAAAGCTGGCAATATTCTTTGCAATAGTGATGTCGTCAAGACTTAATTCGCCAGTCGTAAGATCAAGATTGTAGGGCTTGATAAAGGGAAATCCTTCTATTCTTATCTCGCGCGTGAAAGCAAGAACAGCCTGTCTGAGGGCGACATGCTGTTTGATCGCGTCCTCGCTTTCTTTTTTTGTCAACAGCGCCGACGTCAGCAGCACGATACAGACGACCGCCATAAAGCTCAGGATTATCATTACGATGATGGTTTCGACTAAAGTGATCCCTTGACTTTTTTTGAATTTTTTCACGAATATAACACCTCGTTTTTAAATGCTCGCGAAGACGGGCGTGTTTCTCGTCTTTGCGAGGGGCTTGTTCCCGAAGCAATCCAGTTATAACGCTTGGAATTACAGGAAAAAGCAAAGACAAAAGACTTCTGGATCGCTTCGCCTACGGCTCGCGAAGACGAATCGCACACCTCGGCGAAAAGATGCCTCGCGAAGACGAAAAATAACAAAAAGCAAAGACAAAAGACTTCTGGATCGCTTCGCCTACGGCTCGCGAAGACGAATCGCGCGTGGCAGCCAAAAAGTTCATTGCGAGCGAAGCGCGGCAAACGGCTCGCGAAGACGAATCACACACCTCGGCGAAAAGATGGCTCGCGAAGACGGATCGCACAAAGACGGGCGGGACGCCCGCGCTTCCAGCCGCCTGTTATGGTTCCGGTTCCGCCGACTCCGGCTCCGCGTACAATACCGCTACCAATGTAGTCTCTACAACATAAGAATCATTACTGATCGTTATTGTTACTTTATATAAGTTTGAATCTGAAGGGTTTCCCGGATCAGAAACAGCGTTGTATAAATACCTTAATTCAATCGAATCATCTTCGTCGCCGCTGTTATTAATATGAAAGATTCCCGATCTGTTATAATCAGCCAGAAGCTGGTCGGAACTCATTCCATATGCCTCTTCCATCCTCATCTGCGCCTCGTACGTCGTTAAAGCGTGTATCGCGGAACGGCGCTCAGTTCTTATCCCCTGCGAAAACACGCCGACTAAAGGCGCCACGACCAAGGCGAACAACGCGATGGCTATGATGACCTCAAGAAGCGTCATGCCGGGCCTGTTCTTTCTTTTCATGCCGTCACCACCATTCCGCGTGAGAGCGGGCATTGTCAATAACCTCTCAAGTCCACGCTGGCCGCCTCTTTCGCGCCAAAAAAGCTTGTGGCGTCGCCTAAATATATGACATTCACCAAGGCGTCATCAAAAAGGGCGGGCGAGAGCTTCGGCAGCAATCTGGCGTCGCTTAGGAGCTTTTCCAACTCGATTGGAGTTGGATTTGGAGTTGCCCAGATCACAGTGCCATCGGGATTGCCCTTCATAGGCGTACCTCTTGTCGTGTTGTATATGTTTATAGCGTTGGCAAGCGCGGCTGCTTCGGTTGCCGCTTTCGTCCTTCTGCCCTGTTCAATGAAGCCCGGAGCGCTCAACATCGCGACCCCCGCTAAGATCCCCAAGACTATGATCACTATCAACACTTCCACCAAAGAAAATCCCGCCTGCTTCCTTTGCCTTGATTTTGCTTTCATACATTTCACCCCGTTCAATGATTGATATGGCGGCCGTAAAAATTTCCGGTTCGATCAGGCCCGCGACTTTATAATATACGGCAACATATAGATTTGGTCAAGGTTTTTGTGGTTGATTCAAACAATAACATATAATAAAAAAATTTCAAGATACTTTTTGGAGCAATTTTTCAAAATTTCAACGCCCGCGCTCCCAAAAAACAAAAGCAAGCGAGACACGTCTTTGCGAGCGTAGCGAAGCAATCCAGTTAAGATACTTGTAATTAAAGGAAAAAGCAAAGACAAAAGCAAAAACAAAAGACTTCTGGATTGCTTCGCCAAAAAAACAGCTCGCAAAGACGGGCGTGTTTCTTTCGTCTTTGCGAGGAGCAACGCGACGAAGCAATCCAGTTAAGATACTTGTAATTAAAGAAAAAAGCAAAGACAAAAGACTTCTGGATTGCTTCGGCAAAAAGCCGCCTGATGAAGAAACTAAGCGATTCGCACGCCTCGTACCTCAGCGGCTCTCTGCTTATCGCAAAGACGAGGGGGCGCCCGCGTCATCTTTTTAGCGGTCGTCCGTTCGCTGCTGAATTATTGACGCTATTACACTTATTGGTTACAATAAGTGTGAGGTGAGTACACTATATGGAACGTAAAATTAATGAAAAATTGACCGCATGGAAAAACAGCGCGCGAAGAAAGCCGTTGATAATATCGGGGGCGCGTCAGGTCGGCAAGACTTATTCCGCTTTGATGTTCGGAAAAGAGCATTACAAAAACACCGTTTATTTCAGCATGGAAGATTCACGCAGCGTTCAGGCGATATTTGAACGCGACCTGAAGCCTGAACGAATTATCCGTGAATTGTCCGCGCATGGCGGCCAGAGCATTTTCCCCGGCGATACGTTGATTATTTTGGACGAGATACAGGCTTGCGAAAGAGCCTTGACGTCATTGAAATACTTTTGCGAGAACGCGCCCGAATATCATATAATCGCGGCTGGAAGCCTGCTCGGCGTGGCTATGAACCGTGAGAAATATTCATTTCCTGTCGGCAAGGTTGATATGGTTACGCTGTATCCGCTTGACTTCGAGGAATTTTTAGCGGCGAACGGCAACGCTTCGCTTGCAGGGTTGATACGTGAATCCTTCGCGGATTTTTCGCCTTTATCCCTGCATGACGCGGCTATGGATCTATATAAGGCTTACCTTGCGGTCGGCGGTATGCCGCAAGCCGTGCTGGAATATATCGGCACACGGGATTTTAGTTTTGTCGTGGCGGCGCAAAAAGCAATAAACGACGCTTATATCGCTGATATGGCTAAATATGCGTCGCCGCAGGAAACAACGAAGATAATGGCGGCGTGGGCAAGCTTACCCGCGCAGCTTTCAAAGGAAAACCGTAAATTCCAGTATAAAGTTATTAAATCAGGAGCAAGAGCCTACGAATACGAAACGCCGCTTAATTGGCTGAAATTTGCGGGTATCATTCATAAATGCGTTAGGGCGACGGAGGGAAGAATCCCATTGACCGCTTATGCGGACAATGATTCATTCAAGGTTTACATGATGGACACGGGATTGCTTTGCTCAAAGTTCGGTATCGCCGCCAGCGTGATATTGAACGGCACGGCTGCTTTCGACGGGTATAAGGGGGCGCTTGCGGAAAACTATATCTGTCAATGTCTTGTTACTAACGGGTTTACGCCGTTTTATTGGAGCAGTCCCGGCAAGGCTGAATTAGACTTTGTATTTCAGGATAGTCAAGGCCGCGTCCTGCCGCTTGAGGGCAAGTCCGCCGGCAACGTTAAATCAAAAAGCATGAAACAGTTTGTTTCGCTTTATAAACCTGAATACGCGTTCAGGGTATCGGCAAAAAATTTCGGTTATGAAAACGGAATTAAAAGTATGCCGCTTTATGCGTTGTTTTGCTTAATGCCTTGAAAACTCCGAGCCCTCAAATTTTTATCATCCAAATCCGTATCTAAAATATCCGAAAATTTCCGAAAATTTCTCGCGGCATGGTTTGTAAAATTTCTTTTTCTTTTTTTCACCGGCAGTAATATATGTTAAAATCAATCGGTGCTAAAATCAGCCGGAAAGTTTAAAAATCTTTGCAGCTTGAGGGGGGGTGAAGGCAGGATGGCAGATAATCTCATAGATGAAATAAAGGCGGCGGAAACACAGGTTGCGGTGAAAATCAAGGAAGCAAAGGCCGAGGCCGTACGCATACAGAATGAAGCTGCTTCTGATTCCGAAAGTAAAATGAAAGAAGCGCGTCAGACCGCCGCGCGTGAATTCAGAACAAAAATAGCGCACGCGGAAAAAGAGGCTGAAACAAAGGCTGTCGAAATGGTAGCCAAAGGAGAAGCAGCGGCGAAATCTTTTCTTGAGTCTAACTTGGGCAAAGTTTCAGATGCGGCAAAAGCAATAGCGGAAGAGGTGATGGTTAGATATGCCCGTAGCTGAACTTAAAAAAGCAGTTCTTTACTATCATAAGTCAATACAAGATGAGGTTCTGCTTACGCTTCAAAAGTCCGGCGTTTGCGAAATAATTCAGGCAAATGAAGGCAGCGGGGAAACTGCTGTGGCATTGGAGTCAAAAACTTCTGCCGCTGCAAAAGTTACAAAGTGCGATGCGGCGCTTGCGGATTTGCGTTTCCTGCTGCGCTTCCTGGAGCCTTATTACAAGGACCCCGTGTCAGGAATAGCGAGGGCTTTCGGAGAAAAAGACGATTATTCTCTGGCAAAACTCGCTGAATTGGCAAGCCAGTGCGATATTGCGGAAAAATCAGAAATTGTCCGCGGCTTTGAAAGAAAACTGTCCTCAGTAAGGATAGAGATGTCACAGTTGGATAATATGAAGGCGGTCCTTACCAATTTGTCCGGCTTCCCGCATGAAATCAATATATTTGGTTCAGGCGGAAGGCTCAGGGCAGTGGCGGGAAGTTTGCCGTTCGTGCAGTCGGAAGCATGGAAAAACGGCCTTCTGAAAGAAGTGGGGAAAGATTGCGAGATATATCTTGCTCCTCCCAAGATAAAGGAACGCGATATCTGGGGCGTGGCAATGTACGCATCGGAGCGGGAGAGCGAGGTTATGGAAATTTGTTCCAAAAACAATTTTACCCTGTCCGAGCTTGATTTCAGCAAAGAGGACAAGCAGCGGAGCGTTTCGGAGCAGCTGGCGCTGATCAAAACGAGACGGAATGAATTGCGCGCGGAAGAAAAATCCGTACACGATGAGGTCACGAAATATGCCGCCGGGCACGTTGACGTCTTCAGAAAGCTTGTGGATCACTGGAACATACTTAAAGAGCGCCATGAGGCGCTTGCAGGCGGAGAATTCACGGACAGCACGGCTGCGGCGAGTTTTTGGGTTCCCGTATCCGAACTGCCGGATGTAGAGAAAAAACTTGCCGCCCTCGGAACTTGTGAGCTTACGGTAACTGACCCGTCAAAGGAGGATGACGTCCCGTCATTGATGAGGAATACAAAATGGAACCTGCCTTTTGAAGTTCTGACAAAACTTTATTCCCCACCCAAATATGGCGCGATTGACCCAACCCCCAAACTTGCCCCTTTCTTTTTTATATTTTTCGGAATGTGCCTTGGAGACGCCGGATACGCGGTAGTCACGGCGGGATTGCTGCACCTTGTTTTAAGGAAATATAAAAGGATGCCTACCGGTATGAAAGAGTTTTTGAAACTTTTTCTGTTCGTTTCGGGATCTACTTTTGTATATGGAATGATCACGGGAAGTTTCTTCGGGGATTTATTCGCCGTCGTACCGATTCTCAGTCCGCTTAACACCATTCTCGGCGCGATTACGCTGTTTGACCCCATGAATGACATCATGTTCGTTTTGGGTATATCCCTCATGTTCGGGGTGATTCATTTATTCTACGCGCTGATTCTGGCGTTTAAAATCTGCTGGCGGGAGGAAAACTACGCTGACGCGATTTTCGACAAGGCGGCATGGCTCATTTTCCTCACCGGCGTGCTTCTTATAGGAGCCGCAAGCGCGGGAATAGGCTTTATGGGGCCTGCTCAGGCAATAACGCTTTTGGGCACGCTCATGATAATGTTCCATGCGGGTTTGGAAAAGAAAGGTATTTTCTCAAAAATTACGGCGGGGGTTCTGACCATGTACGGCGCAACCTCGTGGCTTGGGGATGTGCTGAGTTACAGCCGCCTTCTCGCGCTTGGGTTAGCTTCCGCCGCGATAGCTACGGTATTTAACATGCTTGGAGGGCTCGCGGCCGGTATTCCTTATGTAGGCTGGATTTTTGCGGTCGTAATAGTGGTGGGCGGACATATATTCAACCTCGCTATAAACATCCTCGGCGCGTTCGTTCACTCGCTGCGTCTCCAGTATGTCGAGTTTTTCAGCAAGTTCTACACGGGCGGAGGGAGGGAGTTCAACCCGCTTTCATGCAGCGCGAAATATGTAAATATATCGGAAAAGTAATTTGTATTTGCAATAATTTATAAGCGATTCAAACTTTGAAGGGAGTGTTTTTCAGATATGGAATTTTTGGGAATTACGTTGTCTCTTTTAGGCGCTGCCCTTGCATCCGGCCTTGCCGGGGCGGGATCAGCCATCGGAATAGGAATAGCGGGCGAGAGCGCGGCCGGAGTCATGACAGAGGACCCGGATAAGTTCGGGCTTTGCCTCCTGCTTCAGGCCCTTCCCGGAACACAGGGGATTTACGGACTTATAATCGCTTTCTTTGTGTTGGTGAAAATCGGGCTTCTTGGCGGCGGAGAAAGCGTTGACGTCACTTGGGTACAGGGGGTCGCCATTTTTGCGGCCTGCCTTCCGATAGCGCTTGGCGGGTGGCTTTCGGCTATAGCGCAGGGAAAAACCTCCGCCGCAAGTATTCAGATGATCGCAAAGAGACCGGAAGAAACGGGCAAAGCAGTTATCCTTCCAGCAATGGTTGAAACTTACGCCGTTTTCTCCCTGCTTATCAGCTTGATTATGCTTCTTGGCATACAACTGTAGGTGCAGGCTGATGGGACTTTCCGACATCAAGAGTAAAATAGAAACGGAGGCTCAGGAAGAGATAAAGAGCATTCTGGCAAAAGCTCAACAGGAAGCAGCCCGCTTGAGAGAAGACGCGAAAAAGAAAGTGGACGAAACTAAAAAACTGTATTCTGAGCGCTTTGAAAAGGAACGCCCTGAGATCCTCCGCAGACGCGAGATAGTTGCCAATCTTGATGTTGCTCGTATCCAGCTTGGAACAAAACAAACCCTCATAGGGAAATCATTTGAAGAGGCCATTTCGATCCTTGCCGGCCTACCGCAGGATCGTTATCTCGGTTTTGTTCACGAGCTGCTTAAAAAAGCTGTAGACACCGGCAAAGAAGTTATGTTTGTCGGCAACGGCGAAAATAAGATAACTCAAGACTGGCTGAATGAATTTAATTCTAAAAACAGCACACAGCTCTCTCTTTCAAACGACAGGCTCCCGATCAAGGGCGGATTTGTCCTTAAGAATAACAGGGTAGACACGAACTGTTCGTTTGATATGCTGGTCAAATGGATTCGCGACGATATCGAAACGGATGTCACAAAGAATTTATTCGAAACCGCCGCGAAAACACAGGAAGCTCCTGCTAAACCAGGACAGAAAAAACGTTAACGGGAGGTGAGGCGGTTGGCAGGCATTAACCGGGATCACCCTTCAGGATATGGCTACGTGGTTTCACGCCTCAGAGCGATGGAAAACCGCCTGATTGACGATGGAGTTTTGCAGCGCATAATAGACAGCGAGGAAATAGAAGGCGCGCTTAAAGTTTTGGGCGAAACTTCCTATTCCGCCGGGCTCAATGAGATGAAATCACCGTCTGACTTTGACCTGCTTATAGAGAATGAACTGTTGAACTGCTACAAGGAAGTCTCATCTTTTGTCCCTGATTCCGATGTGGTGGCGCTTTGCCGTTTGCCTTATGATTTTCATAATGTCAAGGCGCTTATAAAAAACCTCATACAGGTGAAGGAAGGCGCGGAACGTTCTTACCGCCTCCTGTCAAATTTGGGGAGCATTCCAACTGACGTTCTGATCCTTGCGATCGAGGGGGAAGACTATAAGCTTTTACCGCACGGGCTTGATTTAGCTATCCCAAAGTGCCTTTCAGCCTGGGAACAGACCCGTGACCTTCAGGAAATGGAACAGTTGCTTGACGAGGCGCTTTTCAAAGTGATAAGGGACAAGGCGGAAGCTCTCAACATGCCGCATGTTTCGGAATGGGTAAGGATAAAGACGGACACTGAGAACCTCCGTACATTGTACAGGCTTAAAAGGCTCGGCAGCGAAACGGCGGAAGCCTTAAAATTCATCCATAAAGGCGGAAACATTTCCCCTGAGCGTTTTGTCCAGATAATATCCGAGCCTGTGGAGGGATGGGGGCGCTTTCTTGCCGCGAGCAGCCTGAGCGGCGCTTTTTCATCGGCCCAGGAATCAGCGGATATCGAGAACACGATAATTGATATGGAGCGGGTGTTGGACGAATTTTCGGTAAAAATGCTTTTGAGCGCCAAATATGACGCTTTTTCCCCGTCCAATGTGCTTCTTTACCTTTGCACGAAAGAAACCGAAGCTAAAAACCTGCGGATAGCGCTTGTTGCCGTGGCGAACGGCACTGATAAAGATATAGCGAGGAGGTTGCTGCGCCATGTCAGATAGCGTCAAACTGCCAATGGCAGCAATAGGAGATTATGAGATGGTGCTTCCGTTTCAGGCTGTCGGGATAAAACCTTGTATAATGCCGGCTCAGGAATATGAAAAATTTCCTTCCCTTATTGACAGTTTAGCGGCGGAGAATTACGCCGTGGTATTTGTGCAGGAGGAGTTATTCATAGGCTTTAAGCAAAAAATTGAGGAAATAAACGATAACTGGAACGTGAGCGTTATCCCTATACCCGGCATACGCGGCTCAAAAGGAGCGGGACTTGACGCTATACGCAGAAGCGTTGAAAAAGCCGTAGGTATGGATATATTCGCGGTTAAGTGATAATTTTAAGTTTTAAGTTTCATGCAGCAGTCGCAGCAATCAAAAAAATAATCTGGAGGCGATAGATTGTGGCCGCAGAAAAAACGGTAAAAGGAGTAATTGACAGAATATCAGGACCCCTTGTGGTAGCGAAGGGAATGTTGGGCGCCAGCATGTACGATGTCGTCCGTATAGGAGATATAGGGCTTGTCGGCGAGATAATAGAATTAAAAGAGGATACGGCGTCTATCCAGGCTTATGAGGAAACATCGGGCTTGATGCCGGGAGAGCCCGTTGTGGGAACCGGCCAGCCTCTTTGCGTTGAATTGGGGCCCGGGATAATAGAGCAGTTTTATGACGGAGTGCAGCGTCCCCTTGAACTTATAGAGGAAGCCGCTAAAAGTCCGTATATTACCCGAGGGATAAATGTTCCGAGTATAAACCGCGAGAAGAAATGGAAATTCACCCCAAAAGTCAAAGCCGGTGACAAAGTGGTCCACGGTGATATTTTGGGGGTCGTTCAGGAGACCATCGTTGTGGAACACAGGGTAATGGTTCCTCAGGGGATGGGCGGGGTAATAAAGGAAATAAAGTCCGGGGATCACACGGTTATGGAGACCGTGGCGGTGATCGACGGAGCGGACGGGCAGCAGCACAGCGTCCAGATGCTCCAGCGCTGGCCGGTCCGCATAGGCCGCCCCGTGGCGAAACGCCTTCCTCCCGACATGCCTCTTACAACGGGACAAAGAATCGTTGACACGTTTTTCCCGATAGCCATGGGAGGGACCGCTTGCGTTCCCGGCCCGTTCGGTTCGGGCAAGACGGTCGTCCAGCACCAGCTTGCAAAATGGGCGCAGGCGCAGATAGTCGTGTATGTGGGATGCGGAGAGCGCGGAAACGAGATGACGGACGTTCTGCTTGAGTTCCCGGAGCTTGATGACCCGCAGTCGGGACATCCGCTTATGAAGCGTACCGTTTTGATAGCAAATACTTCAAATATGCCGGTGGCAGCCCGCGAAGCGAGCATATATACCGGAATAACCATAGCCGAGTACTACAGGGACATGGGATATTCGGTCGCGCTCATGGCGGACTCGACGAGCCGCTGGGCGGAGGCTTTGCGCGAGATGTCAGGAAGGCTTGAGGAAATGCCGGGCGAGGAAGGGTACCCCGCTTACCTCGGAACCCGCGTCGCGTCGTTCTATGAGCGCGCGGGAAGGTGCATCGTGCTTGGGAATGACGGCAGAGAAGGATCCGTAAGCGCCATAGGGGCTGTTTCACCTCCCGGCGGAGACTTGTCGGAACCGGTAAGCCAGAATACCCTGCGCGTTGCGAAAGTCTTCTGGGGATTGGACGCTAATTTGGCGTATCAGAGACACTTCCCCGCGGTAAACTGGCTTTTGAGTTATTCGCTTTACACTGAAAAGATGGACGAATTCTGGAACGCAAAATTTGACGACGAGTGGAGCGGCCTTCGCGTGGAGGGAATGACCCTTCTTGAAGAAGAAGATAAGCTTAAGGAAGTTGTTCGCCTTGTCGGTATAGACTCGCTTTCCCGCGAAGAGCGCATGGTGCTTGAAACCGCCAAGTCCCTTCGTGAGGATTTCCTGCATCAGAACGCTTTCCATGAGATAGATACCTACGCGTCAATGGATAAGCAGTTCAAAATGCTGCGCACGATAATAAGGTTCCATCATCTTGGCATGGAAGCGTTGAAGAAGGGGGCTCCCATGAACAAGCTGTTTAACCTCCATGTGCGCGAGACGATCGCCCGTATGCGTTATCTTGAGGAAAAGAACATCTCCAAGATTGACAAGATAGAGGATCAAATCAAAAAAGAGATAAACGACCTGTTTACTGCCGGAGGTGAGAATTATGGCGCTTAAAAATATGCTTCCAAAGGAGTACCAGACGCTTTCGGAGTTGGCGGGGCCGCTTATAATGGTGGAAAACACCACTTCCGTAATGTACGACGAGCTGGTTGAAATCCAGCTTGGAAACGGCGATCTGCGCAGAGGGCGAGTGCTGGAAATAGAATCGGACCGCGCCCTTGTGCAGGTGTTTGAAGGAACTTCCGGAATAGATATCGACTCCACAAAGGTGCGTTTCCTTGGGAAAACGCTTACAATTCCTGTGGCGCGCGATATGCTCGGGCGGGTTTTCAACGGGCGCGGCGCGCCGATAGACGGCGGCGCCCCGATAATTTCAGAGACACGCCTTGATATAAACGGCGTTCCTATGAACCCTTACTCGCGCGATTACCCGTCTGAGTTCATACAGACAGGTATTTCCACGATCGACGGAATGAACCCGATGGTTCGCGGGCAGAAGCTGCCCATATTCTCGGGAAGCGGATTGCCGCATAACCGCATGGCCGCGCAGATAGCCCGCCAGGCCACGGTCATAAGCGGCCACGCCGATTTCGCGGTAGTGTTCGCGGCTATGGGAATAACCTTTGAGGAAGCTTCATTCTTCATGGAGGATTTCCGTAAGACGGGCGCGCTTGAGCGTACCGTAATGTTCGTCAACCTTGCCGATGACCCCGCCATAGAGCGTATAACGACTCCGCGCCTTGCCCTTACCACCGCGGAATATCTTGCGTTTGAGCATGGGATCCACGTCGTCGTGATTTTGACCGACCTTACCAACTATTGCGAGGCGCTGCGCGAGATTTCCGCGGCGCGCAAGGAAGTTCCGGGGCGCAGAGGATATCCGGGATACCTTTACACCGACCTTGCGACCATGTACGAGCGCGCGGGGCGTCTAAAAGGGCGGCAGGGCTCGATAACCCAGATACCGATCCTCACGATGCCTGAAGACGATAAGACTCACCCGATCCCCGACCTTACGGGATATATAACCGAAGGGCAGATAATACTGAGCAGAGGATTGCACCGTAAGGGCATATATCCTCCGGTCGACGTCATGCCCTCGCTTTCACGTCTTAAGGATAAGGGGATAGGGAAGAAGAAGACCAGAGAGGACCATGCCGACCTCATGAACCAGCTTTTCGCGGCTTACGCGCGCGGAAATGACGCGAAGGAGCTTGCGATAATCCTCGGAGAGGGAGCTCTTACCGAAGAGGATAAAGCTTTCGCGAAATTTGCTTCCGCGTTTGAGGATCGTTATGTCAGGCAGGGAGAATATGAAAACCGCACGATAACCGATACTCTGGAACTTGGATGGACTTTGCTCACGATGATACCGGTGAAAGAGCTTAAACGCGTACGCGACGAGTATATAGAAAAGTACCTTAAACCACGCATCGAAAAAGCTGATTGAGGGGGCGAAGTGAATGGCCCGTCTTAATATAAATCCGAACCGGATGGAGATGTCGCGCCTCAAAAAGAGGCTTGTGGCCGCGGTTCGTGGGCACAAAATGCTCAAAGACAAACAGGATGCCCTTATAAAAGCATTCCTTGAACGGGCGCGTGAAGGGAAACTGCTGCGGGAAGAGGTGGAGAAGGAACTGGCGGAATGTAATGCCAGCTTCCTCCTCTCCCGCGCTCAGACGCTTCCCGCGATGCTGGAGCAGGCTCTTATGATCCCGGGCTCGAAAAGCACGCTTTCGGTTTCATGGCGCAATGTAATGAGCGTATCGGTCCCGGATTATGACGTCCATCAGGAAGGCAAGGCCGTAAATTACGGATTTGCCCTGACGCCGGGGAGCCTTGATGTCGCTCTTGAGCGTTTTGCAAAACTTATTCCGCGCCTTCTGCTTCTTGCCGCGAAGGAGAAAGCCATACGCCTTATGGCGGTGGAAATAGAGCGCACGCGCCGGCGCGTCAACGCGCTTGAGCATGTGATGATCCCCAACTTCTCCGAGACCATAAGATATATCTCGATGAAGCTGGACGAGCAGGAGCGCAGCACCCTCAGCCGCCTTATGAAAATTAAGGAGATAGTAAGAGGGGAATAAAAAAAGGCAATGTACAGTGAAAGGCAAAAAAACGTAGGGGCGGCATTTTGCCGCCCGCTTTTTCTATAGGAGGCGGTGTAATTGCAGCATTTTAAATTTCGTCCGGGCGGTATAGCGCGGGCGGTTTGCGTATTATTCATTTTGGTTTTTTTGAGCATACCGGCGTCGGCTGACCCGATACCGGTAAAGGTGCTTGTGCTGACCATGTTCGAGATAGGAGAAAACTCAGGAGACGTCGCGGGAGAATTTCAGCATTGGTACGTCGAATACTTTTACGATGCCGATTCCTATGAAATTGCGGGCGCTTACTCCCCGCTTTTCGTCAACAAAGACGGAGTGGCCGGCACGATAACCGGTATAGGGAAGGGCAGGTCCGCCGCTTCTCTGATGGCTGTTCTCAAGGACCCGCGCTTCGACTTCGGCAGGACTTACTTCATCGTGTCCGGGTGCGCGGGCGTTTCACCGGAACGCGGTACTCTTGGCGACGTTTTCATATGCGATTGGGTGGTTGATTACGAGCTTGGGCATAGCTGGAAGGAGTCGGACGCCGATGACAGGGGCAGACTTTTCATTCTGAACGATAACTTCAAGGACAACGGGAGCATAAAGTTAAACGAAGATCTGGCGAACTGGGCTCTTTCCATAGTAAAAGACATAGAACTGGAGGACGACCCAAAGGCTGAGGAATATCGCAGGTTCTACGCGGAAGATGCAGCCAGATCAAAACCTTCGGTACGCACCGGGGCAAGCGTGACAAGCGATAGTTACTGGCACGGCGAAGGTTCTTCCAGACAAGCCTTCGACATATGCGAGGCCTACGGCGCGTCGCCATACGGCGTGACGCAGATGGAGGACAACGCTTTTGCCATAGTTCTGCGTTCAATGGGGTATCTTGGCCGCTATCTCGTCGTGCGGGATGTGGTCAACTTCGACCAGCCGCACCCCGGCCAAGCCGTCACCGAAAGCCTCTTGACTTTAAGCGGCGGATTCTCCATAGGCATGATAAACGGCCACCGCGTGGGTTCGGCCATTGTCCGCCATATTCTGGACAACTGGAGGGAATAGTAGTGATTAGCAAAAGCAAAAACAAAAAATCCCGATTTTTCAAAACAAAGCAGGGATGATAAGCGCTCATTCTATTGATTGGGGATACCAGACCGCTGTTGACAAAGAAATTTGTTTAAGACATAATTATATTAATGATGATTTGCTGTCAAAAATAGATTGCGGGGAAAGATTCACGTAACGGAGGTATTGGCGATTAAGAACCTGATTTTATCAATATTGGGTTTTATCTTTTTAGGGCTGGGAGCTGTGGGTATAGTATTCCCGATTATGCCCGCAACACCTTTTGTTTTGCTTTCCGCTGTGTGTTTTTCTGCGGGAAACAATAAAATCTCCTGCTGGTTACAGCGAAACCGTATTTTCGGCCCATTTATTGAGAATTATCATACCGGGCAAGGCGTCAGCAAATCGCTCAAAATCGGAAGCATCTTATTTACCTGGGTATGGCTTATCATCTCCATGGCTGTTGTGCGAACAATGTGGATTTATGTTATACTGGGAGTGGTAGGTGTGTGCGTGACCATACACCTGATATTGATAAAAACAAAAAAGGAGAGGTAAAAAATGGCAAGCTTAAAAGGCACAAAAACTGAAAAAAACTTAATGGAAGCGTTTGCTGGCGAAAGCCAGGCGCGTAACAAATACTCGTATTTTGCTTCGAAAGCGAAAAAAGAAGGATATGAGCAGATCGCTGCCTTATTTGAGGAAACTGCCGGCAACGAGAAGGAACACGCAAAGATTTGGTTCAAGCTGCTTTGTGGCGGCGAAATTCCCTCCACCGGCGATAATCTTAAGGCTGCTGCCGATGGCGAACACGAGGAATGGACTGAAATGTACAAGCGTATGGCGAAAGAGGCGCATGAGGAAGGCTTTGGCGACATCGCATTTCTTTTTGAGAAAGTTGCCGGTATTGAAAAAGAGCACGAGGAACGCTATCTCAAGCTGCTTAAAAATATTGAGGACGGCGTTGTCTTTGCCAGAAATGAAAAGTCGGCCTGGATTTGCCGCAACTGCGGATTCATCGCTGAAAGCACTGCTTCGCCTCAGCAATGCCCAGTCTGCGTCCATCCGCAATCCTACTTCGAGCTGCGCGCGACCAATTACTAAAAAACGGGGATTAGGAAAGCTAAAAGCAAAAACTAAGACAAGAAGAAACGCGGGCGGATACTTTGAAAGTGCCGCCCGCGTTTTTTATAGCGCCATAAGGATTTTAGTTTATGGCTTGTGATGGGACACGACCTCTTTAGGCTTTCCCATTATGTTATTTACTCATGCGGTACCTTTCTTTGCTGGTTATCGACAAACACAAACGACACATTATCGTTGCATTCCGCCGAGAACAATTTCTTTTGAAGTTCCGAACAAGCGGCAAGGATATCGTCTCCTGACAGAGATTTTTCGAGTTCATCTATTGGCAGGGCCTCCCAAACGCCGTCGCTGCACGCGAAAAATTTGTCCCCGTCCTTTAGCGGGATTTCCCGGCAAAAAAATTCGGGGGGGGAAAACTCGTCCGCAATTATACCTCCCGTAACGATGTTTTTGTTCGGATGCGTCCGCATTTCATCCTCAGAAATTTCGCCGCAGTCGAAAAGCTCCTGCACGCGCGAATGATCGTGGGTAAGTTTATCAAGATAGCCGCCCTGGAGCTTATAGACCCTGCAATCGCCCAAGTTGAATATGAATACGGATTTTTTGCCCCTGTCTATCACGGCCCCCGCAAGCGTCGCCCCCATGCCCGCAAGTTCCGGCGAGCGCCGCGCCGCTTCAAGCGCCTCTTCGTATGCTCTCCGCAAGGCCGATTCCAGCCAAATTTTGCTGTCCGGCTCATCCGCGGCTTGAAACGCCTGCGCGGTTATCCGCGCCGCCGCAGTCCCTCCGGAATGTCCGCCCATGCCGTCTATTACGCAGAAAATTTCCTTGTCCGCGCTGCTTTCAATATAAGACGGCTCTGTCATATTCGTTTCGCAAACTACACGCCCTCCAATGACCAACGCATCCTCGTTGACTTTTCTAACACAGCCCTTATTAGTATAAAACACGGCTTTCATATTTTTATGCCCCCTATTTCGACTAAGAACTCGCAAGACTTTGAGAGCGCCACAGTATTTTTTGCCTTTAGCGGATATTTTTTCCCCGCATCCAGCCTGCTGCCGTTGATATAAGTCCCGTTCATTGAGTCAAGGTCCTCTATCGTCCATTCTCCGTCCCAAAAGGTGATTTTTGCGTGCCGCCTTCCAACTGTGCCAAAGGGGGAGAACAAATCCTTCCCGACATGCTCCCTTCCAAGGATGTCTCCGTCGTTTACCGGCAAAACATCCCCGTTGCGTGCCGCGGATATGGAAACCAAAATCAAACGGTCACATACCGAGCGGTCTTGGACAGTTTTTTTAACATTTTCGTTTTTTTCAACCGGACTTATTCCCGAAATGTTCGCCATGCAGTTATGACATTCGACAAGCCCTGGGGAATTCTCGGGAGAATTCTCCGCATCACATGATTTACAGATCTTTATCTTCATTTTCTGTCACGCTCGTTTCTCCTATCTTCGCAAGCAATACCGGCAGGTCCTCTTGCCTCGGTATTCCAATAAGGCGTATTTCTCCGTTTTTTCTTACAAGCTGCAGTTTACCCTTTCGCTCCGCCGCCCAAGATTCATATTTGGGAGCGAATTCGTGCCGGAAAATCGTCAGCGTCTGATTTTCAGACCCTTTCCAAACCGCTTCCGTATGCAGGCCGAGCTTGAATTCCCCGTCTATAAGCGCCGCAATATGCTCAATTATTCCCGGATGTTCCCTCAGAATTTTTTCTTTCGCGTAGCCAGTGTAAACAAGGACGTCCGTGTGTCCTATTTTTTGCAGTTTTTGCAGAAGCGGCAGCAATTCTTCCGCTTGATCGAACGGCTCTCCGCCGGATATTGTAATTCCGTCGCAACCGTAAGCGTCAGCATAGGAAAGTATTTGCGCCGCCGTCTCGCTGATTGACATTGAATAGACATCATCGAACGGCTGATTTTCCGGCGATATACAACCTTTGCAACGGATGAAACAGCCTTGCAGCCACACTCCGACGCGCCGTCCCGGCCCCAGGGTCTCGACAGGGTAGTGAATGAAGCGCACGAGGATGTTTTCGGACGTTTTTTTAGCGTTACGGCTTCCGTTTTTCAATCTCGACGCTCCAGCCGTCGTCCTCGTAAATTTTTTTGAGGGATATTTCGTCGCCACGCGCCGCTCCAATGTTGAAAAGCTCGCGCGAAAGCGGGTTGACCAAAATTTCCTCGATATTGTTGCCAATTCCGCGTCCGCCCATGGACAGGTCTTTGCAAACATGTGAAAGCAGCTCCTGCTTCACCGCTTCGTCTATTTCAAGCGAAATCTCGTGCGAGTCCTTCAGGAGGTACAGCACGTTCGAGAGCATTTTTTCAAAGATCAGGCTCGCTGTTTCGCTGCGTATGAAATCGAACACGATTATGTTTTTGCCGATACGGTTCAGAATCTCGGGGCGGTTTATCCTGAACTTGAAAAAGTCGTCAATGGCGTCCTTGATTTTCTCCGTTACCTCGTCGTATTTCATGTCGGGCTTGACTATTTGGCGCTTTGTCCCATCGCTCAACTGTTCGTACACGCCAATATTGGTCGTGAAAATGATAAGGCTCTCGGAAAAATACACCGTCTCGCCTCGCCCGGAGGTCAGCCGCCCGTCGTCAAGAATTTGCAAAAACATGTCGAGTATCTTGGGGTGAGCCTTCTCAATTTCATCGAACAGCACGACCGAGAACGGGTTTTGTTTTATCGCGTTGGTCAGTTCCCCTCCTCCGTCATAGCCGACATAACCCGGAGGGGCTCCGATAAGCCGCTGATCGGCGTGTTGGTGCCCGAACTCGCTCATGTCAAAGCGGATGTAATTGTTGGGCGAGCCGAAAACAAGTTCGGTTATCGACTTCGCCAATTCCGTTTTACCGACGCCGGTGGGGCCCGCGAGGAATAAAACGCCTTTTGGGCGCTGAGAGGTTTTTGAGAACTGCGCTCCCGAAAGGTTGAACACCGACCGCTTCAAAATGTCCGCCGCTCGTTTTATCGCCGCCCCTTGCCCCATTACGCTTTTGCTCAAAATTGACTCCGCTTCGGCGATACGTTTCATGTCCAGTTTTGCCCAGAGGTTTTCGGTTATTCCGAGCTTATATCTGCGTATGGCCTCGCCTATCTCCGCGAAATTTATATTTTCGCGCCGCGCGGTTTGATAAACGGAAATTATCTCGCCCGCGAAGAACCCGTTGGTCTGCGTGATGAAAAGCTGCTCGTTTTCGGCCCGCTCATTCTCACTCATCGCGTCATATCCCGCGATTTTTGGGGCTATTGAATCAATGATGAAGCGGCGGATGTCGTTATCGGGTTTCGGTATGGGCAGAATTCTGATCCTTGGATTGTCTATCGTGAGCCACGGCGGCAAATCGGATTCCCTCTCGGAAATCCAGAGGAGAGGGCTGTAGCGCGACAAAGGAATTTTTGAGGAAGCCTTCGTTTCGGACTCTTTTGTGTCGAATTTTTTAGGAAACGCGGTCATCGAAAGGCGGTGCGCGTGATAGAAAAAAACCTCCGCGTCGCTTGAGCATAACGTGTTCATGCGGGACGAGAAATTCAAAATTACCGCGGCGTTGGCTTTTTTATTTTCCCTGTCGCCGTTGTATTCGACGATTTTCCTGATAGCTTCCGCGGCGGCGGGCAGCGACGCGTTTTCCGGCGTTCCATTCGGGGCGAGCTGCATCCCGCTGATCGCATTAAGCTGTTCAGCATCGCCTTCAAGGAGAGTAAAGCCTATAAGCGGCTCGTATTTGACGATGAAATCGTATCCTTCCTCTTTGAAGCTTTCGTGAAGGAAATCGCACATATTGAGAGTAGTTACGCTGTTCCCGCTCTCAAACGGATAAACGTCGTACACATTTCCCAACAGCACAAACTGAGATTTTACGGGCAGGAACCGGAAAAGCTCCCGCACCCATTTCGGCTTTATGAATTTGTTTTCGATTTCGTTCATTTAATAAAACGCTCCTTCGCCCTAACTTCCTGCGTTCTTTTCTTTCTGCCGCGCGTGCCTTTAGCCGCGACTACGACGTCAAGCGGCTGCTCCTCCGGCTCTTTTCTGAATTTGGTTTTGAAGTCAATGCCTTCGGACCTCATTTTTTCGTGGAACGCGTCAAGGTCTTTGCACCATTTTTTGCCGATCTCGATATCCTTTTGTCTCTGGTATTCGCTCGTGGAATTTGCTTCATCCTCGCTGTCAGCCACGCGCACAAGCCGCGTTGTCAACGTTCCGCCTTTGTCCACCTTGACCTTCACCTGATAGCCTTCATAAGGCGACTCCATAAATTTGACTTCCCGCGCGGAAAGGCTTTCACCGTCCCCGCCGACGAGTGAATAGCCCATTTCGCTAAGCACGCTGCCGACTTTTTCCGCTACGGCTTCATCGGTTATGTTCTCAAGCTGTTCAAAGAGGAGTATCTTTACTTCCTCATACAGTGGCATAAATCCTTCGCGCGGGACTTCGCTTGCGGTCAACAGCTCCTCCATTCGGACGGTCAATGCTTCCGCAGCCGCGCCGCGCGCGCGTTTCATCAGCGGAAGCATGTCGCGCAGTTCTTCCTTGAATACCTCGGTCAGCACTTTTTGTTCCTTCAGTTTTCCATATCTCATTTTGACTTCCTGACGGATTGCCGTGAGGCGGAATTCGTCCGAGCGCTTTTCCGAGGCGGCCTCGTCCATCAGCGGGCGGAGTTTTCGCGCCTCGCTCTCGTCAAAAAACGCGACGCGCGCGCCGAAGTCGGCAATGTCGGCCAAAAGCGACGCGAGTTTTTTGTTTTTTTCATTACCTTTGCTCTCAGTATAAAATATTTTTGGGATCGTGTATTTTTCCTCGACCAGCCCCGCGAGGGATATATTCGCGGCATGGGCGGCCTGCGAAGCGAAAACTCTGGTTCTGCCCAGCAGCGCGGTGAGGGATTTTATTTTGTTTTGCAGCGTCAGCGCGCTGATTTTTTGAAGTTCGTTTTGGATATCGTTCCATTCGGGGATGAAGCCGGGGGGTATTTTCCCGCTCAGTGCGGATTCGATTTTTTTGAACTCGTCGCACAGTGACCGCGCCAAATTTTCGTCCATCTGCACGGAGATGACTTTTTGCCGTATTTCGCGGAACAAATTGTCGGACGTGGCAAACATGTAACGCGCCGCTTCTGAATGAAATAACGCGGATTCTTTTTCAAGCTCGCCGCGCAGGCGCACTTTTTCGTGTTCGTCCTCAAGCGCGTCAATTTTGCGTTTTATTTCATCAATGACTTTGTTCCCTAACTGTATAGCCTCTGAAATATGTACCTGACTCATGTTCGACAGCTCCTGTTCATTTTACAGATTCAGCCACAAAGCGGGGCGAACGCCGCCGTGGTCGTTATAGACATCGTAGCCGCCGATGTTGATCCTGCCGTCATATTCGACAAAGGCGGCATAAGTGCTGGGGTTAGGGTAACCGATCGACCGAAGCCACCACCACGAAGCTGTACCATTGGCTTTCAAAGCTATTCGCGAGGAATTATACTGATCATCTAAAAAGTAAGCGTTGTTCGAGGACATGTTTCTCAGCAGCCCGCCGTCGCCCA
>Ga0099364_10001266_pt1 | contig 42270 bp, 48 predicted proteins | sample TergutTh196P3_FD_73070 | JGI IMG/M metagenome (GOLD analysis project Ga0099364, IMG submission 73070) | Microcerotermes parvus P3 segment gut microbial communities from Pointe-Noire, Republic of the Congo - Th196 P3 | ecosystem: Host-associated > Arthropoda: Insects > Digestive system > Gut ...
ATTATTATAAAGCAGAGGAGTTGTTTCAAAAATCTTCATGCGAAATTTCAGGAACAATCTTGAATTGCTTTGCAAGTACAAAAGCTACTCATCAATTCATCAAACAGCGTTTTTGCAAGTTTCCAATTTTCGGGATTGATGCAATATTTCACCTTTGGAGGAAAGATTTCACCTTGTATCAATCCCGCGTTTTTCAACAGAGAGAGATGTTGCGACACCGTAGCTTTGGCAATTGGCAACACATTGTGAATATCGCCAAAAAAACAACACTTTTGCGCGGCTAAAAACTTTAATATGGCAATCCGGGTAGGATGCCCCATCGCTTTGGCAAAACGCGCTAATTGTTCTTCCTGTTCCGTATTTTTCTTCATCATCAAAAATAAAATGCAAAGCTACAAAAAAAATCTACAAATATTATATTATCTTTTTATGACTAAATACACGATACACGGAAATTGCATTAATTCGGTTGAGCTCAAATGTTTGGTAATCAGTCGCGGCATTAAGGTTGACCGTGCGGTATACCGGCAGCATAAAAATACGGCGCGATTAAACACAAGTCCGCTTTGCTGCAATTGCTTTCTGTTAAGTGATGGTACTGTAGTGCAATTGACAGACACTGATTTTCATTTGCGGCATCTTTCCGGCATTTTCAATTGGAGCAATATACGATTGCTAAAATACATGCGCGATTTGTCAACGCCTTTTTCCCTACGAATGCAAGATGGTCGTGCCGTGTTGCTCTACAACGATGAAGAAATTGATACGGTAACTTTTCCTCCGGTCAGCGCTTTTTACCGGCAAAAAACCGCATCAGGTTGTCCTTTCGTTGGAAATGCTGTGTTGCAAGGCTTGGAGTGGGTATCGTTCCAGTGTTTATGGTCGTGCGAATATGCAGCTGCCGGTCATTCTTGCCAATTCTGTTTTTCGGGCGGCGATTTTGAAGCTGCCGCGAAAAAAGGAAAAACATTACCGCAAGCCCTTCCTCCGTCCGATTTGGCGGAAATCGTAAAGTATGCAATTAACAACGATGGCGTTGGCAACGTGCAGATTACCGGAGGCTCTACATTTAACGGACATGCCGAAGCAGCGCATATCACAAAGTATCTGGCAGCTATCGGCGAGTTGCAGCCGCGCGCAACCGGAGAAACGCTTCTATATATCACTCCTCCCGCCGATTTAAGCCTGATAGACCGCTATTTTGCTTTGGGCGCAAGCCGTATAGCGTGCAGCCTTGAAGTGTGGGATATGACCCTCGCAAGGGAAATTACGCCCGGCAAGGTCAACATTACAGGGCGCGACAAGCATTTGCGGGTATTGGAGTATATAGTGAAAAAATACGGACACGGAAAAGCTTTTTCAAATTTAATAGTCGGAGTAGAAGATTTTACTACATTGGCTGAAGGCGCAACATGGCTTGCCGAACGCGGCATATTGCCGGCGCCATCAGTTTGGATGCCTATGGGAAAACCTGTAAAAGGCAGCATGAAAGCGCCGGATATTGATTATTACAAACGGGTAAAAGAACTTTTTGCCGAACTCTACACAAAATATAAACTTGAACCAACTCCAAGCAAAGGATTAAATGTTTGCGTAGGACGCGATATATGGAATTATGCCACAGGGGATTTTGAGTTTTAAGTTTTAAGTTTTAAGTTTTAAGTTATAAGTTTTGAGTTATAAGTTTTGAGTTTTGAGTTTTGAAAAATAATCACATACTTCGACCTTGCTCAGTAACCATTCCAACCCTTATTTAGAAGAAATCTTAGTAGCAAACTAAAACTAAGGGCTTCCATTATAATCGTAAATCTGTAAATTGTAAATAAAAAAAGACGCTTCCACACTCGAACCGAAGTTCTTGCTCAAAAGCGTCTTTTTTTTTCCGCCTCTCTTGCGGTTGTTTTTTTGTTTTCAGCGATTAACAATTAAATCCAAGCCTTGTTTTCTGTATTTGGGAAATTTTGTATCGCTGCTTATCAGCGGGATTTTTTCTGTCATTGCCTGTGAAATAATCAGGCGGTCGCAGGGGTCGTTGTGATTTTCAACAATATCAAGTTTAGAAAACGTGTTTAAATGTGATTTATCTATGTATTTCACGTTTAAGCCAAACTCATCTATCAAATCGAATATAGCAAGCGAGCGAACACTTTTTTTGGGTACAACCTTTTTATTTTGTACCAAGTGAATATACTCTTTGATACTCTCGGAACTGATGTAGATAACATTCTCGTAATCGTCAATAATAGCCGACACTTCACTTGATACATAGTTATCTTCGACAATATTCACAAATACGTTTGTGTCAATTAAATATCTCATATTATTTATTTACGGCACGTCTATCCATTACTATGGCTATTCCGCCGGGATTATCCCGTCTCCATTGCCCTAATTTCGAGAGCCGCTGTGGTTCTTGACACTGTCTGTCAGTACCGGCTGATTGTGTGTTGTAAGTTTGCATATCGTTTTAGTTTTAATTTTAAGTTGGATGCTACAAAAATACAGAATTATTTCTATCCTGCAATTTTTTTCGGTAAAATTAAATCTGATAAATAAGGGAATAAGGGAGGGAAAAGGGGAAAATACTTAAGGCTACTAAGGTTTCTTCTAAAACTAAGGGTTTCCATTATAAGTTATTAATTTTTCATTATTAACTCGTGCTTGTGTTTATAAAGAAGAAATCTTGAAAAAACATCACAATATATTTTTTTATAACAAAAAATGATTTATCTTTGCGATTGATTTACAGATGGTTACGTTTGTCGTTTGGCAAACAACGAATAATATAAAAAATAAAAATACATAATGCATATTCAAACGAGGTTTAACAAAAAAATTGTTTTACAATTATTTTTTACAATTATATTGTCATTTTTTTTGTCGGCGGCAGCAGCCCAAACAACCGAATTAGGCAGTTCCGACCATTTTATCGAACTCCAAGAGGTAACCATAACTTCACAACACGGCAATCAGCATTTGTTGGATATTCCCGCCGCAATTACGGCTGTTAGCGCAGCTACGCTCGAAAGCGCCAATATCGGCGGACTGGAACAACTGGCAAGTTTTGTTCCGGGACTGAATGTGCTGATACAAAATCCAAACCGACCTAATTTAGTTATTCGCGGACTGACAAGCGATGAAGTAAGCCCGGTTGCACAACCTCGTGTTTCGGTCTATTTTGACAATGCGCCCATAAGCCGCGCAAGCATGGCGGTTACTGAAATTTATGATATGGAGCGTGTGGAAGTAATGAAAGGTCCTCATGGAACGCTCTTTGGGCGCGGTTCGCAAGCGGGGGCAATCAGTTTTATTACAAAAAAACCAACCGACCTTCTCGGCGGATACCTCACTACAGGTGCGGGCAACTTCCGTATGATGCATTTTGAAGGCGCTCTGAACGTACCTATAACCAAAGCCGGTATTTCGACACGCATTGCAGGCATCTACAGTTGCCGCGATGGTTATGTTAAAAATAATTCGGGCGCTACGCTCAACGATAAAAATACGCTCGGCGGACGTTTTTCGCTTTCTTACGTTCCGCCGAAAAATAAAAATTTCAAGGCAGACTTGATGGTCAACTACCAAAAAGATGATAATTCGGGGACGGCATTTATCAATCCCAACGGCGTTAAAGATATTTTCGATTACGAGGTGTATCTCGACAGAGATAAGGAATTTTACAACAAGCGGGAAGTTTTCGGAACCGTCCTCAACGTCCGCTATTATACAGGCGAAAAAAACTACTTCAGTTCCATAACCTCATATTTCAACAACTTTTCCGATTCACGCTTTGACGGCGACGGCACGTCAGCGCCCGCCATTGATATGACGGAAACAGTAAAAGCAGGTCAGTTCATGCAGGAGTTACGCTACAATTTTTCATTTAAAAACCGTATCACCGGTGTAGCAGGAGCCAGTTTCTGGCGCGAGGCTGTGAGCCAGACATATTTGTTTTGTCCCAACGAACAGTATGCCGCTTTTTTGATTTTTCAAATGCCGGCATTGTTGATGCATGGAAACACGATGAAAGAACAGGCGCCTATGCCGGAAAGAGGGATTACCGAACATTTGTATTTTCCGGACAATCACGAAGAAAAAAGTATCACCAAAGCCGTCAACAGCGCTTACGACATTTTTTTCGATGCAAGTTATAAATTGTTTTCCAAATTGATTTTTACAGCGGGAATTCGCGCCACGTTTGAAAATTTTTCAATACAAAACCGCGCATACCACAGCGGAGGCGACCCTTCGGTGCTCGGACAATGGTTTGTATTTGCCGATATAAACAGGGAAACCGGATATATTAATGCGCCGAACAAAGAAGCTGTCAATTTCTTTTTTTCTCCCGTTGAAAATCCTGAAACGAAAAAATTTTTTCCGGCGCTCACTTGGCGCGCCAACTTGAAATACGACTTTGACAACCGTTCAAATATTTTCGCAGGATATTCGCGAGGTCGCCGTCCCAGTGTGCTTCAATACAACTCGGCAGGCGAACTGTCGATAATTGACCCCGAAACCCTCCATAGTTTTGACGCCGGATACAGATTTGTCAACCACCGGTTTATGTACGACGCTTCGTTGTATTATCAACTCTACCGCAACTTTCAAAGTTCGTATTGGGAAGGAATGAACTATCTTATAGTAGATGCCGGAAAAGCCACGTCTTATGGGGCGGAGCTCTCTGCCAAAATTGTGATAAACCGTTACTTGAATGTGTTTGGCAACTACGCATACGCTCGCGCTACTTTCGACAAAAAAGATAGCGACGGCAACCCGCAAGCCATGGCAGGCAATACATTGCGCCTTACCCCGCGACACAGTTTCCTCATAGGAATTAATGCAGGCGTTGATATTTCGAAAAACATACGTATTGTACTCACTCCCGCCTATTCGTGGAAAAGCCACATTTATTTCGAAGATGCCAACGATGAAGGGATTGAACAAAACGCCTACGGTTTGTTAAATATAAACCTCTCGTTGCAATTTAAGCAGCAAGGATTTACCGTTTCGTTTTTTGGCGCCAACCTCGCCGGCGAAAAGTACCTTGTTGGCGCAGGCAACATGGGCGCCATGTTCGGAATTCCGACATTCGTTCCGGGAGCGCCAAGAATGATGGGAGGCAAATTCACATGGAAGTTTTAGTTAAGCGATTTTTTTTAATAATATATTTTTAATAACTTTTTAATTTTAATTTTTATGAACAGATTTAAGTATTTATCAGTAGTATTGTTTGCTGCCATGTTGGCAGGAGTTGTTGTTTCCTGTAAGAATAATGAGCCCGATCCCGTAGTGGAAGGGAAAAATGCAGGAACTGAAATGTGTGGTTGTGTGGCAAGTTTTGCCGAACCCAATGTCGAAGTTCCCGCTGGCGTTAATCCGTTAGAGCCTGACCTTGAAGACCCTGTAACTCTTGAATATTTTGCAGCCGTTGACGCCGCATATAGCGCCTATTTTGCAGAATTAGCCGGTTGCGCCGGTAAGGTTGCCGGAAAAAATCAAAAGTATTTTTTATTTATTTATGAAAATTACAACGCAGAGGAGGGCTTTTTTAGCGTTTTTGACTTCAAAGACGAAAATTTCAAAAACGGATTTTTAGAAACCGCCAATGTGTGTGCTGCGGCATTTGCCTTTCAATAATCGTTCTGAGATGTTTTAGGAAAAATAACATACTTATGAACCAAAAACAAATCCTTTTTCCAATACTTATCAGCGCAATGCTGACCGCTTGCAACGGCTCAAAGAGCGACATTGTAAAAACGAATTTCGATTTTGCCACTAAGCAATTCAACTATGCGTTTGAAGAAATGAAACTTGCCATTGAAAATGAATCCGAACAAAGTATTCATGAACGTGCAGTGAACAATTGGAGCGAACTGACCAATCCGCGAAACATTGAGCCCGGTGGCGAGTTGCGTTTAGTACCCTCAAAAGACTGGTGCAGCGGATTTTTCCCGGGCGAAATGTGGTATATGTACGAATATACCAACGACGAAAAATGGAAGGATTTAGCACATCGCCGGACAATTATTTTAGAAAGAGAAAAGCTCAACAACCGTACGCACGACATGGGTTTTAAAATGTATTGCAGTTACGGAAACGCTTATCGCATCACGCAAAATCCTGCGTACAAAGATGTGTTGATGCAGTCGGCAGCCACGCTTATTACGCGATTTAATCCGAATGTGGGTTGTATTCGCTCGTGGGATTTCAATGCCGAGACATGGGATTTTCCTGTGATAATTGATAATATGATGAACCTCGAACTGCTGTTTTGGGCGTGGCGCGAAAGCGGCGACAGCGCTTATTACAAAATAGCCGTTAGCCATGCGAACACCACGATGGCAAATCATTTTCGCACCGACAACAGTTCGTATCATGTGATAGATTACAATCCGGTAACGGGTGCGGTGCAAAATAAACACACGCATCAGGGACACTCGCACGAATCGGCATGGGCGCGAGGACAGGCATGGGGATTGTACGGATTTACATTTTGCTATCGCGAAACGCAAAATCCTGCGTATTTGGAGCAAGCGAAGAAAATAGCCCATTACATTTTTTCGCATTCGAATATGCCTGCCGACCTTATTCCGTATTGGGATTTCGATGCGCCGAATATTCCTGACGAACCGCGCGATGTATCGGCAGCGGCAATTTGCGCTTCGGCATTGTACGAATTAAGCGTTTATGTGAATGCCGGTTTAAGAAAATCGTATATCGAAAAAGCGAATACCATTTTGTCGAATATTACCAAGCATTATCGTGCCAGATTGGGCGAACAAAAAGGATTTTTAACCACGAACAGTACAGGCTCAAAAACCCACAACTCGGAGGTTGATGTGCCGATAGTGTATGCCGATTATTATTTTTTAGAGGCATTGCTTCGGAAGCAAAAATATGAATAATAAAAAATAGTTGCGCGAAAATTATGTAAATTTGAAAAATACGTCTATCTTTGCACTCGCTTTTTCGAAATTGTGAGAAGCTATTGTCTCATGGTGTAATGGTAGCACTGCAGATTTTGGTTCTGCCTGTCAAAGTTCGAATCTTTGTGAGACAACAAAAAATCCTTGTAAATGAATTGTTTACGAGGATTTTTTTAGCTGCATTTTTTGCATTCAATTTTTATGCAATTCTGTCTTATATATTGATAACCACATAATTACACGCCTTCTTTTTAATAATTCAATATATGTTGTTTTTAGTGTGTACCAAAGGGTGTCGCCAACACTAAGTTCTTCTCATCTTGTTAAATTGTTTTCAATCCCCAAAAATAGGACATTTGGGAAATAAAGTTAAATTTACTACTTTTGCGTTTATTAAGTTGTAACTTAATAGCAAAAATTATGACTACAGAAGTTCAGAAAATAAATATGAACAAATTCACAACCCTTACAAGTACAGCTGTCCCGCTTCCGATAGAAAACGTGGACACAGACCAGATTATCCCCGCCCGCTTCCTGAAAGCGACCGACAAAAACGGTTTCGGCGATAACCTTTTTGCCGACTGGCGATATGCGAAAGACGGAAGTCCGATTGCGGATTTCGTGCTGAATAATCCCACTTACGCGTCGACTTCGTTCAGCGACCGCGTAATTCTCGTGGCGGGCAAAAACTTCGGTTCGGGCAGCAGCCGCGAACACGCCGCCTGGGCAATTGCGGGCTACGGTTTCAAGGTCGTCGTATCAAGTTTCTTTGCAGATATTTTTAAAAACAATGCTATGAATAACTTTGTGTTGCCCATAGTGGTGAGCGAAGCGTTTTTGGCAGAAATTTTTGAGGCAATTAATAAAGACCCGGAAATGACATTGACGGTTGATTTGGAAAATCAAAAAATTATTAACAATGCCACCGGAGATTCGGAAAATTTTGCCATCAATTCCTACAAAAAAGAATGTTTTTTACAAGGATTTGATGATATTGATTATCTTTTGAACCGCAAGAATTTAATTGAAAAATACGAAGCAGAACGCAAATGAAACCCACATGCAAAAAATTGCAGCCAAGAGCATGAACAATGCTGTGGGTTCCATGTGACAAAAATAAAACATATTCACATGAAAATAATCTCATACAACGTGAATGGTATCCGCTCTGCCATCAACAAAGGTTTTTACGAGTGGTTAGAACAGGAAAATCCCGATGTGATTTGCTTGCAGGAAACTAAAGCGCAACCCGAACAAATTGACATTCTGAAATTTAAAGAACTCGGTTACGATGCATATATCAATTCTGCCGTAAAAAAAGGATACAGCGGAACGGCAATTTTTACAAAAATTCTGCCTCTTTCGGTGGCAACGAATTTCGACAAGGAGTTTGACCGCAGTATTTTTGTTGACAAATACGGAGATGTGTCGCGCGAAGGCAGGATTATTACAATGGAATTTGCCGGTTTTTTTCTGCTGACAACCTACGTGCCGAATGCAAAAAACGACTTGTCGCGTCTGGCGCTTCGCCACGATGTGTGGGACAGGAAATTGCTCGAATACATTGCCCGCCTCGAAACACGAAAACCCGTATTGATGTGCGGCGATTTGAACGTGGCACATAAGGAAATTGACCTCGCAAATCCGAAGCAAAACGAAAAAAACGCAGGTTTTACCAAAGAAGAACGCGAAGGTTTCGATAACTACATGGCGCACGGATTGATTGATATTTTCCGGTATTTTTATCCCGAAACAGTAAAATACACGTGGTGGAGTATGCGGTCGTATGCACGGGAACGAAACATTGGCTGGCGGATTGATTATTTCGTTTGTTCAAAATCCTTCATTGATAAAATAAAAACAACCGAAATTTTAGATGAAATCACAATGAGCGACCATTGTCCGGTAAAGATAGAAATTAGCGTATAGTGTGTAAAAAAAAATGAAAAAATCAATTTGTCAACAAGTCAACAAATCAACTCCTTTGCTCCGTTTCCGCCGCTGGTCGCGTGCGAAATATGCCATTTTTTGCTCACTCGGACGGCAGGTAAGCATCGGGCGGTTATCGGTTGACGTGTGCAACGCCTCCCTGCTGAAACAACCTGCGAGAACAATTTCCACAGGATTATCGGGAGTTGTTTTATCCGCATTATTCTCTTTATCGGTTGTTGACGATGCGGCGGCACAGCCGGATACGCTTTTGACTGTTCCTCTTTCCGAAGTAGAAGTTTTTGCACAGCGGCAGCAACAACTTGGCGCCGATTTGTCGCGAATAGTACATGTCGTTTCCCGTGCCGAACTGCAACAGGCGGCTGTACATTCTTTGCCCGATTTGCTCCGTTTTATAGCAGGCATCGACATTCGTCAGCGGGGCGGCGATGGCGTACAAACCGACCTCTCTATTCGAGGCGGCACTTTCGACCAAGCGCTTGTTTTGATAAACGGAATAAACGTAACCGACCCCCAAACAGGACATCACAGCCTGAATATTCCCATTGACTTCTCCTCCATCGAACGTATCGAATTTCTTCACAGCCCCGCTACCCGCGTGTTGGGTCTAAATGCTTTTTCGGGTGCAATAAATATTGTTACCCGCCAAGCCGAGCGCACGGAAGCGGCTGTACGTTGCGGCACAGGCAGTTTTGGCTATTTATTTGCAGGCGGCGATGCCGTTTTTCGCAGGAAAAAACTATCGGCTTTTTTATCGCTCTCGAAAAAACATTCGGACGGCTACATAGACAATACCGATTATAATATTGCAAACGCCTTCACACACATTGCTTACGACGTATCGCCACACTGCAAATTGCGCTACCAGTTGGGCTATCAAGACAAACGTTTCGGGGCGTATGCTTTTTATTCGGCTCTTTATCCCAATCAGTACGAAGCCACACAAGCGCTGTTCAGTTCTTTTTCGGCAGATTATTCCATATCCAAATGGAAAATTGCGCCCGCTCTTTCTTTCCGGCAACACAACGACCGTTTCGAACTTTTTCGCGATTTTGCCGATGCACCCGAATGGTACACATTTCACAACGCGCATCAAACAAATACGGTAGGACTTTCGTTGCCCGTTTCGCTTACGTCTCGTTGGGGAAAATCAACGCTTGGTTTTAACATGCGTTCCGAAAATATTCGTTCAAACAGTTTGGGAAAGCATGAGCGCATTCATTTCGATTTGTCTTTCAACCATTCAGCATATTTCAACGCCGTGTCGGTTTCTTTTGGCGCGTTAGCCAATTATACAAAGCAATATGGCGGAAATATTTATTTCGGAGGCGACATCGCTTACCAGCCCTTTCCGGCTTTGCAGTTAAGTATTTCGGTTAACCAGTCGCTTCGAAATCCTACTTTTACCGATTTGTATTTTTCTAATGCCGCACAACAAGGCGACCCCAACCTTGCGCCCGAAAAAGCGCTTACCTACGAATTGGCGGCAAAATTCCAACAGGCAAAATTCTCGGCAAATTTTTCTGCTTTTTATCGTCAGGGGCGAAATATTATAGACTGGGTTTTGTTTCCGGAACAAACTAAATATCAAAGCGTTAATCATGCCTCAATTGATGCATGGGGCGGCGAAACCACAATAAACTATATGTCCAAAGAGGGTTTTGTGCGGCGTGTTTGTCTTTTCTATTCCTATCTTGATGCAAATAAGGCTACCGACATGTATGTGTCGAGATATGCCTTGGATTATTTGCAGCATAAAACAGGCGTTCTTTTTACACACACGATACTATATGGTTTTTCGGCTTCGTGGCAAGCGGCGTATTACCGGCGGACGGGTAATTATGCAGAGGCTGTCAGTAATCAAATAAAAACATACAAGCCGTTTTTTCTGTGCGATTTCCGGTTGCAATGGCAGTATAAACAGGCAACAATATCTGCTGAACTGTCTAATTTGCTAAATATTAACTATATTGATTATGGAGGAATACCACAAGCAGGCAGAATTTTTAAAGTGATGTTTCAAATCTCGTTGTAACTTTTGTTCGCATAAACTTGCCGCTTCACTTAAAAAAAATAAAGAGAATTGATTTTTTCGCCACTCATTTTTTGTATTTTTGTGCTGTTTTATTTTTTGAAAATTTTTTGAAAAATGCTTTTACTCTAATTCAAATAATGGAAAATAATTTTTGAAATGTCTTACAACAATTATTAAAATATAAAATTGCAAATCTCACAAAATGTATGTAAACGCATTAGGGTATTATATCCCCGAACACAGAACGCCTAACTCTTATTTTTTAGAAGTAAACGGACTTACCGATGAGTGGATTTTTCAGCGCACCGGTATTAAAACCCGTGCCTGGGCTAACGAAACCGAAACTATAGATTACATGTGCATCGAAGCGGTCAAAAAAGCCATTCCGCAGTTACCCTACGATATTACCGATGTGGATTTGATTGTGTTTGCCTCCTACACGCCTTCGGACACAGTAGCAACCACGGCGCACATTGTACAGCGCGAGTTTAAGATAGAAAACGCCAAAGCATTTTATATATCAACGGCATGTTCGTCGGCTGTCAATGCTCTCGAAATTATTCAACTCTTTTTCGACTGCGGAAAAGCCTCAAAAGCCTTGCTGCTCTCTGCCGACCGCAATACCACTTATGTTAATCAATCCGACCCAAAATCAGGACACTTGTGGGGCGATGCGGCAGCCGCATTTTTTCTTTCGAAAGAAAAAAATGGCGAGAACGAACCCGAAATAATTGATATTACTACGCAGGGAATGGGACATGTAGGCAAAGGAAAAGAAGGCGTTTATCTCAATCCCAAAGACGAAGGTATCGTGATGAACAACGGAAGAGATGTGTTTACGCAAGCCTGCACCTACATTGCCAAAAACTCAAAAGATATTATAGAAAAAAATGGCTATGCGGTTTCCGATTTGTCTTATTTTATTGCCCATCAAGCCAATGCGCGAATTGTAAACCACGTAGTGCGCGAATTGGGCGTTCCCGATGAAAAAGCGCTAAATAATATCGAGGAATTAGGCAACACAGGTTCTGTCAGTTCCATGCTTGTTTTTGCACAAAATTATTCCCGCTTCAAAAAAAACGATTTGATTTGTATTTCCGTATTTGGCGGCGGTTATTCGTTAGCGGCATGTTTGGTAAGATTTTAAAAATTCAAGGTTTAATGTTCAAAGTTCAAAAATTCTATTATTTAATAAATCAATTATTTTAATGGATTGGAAAGATAAATTACAGGCAATGCTGCCGGATAATGCCAAATTTGAACCGTTGCCGAGTGAAAATGTTGAAAAACAGGAAAATAAATCTCTAATAAAACAACATTTACGCATCGAACTTGATAAACGAAAAGGTAAACCGGCGACCTTGATATTGGGTTTTGAAGGTTCCGACGAAGAACTCAAAAACTTTGCCCGACAGTTAAAAACTACTTGCGGCGCAGGCGGTTCTACCCGCGATGGCGAAATTCTTATACAAGGCGATGTGCGCAAAAAAATAGCCGATATGCTCGAAACCGGCGGCTATAAAATAAAGCGCATCAATTTTTAATCAAATTCGCAGATGATGCGGATAACACGGATTTTAATTTAAACAACTCTCTTAAATCGCAAATCGCAATTTTTTTCTATCTTTGCAAAAATTTACAAGTATGCAAATTACAGTTATTGGCGCCGGAAATATCGGGCAGGCAATCATACAAGGGCTTATTCAGAACGAGGCAGCGCTTGCAAGCAGTTTATTTGTTGCCGACATCAACGAAGAATGCTTAAACTCCGTAAAAGAAATTGATACGGCTATCAGAACCACTACCAACAGCTTGGAGGCAGTTGCAAATGCCGATATGATTATTCTTGCGGTAAAACCTTGGTTAGTAGAAGACGTGTTGGGCGAACTCAAAACCGTTTTTAACAAAGAAAGGCAAATATTGCTTTCGGTTGCTGCGGGAGTGGATTTTTTCACTTTGGAGAGATTGTTAGACTGCGAAGCAACTCTTTTCCGCATTATGCCCAACACTGCCATCTCAATCGGCGAAAGCATGACGCTTATTGCATCGCAAAACGCCACGCAAGAGCAGGAAGAAGATGTGCTTGCCTTGTTTGCCCATTTAGGCAAGGCTTTTTTGATAAAAGAAACACAAATGTCTGCGGCAACTTCGGTAGCTTCGTGCGGCATTGCCTACGCATTGCGCTACTTGCGTGCTGCTACCGAAGGCGCGATTGAGCTCGGCTTTTCTGCCGAAATTGCACAAGAAATCGTGGCGCAAACCATGAAAGGCGCTGCTGAACTGATTTTGCAAAACGATACGCATGCCGAAACAGAAATCGACAGAGTAACAACGCCCGGCGGCTGGACAATAAAAGGGCTCAACGCAATGGAAGAAAAAGGGTTTACAACGGCGGTAATTGCGGGGTTGAAAGCAAATAAGTGAATTTCTCAACTCACGTAATTTGCATAAAAAAAACGAAGATTACTTTCTTTATTTGCCATCGGAACGTTTTTTAGGTAATCTGAAAATCATGGACGATACTAATTATCCCACCGAACCCTCCAAACTCACTTGCAACAACTTTTGCGCCTCCACCGCAAATTCCATCGGTAGTTTATTTAGCACTTCTTTGGCATATCCATTCACAATCAATCCAATTGCATCTTCGGTCGAAATGCCGCGCTGATTACAGTAGAAAACCTGTTCTTCGCTTATTTTAGAAGTGGTGGCTTCGTGTTCTACTATGGCGCTTTCGTTGTGCACTTCGAGGTAGGGAAATGTGTGTGCGCCGCATTTGTCGCCCAGCAAAAGACTGTCGCATTGCGAAAAATTGCGCGCACCCTCGGCATTTTTACTCACGCGCACCAAGCCCCGGTAACTGTTCTGACTGTAACCCGCCGAAATGCCTTTCGAAATAATGTGGCTGCGGGTATTTTTGCCAAGATGCCACATTTTTGTGCCGGTGTCGGCTTGCTGGTAGTTGTTGGTTACGGCAACGGAATAAAATTCGCCTGTGGAATTGTCGCCCCGCAGAATGCAACTCGGATATTTCCATGTGATTGCCGAGCCTGTTTCTACCTGCGTCCACGAAATTTTGGAACGGTCGCCTTTGCACAATCCGCGTTTGGTAACGAAATTGTAAATGCCGCCCTTGCCGTTTTTATCGCCCGGATACCAGTTTTGCACGGTCGAATATTTTATTTCGGCACGCTCATGGGCTACGATTTCTACAATCGCGGCGTGCAGTTGGTTTTCATCGCGCATGGGCGCAGTGCAGCCTTCCAAATAGGAAACATACGCATCGTCGTCGGCAACAATGAGCGTGCGCTCAAATTGTCCGGTATTGATTGCGTTAATACGGAAATAGGTAGATAATTCCATCGGGCAACGCACGCCTTTTGGAATATACACAAACGAGCCATCGGAAAACACGGCGCAGTTCAAAGCCGCAAAAAAATTATCGGTATAAGGCACAACGCTTCCCAAATATTTTTGCACTAAATCGGGGTAGTCTTTCACCGCCTCGCTGAACGAACAGAAAATAATTCCTTTTTCGGCTAATGCTTCTTTAAATGTTGTTTTTACCGAAACGCTGTCCATCACGGCATCGACAGCCATGCCCGAAAGCATTTTTTGTTCGTGCAGAGGAATACCCAATTTGTCGAAAGTTTTTAGCAGTTCGGAAGCCCCCTCTAACTCCCCCTCAGAGGGAAGATTAGCCCCTTCTGTGGAGGGGTTGGGGAGGCTTTTTGGCGCCGCGTAATAAATAATATCCTGAAAATCAATCGGCGGAATGCTCAAATGCGCCCAATTCGGCATTGTGAGCGTGAGCCAGTGCCGGTATGCTTTCAGTCGATATTCGAGTAGCCATTCGGGCTCGTTTTTTTTCGATGAAATCAAGCGGACAACGTTTTCATTCAACCCTTTTGGAATGTAATCGGTTTCAATATCTGTAGAGAAACCATATTTGTATTCGCCCGATGTTACATTGTCCAATATTTCGTCTTTTTTATTTTTTTTGTTTTTACTCATTTTCTTGTTGTCTTCACTGTTTCTTTGATTGTAAATTTTATCGGAAAATCAAATTGTGCAAATTTACAAAACAAATTGTACATAAAAAATTAAACTTACCACAAACACACAAATTAATATTTCACTCACGCCGATTAAAATATTTATCGTATTTTTGTACAATGGAAAATTTTATCTACGAACTGAAATTTAAAGTGCGCGACTATGAGTGCGACTTGCAAGGCATTGTAAATAACTCGGTGTATCAGAACTATTTGGAACATACGCGCCACGAGTTTTTGCTGGCAAACAATGTGAGTTTTGCCCGTTTGCACGACGAAGGTATTGACGCTGTTGTGGCGCGTGTGGAGATTGCCTACAAAAATTCGCTTCGTTCAGGCGATGAATTTGTGTCAAAATTATATGTGAAAAAAGAGGGTGTAAAATACGTTTTTTATCAGTCTATTTTTCGTTTGCCGGACAATAAATTGTGTGTAAAAGCAAAAATAGATACCGTAGCCGTTGTAAACGGCAAATTATCGGTTCTCCCTGCGTTCGACAAATTTGTGGAAAATTTCTCTACACTCTAATATTTATACTTTAAACTTTAAAAAAATGCTTGAACGCGAAGAAAACATTGTGCGAATGCTCAAAACAGTATTCGACCCCGAAATACCCGTAAATATTTATGACCTTGGCTTGATTTACAAAATCGAAGTGGACAACGCCGGAGCGGCAACTATCGACATGACACTTACCTCTCCTAATTGCCCAATGGCCGATTTTATCATCGAAGACATAAAAATGAAAGTAGAAAGTGTGAAAAATATCACGGCAGTAACGGTCAATCTTGTGTTCGACCCGCCTTGGGATCGCGATATGATGAGCGAGGAAGCAAAATTAGAATTAGGATTACTTTAATGAAAAAAACATACTTTCTATCCGATGCGCATTTGGGTTTGACGCTTGTGGAAAATCCGCACGAGCATCAAATGAAGTTGGTGCGTTTTCTCGACAGTATCAAAAACGATGCCGAAGCCATTTATTTAATGGGCGATATTTTCGATTTTTGGTTTGAATTCAAGCGCTATATTCAACCCGGTTTTGAGGCGCTTTTTTCCAAACTGAAAGAAATTGCCGGCGCGGGAATTTCAGTTCATTTTTTTACCGGCAACCACGACATGTGGACTTTCGGCTATTTGGAAAAAGAAACCGGTTTAATAATCCACCGACAACCTGAAATAGTAACGATAGCAAATAAAACATTCTTTTTGGCACATGGACATAAGTTGGGTAAAAGAAATTTTTTGACAAAAATAATGCACGCAATTTTTGAAAATCGTTTTCTGCAAAAAATGTTTTTTTTGTTTTTTCCGCCTAAATTGGGGCTTCGTTTAGGTTATGCATGGTCGCGCAGCAGTCGGAAAAAACATTGCACCTACGACAATAATTATTTAGGAGAAAACAACGAATTTTTGGTGCAATTTGCCAAGCGACATTTGGCGCAACAGCCTTCAATTGATTTTTTCGTGTTCGGGCATCGGCACATTTTGCTCAATCTGCAACTGAAAAACCAATCCCGCATACTCATTCTGGGCGATTGGATTAATCAGTTTTCATACGCTGTGTTCGACGGCGAAACGATAATGACAGAACATTTTGAAGAATAAAAGTTAATACAAAATTATATAAACCATACTATAGATGAAAAGAATATTATTTTTCACTACTGACCGATTAAAACTTTGACATAAACAAAGAGGCAATCTTTGCCAGACCGCTTCAAAAAAGTATCTAAAAAAATCACTACCTTTGGCGATTAAAATTATTAATTGAAAAAAATGGGAAATTTTAAAGAAGACATTACAAAAGTTCGCGCCTTTGCTTTCGACGTGGACGGCGTTTTTACCGATGGCGGCATTACCGTTACACCCGATGGCGATTACCTTCGCACCTACAATTCGAAAGACGGATATGCCGTTTCCTACGCATTAAGGCAAGGATATAAAGTGGCAATTATTTCCGGTGGACGCGGAAAATCAATGGAAACTCGTTTCAACGCACTGAAAGTTACAAAAATATGGATTGACGTGTTCGACAAAGTTGTTCATTTAAAAGAATTCATGAATGAATTTGATTTAATGCCGGGCGAAGTAATGTGTATGGGCGACGACCTGCCCGACTACGAAGCAATGGAACTGTCGGGAATGCCGGTTTGCCCCGCCGATGCGGCAACGGAAGTAAAAGAACTTTCGCGTTATGTTTCGCATTTGAAGGGCGGCGAAGGCTGTGTGCGCGATGTGATTGAGCAAGTACTCCGCGTACAGGGAAAATGGCATATACCAAAAGGCGGATTTAATGTAACTCGATCAAGATAATTTATTTCGCGGGTGATATTCGAGCACGGTTTCGCGCAAAAACGACATATCTGTATGGATATAAATTTCGGTCGTAAGAATAGATTCGTGCCCAAGCAGTTGTTGTATCGCTCGTAAGTTTGCGCCGTTTTCGAGCAAATGAGAGGCAAACGAATGTCGAAAAGTATGTGGACTTATTGTTTTTCGAATTCCCGATAATTCGGCTAATTGTTTGATAATCATAAATATCATTACGCGCGACAATTTTGAGCCGAATTTATTTAAAAATAAAAAATCTTCATTCCCTTTTTTTATTGTGAGTTGATTTCTATCCATCAACCACAATTTTATTTGTTCGCACTGCACTTCGGAAATAGGCGCTAATCGTTGTTTGCTGCCTTTTCCTTCAACTATCATGTATTCTTCTTCGAAATTTATTTTTGATAATTTTAAATTTGTTAATTCCGAAACTCGCAAGCCCGAGCCATACAAAGTTTCGATGATGGCGCGGTTGCGCTGCCCGTCAGGTTTCGACATATCAATAGCGGCAACAATGCTGTTTATCTCTTTTTCATCTAAAATTTCGGGCAAATGCCGTCCTGTTTTTGGCATTTCGAGCAATTCGGTCGGGTCGCTTTCGATTATTTTATCATATTGCAAAAATTTGTAAAACGATTTTATCCCTGAAATTATCCGTGCCTGCGAACGAGCCTGTATTCCAATATCGGCAAGGTCTATCAAAAAATCGCGCAAATGTTCCAGCTCAACAACTTTATAATCAATTTTAGAATCGGCAAGATATTCCAGCAATTTATTCAAATCGCGCATGTAATTTTCAATCGTATTCTTCGAAAGCGATTTCTCAAGCAGCAAATAAGAATAATATTTCGAGATATTCTGGTCGGACATTGTATCTGTTTTTTATTTGCAAAGTTAAAAAAAAACTCCGAAGGTTGCGTCTTCGGAGCTTCATTATTTGCCTTTTATCTCGTCGGCTACGGTAAGTTTTGCTCTGCCTTTTGCTCGACGAGCCGCCAACACACGGCGACCGTTGGCTGTTGCCATTCTTTCGCGAAAACCGTGTTTATTTTTGCGTTTTCTGTTTGAGGGTTGAAATGTCCGTTTCATATTTTTACATTTTTAATTTTTCGATTTTGGGCTTGCAAAGATAGGGAATAATTACGAATTACGAAACAAAGTTCAATGAAATTAATTATGAATTGTAAAAAAATTTTATTTTCTTGAGGTTTTACATATATCTGTTTTTTATTTGGGTTTTATTTATGCCCCCATTTTTTCTTTTCTCCTGTTAATATCTTGTTATAAAAACAACGTATCTTTTCAAAAATTTTCCTTGCTTTTTTCAAAATTATTACAAACGAAACTTGTTTTTGCATTGCCAAATTTTTATGCCTGTTGTTTTCAGAAAAAAATCAGGGAGTTTTACACAATTTTTTTCACCAACACTCACAAAAACTTACTAACTTTGCAAGCTGTAAACAGGCTGTTGATAACACAGACAAGTTTTTGATTTTTATCTGTTTAGATTTTCAATAGATTGTTAATTTGTTTTTCTCTACGAGAGATAACTTATTTTACAAGTTTTTAGCGAAAATTTTATCAGCATTATCAACACCGTATTATTATCATCATATTTCTATTTTTTAAATAAAAAGTAAAATATTATATTTATGGATTTGTTGAAAACCGTATCGGATAAAAAAAATGCTGAAAATACAAATTGGATTGACTGTATTCGTCAGTTGTGTAAAGAAAAAAATGCCGTAATAATGGCACATTACTATCAAACTGCTGAAATACAGGATATTGCCGATTATATTGGCGACAGTCTTGCTTTGGCGCAATGGGCAAAAAGTACTACTGCGGATATTATTGTGATTTGCGGCGTGCATTTTATGGGCGAAACGGCAAAAATAATTTCGCCGCAAAAAAAGGTGCTTATACCCGATTTGAATGCCGGTTGTTCGTTGGCAGACAGTTGCCCTGCCGATAAATTTGAGGAATTTATAAAACAAAATCCTAATCACACGGTTATTTCGTATGTAAATACAACGGCGGCAGTCAAAGCATTGACCGATATTTGTGTAACTTCGACCAATGCAAAACATATTATCGAAAAATTACCGGAAGATGCTCAACTGATTTTTGGACCGGATAAAAATCTGGGAAATTATCTTAATAGTGTATTAAACCGTTCGATGCTGTTGTGGGACGGCGCTTGCCATGTGCATGAGCAATTTTCGTTGGAAAGAATTTTGGAACTGAAAAAACAATATCCTGATGCATTAATTTTGGCGCACCCCGAATGCAAACAACCGGTTTTGACCATTGCCGATTTTATAGGAAGCACGCAGGCATTGCTTAATTTTGCGACTTCAAACAATGAAAAGCAATTTATTATTGCTACCGAAAGTGGTATTATTCACGAAATGCGCAAAAAAAATCCTTTCAAAAAATTCATTCCTGCTCCGCCAATAGACAGTTCCTGTGGGTGTAATGAGTGTAATTTTATGCGTTTAAATACGCTCGAAAAATTGTATAACTGTTTGAAAAATGAAGAACCTGAAATAATTATTGAAGAAAATTTGCGCAAAAAAGCCGAAAAATCAATTGTAAGAATGTTGGAAATGTCGAAAAAAATTGAATAATAAAAATAAAAACGATATATTTGCAAAGTAAAACATAAAAAGCAAAAAAATTATGAAGATAATGGCAAAAGTGGGAGATAATATTTTTATTTCTCCCGACTTAACAGGACAAAAACAATGGATAGAAGGTAAGGTAATAGAAGTTGAACAAAATAAGTTTGTGGGTCAAGTTATTACTGCTCAATCGTTTAACGATGGTGATGTGTTTTTTGGTCGTGATTATTCTTTTAAAAAATAATTGAAATTATGTTTGCAATAACTTTTGATATGATTGTTATCGACCTTGAACGATATTACGGTACGCCATATCATAAAGCGTATTATGAGATACGTGAAATATTGAAAAAACACGGTTTTGAATGGATACAAGGTAGCACTTATTTAACAGAAATAGATGATTTGAGTGTGATTTTTGACGCTATAACTGAATTATCGGAAGTTGATTGGTTTGCTCGTTCTGTGAGAGATGTTCGAGGTTTTAAAGTTGAAAATTGGTCAAATTTTACTAAAAGTGTTAAACGAAAAATTTAAGTAGTTGTATTTTTTACTTTCACAACTTTAAAAACCTTATCATTTCTCCTCACAAGTTCCTTTGTTTTAATAGATAAATAATCGCCTTTGTTTGCCATTTCAACTGCTTGATAATTTACGCGGATTTCTTCTAACACATTTTCGTAAGCGCCTGTTGTTTCGCCTGTAATGAGGATTTCGTCGCCGATAGAAAGGTTTTGTGTTTCCAAAAGTATTTCGGCTACGTTTATTTGGTGGAAATAATTAGTTACTTTTCCTAAATACACTTTCCGGTGCGTGGCTTCCGAGCCGTAATTTTTGCTCCATTCGCCAAGCCGCTGTCCAAGGTAATAACCATTCCAAAAACCGCGATTAAACACACGCGAAAGCCGGTTGTTCCAGTCGCTTATTTTTTCATCGGTAAAAGTAGTTGACAAAAAAGCCTCAATCGCTTCTTTGTAACATTCGACAACGGTTTTTACGTATTCTGCGCCACGTGCACGTCCTTCAATTTTGAAAACGCGCACGCCGCTGTCAATCATTTTATTGAGAAAATGAATGGTTTTCAAATCTTTTGGCGACATGATATATTCGTTATCGACTTCCAATTCAATTTCCGTTTCTTTGTCTTTTACCGTGTAACCACGCCGGCACACTTGCAAACAAGCGCCTCTGTTAGCCGAAAAATTCATTTCGTGCAGGCTCAAGTAACATTTTCCCGAAACAGCCATGCAAAGCGCTCCGTGGCAAAACATTTCGATGCGGATTAAATTTCCGTTAGGTCCTTTTATTTGTTGTTCGATAACCTGTTTGTGAATTTCGGCAACCTGTTCCAAATTCAATTCGCGGGCAAGCACTACCACATCGGCAAATTGCGCGTAAAACTTCAAGGCTTCGATATTTGCAATATTCAATTGTGTAGAAAGATGCACCTCTACGCCTTTTTGACGCGCATAATTCATTACCGCTACATCGGCTGCAATGATTGCCGATACGCCGCAAGTTTGCGCTGTATCTATGATTTGCTGCATCAGTTGCAGGTCATTATTGTAAATAACGGTATTTATAGTAAGATAAGGTTTGATATTTGCTTCGTTGCAAACTTTCACGATTTTTTTCAGGTCGTTTGTAGTAAAATTGTTGGAAGAACGGCTTCGCATATTCAGATTTTCGATGCCAAAATACACCGAATTAGCGCCCGCTTTAATAGCAGCCGTCAGACTTTCCCACGAACCGGCGGGAGCCATTATTTCCAAATCGTTGCGATGTATCATTATTTTTCACAGAAAAAACAGATTGCAAAGATAGGAAATTTACCACTTTAAGAATAAAAAATTAATTTTTCACAGAAAAAACAGGCTAATTTTAATAATTATATTACTTTTGTATTGTCGTTCTTATTCAAATTCAAATGCTATGCCAACACTTTTTTATTATTTAGGATTGCAATTCCTTTTTTATTCTAACGACCATGAGCCTATTCATGTTCATGTCAAAAAAAATAAAAGCGAGGCGAAATTTCAAGTAATGCCAACTATTTTGTTGGTAGAAAACAGAGGATTAAAAAATAAGGATTTAAAAATAGCCGAAATTGCTATTGAAGAAAACAAAGAAGTAATTGTGTCAAGATGGAAAGAATTTTTTATTTTAAAAAACAAATCATTATCATAAATGAAACCTAAAAAAATATGGTTCGACAAAGAACGGATTTATCTTAAAATAAACGATGGGCAAATTGGCAGTTTAATGTTAAAAGATTTTCCATTATTATACAATGCAACCGACAAGCAAAAAAATAAATACACCTTGTCTCCATTCGGTATTCATTGGAAACATCTTGATGAGGATTTATGCTTTGATGGATTTTTTTATAAATAAATCAAATAATATTTTAATTTAACACAATTTTTGCGTATGATATAAAAAAAAAGCATTTCGATACGTACATTTTAAATTGGAAAAAGCATTTTAGTTTATTCTTTCCCACAGAAAAATTTAGCGATTTGAAAACAAGAAAGAAGTTTAAGTTGAGATGTTCACGTGTTTAGCGTGGACTTCGACTTATTCTGTTTCTTGTGGGTCACGCTAAATACCTCTGTGGGCGGGATACTTATAAAGTACCACGCTTTTTTTATGTGCGTATGTAAATAATTGAGGTACAATGATTTAATGTTAAAAAAATAAAACAAATAATTCTGTACAAGGACGGAAGTAAAACAAAACAATTATGGCTAATGATGATGATATAATAGAAACGATGTTTAAAGGTCTGTTTCAATTGATTGGTTGGATATTTAAACAGTTATTTCGGCTGATTGCTTGGATATTCAGTTCTATTTTTAAACTTTTTGTCAAAGATTGATTTCAAAAGTTTCTATTATTTTAAAGGTTGCTCTCGACACAAATTTAGGGAAAAAAAAATGAAATGAGCATGATAAATAGTAACAAAATAAATTATAAAAGTATGAAAAAAGAATTTTTATTGACAGCATTAGTATGCATAATAATGATTGCCAATGCACAAAACAACACTACCGATGATGGCGTAGTAATTAACGGTGTCCGTTGGGCAACTCGCAACGTAGACAAACCGGGCACATTTACCGCCAATCCCGAAGATTTCGGCGGGCTTTACCAATGGAACAGAGGCACAACCGATTGGGAAGAAGACTGGAACGGTAATGGCGCATCTGTCTGGCAATTAAGCAATAACCCATGTCCCGCAGGTTGGCGCGTTCCCACTCAAAAGGAACTTGAAAGCCTTGCCCATGCCAGCGTAGCGGCAACTGTGAATGGAGTGAATGGACGTTTGTTTTCCGACATCAGCGAAGGCAATGACGGCAGCGTCACGCTTTTCCTGCCTGCAGCAGGCTATCGCCTCTTATACGGCTACGATGCAAAAAACAGCGTAGGTTCGCACGGTTATTATTGGAGCAGTACGGACTATGGTGCGACAGTCGCTTTCCGTTTGAGATTTGACTTAACGACCCAGGTTACTGCATTCAGTATCAATAGCCGTGCTGTTGCTTCCAGTGTGCGCTGTGTTGCGGAGTAGATTTTGATTTCTGAAAAAATACCCCACAATTTAAATTGCCGCAACTGTATAAAAAAGTTGATAACGTAACAATAAAATTTAAACCTTCCAAATTTTCAAAACTTGGAAGGTTTTTTTCTTGAAAAATTTTTTTGCCCAATAAAAATGTGTAATTTTGCATTCGCAATGCAAAATTACACCAAATAGATATAATTGTATGATTAACAGAAATATAGAAAAAGTTTTATTTGCGCTTTTGCAAAAATACCCGGCGATAAATATCACAGGACCACGACAATCGGGCAAAACCACCTTGGTAAAAAAACTGAATGGAGATTACAACTATTTTTCGCTGGAAAATCCCGATACGCGTTTGTTTGCCGAAAACGACCCGCGTGGTTTTTTAGGCGCTGCCGGCGAAAAATTTATTTTAGATGAAGTACAATATGTCCCGGCGCTTTTTTCGTATCTACAGGAGATTTTAGACAACAGTCGCGAAAACGGGAAAGTTATTTTATTGGGCTCGCAAAGTTTTTTGATGAACCGGCACATCTCGCAAAGTTTGGCAGGCAGAGTGGCATCTTTAAAACTGCTACCTTTGTCGTATTCCGAACTTAAAGCCGCCAAACTAAACAGTCAACACATTGATAATGTGTTGTTTAACGGAGGGTATCCGCGTCTGTATAACGAAAATATTGAGCCGGTTCACTTTTTTCCGCATTACATCGAAACCTACCTGCAACGCGATATTCGTTTGTTGCGAAATATTGAAAATTTGACTGCTTTTGTGCGTTTCATAAAACTGTGTGCAGGCAGAGTTGGAAATATTCTCGACCTTTCATCGCTTGCAAACGACGCCGGAGTTTCCGTAAATACCGTAAAATCGTGGCTGTCGCTTTTGGAAGCAAGTTATATTATCTATTTTGTGCAGCCGTATTCGGGCAATGTCAATCGCCGAATGATAAAATCGCCCAAACTTTATTTTTATGATACAGGTTTAGCGTGTTCGCTGCTGAATATTGAACAGGAAAAACAGTTGGAAATTTTTTATTTGCGAGGAAATTTATTTGAAAATTTTGTTTTTTCGGAACTGCTTAAATCGCGTTTTAATGCAGGATTGCCGGCAAATTTTCATTTTTTAAGAGACGCAAAAGGAGTGGAAATTGATTGTGTGCAGGAGTTACCCGAAGGACTTCGTTTTATCGAAATCAAATCTTCTGCTACATTGTCGGCAGAGCATATCAAAAATATTTTACAGTTGAAAAAACTTTTTTCGAAAACAGAAAATTATGTGATTTATTCCGGTAAGGAAGAACCTGTGTATCATGATGTTAAATTCGTAAATTGGAAAAATATCGAACAGACATATATTTAACGATTTTTACGCCTGCAATTTTTACCCTTCCAAAATATCAAATCCGGAAATATTAAAAATACAGTTTTTGTGAAAAATAATTGTGGGAAGTCCCGATACTATAAAAAAATATAGTATCTTTGTGGTGTAATAATAATTAAAAGGAAAACACAATGGAAACACAAATACTCGTAACCGAAAAAGAAAAAGAACTGATAGAGGCTATCAGAGGTTACAAAAACTCAAAACACAATCCTTCAAAAATGCTAAAACTGTACGCAATGCAAATATTTGATGAAATTATCAGAGAAAATTAACCTAAAAACCCGCTCAAAAGTGGGCGGATTTTTTTTAATAAAAACGCAATATGAGAACAAAAACATTAAAACAAACAAGTCTGTTCAATGAACTTGATGATGTTGTTATGACAATCAGTTGGGGCGAAATAGCAGAATATTATTTCCCTGACAAGTCTGTAACTTGGTTTTACAACAAACTTCGAGGTGTTGATGGTAATGGCGGAAAAGGAGAATTTACGCTTGGTGAAAAAATACAACTGCGAAATGCCCTTTTTGATTTTTCGGAAAGAGTGCGACGAACTGCTGAAAATATGATTGTTTAGGCTCAAAACACTTTGTGTTTTTAATTATTATTACACTAGAAACCCCGCATTGAGCCGTGCGGGGGTTCTTTCTTTTAAATACTTTTTATATACAGATGAAAATAGGCAACACCGAATTTGATAAATACCCCCTGTTCCTTGCGCCGATGGAAGACGTTACCGACCCTGCGTTTCGTTTGTTGTGCAAGCAATTCGGCGCCGATATGGTTTATACCGAATTTGTGTCTGCCGATGCGCTTATCCGCAACGTGAAACGGACGGAACAAAAACTTACGATTTACGAAAAAGAACGTCCTGTGGCAATTCAGATTTATGGTCGCGAAGCCGGCGCCGTAGCCGAAGCCGCCTGTGTTGCCGAGCAGGCACAGCCCGAAATAATCGATTTGAATTTTGGCTGTCCGGTGAAAAAAGTGGCAAGCAAAGGCGCAGGAGCCGGTCTTTTGCGCGATATTCCGAAAATGCTCGAAATCACATCGGCAGTAGTAAAAGCCGTAAAATTGCCTGTAACGGTAAAAACCCGCTTGGGCTGGGACGATGAAAGCAAAATAATAGTCGATTTGGCAGAAAAACTACAGGATTGCGGTATTTCTGCCCTCACAATTCACGGCAGAACACGCGCCCAAATGTACAAAGGCGATGCCGACTGGACTTTGATTGGCGCAGTGAAAAACAATCCGCGCATGCACATTCCGATAATTGGAAATGGCGACGTTACCACTCCCGAACGCGCAAAAGAATGTTTTGAGCGATACAACGTAGATGCCGTAATGGTCGGTCGGGCGTCTATCGGGAAGCCTTGGGTGTTTCAAGAAATGAAGCATTACCTGCAGACCGGCGAAGAAATGCCGCCTCTCCCCTACCCTGCCCAAATGGCGATTATCAAGCAACAAATACTTAACGCAGTCGAATGGCTCGACGAGCGCAAAGGCATTTTACATTCGCGGCGTCATTTGGCTGCAACACCTTTGTTTAAAGGCATTTCGCATTTCAGGGAAACACGCATTGCGATGCTCCGCGCCGGCACGTTAGACGAACTTTTTGCGATTTTGGATAATGTTGAAGAGTTGCGATAGGGAAAAAATGAGGGTTTTGCCCTTATATTTTACCGAAACAAAACGATTTTTGCCCTTATATTTTACCGAAATAAGACGATTTTTGCCCTTATATTTTTGTGTTTACAAAAAATGTATTACTTTTGTCATTGATTATCAATCTATAAGAAAATGGACAAAAATAATTACTTTTTTCGAAATATTGATGCAGAACTTTTGGTTTGGAGCAAAGAAAATGACCATAAAATTTTATTGCTTCGTGGTGCGCGTCAAGTTGGTAAATCTTCGGCTGTCAGGTATTTGGGAAAACAATTTGAGTATTTTCTCGAAATAAATTTTGAAGAAGACAAAGAAACACGCAGTTTTTTTGAAAAAGGCTCGCTTTCGCCACAGCCGATAATAGAACAATTGTCGGTAAAGTACGGCGTTCCGATAATTCCCGGTAAAACACTTTTGTTTTTCGATGAAATACAAGCCTGCATTCCAGCCATATCTTCGTTACGATTTTTTTATGAAAAAATCCCTGATTTACATGTAATTGCCGCCGGTTCGCTGTTGGAATTTGCGCTGGAAGAAATCCCATCTTTTGGTGTTGGGCGCATTACTTCGATGTTTATGTATCCGTTTTCATTTTATGAATTTCTGAATGCTTTGGGCGAAAATTTATTGTTAGATACCATTCGAAAAGCCAATCCTGAAAATCCTTTGCACGAAGTTATTCATAACAAAACAGTGGAATTACTCAAACGATTTTTAGTTGTGGGCGGAATGCCCGATGCTGTTGTTAAATATGTAGAAACAAGAGATTTATTACAAGTTCAAACGGTTTTGAACAGTTTATTGCTTTCGCTGAAAAACGACTTTACAAAATATAAAAAACGAGTTCCTGTGTTACGTTTGCACGAAGTTTTTGAGGCGGTAGTTCGCCAGGCAGAGGGTAAGTTTGTGTATGAAAAAGCCGCTACGCAAGCCTCTAATGTTCAGGTAAAGCAGGCTTTGGAAATGCTGATTATGGCAGGGTTGGTGTATCCGGTAACGCACACTGCCGCCAATGGTATTCCTTTGGGGGCGGAAATTAATCCGAAATTTCAACGAATGTTTTTGTTCGATATTGGACTTTTTCAGCAAGTTTTGGGGCTTGATATGTCGCAAATTTTCGTTACAAACGACTTCAAAACCGTTAATCGTGGCGCTATTGCCGAACTTTTTGTGGGTTTGGAACTTATAAAATCGTTTTCTTGCTACAGCCCCAAATTTCTTTATTTTTGGCAACGCGAAAAATATCAAAGCAATGCGCAAATCGATTTTTTAATACAAAAAAGCGAACAAGTTATACCCATAGAAGTGAAAGCCGGCACGCAGGGTGCAATGCAAAGTTTACGCTGGTTTATGAAAGAAAAAGGCATTACAAAAGGCATTCGAACTTCGCTCGAAAACTTTGCACAATACGAAAATATTGATGTGTATCCGATGTATGCGATTGCAAATTTGATTAGTTGAAGAAAAATGATTTTGCAATATTAAAATAAATTCATACTTTTGTAGTGGTTGTAAATTAAGAAAAGAGTTATGAGAACGATGACATTAGCCATACCGCAAGTGGCGCTACCCTCCACATTCGATTATTCGGTGTATTTGGCAGCCAAATTATATGAAGATACAATTCTGTCGGCAGGGCAGGCAGCAGAATTGGCAAATCTATCGAAACGCTCATTTATTGAAATTATGGGCAAATACGGTGTATCGCCATTTAGTATCAATACCGAAGACTTGTTAAATGATATTCAAAATGCCTGATATTGTTGTAATTACGGATACAAGTTGTCTGATAGCCCTGTCGAAAATAGAGATTTTGGAGGTTTTGCATAAACTTTATAAAAGGGTTGTTGTATCCAAAGAAATTGCCGAAGAATTTGGCGAACCTCTGCCTTCCTGGTTTGAAATACTCGAAGTTTCGAATAAAAAATATCAGAAAATCCTTGAAAATTCATTGGACAAAGGCGAGGCTTCTGCCATAGCATTGGCGTTTGAATTGGACAATGTTTTACTTATTTTAGACGACCTAAAAGCCCGAAAAGAGGCTCAAAAACTTGGCTTTAAAATAACAGGTACTTTGGGAGTTTTGTTTTCGGCAAAACAGAAAAATGTTATTAATTCATTGAAATTGTATTTAGACAGGTTGCAAAATACCGATTTCAGGATAGCCGACAACATCGTTTTAGAACTGTTAAAAAGAAGCAACGAATAAATGTGAATTGGCAGCAAAAGCAGATTTCAAATATACTAAACCGTAAACGAAAATTGACAGTAGATATTAAACAGCCGGTTACATATTTCGCCCAAGATATTGATTAAAGATTATGAGTTAGTGTAAATTATCTCAATGCGCCTCCAACCAGTTTTCGCCAATTCCCATATCTACTTTTAGCGGAATTTTCAGTTCGATTGCCTGCTCCATTTCTTCCGTTACAATTTGTTTTACTTTTTCCAATTCGCTGCTTAACACATTGAAATTCAATTCGTCGTGCACTTGCAAAATCATTGTCGATTGGATATTTTCTGCTTTGAACCGCGCGTGTATTTTTACCATTGCAATTTTTATAATATCGGCGGCAGTGCCTTGAACAGGTGCATTTATGGCGTTTCGTTCGGCATATCCGCGCACAATGGCGTTGCCCGAATTGATGTCCGAAAGGTAGCGTTTTCTGCCCAAAATAGTCTCTACATATCCTTTTTCTCTGGCAATTTCGATGCTTTTATCCATATATTCGCGTACTTGCGGAAATGTTTCGAAATAACCGTCAATAAGTTGTTTTGCTTCACCTCGAGGTATAGCCAAACGCTCGGATAAGCCGAATACGGAAATGCCGTAAATAATCCCGAAATTTGCCGTTTTTGCCTTTCGGCGCATATCCGAAGTTACCTCTTCGATAGGAATTTTGTATATCTTCGCAGCCGTTGCCGCATGAATATCCTGCCCCGACAGGAAGGCTTCAATCATTTGCTTGTCGCCGCTCAAATGCGCCATAATCCGCAGTTCAATTTGCGAATAGTCGGCAGAAAGAAATACACAGTTTGTGTCGGCAATAAATGCTTTGCGAATTTCGCGTCCCTGTGCGTCTCGAATAGGAATGTTTTGCAAATTCGGATTGGTAGAACTCAATCGACCTGTTGAGGTAACTGTCTGGTTGAAAGAGGTATGCACTTTTCCTGTTTTGCGATTTATCAAAGCAGGAAGCGCGTCAATGTAGGTACTTAACAGTTTTTTCAGTCCGCGGTATTCGAGAATTTTTCCTACAATCGGGTGTTTACTTCGCAGGTTTTCGAGTATTTCTTCGTTGGTAGAATATTGTCCGGTTTTGGTTTTTTTGGTTTTTTCTACTATTTTCAAATGCTCGAAAAGCGCTTCCCCCACTTGTCGTGCCGAGTTTACATTGAATTCGAAACCGGCTAATTGATGAATTTCTTTTTCGATGTAAAAAAAGTGTTTTGTCAGGATTTCCGACGATTGTTTCAGCGCAAAATCGTCAATCAGCACACCCGATTTTTCCATACCGACAAGCACTCGCATAAGCGGCATTTCGATGTTGTAAAACAAATCTTCGAATTTATTTTTTTGAATTTCTTTTTCTAAAATGGTTTTGATTTTAAAGGTTATATCGGCATCTTCGGCGGCATAATCAGTGATTTTTTCGAGATTTACCGACCTCATACTCAATTGGTTTTTACCTTTTGCGCCTATCAATTCGTCGATGCGGATTGTTTTGTATTTGAGGTAAATTTCGGCTAAATAATCCATTCCGTGATGCAATTCGGGCTGTAGCAAATAATGCGCTATCATTGTGTCGAACAACTCGCCTTTTACTTCTACTTCGTAATTGGACAACACAAGCAAATCGTATTTCAGATTTTGTCCGATTTTTTTAATTTTTTCGTTGCCGAAAAATGGCTTAAATTCATCTACGATGGCTTGCGCTTCATTTTTCGTTGCCGGAATTGGCACATAACAGGCTTTTCCTGCTTCCCAACAAAATGACATTCCTACTAATTCGGCATCAATCACATTTAACCCTGTTGTTTCGGTGTCGAAACAAACTTCCGGTTGAGCCAGCAGTTTTTTCAACAGTTCCGCTCGTGCTGACGGCGTATCAATGGCGGTATATTCGTGCGGCGAAGTGTTGATGTTTTCCAAATGGCTGAACATGTTTGTATTGACGGTTATTTCTTGCGTTTCGGTGTCGAAATCATCAAAAAGAGAGGTCTGTTGTCCTGAATTTTTTAGCGCTATTTTTGCTTTTATGTGTGTGTCTGCCGAATGCGGCGCTCCGTCAAATTTTGAAAGAAAACTTCTGAATTCCAATTCGATAAATAAATCTTTCAATTCCTGTTCATCACATTCTTCGCGAATGAGTTTTTCTTCTTCGAGTTCTATCGGGACATCAGTTTTGATGGTTGCCAACAATTGCGAAAATTTAATTTGCTCGGCGTTTTTTTCTATTTTTTCTTTCAATGCGCCCTTTAATTGAGCGGTATTTTGAAGCAGATTTTCAATACTTCCAAATTCGTTCAGCAATTTTGTTGCCGCCACAGGACCTACTCCCGGGCAACCGGGAATATTATCCGAAGCATCGCCAACAAGTCCCAGATAATCAATCATTTGTTTTGGATTATCAAGATTAAATTTTGCTTTTACCTCTTCAATGCCCAGCACTTCGTAATCGTTTCCGCCAAATTTTGGTTTGAAAATAAAAGCGTGTTCGTTTACCAATTGTCCGTAATCTTTATCGGGCGTCATCATAAAAACATCAAATCCTGATTTTGAGGCTTTTACGGCAAGCGTTCCAATCACGTCGTCGGCTTCAAATCCGAGAACCTGTATTACCGGAATGCGGTAAGCCTCTATAATTTGCTTGATTACCGGAATTGCTTTGCGAATATCTTCGGGCGTTTCTTCGCGTTGCGCTTTGTATTCTTCAAACATTTCGTGCCTGAAAGTCGGACCCGGCGGGTCGAAAACAACCGCAATATGCGTTGGATTTTCGCGTTTTAACACTTCTTCGAGCGTATTTACAAAACCAAAAATAGCAGAGGTATTCAAACCTTTTGAATTAATGCGCGGATTTTTGATAAAAGCGTAATACGACCTGTAAATCAGTGCGTAAGCATCGAGAAGGAATAGTTTTTTCATCTGCTTGTGTGTCAGTTTTTGTCATGGAGGTTTCATACATTATTATAATTCGGGAGGAGATGCAATTTCAACGGGCATAATATTTTCCGTCAAATTTACAATTGATACCATGCGACGAGTTTTCAGTTTTACAAGGTGTGTGAAATTCCAACTTAATAAAATTCCAATTTGATTTACAGAAGCCAATGCAACATGAAGAGCATCGTCAAAATATTTTTCGGGGAAAATACCTTGTTTTACATATATTTGGGCTAATTTTTCTACTTCTTCTGATATTTTTAAAACAATAAAATCTGTTATTACGGAAAACATTTTATCTCTAATCTGTTCGCTTGCTCTTTCAAGTTCTTCCAAGACAAGTTCAGAAATAAATACTTCATAATTATGTAATTTTGACCATAAAACAGAAGTCATCGACAAGCGTTCTGGGGTACGCTCATCAAACAAAGCGCTGATTACAGATGTGTCCAAATAAACTTTAGGCTTCATTGTGCAACAGCGAATTTATGTGTATTGGCGTATGACTTCAATGCACGTAAAATATGCAGTTCCATAATCATATTGTCATTGGGAATTTCTTTTCGGACTTCTTTCTCAACTTTTTTAACAATATTGTCGGAAATACCAAATTTATCAGCAACCGATTGATAATCAAATATAGTGTTCATGCTATTGTTATTTAATGTAATAAGTTTTTTGCAAAGTTACGAAAATTTTTTGTAATAGTAAGAATAATCTTTTTTTAGCGAATTTGAATGCGGTTTTGCGTATCTTTGCAAACCAAAATCATTTGCGATGATTGATATTGACCAGATAAAAAAACCGATAAAAACCGAATTAGAACAGTTTGAGCAAGAATGGAAGAATATTTTTGTTTCCGAAAATCCAATTCTGATACAGGTATATCGTTATGTGCTTGGAATGAACGGCAAGCAAATTCGACCGGCGTTGACCTTTCTTTCGGCAAAATTGTGTGGCGAAATCACAAAAACAACCATACTTTCGGCGCTGATAGTAGAATTGCTGCATACGGTTAGTTTGCTGCACGACGATGTGGTAGATGAGGCTTTGCTGCGGCGCGGGAAGTCGTCGGTAAACAAATTGTGGGGCAATAAAGTGGCAATTCTTGCGGGCGACCATTTGCTGTCGAAAGGAGTTTCGTTAATTGGGCGTATTGACCAAAAGGAAATTATTGATGATTTTTCTGAAATTGGAAAAGCCTTGTCGGAAGGCGAATTGTTGCAACTTTCCTCGTCGAACAGATTGATTTTTGACGAACAGGAATACTTTGAGATTATCTCGAAAAAAACAGCAATTCTGTTTGCTCGTTGCATGAAAATCGGCGCCGTTTCGACAAAAAATGCGCAAGAAAAAGACATAGAAAATTTACGGCAATTTGGTGAAAATCTGGGTATTTGTTTCCAGATAAGAGATGATATTTTCGATTATTTCAGCAACAAAGAAGTAGGAAAACCAACGGCAAATGATATTCGGGATAAAAAAATAACGCTACCGCTTTTGTATGCCTATTCGGCGGCTTCCGAGAGTGAGCAGAAGGATATTAAACAAATGTTGCAATCGGACGAATTAAGCGATGAGGCTATACAGTTTTTAATTTCGTTTGCAAAAGAAAAAGGCGGTATCGAATATGCCGAAAAACGAATGTTCGAATATCGCGAAAAAGCAATGCAATCATTGCAATCATTTGATAATGAAGACATAAAGAAATCTCTTATTGGTGTTTTAGATTATTCTGTTTTGAGGAAAAAATAAAACCTCTCCCCTACTCTGTCGAATAATAAACGGTTAAAATTTTTGTTTTTCAAATATATTTCATAACTTTACACTCAAATTAAAAACAAATTTATGGCAATACTCTCAATGTTTTACGGGTTGATTATATCCATGTTTTATGGAGATAATAAACAGCATAAACGTCCTCATATTCATGTTGAATATCAAAATGAAGAGGCAGTTTTCTCAATTCCGGATGGAGAATTATTATGTGGTAGCCTTCCATCGAAAAAAGTAAAACTTATACAAGCATGGATAATTATGCACGAAGAAGATTTAATGGCAAATTGGAAACTTGCGACTTCGGAACAAAATATTTTTAAGATAGAACCTTTGAAATAAATCATTTTATGAACCCAAGAGTTAAAAATGTAAAACCCGCAGAAAATTATACGCTGCATTTGTGGTTTAAAAACGGAGAAGAGGGAATTTTAGACATGAAGCCTTATTTGGATAAAGGTATTTTCCGAGATTTGCGGAATATTTCCATGTTTAACTCTGTTCGCCCCTTTCTTGGCACAATACAATGGGCAAACGAGGCAGACCTTTGTCCCGACACAGTATATTTGGACAGTGTAAAGATTTGAAAAACAAAAAAAAATTACCCATTTTTATAAAAAAAATAACAAACAAAATGAATACGATGTAAAAACTAAAAAGACATAAAAAAGCATTTACTCTATTTTTTGCTATTAGAAAGTTTGCCGATTTGATGATAGCCCGTAAAGAATAAGTTTATTCACGTACACCAAGCGTGAACTTGACTTATTCTCACGGGCTTGGTTACGGCAAACACCACTAATAGCGGGAAACGGTTGAGTTTCACGCTTTTTTTATTGTCAAAAATTGAAAACAATGAATGGCTATCAATATATAAAACAGAATTGCAACTGTTCCCTCAAAAATGCAAGGAGAGAAGAAACTCCTAAAACGGGCAAGACCTGCGAAGCCACATCAGAACAGGGAAATTAATAATTTTGTCTGCCAAAGGAGCAGACGTTAAACCGAACTGTGAAATGAAAAGACTATTTAGTTTTAAAAAAAATGTATTTTTAATGTTATCAGTAGCGCTTTGTGCAATTTGTTTTAGTTCGTGTATTGTTACTAAAACAGAAACGGCAAAAGTTCGTGATGTCGCGGGCGTTGTTGTTCATATTCCAACGATTGCCGATTTAGATGTTCCTGCTAATCGGGTTAGTGAGACTTTTAATGTAAAAATATCAAAAAATTGGAGAGGATTACCTATCATAACAGAAACTGTGAAAAGTTTCGCTACTGCGCAATTGTTGAAAAAATACGATGCAGATGTGTTAATAGAGCCGCGTTATTCCATAGAAAACGCCGTAGGCTTATACAAGTTTAAATTTAATGTAGTTGTTTCGGGTTATCCGGCAAAATATAAAAATTTTAGACCAATGGCAGACAAAGATGCCATTTTCCTAAACCCGATGCCTCCTTATATTTTCCCTGAAAAGAAAACGGGAACATTAATACTTAAATAGACATTATTTTTTATTTGCTTCTGCTCATGCCGATTTGCAATTGATGCAGTGAATATCGCAACTTTTCAGGAATAAAATCCAAAAAAGTTGCGATATTTTTGGAATTTATTCCGCAAAAGTTGTAACTTTGTCGTGAAATTTATGCTAAAAGATTATGATAAAGCGGATTTTAAGTCAAAATATTCAAAATGTGTTGTATAAAAACAAGGCTGTTATTTTGTTGGGCGCAAGGCAAACAGGCAAAACGACTTTGTTAAAGCAATTATTTGAAAATCAAAGCAATGCTCTATGGCTCAATGGCGACGACACTGATGTGCAAAGCCTGTTTGCCAATGCTACTTCTACAAGTTTGCGGGCTGCAATAAACGGTTACACAACGGTAATTATTGATGAAGCGCAACGTATTGAAAATGTGGGCATAAAGTTAAAACTGATTACCGATCAAATGCCCAATATACAGTTGATAGCCACCGGTAGTTCGGCTTTTGAGTTGAGCAACCGCATCAATGAGCCGCTTACAGGGCGAAAATGGGAATTTCAACTTTTCCCGCTTTCGTTTGCCGAAATGGTGCAGCAACACGGTTTGCTTGAAGAAAAACGCTTGCTTCGCCATCGGCTTTTGTATGGTTATTATCCTGATGTGGTTGTAAATCAGGGCAATGAACAACGTATTTTGCGGCAACTTTCAGACAGTTATCTTTACAAAGATATTTTGCAGTGGGAAGGCATTCAAAAACCCGACCGTTTATTGACTTTGCTAAAGGCGTTAGCATTTCAAATCGGCAGTCAGGTATCGTATAACGAGTTGGCGCAAATCTGCGGACTTGACCCTAAAACCGTTGAAAAATATGTACATTTACTCGAAAAAACTTTTGTCATTTTTCGTTTGGCTTCTTTTGCCCGGAATTTGCGCAACGAATTAAAATTCAGTCGAAAAATTTACTTTTACGACAATGGAATTCGCAACTCGCTGATTTCCAACTTTAATCAAATAGAAATGCGGGACGATAGAGGCGCATTATGGGAGAATTTTTTGGTTGCCGAGAGAATGAAAAAATTACATTACAGCGAAATTTGGGCAAATTCATATTTTTGGCGTACCAAAAACCAACAGGAAATTGATTATATAGAAGAAAAAGACGCTGCGATTTCTGCTTTTGAATTTAAGTGGAGTGTAAAAAAACAACCCAAAATAAACGCGGCATTTCAAGCAACTTACAATGTTGAAAATACACAAATCATCACATTTGATAATGTAGAAGAATTTTTGTTGTAAAAAAACTGTAATTTTTCAAGATAAACTCCTAAAAAGTTGTGATATTTTGATATTTTTTTGATTACCTTTGTCGAGATAAATTTTTGTTACTAACCAATTAACTCGAATTTTATGAAACTAAATGCACCTAAAAAATTGACTTTTCTCATAGCGCTGATTTTGGCAGTTGTGAGCGTTATTGGGGTTTTTATTGCAATCCCGTTTGTTTCGGCGTATGCATTTTGGGTTCTTTTGGCAGCATTCTGTGTGTTAACGGCAGGCTGTTTTTTGAAAGGATTTTGATGTATTGACTAACTAAAAGATAGAGACGTTGCATGCGGCGTCTCTATCTTTTTTATATTACAACGATTTCTCAAAAATACGCTATTTCTTTTCCGTAAATAGAAGTCAGCAAATTATTTGCAAGCCGGCTTGCTCCTATTCTGAAAAGTTTATTATTCAGCCAATCCTCTCCAAGTACTTCTTTTACAATGCTATAGTATTTGCAAGCGTCTTCGGTTGTAACGATGCCGCCGGCGGGTTTGAAGCCGATTTTTATGCCGGTTTTTTTGTAAAAATCGCTGATTGCCAGACACATCACGTAAGCCGCTTCGAGAGTTGCCGCGGGTTCCATTTTTCCTGTCGAAGTTTTGATGAAATCGCCGCCCGCTTCCATTGCGATTATGGAGGCGATTTTTATGCTTTCGGCGGTTTTTAATGCGCCCGTTTCGAGAATTACTTTCAAGTGTGCATTGCGGCAAGCGGCTTTTATTTCGCTAATTTCTTCTGCCACAGTTTGATAATCTTTCGAGAGGAATTTGCCGATAGAAATTACAATGTCTATTTCGGTGGCGCCCTCTAACACGCACATTGCCGTTTCGGCAATTTTCACTTCCAAAAATGTTTGAGAAGATGGGAAACCTGCTGAAACAGAGGCAATACCAATCTTTTCTTTTAGTGTATTTTTGGCTGTTTCCACCATGCTTGGATATACGCAAACTGCGCCAACCGATGGCATTTCAGGAAAATTCTGTTTAAACGAGTTTACTTTTTCCATCATCGCTGCGATGCCTTCGTAAGTATCTGTAGAATTGAGCGAAGTGAGGTCAATACAGTTGAAGCAAGTTTTATAAACTGCTTCGTTTTTATTTTCTTCCAATTTTTTGGAAAGAATTTCTTTTACTGTTTCGGCAACTTGGGTATCGTTCAGTTTACAATTGTATTGTTTTAGAACATCATCAATTTTATTCATACATTATTGATTTTTTGGTTATTTTTATGTCTTTCGCTATCGCGAAAGGTTTTTTTTTCGATATTTTTTTCAAAGGCTTCGGTCAGGTTTACGCCTGTTTGATTTGCCAAACAGATTAAAACCCACAACACATCTGCCATTTCGTCGGCTAAATTACTGTTTTTTTCCGAATTTTTGAACGATTGTTCGCCAAATTTTCGTGCAATCACACGCGCCAATTCTCCAACTTCTTCGGTCAGAATTGCCATATTTGTCAGTTCGTTGAAGTAACGGACGCCATAGGTTTTAATCCAGTTATCTACTTTATTTTGAGCGTCTTGTAAGGACATTTTTGTTAAATTTTTTTATTTGGCACGAGTTATAAATCCACACAAGTGAGAAAGAATAATTTAATCGACATTAAGCTATCAAAATTATAAAAAGTTTTTTTATTACGTTCATTTTAAAAAATATTATAAAATTATTCCTTTGTTTTTATTCCTTATTTTTCGTATCCATAATAATCGTTACCGGACCATCATTCAAAAGTTCTATTTTCATGTCGGCGCCAAATTCGCCGGTCTCAATTTTTTTCCCCAACACATTTTCCATTTCGCCGCACAATTTTTCATACATCGGGATTGCAAAATCGGGCTTTGCCGCTCGAAGATAAGAAGGGCGATTTCCTTTTTTAGTGGAGGCATGCAAAGTGAATTGGCTTACTACCAAAATCTCGCCGCTAATGTCGACAACCGATTTATTCATCACGCCGTGTTCGTCGTCGAAAATTCGCAACCGGCAAATCTTGTTGCAAAGGTACGAAATATCTTCTTCATTATCGGCATTTTCAATTCCAACAAAAACTAAAAGTCCGACACCGATTTTCGATTTCGTTTTTTTGTGGATGGTTACCGAAGCAAATTTTACTCGTTGAACGACTGCGCGCATAATTTTTTGTGATTTTAAGTGGTTCTGGTTGAAAAATATGAAGGTATTTGTACTGTTTGAATTTTCTGTGCAATTCTCAGAGCTTTGACTTGGGGTGAAAATGCTTGTAAGTGATTGATGTTCTTTGCTTTCCGATAACATTTTTGATGTCCTCGAATTTGGCGCTTTTAAGTCGTTTTATGCTCTTAAAGTGGGAGAGGAGTTCTTTTTTTGTTTTTTCGCCAATGCCTTTTATGTTGTCGAGTTCGGAAGTTACTTGTGCTTTGCTTCGTTTTTTGCGATGAAACGAAATCGCAAAACGATGTACTTCTTCTTGTATAGTTGCCAAAAATTTAAACAGTTCGCCGGTTGGTCTTATCCCGATTACTTTCGGCGGAAACCCAAAAAGCAATTCGCGGGTTCGGTGCTGCTGATTTTTTGTCAAGCCGGCAATCGGAATATTCAACCCTAATTCATTTTCGACAACTTGTCGAATGGCTTCCATTTGTCCAACGCCGCCATCGGCAATAACGAGGTCGGGTAGGGGAATGGCGTCTTTTATTGCCCGCTCGTAGCGGCGGCGCACTACTTCTTTCATCGAGGCATAGTCGTCGGGACCGGCGACTGTTTTTATTGTGTATTTTCGATAATCTCCTTTCGAGGGTTTCGCTTTTCTGAACACCACACAAGCGGCAACGGCATTGCTTCCTTGCATGTTCGAATTGTCGAAACATTCGATACGCATCGGAGGTCGGGTTAAGCGCAGTACGTGTTGTAAATTCGACAGAATACGCAAGTCTCGTTGGCTTGAGTTGAATTTTTCTTGTTGTTTGAGTTTTTCAAGTTTGAATTGACGCACATTTTGTTGCGACAAATAGAGGAGTTTTTGCTTGTCGCCTTCAGCCGGTACAGTTATTACAATGTCTGCGAATTGTATTTCGGGCAGGAATGGAACAATTATTTCAGCAGAATCGCTTTTCAAAGTGTTTCGCAATTCTATTATTGCCGTTGCCAATAAATCTTCTTTTTTTTTGTCAAACCTTTTACGGTATTCAATGGTAAATCCTTGAATAATAGAACCTTTAATTATTCGCAAAATATTTATATAAGCAGATTGTTCGTCTTCATCATAACCAAATACATCAATTTTGTCTAATTTTGTATTTACCACAATAGATTTTGCCTTGTATCGTTCGATGATCTGATATTTTTTTTTAACGGCTTGCGCTTCTTCAAAACGACATTCTTCTGCCAGAGCCAGCATTTCTTTTAACAAATATTCATTTATGGTATGTATTCCTCCTTCCAAAATTTTTCGAATTTTGCATATATTTTGCATATATTCTTTTTTGCTTTGTAATCCAATACAAGGGGCTTTGCATTTTTTGAGATGGTATTGCAGGCAAACGTTAAACTTTTTATTTTGAATTTTTTCTTCGGTTAATGGGAGTTTGCAGCTGCGAATTGGAAATAGTTCGTGCGCAAGTTCCAAAAGAATTGTTATCATGTAAACCGAGGCGTAGGGTCCGAAATATTCCGATCCGTCTTTCACGAGATGGCGGGTTTTGAATACTCTTGGGAAAGGTTCATTTTTTATGCAAATGCTCGGATACGTTTTATCATCTTTCAGCGACAGATTGTATCGCGGCAGATATTGTTTGATGAGTGAATTTTCGAGCAACAGCGCTTCTTCTTCGCTATCAACCATAATGTATTTTATGTTGTGTATTTTTTGCACAAGTACGGTTGTTTTTGGCGATTCGTGATTTCTATAGAAATATTGACAAACTCGTTTTTTTAGATTTTTTGCCTTTCCAACATAAATCAACTCGTCCATTGAATTATAATATTGATAAACTCCCGGTTTTTCGGGGAGCTTATCAATTATTTCTTTTATGTCTTTATTAGGGGTCATTTTTGTAGAGGTAAAGATTGTTTATATGCTTATTCGTCTGCGTTGTAATGAATGAGCGAAATTATTTCTATGTCGTTTGGGAAAATGCTGCGACCATTTAAAAATTCGAGTTCTACCAAAAAGTTGACGTATATTTTTTTGACATTGAATTTTTGCACAAGTTCGCAGGCGGCTTCCATTGTTCCGCCGGTGGCGAGCAAATCATCATGCAGAAGCACCACATCGTTTTCGTTCAACGCATCTTTGTGCAACTCGATGGTGTCGACGCCGTATTCTTTTCCATAGCTCATTTCGATTGTTTCGGCAGGCAGTTTTCCTTTTTTGCGCACAGGCACAAAACCAATTCCCAAACGATTGGCGAGTATTGGCGCCATGATAAACCCACGCGATTCGATGCCGATTACTTTTGTCAATCCTTTGTTTTTGTATAGACTGTACATTTTGTCTTCGAAAAACTTCATGCATGCGGGATTGATAAACGCGGTTGTCAAATCTTTGAACATAATTCCTTTCATCGGAAAATCGGGAATTGTTCTAATTTCCTTTTTTACTTCTTCTAATTTCATCTTTTTCTAATTTATTTTGTTACTATTTGTTAAATGGAATTCCTGAAAGGATATCACGAATTCCTTTGAAAATTTATTGTTTTATGAGTAACACCCAAGATAATCATTGCTTTGTGTGTCAATTTTTTGAAATGGGTGTTTCATAATCTATATTTTATTTTAAGGTTTCCTGCTTTTGCGTTCCACGTGGAACAATTTGGCTTGTCTTTCGTTCCACGTGGAACAAGTTTTTATCTTCCCAATAACACCAGCAATACATTTATATCGCTTGGCGAAATGCCCGGAATACGACTCGCCTGTCCAATGTTTTCGGGGTTAATTTTTATGAGTTTTTGTCGCGCTTCGGTCGAGAGAGAATTTACAGCGTTGTAATCAATCCGTCCTTTTAATCGAACATGTTCGAGGCGCGAAAGTTTTTCGGCAATCAGTTTCTCTCGCTCAATATAACCTTCGTATTTTAGTAAAATTTCCACAGCTTCTTTTATCTCTTCTTTTCGGCTTTGAATTTCCACCGTTTTTTCTTTTAGTTCAGGAAGAAAGGCTTCGATTTTGTCGATTGTCATTTCGGGGCGAAGCAAAATATCAATCAACTTAACGCCGTGTTTGAGCGGCGACGAATTATTTGCTTCCAACAACGAATTAATTTCTGCCGGTTTCACCGAATGATTTCTAAAAAAACGGATTAGTTCGTTTCTGATTTCTATCTTTTCGTTTAATAAATCGTAGCGTTCTTTGCTCGCTAATCCGAGTTCGCGGCTTTTGGGTGTGAGACGTACATCGGCATCGTCCTGTCGGAGCAAGATGCGATATTCGGCGCGGGAGGTAAACATACGGTAAGGCTCGTCAACTCCTTTTGTAACCAAATCATCGATGAGAACGCCAATGTATGCTTCGTCGCGGGCAAGCGTAAATTCTTTTCCGCCATGGCAATTTATATGTGCGTTTATTCCGGCAATGAGACCTTGCCCTGCGGCTTCTTCGTAACCGGTGGTTCCGTTTACTTGTCCGGCGAAAAAAAGATTTTTTATTTGTTTTGTTTCGAGCGTATGTGCGAGTTGTGTCGGATCAAAAAAATCGTACTCAATAGCGTAACCCGGTCGATAAATACGGACATTTTCAAATCCTTCAATTGTGCGTAACCCGGCGTATTGAATTTCTATTGGAAGAGAAGACGAAAATCCGTTCACATAAAACTCTTGATTATTTACGCCTTCGGGTTCGAGGAAAATCTGATGATGTGTTTTGTCGGCAAAAGTTACGATTTTCGTTTCGACGCTTGGGCAATAGCGAGGACCAATGCTTTTTATTTGCCCGTTGAAAAGGGGAGAATCTGCTAAACCGCTGCGCAACACTTCGTGTGTTTTTTCGGAGGTGTAGGTTATCCAGCAAC
>Ga0099364_10001267_pt1 | contig 42269 bp, 48 predicted proteins | sample TergutTh196P3_FD_73070 | JGI IMG/M metagenome (GOLD analysis project Ga0099364, IMG submission 73070) | Microcerotermes parvus P3 segment gut microbial communities from Pointe-Noire, Republic of the Congo - Th196 P3 | ecosystem: Host-associated > Arthropoda: Insects > Digestive system > Gut ...
ATCTTCCGGTCCATAACCGTACTCGCCGCTTAATTCTATCCTCTTCTTCTCTTCGTTTACCGCTCTCTCTAAAATCCTGACGTATAAATCATAGCCGACCGCGTCCATTTGTCCGTGCTGCTGCGCTCCGAGTAAATTGCCCGCGCCCCTGATTTCTAAATCTCTCATCGCGATTTTGAACCCCGCGCCAAATTCTGTATATTCGCGTATCGCCGTGAGTCTTTTCGTTGCGATTTCAGTTAGGACTTTATTTTTGGGATACGTAAAGTATGCGTAAGCGCGTCTGTTCGAACGTCCTACCCTGCCCCTTATTTGATGAAGCTGAGAAAGCCCCAGTCTGTCCGCGTCCTCTATTATCAGGGTGTTCGCGTCCGGTATATCTATCCCCGATTCTATAATCGTCGTGCAAACTAATATATCTATTTCGCCCTCGAGCATACTTCGCCATACTTTCGATAAAGCTCCCTCGTCCATCTGTCCGTGGCCCACACCGATTTTTATGTCCTCTCCCAGAATCTCCCCGAGCCTGAACGCTTTCTGCTCTATCGTCTCGACCCTGTTGTGAAGATAAAAAACCTGTCCTCCCCGTCTTATTTCGTTTCTGACTGCTTCCGCTATAATATTCTCGTCGTATTCGAATATATACGTCTGCACGGGAAGTCTGTCTCTCGGCGGTTCTTCTATTGCCGACATATCTCTTATACCCGATAAAGCCATGTTTAAAGTCCTGGGAATAGGCGTAGCGGTTAAAGTTAAAACGTCGATATTTTCGGCGAGCTGCTTTAATTTTTCTTTATGCGCGACCCCGAATCTCTGTTCTTCGTCCACTACTAACAACCCCAGATTTTTAAACTTAATATCTTTCTGTATTATTCTGTGAGTGCCTATAATAATATCTATCTGACCCGTTCTTAATTTTTTGATAATCTCGTCCTGTTCTTTTTTTGACCTGAATCTCGACAGCATTTCTATTTTAACGGGAAATTCCCTGAATCTGGATAAAATCGTCTGGTAATGCTGCCACGCCAAAATCGTCGTCGGAACTAAAATCGCCGCCTGCATAGACTCGGAAACGCACTTAAACACGGCTCTTAACGCGACTTCTGTCTTGCCGAACCCTACGTCTCCGCATAATAACCTGTCCATAGGAACAGGATTCATCATGTCTTCTTTGATTTGTTCGGAACAGATTAATTGGTCGTCCGTTTCGGCATACTCAAATAAACTCTCGAAATCTTTCTGCCATTCTGTGTCTTCAGAAAAAGCGTGGCCTTTTTTCTGCTGTCTGGCGGCGTATAATTTTATGAGCTCGCGGGCGATATCCCTCGCGGCGTATTTCGCCTTCGCCTTCGCTTTCGTCCAGCCCGAACCGCCCATTTTCGACAGCTTGACGCTTCCCTCTCCTCCGTCGCTGCCCGCGCCTATATATTTCGACACTAAATCGAGCTGACTGCACGGAACGTATAAAATATCCGTTCCAAGATAGGCGATTTTAATAAAATCTTTCTGAACCCCCGAAACTTCGAGTCTTTCGACCGCGACGAATCTGCCGATGCCGTAATTATTATGCACGACGTAATCCCCCGGAGATAAATCGGTATACGACATGAGCTTCTGTCTCGCGGTTTTAGCGTATTTACCCCCGGACTGCCGGACTATCCCCGATTCGCCCCGTCCCCGTCTCGCTCCGGCTCCGGCGGGCCTTTTGTCCGAACCCCCGTCCGTAATCAGCGCGAACTTCTGTCCGGGCAGTTCGAACCCCGGTATAGAAAATATTGCATTAGCCCCCTTCCGTGAAGGGGGTGGCAAAATGTCCGCAGACATTTTGACGGGGGTTGGCGTATTTTTTTGCAACCCCCGCCCTTCGGGCACCCCCTTCACAAGAAGGGGGCTTTCGTTAAGAGGGCGGCTTTTATTATTATCGCCGATTCTCGGGGTTTTTACGAGAGTGACTAACCCCTCGGGTATATCGTCTATATTATTACATTTGCCAAATTCCGGGAGAATATATTTAACCCCCGAATCCTCAAGATAATCGGCGAAGCTTTTTATTCCCGCGTCCGAATCGAGGAAAACCAGAGTCTTATATTGATTTTCGCAGTATTTGCTTAAATCGTCCTTTAAAATTTCGAAACCGTCTGAAAATCCCGCCGTCTGCCTTGAATTAAAAGAATAAATCCCCGATAATCTCATGTCCGAACTGCTTTGCCCGCTTAAAAAATTATCGCATATCACAGTTTTAAATTTTAGTTTTTCAATGTGAAAATCCTCGAGCGTTACCGAACCCAGACTTAAATCAGAACCTGAATCCGGGTTTTTCTCCAGTAAATTAATAAGCGTCTCCTTCATGATTTCTTCAGCCGCTTTCTGACGTTCGTTTACTTTTACGGATTCGTTTATAAACAAAATCGTCTTGTTTACGTCGAAATAATCGAGAAAGCATTGATTATTTTTGCTATTTTTATTTAATTGCCTCTCGCCCGCGGGAATTATGCCGAACTCTTTTATATTTTCCGTTCTTCTCTGGGTCAACGGGTCGAAAATCCCCATAGAATCGATTTCGTCGCCGAAAAGCTCCAGCCTTACGGGTTTGTCTCCCGACGGCGAAAATATATCTATTATGCCGCCCCTGACTGAAAATTTTCCCGTTTCTTCGACGATATCAACCCTTTCGTAACCCATCGAAGCGAGATTTTCAAGAAATTCACGCATATTTTCTATACTTCCGCCGAATTTCAAATCTATAAAAGACTCTATAAGCTCTTCAGCCGGCATAGTATACTGTAAAAGCGCGTCGAGAGTCGTTATGACGACGTCGAAATCCCCGTTTAAAACTTTGGCGAGGATTTTTATCCTCTCATGTTCGAACGGGCCTCCCGAAACCGGGGAAATTATATTATTGTTATTTACTCCGGCTAAAATCTCGTCTTTTTTGGGATATATATAAACCCCGCCGAAAAAATTAAGCATAGAATCCCGAAGTTTAACCGACGTTTTTTCGTCCGGAGAAACAATCAGGGCTTTTTCTCCCGCGTCGACGCATAAAGCCGCCGCGAAAGTCTCCATACTTCCCGTACTCAACCCCGCCGCCGCTATGGGAAAGCGCCGCTTCGCGTTTTTTAACTTAGCCAGCTCATAAACGAGATTTTTGTATTCGCCGCTGTTTTTAAACGCGGATAATATTAAATCCGTGAAAATCAACCCCCTGTGTTTTTTTTTATATATAAATTGCAATAAAACAAATCGTTGTGTAGGGAACGCATTTATGCGTTCCGAAAAAACATGAAATCACGCGCAATTCGCGGAACGGATAAATCCGTTCCCTACAATTTATGCCGTTCTGCGATATATTTTTATTTGCAATATTTTCGCCCCGATTCAATCGCCCACGCGCGGTAGATTTGCTCCGCGAGCATAACCCTTGAGAGTCTGCGCGTAAACGTCATGTCTGAAAGAGACAGCAAATAATCCGCCGTTTTTTTCACTTCTCCCGACAAACCGTGGGAACTGCCGATTATAAAATCGACGGACCGGGAGTTTACGGCTTTACCGCCGAACAAAAGCGACGAGAAATCTTCCGACGAAAGTTTTCTCCCCTCTACGCATAAGGCTATTTTAAACGCTCCGGGATTTATTTTCGCGAGGATTTTTCTCCCCTCGGTTACTAATCCCGCCTCGATTTCCGATTTATTAGGGTTAGCCGGGAGTTTTTCTTCTTTTATCTCTATATTTTCTATTTTGAAATCCCTGCTTAAACGCTTTATATATTCGCTTACGGCTTCGCCGTAATATTTCTCCCCGGCTTTTACGCCGCCCGCGTATATTATATTTATTTTTCTCATATCATTTTGCCAGCTCCCTGAACGCCTCTATATGTCTGTCTAAAACTTTTTCCGATATTTCACGGAACGTTCCGGAATCCGTATACCGCTGTTTTGCGATTTCCGGAATTTTAATTTCATCGTATACGCTCAGGATATATTTTCTTACGCCGTCTTCCAAAATAACGGCTGTTCCGTTTTCGTCTACGGCTTCTATAACTTTTAAAAAGTTTTTATTCGCTTCGCTTACGGATATTCTGTTTAACATACTGCAATATATACCTCTGTATTAAAACTCATAAACTTATCATTTTTGACGGGGAAGATTTCGGCGCGACGCTTAAATAAACCGTTCCGACGTTTAATTTCGCTCCGAGTATATTTTTTTTCGCCTCTTTTACGGCAAGCTCTCTTGTGTTATTCTCGCCGCTTAGGTGAAACAATATTATTTTTCTCGCTCCGTTTTTTATAAAATACGGCAGGGCTTCGGCGCAGTCTTTGTTCGACAGATGCCCGTTCTTCGATTTTATTCTCTGCTTGATTTTCTCCGGATAACTTGAATCCCTGAGCATCTCCAAATCATGGTTCGACTCTATATATATTATCCCGCACCCCCGGACTGCGTCGGCTATTTCTTTTGTTATGTACCCCGTGTCGGTTATAATCCCGACGGCTTTTTTAACGGCGCCGCAATCCGTATGGGCGGCGATTATATACCCGACGTTCGCCGCGCTGTCGTGAGGGGCGGCGCAGCACTCTATGCGCAGCCGCCCTATATCGACCGCCGAACCGGGGGATATAAAATTTATAACCCCCCCGACCGACAACGCCGACTTATAATCATCGCTTAAATTATTAAACGATTCCCAGGTCATATATACCGGGATTTTATATTTGTTAATCAAAACTTTAAGTCCGTTTACATGGTCTATATGCTCGTGGGTTATAAAAATCGCGTCTATATCAGTGATTTTTATATCGATTTCGGCGAGAAGCGCAACGGTCGCTCTCGCCGAACGCCCCGCGTCGATTAAAATATGCGCGTCTTTACAGCCCGCGTATATACAGTTTCCCCCCGACCCGGACGAAAGCGAACAGGTATATATATCAGAAATTTGCGGCGTCATTTATTTTTACTCTCCCCGTGTGTTATTTTATTTATCTCCGTAATGGGAACCGCATTCGGCGACAATAATTACTCCGTTGGTTATCCGGTAAACAATACGGTTTTTATCGTCTATTTCGCGGCTCCAATATCCCGACCAGTTACCGGTCAGCGGTTCGGGCTTGCCCAGACCCTCATGTCCGCCCCGGTCAATATCTCTCAACAATTTATTTATTCGCTTCAGAGTTTTTTTATCCTGCGTCTGCCAGTAAATATATTGTTCCCAGGCGTCGTCGGTCCACGTTTTATTCATCGCCGTCCTCCGCTTCGATTAACTCGCGCTCGGTCAGTTCGGCCGTTCCGTTATTTATCGCCTCTATTATTTCCGTAAGCTTTTTTACATGACCGGGACTGAAAAACGGGTGGTCGTATTCATACTCCACTTCCTCTCCGTTGCTTAACGCTTCCAATAATATTTCATAATTACCATCGGTTATCTTGCCGAGATTTCTTACCGGCTTTATTATAACCTTTTGATTTTTCTTAAAATCAACGCGGCTTGACGGAACGATATTATCCCCGTTGTAATATCCGTATACAGAATTCACGTTACTATCACGCTCCTTTTTACCTACTTACTTTCTTTAACGACCGCGATACCCAGTTCCTCCAGAGCCTTTCCGTCGGCGAACGACGGCGCGCCGCTCATAAGCTCCGATGCGTTCTGCACTTTCGGGAACGCTATAACGTCCCTGATTGACGTAAGCCCGAGCAAAAGCGTCACGAGCCTGTCAAGCCCGAACGCGATTCCCCCGTGCTGAGGAGCTCCGTATTTATAGCTCTCGAGCAAAAATCCGAAGCGTTCCATTGCCGTCTCTTCGTCGTAACCCAAAAACTTTAACACCCTTGCCTGGATTTCCGGTTTTGTTATTCTTATAGAACCTCCTCCGGTTTCCATGCCGTTCAAAACCAAATCGTATGCCTTCGCCCGTATTTTCGACGCATCCCCGTCATGATATCTATCAAATTCGTCCATATTCGGCAGAGTAAACGGATGATGCCTCGCGAACCATCTCTTTTCTTCTTCCCCGTATTCAAACATGGGAAAATCAGTCACCCATAAAAACTTAAATAAATTCTTCGGGATTTTATTTTTTCTTCTCGCAATCTCGCATCTCAAAGCTCCCAGAGAAGCGTAAACGACCTCCGGGTTAGAATCCGAAACTATAAATACCGTTTCGTTCGCCTTAACGTCAAGCGAATCAAGTATTTTTTTATTTTCCTCATCAGTTAAAAATTTAGAATACGACGACGACGGAGTATCGGTATTCTTATACCATGCCAGACCTTTGGCTTTATAAGTCTTAACGTAATCTGTCAGGGCGTCGATTTCTTTTCTCGAAAAATCCCCGTCTATTTTTACGGCTTTAATTATGCCTCCGTTCCGAACCGCTTCGCTGAAAACTTTAAACGAACAGTCTTCGAGCGTATCCGTTAAATCAAAAAATTCATATCCGAAACGCAAATCCGGCTTGTCGGAACCGTATTTATTCATGCAGTCTTTATAAGTCATGCGCAAAAACGGCGTTTCTATATCGATACCCAAAACTTTTTTAAACAGGGTTTTCATATAGCCTTCCATTATCTCGAAAATCTCGTCCTCGTCTGCGAAGCTCATCTCCAGGTCGATTTGGGTAAATTCGGGCTGCCTGTCCGCTCTTAAATCTTCGTCCCTGTAACATCTCGCAATCTGAAAATACCTGTCGAACCCCGCGACCATCAATAACTGCTTATATATCTGCGGCGACTGCGGCAGAACGTAAAATTTACCGTTGTGAACCCTGCTGGGAACAAGATAATCCCTCGCGCCTTCGGGCGTGGGTTTTATCAGATTAGGCGTTTCTATATCGATAAAGCCGTTATCGTAAAAATAATCCCGGGTCACTCTCTGAACGTGATGCCTGAATATTATATTTGAATTAAGCGACGGTCTGCGCAAATCCAGATACCTGTATTTCAATCTAAGTTCTTCGTTGACGTTGGTTTCGTCCTCCGATATTTCAAAAGGCGGGGTCTGCGCTTCGCCGTAAACGATTATATTGCCGACGTCTATTTCAATCGCGCCGGTTTTTCTGTCTTCGTTTATATTTTCCCCCCTGGATTTAACGATTCCGGTCGCGGCGATAACGAACTCGCTTCTTAGTCTTTTCGCGGTTTCAAAAACGGTCCTGTCCGAACCGTCGCCGAGGGTAAGCTGAATAATCCCGGTTCTGTCGCGTAAATCTATAAATATAAGCGCGCCTTTGTGCCTCTGTTTCTGCACCCAGCCCATAACGCAGACCGTCTCGCCTATATTATCCGCGGACAATTCAGTATTGTAATGCGTCCGTTTTAACTCTCTCATAAAAATCCTTTAAACCTCACTGTATTTTTTTATTTTATAATATATTTTTATTCTTTAAAATTTCCGTATAATCTTCTTCAGACATAGGACAATCTATTAATTTAATAAAATCGCCCCTGCTGTCCAGTTCTAACTGTTTCTGCATACTTGCCAATAAATAATCGTCTAAATCCTGATTGTTACGGCTCATGAACGTACCGCATATTTCTTTTCCCTTATATACGAATATATATTGAGTATGTTTCGCGCCTTCCACTCGTATAAAACCTTTTTTCAGCAAACTCTGCGACGCTTTTTTCGCGCTTCTTACCATACTTTCCTCACCTTTGACTTTATTATCTTTATCCTTTTTTTCAAACCTTTTCCTATATTGACCGCTTCTTTTTCGACATACCTGACCCAAAAATAATCCAGATAACAAATATAATCCAGAATCGTTTCTTCCTCACTCGTATTTGCCGCGTATATGCCGAACTCTTCATCATCGATATTAACGTATTTTCCGCCGTTGTAAATCATTTTTACGGTATGCGGAGAATTAAACTCAAACTTAACGTCCATTTCATCGTCTTTATACTCAAGCTCCGTAAATTCTTTTAAAACGGTCACCGATTCTATTTTCTTCGCCCTCGGAAAAAATTCGCCTAACTTCTCGAAAACAACCCCCGTATCCATATCTTAAAATCCTCTCAACTAAAAATAACTATTAATTATTAACTAACCTGCGTATCGGATTGACATATTCCCTCCAGTCCAAATCCCCGCGTTCAATCGCCCTGACTAATATCTCCGCAGCCGCGATGTTAGTCGCCGCGGGTATCGTGTTCGCGTCGCACAGACGCAGAATATTCAGCGCGTCCTCGTCCGCGCTTTTACTGCTCTGCGTTCCCGAAACGTCCCTGAAATACAGCAGGCAATCGATTTCGTTGTACGATATCCTCGGGGCCATCTGCTGCTCCCCTCCAGAATCTCCCATAAGCATCTTCTCGATTTTCAGACCCGACGCATCCTCTATATATTTCCCCGTCACCGAATCCGCGCACAGATTATGATGTTTCAATATATTATAATACGCTATGCAGAACTGAGCCATCAGTTCCCTTTTCATTTCGTGAGCTATTATCGCTATTTCCATTATATATCATATCCCCTTGATTATTTCTCGTTTTTAAAATATAAACTATCCGTTCTGAACCCGCCGTATTTCCTGCTTAATTTTATATTATTGTCAAGAATACGCCCGGCTATATCGTCGAAATCCTTTCTGACCCCCGATATTTTTCCGCCTTTGATATCATAGACCGTTTTCCCCGATTCCTGTAAGTCGCGTATGACGTCGCTTAATCCTATTAGTCCTATGAGCTTTATTTTCGAACGCTCGATTATTTCTACTATACCCAGGTTTAATCCGCGGGAAACCCCTTTCGGGTTAAAGCCGTTTATTATAAGCCTCACGTTTTCCCCTTTGCTCCCCGTCGATTCGGACAAAGACGCGGCAAGTCTCTCCGCGGACCTCACGGACGCAGACGAATGAAGGGTAATCACAAAAACAGTATCTGTTTTCGCCGCTAAAATATCGAACAGCTCGAATTTCCCCGACGGACAGTCAAATATTACGAAATCATAGATTTCTTTCGCCGCGGCAATAAATTCGCCGACTGCGTCTCCCATAGAAAAACCCTCGCCGTTATTATTGCCGCCGTTGTTTTTACACTCGTATTCAAAATCGTAAAGAGGGGGGGACTTGAGGATATCGACGCTCGGACGGGTTGTTTTACTATGATTTATATTTGCATTTTTATCCCGTCCGGAAATAAACCCGAGACCGACGTTTTTCGAGTATACCGCGTCTTTGATTCCGACTCTTTTTTTCGCGACGTCGAGAAAATTATAGACTGTATCGTGTTCGCAGCCCAGAAACAAATCCACCGACCCCGACGATGCGTCAAGGTCGACTATGAGAATTTTATACCCCCGCGCGGCAAGGCCCGCGGCTAAATTGACGGCGACGGTCGATTTACCCACCCCGCCTTTAAAAGACGCAATCATTACAGATTTACCCATTAAAGAAAAACGCCGCCTCTCCTGATTCTGATTTTTGTAAATTTATATACCCGCCCGATTTAAATATACCATAATTACGTTTATTTGTCAAGACGGCGTAAAAAATTTTACATTGCGAAGGCATAAAAAATATTCGCTGCAAATTTATATAATTATTGGGAATTTCAGTTGACAAAAGCTTTTTGCTGTGGTATAATAAAATAAAGGCGTCGCCGGTAAACGGTTCAGCCTAATGATTTAGAAAAACAATCGCTCTCCTCTCAATTAGGGGCGGTTGTTTTTTCTGTCTGCAAAATCAATTAACGCAAGAATAAAAATTACTAAATTAAGAAGTAAATCTACGTTCTGATATGTAAACATTCGCCGTCACCTCCTTTACAATAACGCTCTGGAGTATGCCGGCCGAACCGCCTACCGTATTTGTGGCAACGCCTTTATCCGGGGGATTTCTCCCCACGGTATTATTATAACGTAAATTTATACAAAAGTCAAGGGTTTTCTCGCAAAAAAAAGTGTTGACAAAAGCTTTTTTACATGATATAATAGAACAAAGGAGTTGCCGGTAAACGGTTCAGCCTAATATATCAGAAAAACAATCGCTCTCCTGGTTGATTAGGGGCGGTTGTTTTTTCTGTCTGCAAAATCAATTTCGGGAAAAATTATTTATAATCAAAAATTATCTTGATTTATGCGAAAAAATATGGTATAATATAAATATCGGTCGGGGGCGTCGGATTTTCCCGTCTGAAATACGAATGAAAGGAGTTGGTTATTGTGGTAAAAATCGTAGGAAAGGTGATTGAAAGTTAGAATAATTTTAAAAGATTAAAATTTATTTTATTTACTTGGAATTATTCCCTTTCAATATCGCGCTTAATTACGCGCCCGGCAAGGCGAAGAGAAGACGCTCTTTGCTTTGTAGGCGCGTACAGAGACAAATTATATTTAAGTGTAGTCAGTTAAGTTATTGAAAGGAGCGTAAGGTCGATTGAGCAGTTACAGAAACGCAAAGGAAATTCTGCCCGCCGATTTGCTTGAAGAAATCCAGCGGTATATAAAAGGCGAGATTATCTATATCCCCAAGCGCGACGAACAAAAAATAAAATGGGGTACGAAAAACGGCAGCAGAAAAAAATACGACGTAAGGAACAGCAATATAAAAGAGCTTAAAAGAAACGGCATGACAATCGAGGAAATCGCGGGGGTGTACTATCTGTCCGCGGACAGCATAAGGAAAATTTTAAGCAGCGGTTAGTCTGCCCGCCCGTTGCGGACATACATAAAATAAAGGGGTTGTTTACCAAATAAAAACCGGATTTAAATTTAAATTTAAAATAAAGAAATAACGCGCGTATTATCCCGCAGTTTCCGGAATATATGCGCGTTATTGTATTTTTTATATACTTAAAAAATCAAAAATCCTCGAGACGTTCTATCAGTCTCGCTTTCGTCGAGTTGGGATAACACGTTATGTCAAAAATACGCTGGTTCGAACTCCCCCTGAATAATTTTCCGGACGTTTTTTTTGTTATGTCGAACTTACCGTCGATTAAATAATTCGTAACGGTCAGAAGCTCTTTGATATCTTTGTCGGTTTCCGCGATTTCAAGCAGCTCTTCGTAGAGATAACCCGAATAAGTTATGATTTCAGTACCTCTGATTTCAGTTTCGGCAAGTTTCGCAAGCTTGACAAGCTCCCTCGCTTTACAGAACGGCTCACCTCCCGTAAAAGTAAGGCGCTTAATATTAGAACTTATTATTTTATCGGCGATTTTATATATATCCGCGTCGAACCCTCCGTTAAAATCCTGGGTGTACGGGTTATGGCAGCCTTCGCAGTCATGCGGGCAGCCCTGGACGAACACGGCGAACCGGACTCCCGGACCGTCGACGACCGAATCTTCGATTATTCCCGCGAGTCTAATCGGTTCAGACCGGTTCATACTCATCCTCTGATTTCTGACGAGTATATTCGCCTGATTAATATTTATTTGATTATATACAGAAACGGCAGTATCCATTTTATTTTTTTAACCCCAAAAAACTTTTATATTTATATTGACAATAACAAAAATATGTAGTATAATATTATAAGCGGTTGACATATAATAATTAATGCGATTGCATTTTGGCGGGTAGCAGCGGGTCGCCCAGTTGGCGGCTCCCCTAACAAGGGCTATTCGCCCATTTTTATTGCGTTGGTTTTTATCAGTTCTTTAAACTTTGAAACAATAATTTTTGACATTTTATAGTCAATAAGATTTCTGTTAGGATTTTCTATACTGTTAATTTTTTTAAAATTTTTAAGTATATACTCTCGTTTAAATTTTGAAGAATCGCTAATATCATTTATGCCCATATCTGTTAATAGAAAATATTTATTCTCAAAAAAAGCAGAAACGTCTGCAAGCTGAACCATGTTGCTCATTTTTGAATCTGTTTTTAACGGCCGTTCAATAATATTATTGATTTTATATTCTTCTTCAAGCCTTAATATATTTAGAATACTGTATGTAATTTTTTCGTCAATGCTGTCTATTCTGTCTGTAATGATACTGCCTTTACTTTTTTTATCGGTTAAAAATAAATCAAACCAATAAGATAAACAGACCAACGCAAAATAATACGGGTCTATTTTTATGTCCTGACCGATAATATCTTTAATGCTTGGTTTATGTATAGATACGGTAATTATCCCCAAACCAGAATCAGCCATAAAATCTACTGCTGCTTCGAGCGCGTTTAAATTTTGTTGCAGAGTCCTCTGACCCCAAAACGGCGTATTGCGTCTCGGATTATACATCAATGCCGAATGAATCTCTATATCTTTTTTACCGAACAAATTTTTTTTCAATTCAGATAATTCTTCGTCAACTTTAATCCAGTCTCCGTCTTTTATAATAACACCGCTCATGGTAAAATACGGCTGCTGTTTATCTTTATAGTTTGTTCCGGTATTCCCGCTTTCATCAATATACATTAGATACAAAACTGCAACCTCCCGATTGTCCCTTAATATTTCTCACACGAACGCTATGTCTGAATACTGCGGCGTGTGTTTCACCCTCGCCTTTTCTTCTTTGACTTTCGCGTCGTTGAACCTGTCGAGAGTTCCGAGATATCCCGTTACCCGTCTGATACGGGTGAAATCTCCCCGTCCGTCGCTTTCTTTTCTGCCGCACTTCGGACATTCCGAACCTATGTTTATTATCCCCGTGTAGCCGCAGACAGGGTCTCTGTCGACCGGATGATTTATCGAACCGTAGCCTATGCCGTTTTCTTTCATCTGCCTTATAATCTCTTCGAACGCCTCGAGATTTTCGGACGCGTTACCGTCCATTTCGATAAACGTTATATGCCCCGCGTTCGTCAAATGATGATAAGGCGCTTCGAGTTTTATTTTGTTATACGCGGCTATGCTGTGATATACCGGTATGTGAAAGGAATTAGTGTAATAATCCCTGTCCGTTACGTTTTTGATTTCGCCGAATAATTCCCTGTCGATTTTAACGAACCTGCCGCATAACCCTTCTGCCGGAGTCGCGATAAGGGTAAAGTTAAGCCCGTATTTAACAGTCGCTTCGTCCATTTTCTTACGCATGAACCCGACGATTTCGAGCCCGGTAATCTGCGACTGCGCGCTCTCCCCGTGATGACTTCCCGTGAGAGAAGTCAGACATTCGGCGAGACCGATAAATCCCATCGTCATAGTGCCGTGCTTCAAAACTTCCCCGATTGCGTCTTCGCTTTCCAGTTTATCAGAATCGAGCCATATTCCCTGCCCCATAAGAAACGGGAAGTTCTTGACTTTTTTTTCGCACTGCATTTTAAACCTGTGCCTTAACTGCGCGACTACTAAATCTATTTTCTCTTCCAAATCGAGATAAAACTTCTCTATATCCCCGTTCGCCCGAATCGCTATCCTGGGCAGATTCAGCGAGGTAAAAGATAAGTTACCCCTGCCGAAAGTCGTCTCTTTCGTTTCGTCGAAATAATTCGAGATTACCCTTGTACGGCAGCCCATGTAGGCGACTTCCGTTTCGGGATTTCCTTCCCTGTAATATTTCAGATTAAACGGCGCGTCCATAAAAGAAAAGTTGGGATATAGTCTCTTCGCCGAAACTTTCATCGCGAGTTTAAACAAATCGTAATTTACGTCTTCTTTGTTATAGTTTTTACCCTCTTTGACTTTGAACACGTGAATGGGGAAAATAGGCGTTTCGCCGCTTCCCATGCCCGCTTCGAGAGCGAGAAGTATATTTTTTATGACGAGCCTTCCGGCGGGGCTCGTGTCGAGACCGTAGTTCAGCGAAGAAAACGGAACCTGAGCGCCCGCTCTCGAATGCATAGTGTTTAAATTATGCACGAGGGCTTCCATAGCCTGATAAGTCGCCCTGTCCGTTTCGCTCGCCGCGTACTTCACGGCGAACCTCTGCGCCTTGTCTATTATGTCCGGCTTGAAAAATCCGGACAATTCTTCTCTTTCAAGTTTGCCGTAACCGTTCCTGTTTTCGAAGACCGGACCGATATTATGCTTTTTCTCTATATTCGCCATCGCGCTCTCCGCTATATCTTTTACATCTTTTTCAGAACTGACTTCGAGATATTTAATCAGATTCGCCTTATATAATTTTCTATAAGTCTTATCGACGCCTTTCGCGAGGGCGTAATCGAAATTGGGAATCGACTGACCTCCGTGCTGGTCGTTCTGATTCGACTGGATTGCGATACACGCGAGAGCCGAATAACTCGCTATATTGCTTGGCTCTCTTAAAAATCCGTGACCGGTGTTAAATCCTCCGGCAAATAATCTGTCTATATCGATTTGACAGCACGTCGTCGTAAACGTCGCGTAAAAATCCAAATCGTGTATTTGAATATCCCCGTCGTGATGGGCCTTCGAGTGTTTCGGGTCGAGAATAAACATATCGGCGAACTGTTTCGAACCCTCCGCTCCGTATTTGAGCATCGTTCCCATAGCCGTGTCGCCGTCGATGTTCGCGTTCTCCCTTTTCGTGTCGCTGTCTTTAGCCGCCGTAAAAGTAATATCCTCGTACGTTTTCATGAGACGGGTGTTCATTTCCCTGATTTTATTGCGTTCGGCCCTGTATAATATATATTCTTTCGCGGTTCTCGCGTGGCCGGACTTCATAAGGACCTGCTCGACCGTGTCCTGGATATTTTCGACCGTGGGCAGCCTTTTGTTTTTTACGTATTCCTTTTCGATTTCCTCGGCTACTTTGTACGCTATATTGAGGGCGTTGTCGTAATCGCTCCCCCCAATCGCCTTCGCCGCCTTGAATACCGCGCCCGCGATTTTTTCTATGTTGAACGGCGCCTCCCGTCCGTCCCTCTTGATAATCTTAGTGACCATTTCGTTCCGATTTCTCCTTAAATTTTTATATACTTTAAATAATTTGATAATACCCTATTTAGCGTAAATTTTTGGAATAATACATATTTTAACACAACATATAGTAGAATTTTAATAAACGTCCTAATTTATTATATACGCAGAGTAGCCTTTTGTCAAGGTATAAAATTACAAATATACAATAAATTTTTTATAATTTTCCGACATAATCCGACAAAAAATTTTTATAAAATTTAAATTTTAAATTTTAAGTTAAAAAATTTTCCGCGTAAATACGGGGATTTCAAAACATAAAAAATAAACCGGAAACCAAAAGTTAATTTTCTGAAAACAAACGTCTTAAATTATTTACAAAACGTCTTGAAATTTTAATTGAATTGTGATAGAATAATAGGTAATTCTCAAAACAAAAAAAGGAGGGCGCGTTTACCCCATGCCTATAAAAATACCCGACAGACTACCCGCAGGAGCGGTTTTATCCGGCGAAAATATTTTCGTTATGTTTAATATGAGCGCGCAGCGTCAGGATATACGTCCCCTGAAAATCGCCGTTTTAAATATTATGCCCACGAAAATAGTCACGGAAACCCAGCTTATAAGACTTTTGTCTAACACGTCTCTTCAGGTCGAAATAGTTCTGCTCCGGACAGAGACGCATAAATCGAAGAATACGTCCTCGGAGCATTTGAGCTCGTTCTATAAATCCTTCAGCCAAATAAAAGACGAAAAGTTCGACGGTTTAATCATAACCGGCGCGCCCGTCGAGACTATGCCGTTCGAAGAAGTAGACTACTGGGATGAACTCTGCGAAATAATGCTGTGGTCGAAAAAAAACGTCTACTCCGCCCTGCATATATGCTGGGGAGCCCAGGCGGGGCTCTATTTTCACTACGGCATAAATAAACACCCCCTGGAGAAAAAATTATCCGGGGTGTTCGCGCACGAAGTAAACAAACCGGAGCACGAACTCGTGAGGGGATTCGACGAAATATTTTACGCGCCCCATTCGAGATACACTGAAATAAGAAAAAAAGACGTGGATTTAATGCCGGATTTGGAGATTCTCGCCTCGTCGGAAGAAGCGGGGGTTCATATAGTCGCGTCGAAAAAAATGCGCCAGTTTTATATAACCGGACACAGCGAATACGATTACGACACCCTCGCCCTCGAATATTTCAGGGATAGAGACAAAGGGCTGGACATAGAAATCCCCGCGAATTATTTTCCCGGGGACGATATAAGCAGGACGCCGAAAAATATATGGAGAGGACACGCGCATCTATTATTTTCGAACTGGCTCAATTATTTTGTGTATCAGGACGCGCCGTATGACATAAATCAAATCGACGCGAACTATATATCGCCGCGCAGACGCGCGCAGGATTAGGGAAAGTCAAAAAGTCAAGCTTATTTTATAAACTTATATTTTTTCGCGTATGCGGCTGTAAATTTCAAAACGATAAACATAAGTATTATCTCGACCGGCAGCAGCGTGATATTTTTAAATAATCTCACCGTCGTTATAACCGCCGCGCCTTCGCTCGGGATAAATCCCATGAGCATAAGCAGCCGCGTGTTTATTATTATATTGCAGATTAAACTTACCGAAATTCTCGCGGCGGCGAGCCAAACCGCGAAATATCTTGACTCCGGGTTTCTTTTATATAAAAACAAAGCGTATAAAATCCCCGAGAACCCGACGTTCAAGTCAAACAGAGGGTTAAACGTCCCGCCGCCTGAAAATAACAGAAACCCCAGCATATTCGTTAAAACTCCCGCCGAGAACCCGACGACCGGCCCGAATATAAACGCGGCCGACGCGAGAAACAAAAACCCGAATCTTATTTCCAGAACCGGTCCGAGAGGTATTATAAGTATCCTGTTGCCTATAACTGTCAGAGAGATTAAAACGGCCGCAAGCGTGATTGTCCTTGCGTTTTTGAAATTTGAGCCCAGATTTGAAATCCCGAGCAGATTTAAAATATTATTAATGAAAATTCCCTCCCGGTTTTTATACGATTACGATTTGCATATCATTATACAGCAAAATCAAAAAAAAATCAATTATATATTTATAAAATAATATATAAAATCAATAATGTCAAAATGTGTTTACAAATTCTTCTTAATATATAGTTTTTTTTTGTGTATAATTTGGGTATGGATATATTTTAATATTATAATAATTATTTATTTAGGGAATTTTTTTATGTTTGATAAACTCGCTCACGACAAAATAAAACGCAAAAACAAAGTCTTCGCGCTGACGGCAATCGGTCTCGCGGCGCTGTTCGCAGGAATCAGAATACTTCTGACGTATAATTTTATAGACCCCGACAATCATTTTTATATACCCGGTACGGACGGGTTTGTCCTGTCTGCCGATTATATAATCGCCGCCTGCGTTATAATAATCTATATTCTGTCGGTCTTTTTATATAAAGGCAGGAGAAACGGGGTAAAATGCGGGGAAGCCGCGGACTGTTTCGTGCAGGGTTCGCAGTCGCAGGTGTTTTCCGCTTCTCTCGCTCTGTTTTTGTTTATGACCGCCGCGGTTCTCCAGGGGTACGCCTTTATAAATCCGGGAGAAGCTCTCGCGGAACTGAAAGGGCTGTCTTTTATCGATAAAATCGCGGCTTATATTAAAAACTACCCGTTCGATTCCGCGATATTTTTCGCGTCCGTTTTAAGCGGCGTATATTTTTTCAAGACCGCGGCTATGAGTTTTGACATGGGGGATAATCTGGAGCTGCTTCAGACGAATAATAATATAAAAAAACAGAAGCATAAATATTCCTCTATGCATATAATATTATCGTTTATGCCGGTCGCGTGGGCGTTTTTGAACGTTTTCAAAGCTTTCTTCGACATGAGCAAATCGGTAAACTCGCCGGTTAGGATATACGAGCTTATGAGTTTTCTGTTTATCGCGAGCTATTTTGTGCGCGAATCCAGAATGTTATTAACCCAAAGATGTGAAACGGCGAAGTTTTTCACTTACGCTTATATAGCCGTAATTATCTCGTCCGCGTCGGCCCTGCCTAATTTAATCTGGTCGTCGTTCTGGATAATGAGAACGAACAGCGGACAGATTATTTACGCTCTCGAGATTTCGCTGGTAGTTTATATACTCTCGAGAATATATTCCCAAATCAGATACGGCAGTTTTTTACTTTGCGAAGAAGAGGATTTAGATAATCCGGCAGAAGAATTAAAATTTACACAAACACAAACAGAAGAAGAATAGCGGGAGGGTTTTTATAAATATGGATACGGGTGAGAATCTTAATTATTTCAGAGAGAGTTTCAGAGGGTTCAACAGAGACGACGTCGCGGAATATATCGCCAAACTGAGCAAAGACTACGCGCAGAACGAAAGCGGATATAAAGAACAAATCGCAAAATTACAGGCGCAGGTAACAGAGTTAAACAATAAAGCCGAAAATCAGAAACCGCCGGATATATCGAGAGAGCTTGAAGAAATCAGAACGCTTAAAGAAAATCTTGATTTACTTAACTCGAAGAACGAAAAACTCAAAGAAAATCTTGATTTATCCGAGCTCGAAAACTCGGAGCTTAAAGAAAAACTCAGGCGGCTTGAAGAACAGCTTAAAGAAGCGCAGAGTCAGAGCCGCAGCGAAATCTCCGGAGAAGAGGAGATTTATAAAAGCGTCATGGAAAAACTTGCTCAAACCGTCTATTCGGCAAATAAATCGGCCGAGGACGTTATTGAAAAAGCCGAACTGGAAGCGTCGGGGATAATTGCGAAAGCCGAACAGGAAGCTTTCGGCATAACGGCGAAGGCAAATCAGAAAAGAGAATCCGTAGACGAGGACTGCAAAGAAAAAACGCTTAAATTAAGGCAGAAATATGCGTTCGTTAAAAGCGAACACGAAAAACTATATAATAAATATATGGAAATATCGGAGATTTACGCCTCAGGGTTAAGTCAGACGGGGAGCGCGCTGGATATTATCTTCGGCGCGGCGGCGGTAAAAGAAGAGGAAGAAGAAGACGGGGAGAGGAAAAATATATATGAGTAATAATACTGAATATCAGAAAAAAGTTAAGAGGGTTTCCAACTGCGTTAAGTTAAAAGAACCGGACAGAGTGCCGTTTATCCCGGTTCTCGAGGCTTTCCCCGTTTATTACGGGGGGAAGACAATCAAAGAATGTATGTATGATTATACAAAAACGGAGAGCTGCTTCGATAAGTTTTTCGGGGATTTCAAGCCGGATTTGGGCTGGGACCCGATTATGATTTTTCCCGCGCAGGCCCTGGAGAAAATCGGCATAAACTGGTTCAGGTGGCCCGGACGCGGCATAGACGGCGACAATATCATGTACCAGTATATCGAGGACGAATATATGAAAGAGGACGAATATCCTGAAGCTATCCGGGATATGTCTGATTTTATGAACAGAAAATGGATTCCGCGTTCTTTTTCGGCGATGCGGGGATTTGAAAAGTTGTACACGCGCAACGCGATGTGGTTCGGTTTTCTGGGAACTTTCGCGGCGTTCGACGACGAGGTTATAAACTCTATGCAGTCCGCCGCGGACGCGGCGAAAATCATAAACGAATGGTTTTCTTATCTCGGGGATTACAGGCAAAAAATGCGTAATCAATTCTCGACCCCCCTGGCTTACGGCGGGTTCGCGTACGCTCCGTTCGATATGCTCGGGGATTCGCTTAGGGGAACGGAGGGAATATTGACCGATTTATACGACCAGCCGGAGAACGTCCTGTCTCTCGTCGAGAAAATAGCCGATTACGCAATAGAAGATACTTTAAGAGCCGCCGAAAATTCAGAGAGTCCGTATATCTGGTTCTGGCTTCACAAAGGCGTGGACAGTTTTATGTCGGACGATATGTATAAAAAATTCTACTGGCCGACTCTTCAGAGATATATAGTCGCGCTGACAGAAAAGAATCTCGTTCCCGTAGTTTACTGCGAGGGGAGCTATAACACCCGTCTGGATTATCTCAAAGACGTGCCGGTCGGTAAAGTCATATATGATTTTGAAGATATAGATATGGCAAAGGCGAAGAAAGAGCTGAAAGATATCGCGTGTATCGCGGGAAATATGCCGAATTATTTACTGTCTTACGGTACGCCCGGGGAAATCGTGGAATATATCAAGAGGCTTTTCGGGGAATGTATGGACGGCGGGGGATTTATGTTCGACACGGGAGCGTTAGTCGACGACGCGAAGTTTGAGAATTTCGCGGCGATGTACGAAGCGGTCGACAAATACGGGAGGTATTGATTGGAACACACAAGAATAAAAATGAGCAAACAAGCCGAGAAGTATTTTAACAGACTTGACAATATTACGCAGGGACGTATAAGAGAGGGAATTGGCGGCTTATTGGAAGAACCTCCGTCCGGCGATATAAAACAATTAAGAGGGGAATTTAAAGGATTAAACAGACTTCAAATAGGCGGGTTCAGAATAATATATTTTACAGACGGGAAATTAATAAAAATAACAAATATTTTTCCCCGCGGAGACGTATATAAACGAATATAAATCATAAACAAAGGAGGCGCAATAGCAATATGTCAAGTTACGCGCGAACGCTGACGACATTGGCTGAGAGATTAACTGACGAGCAATGTAAGGCGTTAATAGAAATGATAACGGTTTTTTCGCTGGGGGATTCGTTTACGGCGGACGAAATAGAAGAGATACGGGAAGCGTTAAACGCAGACGAAAGCGAATATATAGATTTTGAATTGTGAATTTAAGCGTCCGGTAAATACGGGAGGTATTAGGGTATTATGGAAATATTCATGGAGATGTCGACGACGGCGAGGCATAATAAATTGTCGGGAACTCTTTTCAGCGAGATTATAAATCTGCTGAGAAAAAAAGAAGTCCACGCTCTATCGGAAGAAGGCGCGCTCGTTTACTGGGGAACAAAAAAAGAACCGCAGTTTATCAGACTGGTCAACGCGGAAGAAATAGAAGACCCCGATAATTTCGTAAGCGAAGTAATAAGCGATTTATATTACGTTCAGCCCGATTTTTTCGTGTTTAAGAATAATCCGTATCTATGCAACAAAAAAGGAACGAGAACCGCGGGCTACCCCGATTTGATAGTCGAAGTATGGTCGGGAGACAATACTACTTACGACAGAAAAGTTAAACTGGATTTATACTCGAGCAGTCCGGTGACGGAGCATTGGTATATAGAGCAAAATATAAACGAAGTCGTTTGCTATTACGGAGAAAAAAGACTCGCGAATCAATATTTGACCGACGTTCTCGTAACCCGGGGAGGTCTGGAGTTTGATTTGCGTTATCTTGCCGTGTAGTCTATATAAAAAATTTGAAAACAGAACGGTTTATTAACCGTCCTGTTCTGGTAAAAAAATATTATAGAATAGCCGTCAGAAGTTTATCTGTCTGTGTGTCCGTTTATTCTATATTTATATTATATGCGCCGCTTTTTTTAGCGCCATATAATTTTGCCGGTAGTTTTAGTTAAAATTTATTACGGAGGCGGAAGAATGTCGAATATATCAGGTTTATCGGGTTCGAAAGAAATAAATCAGCTGGATTTTCTCGAATCCCACGCGAATATATTAAAGATTATAGGACAGGCCGAAAATATTATCCTCGGCAAGCAGGACGTTATAAAAATGACGGTCATATCTTTTTTGTGCCAGGGGCACGTATTAATCGAGGACGTTCCGGGGGTGGGCAAAACGACTCTCGCGTCCGCCCTCGCGAAAATCGTGGGTCTGAAATATAAAAGGGCGCAGTTTACGCCGGACGTTATGCCGTCCGATATAACTGGGTTTTCTATATATAATAAAATAACGAACGAACTTGAATATAAGGAAGGGCTCGCCCTGTGCAATATTCTTCTCGCGGACGAAATAAACAGGACGTCTCCCAAAACCCAGTCGAGCCTTCTCGAGGTAATGGAAGAGGGAACCGTTACGGTCGACGGGAAGACTCACCGCGTGCCTACGCCGTTTATGGTCATAGCGACGCAGAACCCGATAGGTTTCGTCGGTACGCATCCCCTGCCGGAAGCGCAGCTGGACAGGTTTATCATGCGTATTTCGATAGGCTATCCGGACATAGGCAACGAAATAAAAATAATATCGGACAGAAAAACAGAGAATCCAATGGATAAGATAACGACGGCGATAAACGCCGAAGATATTATTAAAGCCCAGAATATAGTCAAGAAAATTCATATAGACGAGAGTTTATATAAATATATAGTAGAGCTTGTGGGTAAAACGAGAGGACATCAGTATATAACTCTGGGAGCGTCGCCGAGAGCGTCGCTCGCTCTGATGAGACTTTCGCAGGCGAGGGCGTTTTTGGAAAAACGCGATTATATAATACCCGAGGATATTTTAAACATGTATATCCCCGCAATTTCGCACAGGATTATATTAAAGCAGGAAGCGAGGCTGAAAAAAATACGCGCCGAAGATATTTTAAACGACGTAAAGAAACAAATCGCCCCGATGATATTAAACGAGAATATAAACAAATCGAGAAGAGGGTAAAAAATTATGTTAAACCGGAATAGAACCGCGTATAATAATATCAGAGGTGATATTTATATTATGCCGGTAATATTTAACGTTATTATTCATAAGAGCGTCGATACAGACGGGTATTACGCCGTGTGCGATATGCCCGGCGGCGGCTGTACGGTTCAGGCCGGTACGATATATCAGGTACAGAAAGATATGTTGGAATCGGTAAATTTTTATCTTGAAGATTATCCCGAAATAACGGATTACTATTTAAAGTTCGAGGTGTAAAAAAATAAATGGGCAAGAAAGATAAACTTCTTAACTCTGTTCTGTCCGGAAAAAAAGATAAAAACATATTATTTACAGACTTGTGCAAACTACTTGATATGATGGAATTTGACGGGCGAATAAACGGGTCTCATCATATATACCATAAAGATAAGGTAGATGACATATTAAATTTACAGCCTGAAGGTAAACTGGCGAAACCATATCAGGTCAGGCAGGTAAGAGAATTAATCAAAAAATACGATTTGGAGATAAAAAAATGAGCAAATACGAAGTGTTAATTTACTGGAGTAACGACGATAATTGTTTTATTGCCGAGGTACCGGCGTTACCCGGCTGTATGTCGGACGGCAAAAGTAAAGTTGAAGCGTTGAATAATATAGAAATTATTATAGAGGAATGGCTCGAAACCGCGGAAATGTTAAACAGACCGATTCCCGAACCGTCCTATATTCAGCGCAGGATTGCGTCGGGCGAGTAAAATCCCCCTCATAGAATCAAAAAACAAAAACCCCGGAGGATAGGTTTATCCGAAAACCTTTCCTCCGGAATTTAAATCTATTTATTTAATCAAAAACCGATATAGTCGAACGGGTCGGCAGGTTCTCCGTCTTTCGTCATCTCGAAATGCAGGTGGGGAACGTCGCCGGTTTCTATTAGCGCGGTCTGCCCTACCAGGCCGATTGTCTCGCCTGATTTAATCTGCGCGCCGGGCGTTATATTCGCCGGAATTGTTTCGTGGAGATTTTTATATATAGATTTTATACCGCCGTAATGTTCTATGACGACGGTTTTACCCATTAACGGGTCGTCGTGTACGCTGTATACGACGCCGTCCGAAACGGATTTTACGCCCGCGCCGATTTCGCTTTCTATATCTATACCCGCATGGGTTCTGTAATCGTTCATCGCAAGACAGTATTCATGGGTATTCGGGCTGTGGAGCTTTAACACCTGACCCTGTACGGGTCTCGCGAAAACCGACGGATTAGAGAAGACTTCTATCGCGTCTCTGACAGAATCGTCGATAAAATCGGCCGTTCTGTCGGTCGGCAAAGGCGGCTCTTCTTGATTCTCCTGATTCTGCTGATTCTCCTGCCCCGCGGGTTCGATAACTTCGCCGGACTCTCCGGATTCGTTATTGTTATTGTTCCCGGGTAAATCAGTCTGAGGTTCGGCTATGGGTTCGGGGATTTCCCTCTCGTCGATTTCACGGGGCTGAGTTTGGGGTTCTGTTTTGGTTTCCGTTGCCGGTTCAGTCTGAGGCTCCGTCTCTCTTCTCCTGAAGAAATCCAGAATCGCCTCCTCGCTGTCCGCGTTGTTATTATTATTTTCGCCGCCGTTTAAATTCAGGTTCGCGTTGCTTTGATTCTGCGTTTCGCTCTGGTTAAACATAGAATATATGCTTAAAAACATTATGCTTACGATACATAACACCAAAACGATATAGAGAACTTTTGTTATGTTGCTGTTTCTTTTTTTGAAATTCATAAAATTATATGACCTCCCGGAAAATAATTAATTCTCATAAGATTTATTTTCTAATTATAGATATTTTTGCCTTTTATTGAGAATTTATACAGGAAATTTATATAATTTAAAAAAAATTTTTTTTTACAGGAGGGGAAAAATCATAAACGATACGCAGAAAATACCGGAAACGCCGGAAATCAATATAATCGGCGCGGGTCTCGCGGGGTGCGAGGCGGCATGGCAGGCGGCGGAGCGCGGGGTAAAAGTAAAACTTTTCGAGATGAAGCCGGTTAAATTTTCACCCGCGCACTCGGATAAAAATTTCGCGGAGCTCGTCTGCTCAAATTCTTTTAAGGCGAAAAGCATAGAAAACGCGGTCGGATTATTAAAAAAAGAACTTGAAACCGGAGGAAGCCTGATAATCGAGGCGGCGTACGCTTCACAAGTCCCGGCGGGCGGAGCTTTAGCCGTCGACAGGGATAATTTTGCCGGATATATAACGGATAAAATAAAATCGCATAGAAATATAGAAGTTATAATCGGGGAAGTTGGGAAGATAGATTTGAATAAGATTAATATTATCGCTACAGGGCCGCTGACTTCCGAAAGTCTTCACGAAGAAATAAGATTATTAATAGGCGGGGAATATCTGGAGTTTTTCGACGCCGCCGCGCCGATAGTGAGTATGGATTCTATAGATTTCGTAAGCGAAGGCGGCGCGTTTTATGCGTCCAGATATGACAAAGGGGATAAAGATTATATAAACTGCCCCCTTACAAAAGAAGAATATGAAATATTTCATAAAGCCTTGATATCTGCCCAAACCGTGAAGCTTCGCGGATTTGAGACGGAGTATATCGAAAAGAACGTGTTCGAGGGATGTATGCCGGTTGAGATAACGGCGAAAAGAGGGGAGGAGACCCTCCTGTTCGGGTGTATGAAACCCGTTGGCATAACAGACCCGAAAACGGGTAAGCAGCCGTACGCCGCAGTACAGTTAAGGCAGGACAACAAAGAGGGAACTATGTATAATATAGTGGGATTCCAGACGAATTTAACTTTCCCCGAACAAAAACGGGTGTTTTCTCTTATACCGGCTCTTAAAAACTGCGAATTTTTAAGATACGGGGTAATGCACAGGAACACTTTTATAAATTCGCCGGAACTTCTCGATAATTGCTATAATCTTAAAGAGAACGGAAATATATATTTCGCCGGGCAAATCACGGGAACTGAAGGTTACGTATGCTCCGCGGCGTCGGGATTCTCCGCGGGAATCGCGGCGGCTTCGAAAATACTGGGTTTGCCGGGTTATATTTTCCCGAAATCCACGGCAATCGGCGCGCTCGCGCATTATATAAGCGGCGGGAGTATGCATAGATTTCAGCCTATGGGCATAAACTTCGGAATAATAGAGAATCCGGAGATTACGGGTAAAATAAAGGGCGGGAAAAAATTTATAAGGCAGAAGATTGCGGAAATCTCGCTCGAATATATGACAAACTGGAGAAATTCGCAAAAACATCTTGAAAAACTTCCGGGAATGTGATATAATACCAATATGCAATTAAAATGTAGGGGCGGCCATTGGCCGTCCGTCTGAAAAACGTCAAAACTGCGTTGGTTTTGCGGACGCGCAATGCGCGCCCCTACAATCAGGATTTTAATTTCGCAAGAAGTCTATTGAATAAATACCAGAAAAAATCAAAATGCGAAAGGGCAGAGTATATTAAAATTATGAAAATACTTCTGGACGCTATGGGCGGAGACCACGCTCCCGACGAAACCGTCAAGGGCGCGGCTCTCGCGGTCGGCGAACTCGACGTTGAGATTATTCTCGTCGGGGATAAAAATAAAATAAACAAAGTAATCGAAGAGAATAAACTATCGAGGAAGAATATAGCGGTCGTACATACGGAACAGGTACTGACAATGGAAGACGACCCGATATCCGTCGTAAAATCGCGCAAGGATTCTTCTATGGGAGTGTGTTTCCGTATGCTTGCGGACGACAGGGACGACGAAATAAAAGCGATGGTATCGGCCGGAAATTCCGGCGCGCTTCTCGCGGGTTCGAGTCTCGTGATAAAACGCATACACGATATAAAGAGAGCGGCGATTGCGGTCGTCCTGCCGTTTGAGAGGAAGACGCTGTTAATAGACGCGGGCGCGAATCTCGATATAAAAGCGGAGTATTTAAAACAGTTCGGGTTTATGGGTTCTATATATATGAAGAAAATCTTCGGGATAGAATCGCCTACCGTCGGTCTCGCGAACAACGGCGCGGAGCAGACTAAGGGAACTCCGGAACACGTCGAGGCGTATAAACTGCTGTCGGGTACAAAGACTATAAATTTCGTCGGCAATATAGAAGGCAGGGATATGACGATGAGGGAAAAAAGCAGCGACGTTCTGGTTACGGACGGATTCACGGGGAATATGATTCTGAAATTAACCGAAGGTTTCGGGATTTACATGAGTCACAGGCTTAAAGATATGTTTCTCAAAGATTTCTTCACGAAAGTCTCGGCGGTTTTATTAAAAAATTCCCTGCGCGAATTTAAGCGGTCTTTCGACCAGTCGGAATACGGGGGCGCGCCGTTTCTGGGAGTGCGCAAGCCGGTCATAAAAGCCCACGGGAGCGCGAACGCGAAAGCGATAAAAAACGCCGCGCGCCAGGCGAAATTCTGCGTCGAGACGAAGCTCGTCGAGGAGATAGAGCTGCAAAGCAGGATAAACAAGTAGGGGCGATTATCAATCGCCCGTGAGAAACTGCGGATATATGCGGGCGAATAATATTCGCCCCTGCGCGCGATTTGAACAGAAATAAAACAATAAGGAGTTAATAATATGGCTTTTAAACTTGACAGGATTACTTTTGCGTCTGATATCATGGGCGGTCAGGCGTGTATACGGGATATCAGAGTTCCGGTTTCATTGATTATGAATATGCTCGCAAACGGGGCGTCGTTTTCAGACGTGCTTGAAGATTATGAATATCTCGAAGAAGAAGATATTAAACAGGCTCTTAAATATGCTTCATGGACGGCAAGCGACCAGGTTTTGCTTTATGAGAGGGCGTAAAAATGAGGTTTTTAGCAGATATGGGCGTATCTCCGCGCTGCGTGGAATGGCTGCGTACGCAGGGATATGACGCGGTTCATTTATATGAACAGGATTTGCATAAACTTGCGGACGGCGATATTTTAAAAAAGGCGCGCGCGGAGAAGAGAGTTTTATTGACGATGGATTTGGATTTTGCCAGAATTTTGTCAAGTCTTGAAGCTGATAATTTACCGCTTACCGTGATATTTAGATTAAGCGACCACCGTCCGCATAATATACAGGCTATGCTTGAAATAATATTGCCGGCTATTGAGCAGTATTCGGAACGGGGCGGCGCCATATTTTCTGTGAACGATAATAAAACACGGATTCGCCGGCTGCCGATTAATATTAACGGGGGAAAAGAACATGAGTGAAAGAGAAAAGGTATAAAATTAATGAAACAGAAAACAGATTTGAAAATCACGAAAAAAAGAAGCAAGTCGAACGCGGAGAACTCGGCGGTCGATTTCGCAAAGAAAATCAAATACGACTACAAAGATATTTCTCTGCTTGAAACGGCTCTGACCCATTCGTCGTACTCGAACGAAATGCGGTCGAAAGGCGTAAAAATCGAATGTAACCAGAGGCTCGAGTTTCTGGGAGATTCGGTATTGTCCCTGATAACGTCGGAGTATATTTACTCGAAGCTGAAAAACAGCAAAGAAGGGGAGCTTACCCGCGTAAGGGCGAGTATCGTCTGCGAGGATTCGCTGTTTAAATTCGCCGAATCCATAAATCTCGGCGACGCCCTGTTTTTGGGCAAAGGCGAAATCGGCTCGAACGGAAGGAATCGTAAGTCTACTCTCGCGGACGCTTTCGAAGCCGTTCTGGGTTCTGTTTTTCTTGACGGAGGATTCGACGCGGCTAAGAAGTTTTTGTTTAGATTTATAACGAAACCGATAGAAAGTATATCAGACGGGGGAAAAACGGAGGACCATAAGAGTCTTCTCCAGCAGATAATCCAGCAGGGCGGCGAGGGAACGCTTAGATATACTCTCGTCAGCGCGACCGGACCGGACCACGAGAAGATTTTTGAAGTGAACGCCGAATTAAACAATAATATTATAGGCGAGGGAAAGGGCGCGTCAAAAAAAGAGGCTGAGCAGAACGCGGCAAAAGAAGCCCTCGGACTGTTCGGGTATCAGAATTAAAAAAATATTTATGAGAAAGCATTATAATATACCCGTCTTTATCACCCATTCGGGCTGCAGAAATAACTGCGTTTTCTGCAACCAGAAAATCATAACGGGGCAGTCCGGAAGCGCGGACGAGGAAAAAATAAAACGGACAATCGAAAAATTTACAGATATTATTTATAGAAATAATCAGGATAATCGCGCCGGCGCTGAAATCGCTTTTTTCGGGGGTTCTTTTACCGGGCTTGAAAAAAGCGAGATGATTAGATATTTAGAAATCGCGAACAGATATATAGATAAATATAAAATCATAACGGGCGTACGCCTTTCAACGAGACCGGATTATATTACCAAGGAAATAATTGATATTTTATTGAAATATAATACAAAGGCAATCGAACTGGGAATCCAGAGTATGTTCGACGAGGTTTTGTCCGCGTGCAAAAGAGGGCATACGTCAAAAGACAGTAAGAACGCTTGCGGGATAATAAAAGACGCGGGGATAAATCTAACCGGGCAAATCATGCTCGGACTTCCGGGTTCGAACCGGGAAAAAGATATAGAGACGGCGGAGATTCTCGTGAAACTGGGGATAGATTCCGCGAGGATATACCCGGCGGCGGTTCTTGAAGACACCGAACTCTGCGAGTTGTACAGAAACGGGAGATACGAGCCTTTGAGTCTCGATGAGGCTGTGTTCAGGGCGAAAGAAATAAAGAAAATCTTTGACTATAATAATATAAAAGTTATTAGAATGGGTTTATGTTCGTCGGATATAGATATAAATGATAGTAATATTATCGCGGGGGTTTATCACCCCGCGTTCGGGGAGCTTGTCGAAAGCGAGATTATATACGACAGACTTGCTGAAGAGACAGAAAAAATTTGCAGGGGCGCGCATTGCGCGTCCGGCGGTGTTATTATTCGCATGAACGATGATAGTCTTGTTATATACGCGGACAAGAAAGATATGTCAAAGACGGTCGGGCATAAGAGAAGAAACATAGAGAGACTAAAAGAAAAGTTTAATTTAAGAGAAATAATAGTAACGGAGAAATAAAAAGTGTTCTTAAAAACAGTTGAACTGACCGGGTTCAAATCGTTTCCGTCGAAAACGTCTATTACTTTCGAGAGGGGTATAACGGCTATTATCGGTCCGAACGGCAGCGGTAAATCGAATATTTCGGACGCAATCAGGTGGGTTTTCGGCGAGACGTCTTCTAAAGCTATGCGCGGCTCAAAAATGGAGGACGTTATTTTCGGCGGGACAAAAGAAGTAAGGCCGTCGAGTTTCGCGAGGGTTTCTCTCGTTATAGACAACTCCGATAATCTCGTGGACTGCGATTTCAGCGAAATAAAAATCACGAGACAGCTTGCGAGGTCGGGAGAGAGCGGATATTTTATCAACGACAGAAGCGTCAGACTAAAAGATATATACGAGCTTTTTTTGAACACGGGAGTCGGCAGAGAGGGTTATTCTATAATAGGCCAGGGGAAAATAGCCGAGCTGATTTCGAGAAGAAGCGAGGACAGGCGCGGGATATTTGAGGAAGCGTCGGGAATATCAAAATACAGGTACAAAAAATCGGAAGCCGAAAAAAAATTATCGAACGTTGAGGATAATTTAACGAGAATAAAAGATATCGTTTACGGACTCGGGGAACGGCTCGAAACTCTCGGGCCCGAGGCTGAAAAGGCGAAGAAATATATAGAGCTTTACGAGAGGAAAAAATCGCTCGAAATATATACGTGGGTCGATTCGGCGGAGAAAATCAAACGGGAATTTGAGAAATTAATAAGCGGCTGCGAAATATCGAAGTTTAATTACGAAAACGCGGACTCGGAATTTATCAGACTGAACGAAAAGACGGACAATCTATATAATAAAATCCAGGAAATCAATCTGTTATATGAGAACAGAAAAAACGAAAATCACAGGATTGCGAATAATATAGTGACAAAAAATTCGGATATCGAAATATTAAAAAATAATATCTCGAAAATCCGTGATAATATAGAATTTAATCTTTATGAATTTAACAGAAACAAGAGTGATATTGAAATTCTTGACAGAGATATAGCAGACAAAACGATTATAATAGACAGAATAAGTTCAGAATATAAATCGCTTGAACTCGAAATAGAAGATATTGTTAATTATTCCGAACATATAGAGTTTAAACTGTTGGAAATCAATAATAAAATCGAAGAAATCAATAATATATTATCTGAAATAAATACTGAAATAAACGAGCTTAAAATAAAAATCTCGGAAAAAAACAGCGAAATCAGGCATATAAGCGAGAGAAAAGAGATATTATCGAGGGAAATCGGGAAAATCGGGGATATAAGAGAGAAGAATAAAAAAGAACTCGGGATTTTAAATTCCCTTAAAAAATCAGCCCTGACAGAAAAAGAAAAGTCGGAATTAAAACTTGCGGAGACTGAAAACAAAATAAAAGATTTGGTAAATTCTGAAAAATCAAAGCGTAAAGAACTGGATTCCCTGTATCTAAAAAGCGAAAGAAACGAGAATACAATCCAGACTTTAACGCATATTTACGAGAATCTGGAGGGTTATCCGGACAGCGTTAAAAGCGTGATAAAAAGAGGCCTGAAAGGCGTAAACGGAACGATTGCGCAGTTAATAGAAACCGACGAAAAATATTCCGAAGCAATCGAAGTCGCTCTCGGGCAGAATCTCCAGAATATAATAGTAGACGACGAAAATTCGGCGAAAGAAGCGATAAGATATCTCAAGACGAATAATCTCGGACGCGCGACGTTTTATCCGAGAAATATAATAAAGGGCAGGTTTATAGAACGCGAAAAGCTCGATTATCTATGCAGGAATAATAAAGCGTCGGGGTTTATAGACGCGGGCAGCGAGCTCGTCTCATGCGAACAGAAATATATAAATATAATAAAATATCTGCTCGGCAGGACTATAATCTGCGATAATATAAATAATGCGGCAAAAATCGCGGAGAGATTAAACTATATGTATAAAATCGTCACTCTCGACGGTCAGGTAATAAACGCGGGCGGTTCTTTTACGGGAGGTTCGACGGCAAGAAAAAGCTCGATGCTGTCGAATAAAAATAAAATAGAAAATCTTAAAAATCAAAATATTGAACACGCAAAAAATCAAAAAGAGATTTCAGGACAAATCGAAAAAATAGCCGGCTATATAAATCGGCTGAACAAAGAATATGATTTACAGAAAGAAGAGCTTAACTCAAAAATCCTGGATTTATATAATCTGGACTCTGATATAAAGCTGAAAATTTCAGAAGTCGAACTCGGGGAATCGCAAATCAATTCGGCCGAAAACGAAATCAGGGAGAACGCCGGAAATCTTGTCCGGGAAACAAAAAAAGAACTCGAAGGCAAACTTTCTGAATACGGGAGAAAATTCGGCGAAAATACCCGGATTCTGGACGAACTTAAAAATCAGGCGAAAAAAACGTCCGGAGAAAAAGACGCCGTTTTGATTAAGATAAACGAACAGAGACTCGTTTTATCGGGGGTTTTAAATAATATAAATATAGAGACAGAGCGACTGGAAAATTTGAACAGGGAGAGGGTAAATCTTAAAAACAAAAACGCCCGGCTTTCAGACGATAACAAAGAGAAAAACAGCGAGTTGATTTCAGGGGAAAACAAAATCGAAGCTGAAAAAAAAGAAATCGAAGAACTGACAAAAACGGCCGGAAGAATAGCGCTTGAATTGCTTGAATATGAAAAGGGGCGTACGAATCTCGAAAAAGAAAACGCCGAAACGAAAAATAATATCAAAGACAAAGCGGCCGAGCGCGACGCCCTCTTCAGGGAACACACAAGGCTCGAATCTATGAGAAGCGAAAAAGAAAAAGAACACGATTCAATCATAAATAAACTTTGGGAAGAATATAATCTGACTTTTTCGGACGCGAAAGAAATGGTCCTGACCTCTCTCGAAACGTCGCAGATTACAGTAATAACGGAAAATCCCGGGAACATCGCAAAGGAACTCTCGAAGATAAAATCCGGGATAAAAGAACTCGGAACGGTAAACGTAAACGCGGTCGAAGAGTTTAAAGAAGTAAGCCGGAAATATGATTTTTTATCGGGGCAGTCGTCCGATTTGAGGGATTCTATAGAGAGTTTGCAGAAGATTATAGATAATCTCGAAACTGAAATGAAAAAAGTGTTCTCCGAATCCATGAATCAGATAAATCAGAACTTCGGGGAAGTTTTCTCGGAGCTTTTCGGCGGGGGAACGGCGGGGATAATATATACCGACCCGGACAACGTCCTGGAGAGCGAACTCGAAATCGAAGTCAGACCTCCGGGGAAAAATATCAAGCATATATCGCTGCTGTCCGGAGGGGAGCAGACGTTCGTCGCAATCGCGCTTTATTTCGCGCTGCTGAAAATCAACCCCGCGCCCTTCTGCGTCCTCGACGAAATCGAGTCGGCCCTGGACGAAGTGAACGTCGACAGATTCGCGGGATATCTGAAAAGATACGCCTCGCAGACGCAGTTTATACTGATTTCCCACAGACGGGGAACGATGGAAGCGGCAAACAGGCTTTACGGGATAACGATGCAGGACAAAGGCGTGTCGAAATATCTGGCTCTGGACATAAACGAAGCGGAGAAGAGACTCGGGAAGATATAATATACCTCTTTCAAAACCGAAATACGACCACCCCGCCGACTTCGTCGGCACCCCTCCACGGAGGGGAATTAATAAAACGGCGGAGTTGAGTGAAAATTCCCCTCCGTGGAGGGGTGGCGCGGCGCGTAAGCGGCGTGACGGGGTGGTTTTGAAAGAAGTCCAATAAAAAAATAAAATCGGGGAGAATATATGGGATTATTTGATAAATTAAAAAAAGGACTGCAAAAGACAAAAGATACGGTTTTAAATCAGGTAAACAATATTTTTAAGGCTTTTGTGAAAATAGACGAGGATTTACTCGAAGAGCTTGAAGAGATATTAATCGCGTCGGACGTCGGGGTAAACGCATCGGCTGAAATAATCGCGCGTTTGCGCGGGGAAATAAAAGAACGCAGACTATCGGACGGCGAAGAAGTCAAAGAAGTTCTATGCGAAATTATTTCCGATATAATAGGCGGCGAGGAAAAATTAAATCTGGAATCGAAACCGTCGGTAATTCTCGTAATCGGGGTGAACGGCGCGGGGAAAACTACGTCTATCGGCAAAATCGCGAATATTCTGCGGAGCGAAAAAAAGACCGTGACGGTCGCGGCGGCCGATACTTTCAGAGCCGCCGCGATAGAACAGCTCGAGGTCTGGACACAGAGGGCGGGCGTGGATATTATAAAGCACAAAGAGGGTTCGGACCCCGCCGCGGTCGTTTACGACGCGATTCAGTCGTGCAGGAGTAAAAAGACCGACGTTTTGATAATAGATACGGCGGGCCGTCTGCACCATAAAAAAAATATGATGGACGAACTCGCGAAAATATCGAGGGAAATCAACCGGGAAAACCCCCGCGCGAGCGCGGAGACCCTGCTGGTACTCGACGCGACGACGGGGCAGAACGCGGTAAATCAGGCGCGCGAGTTTAAAAACGCGGCGAATATAACGGGGATAATTTTAACGAAGCTCGACAGCTCGTCGAAAGGCGGCATAGTGATATCAATCCGGAGAGAGCTGGGAATCCCCATAAAATATATAACGGTCGGGGAAAAAATAGACGACGTGGATAATTTCGACGGGAAAGAATTTGTCAGGGCGCTATTTGATTAGACGTTAAAAAAATTCAAATAAAATAATACGCTGAAATATAATTTTTATCGAGGTGGTATATTTATGACGGGTAAGATTTCAAAGTGGGGAAACAGCCTCGGGCTGCGTATTCCCAGAATTGCCGTTGAAACCCTGGGTTTAAACGACAACGATATTGTAAATATTGAAACAAAGGGAAAATCGATAGTTATCAGACCGATGGAGAAACGGCTTACGCTTGAGAGTATTTTCGAGGATTGGGACGGTACTCCGTATGATTCCTATGATTGGGGAGAACTTGATAAACCTGCCGGGAGGGAACTGATATGATTTTCAGTCAGGGAGATATAGTCAAATTTAATTTTGACCCGACGCTCGGACACGAGCAGGCGGGATACCGCCCCGCGCTTGTATTAAGCCGGGATTTGTTTAACGGGAACACAAAACAAATAGTTGTTTGTCCGATAACAAGCAAAACCAAACGCCTTCCTATGAGAATTGCCCTTGACGAACGTACCGCAACAGCCGGTTATATTATGTGCGACCAAATAAGAACTATAGATATTATAGCGAGAAAGCCTTCTTTTGTAGAGAAAATACCGGGTGATTTATTGGAATTGGCTCTTGAAACTGTTACAGCGGTGTTTCAAATGCCGCAGCCAAGAGAATAAGGGGAAAATTTATGAAAAAAACGAAGATAATATTCGCGTCGGGGAACCCGGGTAAAATAAAAGAGATGGGTTATTTAATCAATAAGAATTTAAACGGGTTTGAGACAGAGCTGCTTGGATTAAAAGACGTAGGCTTTACTGATGAAATAATCGAGAACGGCGGAACTTTCGAGGAAAACGCTGAAATTAAAGCGCGCGCGGTTTTTGATAAAACCGGTATGATTTGTTTTGCCGACGATTCGGGATTATGCGTAGATGATTTAAACGGCGCGCCGGGGATATATTCGGCGAGATACGGCGGAAAAGCCGACGGCGGCGACGGTAACGCGAGGCTTTTGCGCGAACTAAAAGACGTTCCGGATAATAAAAGAACGGCGTATTTTTACTGCGCGATTTACTGCGTAATAGATAAAAATACGAGTTTCTGCGTTTCGGGGAAATGCTCCGGGATTATTACGCGGGAAAAAACCGGAGAGGGAGGTTTCGGCTACGACCCTGTGTTTTATTATCCGCCGGGGAAAAAGACTTTCGCGGAGATGACGGACGAAGAAAAAAATAAAATCAGCCACAGGGCAATCGCGGCGGAACAATTCGCAAAAGAAATCGTCAAATATATGATAGAGATTAAATAAAAAAACAAAGAGAGGTTCAAAAAATAATGCTTACAAGCAAACGGCGCGCAAAGCTTAAATCAATCGGCGCGAATACCGAAACCCTGTATCAAATGGGTAAAAACGAAATCGACGGAAATTATATAATCCAAATCAATACGGCTCTCGACGCGAAAGAACTCATAAAAATAAAAGTTCTCGAAAATTCAGTATATAACGCGAGGGAAGCGGCGGATAATCTCGCGGAGAAAACGGACAGCGAGGTCGTCTGCGTCATCGGCTCGAAAATTTTGCTGTACAGGAAATCGCGCAGGGCTGAAAAACGAGAATTATCAAAAATGATTGAAAATATATAAATTTACAAAAAAGTTAAAGAAATCGTTATATTATTGAGGTATAATAAACTTTGGCGCGTAAAAAAATAAACAAAATAGGAATCTTCGGAGGGACGTTTAACCCGGTCCACAAAGGTCACGAGATTTCAGGCATTGAATTTTATGAGAAATTTAATCTCGGCAGGCTGATTATTATACCCGCGAATATTCCGCCTCACAAAAAAAATTACGGCGGAGTCTCCCCCCGCGAGAGATTAGATATGTGCCGCCTGTGTTTTAATAAATATGAAAATGACTATAATATAGAAGTTTCGGATATCGAAATAAAAAAGGACGGGGTAAGCTACACTTTCGACACTCTCGAAGCTCTCCGGGAAATATATCCCCCCTATCAGAATTTAATATATTTTCTGGTCGGTTCGGATATGTTTTTAGAGCTTGAACACTGGCATAGATACAAAGAAATTCTCGATATGTGCGTATTTGTTTCGGCATTGAGAAATAATAATAAAACTGAAAGAGAGAAGGTTACGGAATTTCAGAGAGAATTGTTAAGCCGGGGATATAAGACGGAGATTATCGAAAATAATATAGTCGAAATCTCTTCGACCGAACTGCGGGAGAAGATAAAACGGGGAGAGCCGGAAAGCGAACTTCTTGAATATTTGAGTCCGGAAGTTTTAAATTACATAAAAGAGAGAAGAATTTATGTTCTGTAATAAAAATAAGATAAGCATAGATAATCTTGACGGTATCAGGGAGACGGTCAGAGGTTTGGTTAAAGAAAAAAGATATACGCATATACTCGGGGTCGAGGGCGAAGCCGTCAGAATCGCGGAGATTTTCGGTTCAGGCGAAGATTTTATAAAGAAACTGAGGGCTGCGGCTCTTCTTCACGATATAACGAAAGAGTTCGATATGAAAAAACAGCTCGAGATATGCGGGAAATATAATATAGAAATATCGGAAGACGATATAAAGGCGGTTAAGCCGCTCCACGCGAAAACCGGCGCGTATATCGCAAAAACAGAGTTCGGCGCGGACAGTTTGATTTTCAACGGGATATATAACCATACTGTGCCGAGTTCGCCGCCGGGAAAGTTCGGGTTTGATTTGTTCGGCAAAATAATCTATCTCGCGGACTGGACCGAACCGAACAGGGATTTCCCCGAGTGTATAGAGATACGCGATTATTTTTATTCGAGAATAGATTCCGGAAATAGAGATAAAGCCATGATACTGGATAAAACGCTGCTGCTTTCGTATAATAAAACTATAGAAATCCTTGTAAGAGACGGTCTGTTTATTCACGAAGATACGGTCAAATGCAGAAATAATCTTATAATTAAAGAAATTACGGTGTGAAAAAAATTATGCTTAAACAATATAAATTACCCGAAGTTCCCGGAGACGGCAAAGAAAAAAACGGCAGAAATAATAAAGGCAGGGGTCTGAATAAAAACAAAAAAGTAAAATTCATGACGGTGAGAAAGATTATTCTGCTGTCGTTTCTGGGTCTTATATTTTTGTTTCTGCTTCTGGCTTATCTGTTTCTGAATTTCTACAGACCGTCGCAGGGCGAGTCTCCGAAAGTAAATTTCGGGGATGAGTTTTCGTTCGGAACGTACTCGGACGACGGGAGCGGCGAGACCGCGCCTCCCGAGGATTTGTCGGGAGACAGAGACCGGGACTGCTTCACTTTTCTTATACTCGGCTCAGATTCGGGAACGAATACCGACACTATTATGGCCGTTATGGTAAACGTGAAGGAAAATTCGGCTTCGGTTCTGAACATACCCAGGGATACGTATGTGAGCGCGAGAAACTTCTCCGGGAAAATCACGAACGTTTACGGCAGGGGGCGCAGTCTCGCCTCGCAGGGCGGGATTACCGGAAGGGAAGAGATATCGAAGGCGGGAGTAGAGTATGTGTGCGCGATGATACAGTATACTTTCGGGATTCCCATAGACAAATACGTCCTGATTAATTTAGAAGGCTTTAAAGTTCTCGTAGACGAAATAAAAGGCGTGGAGGTAGACGTGCCGATGAGAATGAAATACTCGGACCCCGAACAGAATTTATATATAGATTTATATCCCGGACTGCAAATACTCGACGGGAACAAAGCCGAACAGCTCGTAAGATTCAGGCAGCCCGACGAAGGGAGCGGCAACCCGACCTATTACAGCATAGGTTACGCGGGGGAAGATTTGGGAAGAATAAAAACCCAGCAGACGTTTTTATCGGCCGTTATGAAAAAGATGATAAACCCGATTGATTTGGGAAATATAAGAAGTCTCTTCGAAGTGGGTTCAAAATATATGATTACGAACATGACGGCCGCGGATATAGGGTGGTTCGGGGTTCAGATGACTAATATCAAGCTCGAAAACGTAAGGACGCATACGCTTCCCGGAACATGGGTCAGTCCTCATCAGGTCGTATACAGGCAGGAAGCTATGGAAATAATAAACAAATATTATAACCCGTTCAGAAAAAACATACCCGAGTCTAATTTTAATATCGACGATAAAGGCATGGTATTTGACAACAAACCCCAAATCGATATCGACGGAGTTACGATGTCCGAATTAATAAGATAGAAGATAGATTTGTAAAATAGACCTCTTTCGAAACCGAAATACGACCACCCCGCCGTCTGCGGACGGCACCCCTCCACAGAGGGGAATGAGTAAGAAAACGCCGGAGCAGAGTGAAAATTCCCCTCTGTGGAGGGGTGGCGCGACGCGTAAGCGGCGTGACGGGGTGGTTTTGAAAGAAGTCCAATATTTAAATAAAATAAAAAAATAAAACGGAAAGGAATTTTATGAGTACGGAAAATACAGAAATCGTAAAAAAAGAAGAGGCGAAATATATCGAAATCAATCCCGGACAGTTCGGGAAGGCAAAAGAACTGGCGGAGAAAATCGGTGAAATCCTGGACGATAAGAAAGCCCGTAACGTGAAAATAATCGAGACTAACAGACAGACGATAATATCGGATTATTTCGTTATCGCGACGGGAAATTCGTCGGTTCATATAAGGGCTCTCGCGGGTGAAATCGAAGAACAGTTAAAAGAAAATTACGGGGTAACCCCCGCGAGAATAAACGGTCTCGAGAGCGCGGACTGGATAATTTTAGACTATGATTCTGTCCTCGCGCATATTTTCAACAGCGAGGCGAGAGATTACTATAAACTCGAGAAACTCTGGGGAGAGGGCGGCGGCAGAGTCGACGTGGACGGACTTCTCATGCTTGACAAAAGCGAGTAGTTTATGATTTATATAGAATCGAAATTAAAAGACGCGGCCTTTAATATCGCGGCCGAAGAATATATAACCGTGTCTTTTAACCGGCCCGTCTTTATGCTGTGGCAGACTGAAAAATGCGTCATAATCGGGCGCAATCAAATCGCGGCGGCTGAAATAGATTTGCGCGAGGCCGAATTATCCGGGGTGAATATAGTCAGGAGAACGAGCGGAGGCGGAGCCGTGTTTTCGGACGCGGGCAATATCATGTACACTCTCTCAACCGGATTTAAAGAGTCGGACGACCCGAAGAAAATCGAGCGCGAACTTTTTGCCGAACCTATGGCAAGGGCGCTGAACAAAATGGGAGTACCGGCGGTTGTTTCGGGCAGAAACGATATAGTTTTAAACGGCAGAAAAATCTCCGGGCTCGCGCAGTACGCGAAAAAAGACAGACTGTGCACGCACGGTTCTCTTCTCTATGACACGGATTTGACCCTTCTCTCGAAATTATTGAAGCCGGACCCCGAAAAAATCAATTCGAAGGCTTTAAAATCAGTCAGGTCAAGAGTCGTTAATATCCGGGAATATCTCGAAGAAAATCAAAAAAATCAGGATTTTTTATCGGTAACGGACTTTATAGAACGGCTTAAAATCAATTTATTTTCTGAATTTGAAATCGATTCCGAAATAATAAACTATGAATTTTCAGAGTCCGATATAAAGCGAATCAATATTATAAAAGACGAAAAATACGCGAATCAAAGCTGGACGAACGGAACGACCCCGCGATTTTCCGTCAGGGAATCAAAAAGATTTCCGGCGGGTAAACTCGATATATTTCTCGATTCGGAACTCGGCGTTATAAAATCGTGCGGGATTTTCGGCGATTTTCTGGGGGTTTTACCCGTCGGTGAACTGGAGAAAAAACTCGCGGGGCAGCCGTACGACTATAATTTTATATCCGGTCTTCTGTCAGGCATAAATCTGCGGCTTTATCTGGGAGATATAAAACGCGAAGAATTTCTGGAGTGTTTGTTTTAGGCTTATAAACAAATTGTAGGGGCGGCCATTGGCCGTCCGTCTGAAAAATGTCAAAATCACATTGATTTTGCGGACGCGCAATGCGCGCCCCTACGATTAAATTTTGAGGTTTATTTATATCTATGCGCAAAAAATACGAAAAACTGGGCATACTCGGGGGAATGGGTCCCCTCGCGACGTATACGCTGTATAAAAATATAATCGAAGACACCCCCGCGGAAAGAGACCAGGAGCATATCGACATGGTTATTTTAAACGCGGCTTATATACCCGACAGAACTAACGGGATACTTCACGGGGGGAAATCCCCTCTGCCCGAACTTCTGGACGCGCTTAAAATCCTCGAAAGCTCCGGCTGCGATTTAGTCGCTATCCCGTGCAACACGTCGCATTATTTCTATGACGAAATGCAGGACTCGTGTAAAATCAAAATATTAAACATGATAGAATTAACCGCTGAAAAATTAAATCAACTCGGCGTTTCGAAAGCCTTTCTGACCGCAACCGAAGGAACTGTGAAAACCGGAATATATCAAAAATACTGCGCAAGAAAAAATATAGAAATCGTCTCTCCGGATAATCGCGAAACCGATGAATTAACGCGTATAATTTACGAAATAAAAGCGGGGAAAAATCCCGACGTTACAGAATTAAAAAATATCTCTGAAAAATATTATAATCTCGGCTGCGAGAAAATAATTCTCGGGTGTACCGAACTGTCGCTAATCCCAAAAAAATACATAAAAAATAACAGTCCGGAGACTGTTATTGACGCAATGGATATTCTAAAAGATAAAATTCTGGAATCGTTCGGGATAAAAAATAAGATAACATAAACTATAAATCGTCCGCGTCCTGTTCGGGGTCGCCGCCGTCGTAGGACGTTCCCGTGTACGAACCCATGACGTCGCTTTGAATATTGTCTCCGCCGTTACTGCCGAAATTATCCGGCATATTCGCCGTCCTGAACGCCCTTACCGCTTCTTCGGCTTTTCTCGAAATTCCGCCCTTGACGGGCTTTTTTTTGTTTTGAGAGGGATAATTATAATCCAAGATTAACACAATCCTTTCTATATAAATCTCAACGGCAGTAGGGACGAACTGTGTTCGTCCGCCGATACCGCGCAAATCCCGCGGACGAACACAGTTCGTCCCTACAATTTATGCCGTTATCGGTATATATTATCCGTGTATTAAATAAATCTATGCGGAATTAATAATCGCTATTCTAAAATAAACTCCTGCGCTATCGGATAATCGTTCCAGAAGTTGCCGTCTGAACGATAGTATTTTCTCGAAACGGAGCCGTTTTTATCAGTATAGTCTATAACAAAAACCTGCCCCGTCTCTATTTCAGTTTCCACGGGAAAATTATGATACGGGAGAACGTCGCCCGTCGCAGGGTTGTTTTTAAAGTCTTCATAGGCGTTTTCCAAACGCCGAAATTCACGTTTCGTAAAATCTATATCAAATTCAGTAAGGTCTTGTTCCCCGAAATGCGTAAAGATATATTCTTTTCCGCCGACAGATATTTTTTCAGAGCCGTCAGTTTGACCGTCGCTATTATTATCGCCGCAAGCAGTAATCGTTACAGCTATAAAAGCCATAATAATAAAAAATACGGCTGTTTTCTTTGTCATCTTTGCTTCTCCTTATTACTGGTAAAATATAAATTATTCGTTTCAATTATATACGTAAATTTCCGGATTCGTTTGCGTTCGCAACAACTTTAAATCCGTATTTTTTCGCGGCGGCTTCTCCGCGCCGATTAAAATACAACGTCCTCTGCGGAGTTGTCATATCTTTGGTTAATTCGTTAATTTCACGGCGTATCTTGTGTATCTCGTCCAAGATGGTATCTGGTTTTCTCATCATCGATTACCTCCATCGGTGAATTTATTTCGATTGCTTTATATCCTAAAAGAATATTTATTGCCCCGGTAAGTCTAATTGTTTTTTCTTTAACTATATGCCTGAAATTAAGACTGATAATCATATCAAGCGCGTTCGCCGAAGCAACCGCTATATGGCTTGCGTCTGCGAGCGAGCCTCCCGGGAGCGCGCCCTCGGCTATATATCGCATTGCGAGATTGTCGGCTTCATCGGAAACGGGAAGAACTTTTATATTATATTTTTTTATGAGCGCTATCATCTTATCCCGCTTTTCTTTCGGCGCATTTTCTAATTCGTAAATCACATAAAACGAAGTAAACGCTTCAAATTTCCCCGCCGCGCATTCTTCAAACAGCGTTACCGTGTCGGCATGAGCTTCTCTGTCTGTATCGAAATAAAAATTGAACAGGGTGGTTTCTATATATATTTTTTGTTTTCTCATAA